>Ga0193725_1000248_pt1 | contig 16965 bp, 18 predicted proteins | sample H2a2metaG_FD_143058 | JGI IMG/M metagenome (GOLD analysis project Ga0193725, IMG submission 143058) | Soil microbial communities from a riparian zone of the East river system, Colorado, United States - H2a2 | ecosystem: Environmental > Terrestrial > Soil > Riparian zone | place: USA: East River... | reverse complement strand
CTTCACGGTCACGGCGGGATCGGTGGTGAGGATCCCCTGCTCGCGGGCGAACTTCGTCAGCTCCTCGGGGTTGAGGGTGATCAGGGCCACCGGGAACGGTCGCCGGTCGCCGTACACCATGGCCTGACTGATGAACGGATCGGTCTTGAGCAGATTCTCGATGTTCTGGGGCGCCAGGTTCATGCCGCCCGCGGTGACGATGAGGTCCTTCTTCCGGTCGGTGATGTAGAGGAAGCCCTCGTCGTCGAGCCGGCCGATGTCGCCGGTGTGGAACCAGCCCGTCGGCTCGAAGACCTCCGCCGTCGCCTCGGGCTGCTTGTAGTACCCGCGGGTGGCGATGTTGGGGCCGCGGGCGAGGATCTCGCCGTCACCGGCGATCTTCAGCTCGACGCCGCTGAGCGCCTGCCCCACCGAGCCGAACTTGAAGCGCGAGGGCCGGTTGAAGGTGAGCGCGGGACACGTCTCGGTCAGCCCGTAGCCTTCGAGCACCAGGATGCCGGCCGCGTGGAAGAATTCCGCGATGTCCGGCGACAGCGGGGCGCCGCCCGACACCGCCCACCGCAGGCGGCCTCCGAGGGCGGCGTGGAGCTTCTCGAAGACGAGCCGGTCGGCCAGCTTGCGCTTGAAGGCGAGCCCGCCGGTCACGGGCTGGCCGGCCCGCTGGCGGCGACTCACCTCGCGCCCGACGTCCATGGCCCAGTTGAAGATCCGCTTCTTGATGGGCGAGCCCGCGTCCACCCCGGCGAGGATCCGCCCGTACACTTTTTCGAACACCCGCGGCACGCTGCAGATGAAGTGCGGGCGCACCTCCTTGAGGTTGTCGCCGACCTTGTCCAGGTTCTCGGCGAAGGCGGTGGTCAGCCCCTTGTACGGCCCCAGGAACGACTCGAGCCGCGCGAACGAGTGGGCCAAGGGCAGGAACAACAGGTGTACCCACCCCTCCTCCGCCGGGGTGGCCTGCCCGGAGGCGGTGACGGCGGCGAGGTGATTGCCGTGGGTCTGCACCACGCCCTTGGGCGGTCCCGTGGTGCCGGAGGTGTACACGATGGTGGCCACGTCGTCCGACGTGGTCGCCGCCACCCGGTCGGCCAGCGTGCTCTGGTGCGCCTCGCGCGCCTCCCGGCCGAGCCGGCGCAGGGTGTCCCAGGTCATCACGGCCTCGGCCGGCTGCTGCGCGTCGTAGCCGGACATCACCACGATCTGCTCGAGGCCTTTCATGTCCGGCCGGGCCTCCAGGGCCTTGGCGAGCTGCGAGGGGTCCTCGACGATCAGGGTCTTGGCCTGCGAGTCGTTCACCACGTAGGCGATCAGGTGCGGCGGATAGCTCGGGTAGATCGGCACGGTCACGCAGCCCGCGCTGAAGATGGCCATGTCGGCCTGCGCCCACTCCGCGCGGCTCGACGACAGCAGCGCGACCGCCTCGCCCTTCTGGCGGCCCAGCGCGATCAGCCCGAGGGCCAGCTCCCGCACGACGTCACCGACGTGCCGCCAGGTGATCGTCTTCCAGGTCCCCTGCTCCTTGAACTGCTGGGCCGGTTGGTCACCGCTCTTCTCCACACGGTCCCAGAACATCCGGGCCAGCGTGTCGTTCGCCATGGGGGTCCTCCTCGTATCTCTTTGCCGACGGTGAACGTTCCGCCGCATTGTCGCATCGGTGCGCCCGCCTGGTTGACGCACTGCGAAAAAACACCTTGCCTCTGATAACGCGACGCGTTAGTCTGATTCTGACGGCGGCCGCGAGGCCACCGAAAGACCGGACGATGCAGGAGGACGACATGGACGACGCGGCGCGGGCTCAGGAAATGTGGACGCAGGTCACGGGCAAGAACTTCGAGATGCTCACGGTGTGGGCCGACGCCAACCAGCGCATGCTGCAGGACTGGGTCGACTTCACGTCGGGCGCGACCAAGGAAGGGCTGCGTCTCTACGGCGAGATGCAGACCAAGGCCCTCGAGGGCATGAAGGCGTGGGCGACGCTCACGGACGCGGTGGCCAAGACGACGAAGGAGACCTACGCGCGGGCCGCCTAGGCGGGCTTGCCCTTCCGCTTTTCCAGACGTTCTTCCAGCGCGCGGAGCCGCTCGCGGAGCGAGGAGACTTCCTCGCGGAGATGTTCGGCGTCCGGCTCCGCGCCTTCCCGCCGCGGCTCGGCGGCCGGGTTCGGTCCCCATCCGGAGCGGGCGGTCCACTCGCGGAACACGCGCTCCATCTCGCGCTGGTTAGTCACGACGCCCTCGAGGCTCGAGCGCATCGAGCGCTGGACGAATTCCTGCCACGCCTGGCCGTGCTTGATGAGCTGGTGCAGGAAGCCCGTGGGCAGTGTCCCGCGATGGTTCCGTTCGTGCTCGAGGATGATCTGGGTGAGGGTGACGGAGGTGAGGTCGTCGCCGGAGGCCGCGTCGACCACCGAGATCTCGCGGCCGCCGCGGATCATCTCCTCGATCTCGTCGAGGGTGACGTAGCGGCTCTCCTGGGTGTCGTACAGTTTTCGATTCGAATACCGCTTGATCACGTACGCCATCGACGTCGTCCCCTGGGGCCGCCCTGCCCACCCGGTAGGCACCTCGCAAATCCGCCCGAATCTAACACCGCGCGTCAAGCCCGACAAGAAGGGCGATGCTAGACTGAACGTCTCGACCTACCCCGCTGGAGGCAATTCATGAAGCTCACCGGCCGGACTGCTCTCGTCACCGGAGGCTCGCGCGGCATCGGGCGCGCCATCGCCCTGGCTCTTGCCGAGGAGGGCGCGGACGTCGCGGTCAACTACGTCGCGAACGAAGGTGCCGCGCGCGACGTCGTCGCCCAGATCGAGAAGACCGGCCGGCGCGGGATGATCGCCCAGGCCGACGTCGGCGATTTTCCCGACACCTTTCGCATGGCCCAGAGCGTGATCAAGGAGTTCGGTCACCTCGACATCCTCGTCAACAACGCCGGCATCAACTCCGACAAGACGTTCGTGAAGATGGATCACGCCTCGTGGCGCAAGGTGCTCTCCATCAACCTCGACGGCGTGTTCAACTGCACCAAAGTGTTCGTCGACCAGATGCTCAAGCAGAACTACGGCCGCGTGGTCAACATCACCTCGGTGATCGGGCAGATCGGCAACTTCGGCCAGGCCAACTACGCGGCCTCCAAGGCCGGGGTGGCCGCGTTCACGAAGTCGCTGGCCAAGGAGCTGGCCGGCAAGGGCGTCACTGTCAACGCGGTCGCGCCGGGATTCATCGAGACCGAGATGGTGGACAGCATCCCCGAGAAGGTGAAGGCCCGCCTGCTCGACCAGATCCCGCTGAAGCGCTTCGGCTCCGTCGAGGAGGTGGCGCGGGCCGTGGTCTACATCGTCTCGTCCGACGGTGACTACATCACCGGCGCCGAGGTGTCGATCAACGGCGGCTTGTTGATGTAGCGGCGGTCAGCATCGAGAGGCCGAAAGTGGCCCAGAGGGTCATGGCGCGGGCGGCCCAGGTCCAGGGCTGGAGGGCGAGCAGCACCGCGGGAACGGACGCCGGACGCTCGTAGACGACCGGGGCGCGCGAGGGCATGACCCAGGCCTCACCCGTCAGCACTTCTTCGCCGTGCTGATTGAGGCACACCGTCGACAAGCGAATACGGTTACGCTCACCCATCAGCTCCACCACCGTCACCCGCGCGGTGATGGTGTCGCCGACCTTCACCGGCTTCAGGAACTTCAAGGTCTGCGACAGATAGATGGCGCCCGGACCGGGGAGCTCGGTCCCGATGGCCGCCGAGATCAGTCCCGCGGTGAAGACGCCGGGAGCGATCGGCTCCTTGAACGACGTGCCCGCCGCGTACTCCGGATCGCTGTGGATGGGGTTGTAGTCGCCGACGGCTTCGACGAACTCCGCCACCCCGTCGGCGTCCACCTGACGGACGACCTCGGCGACGTCGCCCGTCCGCAGCTCGTGAATCGTCTTGCCGATCATGCACGCTCCTTCGGGGCCGTGTCCGGCCCCCGCGGGGCCGAAGCCGGGTCCGGCCCCCGCTGGACGGCCCTCAAGACGGCGTTCACGGCCTCCTCGATCCGCTCCACCCGCTCTTCCAGCTCGACGATCTGCCGGGCCACCGCGGTGAGCTGGGTGCGCGAGGCCAGGTTGAGGGTCTGCAGCGCCTGGTCGATCCCCTGCTCCGCGGCCTTCTTCATCGGGGCCGTGGTCACCAGCCACTGGTCGAGGTAACGGCCCAGCATCTGGGCGAAGGCCTCGGTGTTCATGACCTGGCTCAGCGCCCGCGACCACGCGTCGATGGACTGGTCGAGGAACTGCTTCCACTGCGACATCACGTCGGGCGTCATCGGGGTCTGGGCAAAGGCGCGGGCGGACGCCTGCACCCACTGCTCGACGAGCGGGCGCCAGAACGCCATCGGGTCCGCGGGCGGCGGCGGCGCGGCCGGCTGGGAGAACACCTTGCCCCACGCCGCGGCGCCTTCCTCGAGCTGCTTGCGCCACATGTCGAAGAGCTGCGCGCCGCTGTCACTCATCGTTCATTCCTCCATCCGTCAGGACGACCGGGGAGCGAGCCAGCCGGAGACCTTGGGCCAGCAGTGCAGGGCCGCGCCCCGTCCGGCGATCAGCGAGATGTGGCCACCGGGCAGCTCGACGTACTCCTTGTCGCGGCTCGACACCGCGTCCATCAGCGCCCGCACGCAGGCCGGCGGCGCGATGTAGTCCTCCTTGGCCCCCACCACGAAGAGCGGACACGTGACCGACGACAGGCGGACCGGCCGTCCGCCGAAGACGAGCTCGCCGCGAAAGAGCTTGTTGCCCTGGTAGAAATCGCGCACCCACTGGCGGAAGAACTCGCCGGGAAACGCCACGTATTCGTTGGCCCACTTGTTCAGCGCGTTGAAGCCCTCGACGTACTTGTCGTTCCACGAGTTCCACCAGAGGTTGAGGTTGGTCGACAGATCCATGGTGGGCTTGAGCAGCTTGAACCCCGCCTTGACGAGGTCCGCGGGCACCGCGCCCAGCGTGTCGACGAAGCGGTCGACGTTGAAGTGTTTCCGGTCGAGCCAGAGGCCGAACATGCCGACCTGGGAGAAGTCGATGGGGCCGGCCATGTCGATGTAGTTGCGGACGGGGACCTCGGGATGCGAGGCCACGAACGAGATCGACAGCGGCGCGCCCATGCAGTACCCGAGGACGGACAGCGAGTCGGCCCCGGAAGTCTCCAGGACTTTGCGGGCCATCTTGGGCAGGATCTTGACCACGCACTCCTCGAACGTCAGCCCGTTGTCCTCCGGGCCGAAGACGCCCCAGTCGAGCAGGTAGAAGTCGAACCCCTTGCCGGTCATGTGCTCGACGAAGCTGCCGCCGGGCAGCAGGTCGAAGATGTAGGGACGGCTGATGCCGAGGTTCGGCACGAACAGCACGGGGGTGGCGTGCTCGCGCCGGGACTGATAGCGGTAGAGACGCGACTTGTTGGTCCGGTAGATCTCCTCGCGCGGCGTGCACCCCACCTTGGGCTCGGTGGGATTGAGCATCATCTCCGAGAGGTTCTGGGCGCGGCGGATCTGGCGGTCGATCTCCTCCTGCCAGCGCCGGGCCGCGTCGGGGTCGACCGCCGCCGCCCCGTTCTGATAGCCGGCGGCAAAACGCTCCACGATATCGGCGAACCGTTCCTGCCCCATGCGCGCGCTCCTTTTCGCTAGTGAGCCGTCACGCTGAGTATCACATCATGGAGCACCGCGCCAATGATTTTTCGCGGCGCGTCAAGAACCGCGACTACATCGCGAACATCGAGCCGAGCTTCATGGCGAGGCCCATGTCGCCCTTGAGCTTGAGCTTGCCGGACATGAAGAGCATCTGGCCCGATTGCTTGCCGCTCGTCATGTCGAGCCAGTCCTGGGCCGCCATCGAGAGCGTGAGGGCCGGGTTGGTGCCGGCGCCCTCGGCCACCGCGCAGGTGCCGTCCTTGATCACCGCGTGCCACGTCCCGCCGCCCTCGCCGCTGATGTCGTACTGGATCACCGCGTTGGTCCCGGCCGCGCGCTCGGGCTTGAACCGCGGACCCATCGCCTCGAACGTCTCCTTGACCGTCGGCATCGCGTCCCTCCTCAGAAGTGAACAGACTCAGAACGTGCCATGTCTCAGAACGTGAACAGGTCCATGCCCCCGGTGACCGTGAGCACGGCCCCAGTGATGTAGCGCGCCCGCTCCGAGCAGAGGAACGCGATGGCGTGGGCCACGTCCTCCGGCTCGCCCTCCCGCTGCATGGCGACGCGCTTGGCCATGCGCTCGTACATCGGACTCAGCTGCGCGTTGGGTCCCACGATGCCCGGGGCGATCACGTTGGAGGTCACGCCGTAGCGCGCGCCCTCCAGCGCGACCGATCGCGCGAACCCGATCAGTCCCATCTTGGTCGTCGCGTAGGCCGTCTGCCCGAAGCCGCCCATCAACCCGGCGATCGAGGCCATGCAGATGACGCGCCCCCATCGGCGCTCGCGCATGCCCGCGAACACCGCCTTGGTGACGTGGTAGCTGCCGGTGAGGTTCACCGCGAGGTTCAGCTCCCAGTCCGCGTCGTTCATGTCCTTGAGCTGGGCCATCGTGAAGATGATCCCGGCGTTGTTCACGCAGATGTCGACGGGGCCGAGATCGCGCGTCACCGCGGCGACCGCGTCTCCGACCTGAGCCGCCTCGCGAACGTCGCACCCATAGCCGCGCGCGACTCCGCCGCCGGCTTCGATGGTCTTCGCGGTCTCCTCGGCGCCCTCGGCGTTGAGATCGAGGATCGCCACCCGACACCCTTCGGCGGCCAGCACGGTGGCGTCGGCCTGACCGATGCTGCGCGCGCCACCGGTCACCAACGCCACACGTCCGCTGATCCCGAGGTCCAATCCTTACTTCCCCTTGAACTCGGGCTCGCGCCTGGCGAAGAACGCCTGGATACCCTCGGCCGCGTCCTCGGTGCGGAGCGTCTGGAGAAACGCACGGGTCTCGATCTCCAGCGCCTGGTCGATGGGCGCGTCGAGCCCGTCGTCGACGGCTTCGATCAGCACGCGGGTGGCGACCGGCGGGCGCTTGGCGATCGCCCGCGCCAGCGTCTTGGCCTCGGCCAGCGTCTCGCCTTCCTTCGTCAATCGATTGACCAGACCCAGCGCGAGACACTCCGCCGCCGGCACCTGGGTGCCCAGCAGCATGAACTCCAGCGCCTTGGTGCGGCCGATGAGCCGCGGCATACGCTGAGTCCCGCCGAAGCCGGGGATGATTCCGAGATTGGTCTCGGTCTGCCCCATCCGCGCGGTCTCCTTGAGCAGGCGGAGATGACAGGCCATGGCGATCTCGCAGCCGCCGCCGAGGGCGTGACCGTTCATCGCCGCGATCACCGGCTTGGGAAAGCGCTCGATCTTGCGCAACACCCCGTTTCCGAAGCGGATGAAGTCCCGCATGTCGCCGCCCGAGAACGCCGAGCCGAGGTCGGCCCCGGCGCAGAAGATCCGATCGCCGGCCCCGGTGATGATGACCGCGCGCACCGCGTCGTCGTTTTCGAGGGAAGCGAGCGCGGCCGCCAGATCCTTCACGAGCTGCTCGCTGATCGCGTTGGCCGGCGGCCGGTTCAGCGTGATGACCGCGAAGCGCTCCTCCCGCTCGAGGGAAAGCGTCTCAAACGGCATGGGTCGTGATTCCCCTCAGGAACACCGAGGCGACGGGCTCGGCGGCGTCGCTCAATCGATACGCGCGTTTGCCCAGCACCCAGGACGTCGCGACCTGGTCCATGGCGCCGAACAGCATCTTGGTGGCGAGCTTGACCGGCACGTCGGAGCGGATCTGCCCGCTGGCGATGCCAGCTTCCAGCACTCCGCCGATCAGCGCGAAGTAGGCGGAGACCTCGTGGGCCGAGGCGCCGCGGAAGAACTTGTGCCCCTGACGCAGCTCGACCTGGACGACCTCGGCCAGATCCGGGTTCGATTCCAGCACGCTGAAATGGAGCGCGACCAGCCGCCGCAGCTTGGCCACGGGATCGGGCTCGGCGGCGATCTCTCCGCGCACGACCTCGACCCACTCCGCCATCTTCTCGCGGAACAGCGTGACCAGGATCTCGTCCTTGGTCTTGAAGTAGAGATAGATGGTCCCGCTGGCGATCCCCGCCTCGCGGGCGATGTCGGACACGCGCGAGTTGTAGAAGCCGGTGCGGGCGAACACGCGGATCGCCGCGTCGATGATCTGCTGAGGCTTGCCCGGATCGCGCATGGATTAGGGTGAACCGGCGTTCATACTAGCACTCGGGAGGGGGCTTCGCTCCTCGCCGCTCGAACCGGTGATAGGATGCGCGCCATGAAGATGAAATATCGTGTCGGTGTCATGCCGGGACCGTGGACGGACAAGCCTGACGGAGTTGATTTGTTCTGGCGCTTCGTCGACCTGTGCGAGTCGACCGACATCGACTCCGTGTGGTTCTCGGAGCGGTTGTCGTCGCCACAGCCCGTGCTCGAGCCCATGACCACGATGGCGGCGGTGGCCGCGCGCACGCGGCGGCTCAAGTTCGGTCCGAGCGTGCTGATCGCGCCGTTTCGCTCGCCGGTGCTGCTGGCGCGCGAGCTGGCCATGATCGACTACCTCTCGAACGGGCGCATGCTCCCCGCGGTCGGCGTGGGCGCCGAGCAGGACCGCGAGTTCCGCGCCTCCGGCATCGCGGTGAAGGAGCGGGGCCGGCGCACCGACGAGACCATCCGCATCCTGCGTCGCTGCTGGGCCGAGGACGAGGTCACCTTCGAGGGAGAGTTCTGGCAGCTCGACAAGATCACCGTGCTGCCCAAGCCCCGCCAGCAGCCGTTCCCGCTGTGGATCGGCGGCAATACGGAAATCGCCATGCGTCGCACCGGTCAGCTCGGCGACGGCTGGATTCCGTCGTTCATCCCACCCGACGCGTTCGCCGCCGGCGTCGACAAGACTCACGCGTTCGCGACCGCCGCCGGCCGCGAGGTTCCCGCCGACCACTTCGGCGTGCTGGTCTACTTCGCCTTCGCGCCGGACCGCGCCACGGCCCGCGCCACCGCCGCCCCGTACATTCCGCGCAACCGCGCCGACGACGCGACCCTCGAGCGCTGCACCGCGTTCGGTCCCCCCGACGTCCTGATCGAGCGTCTCGAACAATACGTCAAAGGCGGCGCCTCGAAGTTCATCGTCCGCCCGATGGTCCCCCACGACCAGATGCTCGACCAGCTCGCCCAGCTGGCGGACAAAGTGGTTCCCCTCTTTCACGCTCGATAGATCCGCTCACCCCTTCAGGATTTCCACGAGCATCGCGGGGTCGATGTTTCCGCCCGACAGCACGACGCCCACGCGGGCCCCGCGCTCGAGGGGAAGGCGGCCCGAGAGCACGGCGGCGGCGGGGACGGCGCCGGTCGGCTCCACCACGATGCGGACGCGGAGGGCGAGGAAGCGCACGGCCTCGATCACCTGGGCGTCGGAGACCAGCGCGACGTCGGCGAGATTTTCCTTGAGGATCGGAAACGTGAGCGCGCCCGGTGTGGTGAGTCGGATACCGTCGGCGATGGTGGGCGGTGGCGGAATCGAGACGCGCTCGCCGCGGCGCAACGAGAGATACGTGTCGTTGGCGGTTTCGGTCTCGACGCCGACGATCGTGATGCCGGGTCGGAGCGCGCGGGCCACCGTGCTGCAGCCGGCCATGAGCCCGCCGCCGCCCACCGGCGTGACCAGCACGTCGAGCTCCCCCACGTCGTCGAGCAGCTCGAGCGCGGCGGTGCCCTGCCCCGCCATGATCGCGTAGTCGTCGAAGGGCGGCACCACCACGCGGCCGGTTTCATCGGCGATGCGCCGGGCCAGCGCCTCACGGTCGTCCTTCTGCCGGTCGTAGAGCACCACCTCGGCCCCGTAGCCCCGCGTCGCCTCCAGCTTCAGCGCCGGAGCGTCGGACGGCATGCACACGACCGCGCTGGTGCCGGTGAGGCGCGCGGCCAGCGCCACGCCCTGGGCGTGGTTGCCCGAGGAGAACGCCACCACCCCGCGCCGCCGCTCCTCGTCGGTCAAGGTCAGCAGCTTGTTGAGCGCGCCCCGGATCTTGAACGAGCCCGCACGCTGGAGGTTCTCGCACTTGAAGAAGACGGTGTGGCCTGACGCGTCGTCGAACGCCTGCGAGGTGACGACCGGCGTGCGATAGACGCGGTCGCGGAGCCGCGCCGAGGCGGCCCGCACGTCGTCGAGAGTCAGCGCCGGTGTGGTCATGGCCGACGGATTATGCCGCGCCCGCGCGGCCCGCCGCAATCGCGCTTCGGTATACTCGTCGCATGCCGTATCGACCGATCGCCAGCCTGATGCTCGCCGTGCTCCTGGCGGGATGCTCAGTCATCTCGCTCGACCTGAACCCGAAGATCCGCCCGCTGACCGAGGAAACCGTCGAGGGCAAGAGCGGCCCCAAGATCCTCTTGATGGACATCTCGGGCATGCTCAGCGACGAGGGCGCCCAGCCGATCCTCAACCTCGGCAACACGCCGGTCCGGGTGCCCATGCTTGTGCGCGTCCGCGAGGAGCTGAAGAAGGCCGAGGACGACAAGCAGGTCCGCGCGCTGATCGTGCGGATCAACAGCCCGGGCGGCACCGTCACCGCGTCGGACATCATGTACCGCGAGATCCTGTCCTTCAAGGATCGCACACGCCGGCCCGTCGTGGCGGTCATGATGGACGTCGCCGCGTCCGGCGGTTACTACGTGGCCCTCGCCGCCGACACCATCATCGCCCATCCCACCACGGTCACCGGCTCGATCGGCGTGATCATGCTCAGCGTCAACGCCGAGGGCCTCATGCAGAAGATCGGCGTGGCCGCCGTCACCATCAAGTCCGCCGAGCACAAGGACATGGGCAGCCCCTTCCGCACCCTGACGCCCGAGGAGCGCGCGATGTTCCAATCGGTGATCGACGAGCTCCAGCGCCAGTTCCTGGCCAAGGTGATCGCCCACCGCAAGCTCGCCCCGGAGACCGCGCGCAAGCTCGCCGACGGCCGCGTCTACACCGCCGACCAGGCCCTGGCCCAGGGCCTCGTGGACAAGATCGGCTACATGAACGACGCGGTCGCCACCGCCAAGCAGGCCGCCGGCCTCGACGACGCGCGGGTGATCGTCTACCACCGCCCCCGCCAGTACCGCGCGACGTACTACGCGCGCGCCGAGGACACGGTCGCCAGCGCCGACGCCCTTTCGGGGATCGCCTCGTTCGCCGCGTCAGGCCCGCGCTTTCTTTATCTCTGGTGGCCGTAGTTTCCGAGAGGGCGAGCATGGTCCCCGTCCGACCCTCGTCGCGCGCCTGATCGTGTGCCTGCGCTTCACAGACAAACCCCAAGCGAAACTAACTCAAAACAGGGGCGTGTACGCGCCGGCGGGCCGCTGGTAGGCTCAGTGAGCGTCACGTTCGCAGCCCCTGGGAGACACGGGCATGGCCTTCGTTTACGCACTCAAAAGCGGCGATGAAGATCTCTTCAAGATCGGGCGAACGCGGGGCGATCTGGAGGCAAGAATCAAGCAGCTGTCCACTGGCAACCCGCATCCCCTCACTAGGTTCGACGTCATTGAGACCGAACACGATGCCCTCTGTGAGACATACCTTCACAGAAAGTTGCGGTCCAAGCGATGCGTTGATGGCGAGGCCCGGGAGTTCTTCGCTGTACAACCGACCGAGCTTGAGGATGCTATTCGAGACGCACGAGAGTTCCTGGATGAATTCGTCCCGAAGCAAAGGGAAGCCGATCGCCTCGCCAAGGAGGAAAGCGATGGCCATATTCTGAAGCCAGGACAGGGAGAGTGGGAGGCCTATCGGAGACTTCTTCAGATTCGCGAGCACGAGGACGACCTCAGCCTTGACCGGGCGCTCGTCGAGACCAGACTCAAGCTGGTGATGGGTAGGGCGGCCGGCCTGGACCGAGTGGCGACGTGGAAGAATCACACGGTGAAGAAGTTTGACGAAGCTGCCTTCAGGCTCGACGAGCCTGATCGATTTCAGAACTTTGTGCGTGAATCCCGAATCCGGAAGTTCCGTTTGCTCTGAGACGGTGGTCTTTGGGGTGTCTGTCGCATGTTAGGCGCAGATAGAGGGTACATGGCTCACTCGCGATCGACGGAAGACATCCTTCGCGGCGCCCGCGACACCCTTCGCACGGCGGAGCTCGGCCTCGCGGATCTTATGGGCGATGACCCGGGCCGGCGAATCCCAGGATTGCGGAACCTGGTTGTTTTCAGCAGGGCTGTGACCAACGTCCTGCGGAATCTCCGATCCCCTGAGGCCGGGTTTGATGCTTGGTACGAACCCGATGTCGTGGAAATGCGGGCTGACCCCTTGATGAGGTACTTCTACAAGCTCCGATCAGCGATTCTCAAGCAGGGCGAGGTGACAACGACTCCGTCGGTGAACGTCGAGGGCTTCGATTTCAGCCGCGACAGACATCTTTGGGGAAACCCGCCACCAAACGCCGCCGCCATGTTCATCGGAGATCAGCTCGGTGGTGCAGGCTGGTTGGTCAAGCGAAGCGATGGCACAGAGGACCCGTACTACGTCAAACTCCCCAAGCACATCATGGATGCGCGGCTCCACCTCCCTGAAAGCCCCTCTCGAACATCGTGGCGGGTCGCTGGCGGATACCGGTGAAGGCAACGAGACAGAAGGGCCGCTCCGCACGCAAGGTGGAGCGGGAATCCGTGGACATAACAGACTACTTTGTCGCTGGCAGCAAGCATCCAGGTCTTCACGGAACTAATCCTGAAGCGCCTATGGCGCACCCGCTGATTTTCGCAAAGGCTTCGACGGCCTACTCGCCGGTCCCAGGGGCCGGAGGGCTCGCGGGTGCAAAACGTCGATCGCCCAGCCCACATCGAGCCGTTCCCATAGCCAGCCTGGGCAGGCCGTCCGCGCGTGGAGGTGAAGCCCTGCCGCCTCGTTCCGCGCTCGGAGCGCCCGCACGGGATCGTTCGGGATCGCTGACGGAGGGGGGACGTCGGGCAGAGGTCTGCCGTCCGGTCTCCGGAATCGCAGCTCGCCGTCAGGCTGTCGGTCCACCTGATACCCCTCTTCGTGGACGGCGCGGTGATGGCGGCGACAGAGCATCGCGAGGTTCGAGAGCGTCGTGGGTCCGCCGTTGGCCCAGTGGCGGATGTGATGGCCCTGTCCGAACGGTAGACCGCAGCCGGGAAACCGACAACCGTGGTCGCGGTGGTGTAGCGCGCGCCGGATCGCAGGGGGAATGGTGCGCGTGCGCGCGCCGACTTCGACGACGTTGCCGTTCGGGTCGTGCCGCATCACCACCCGGCTCGCGTCGCAGGCCAGGCGGCGGGACGTTTCTGCGGAAACGCGCACGCCGCCCTCGAGCACGGACTGGCCCGGCGCCTGCGGGTCTGCGAGCACCTCGGCGTCGACGTGGACGATGACCTGGTAGCGCTCGCCGGGCGTGCCCGGATCGATTCCGTGGTGAAGCGCGGTCTCGGCGAGCAACGCGAGCGCGTCCGCCTGCTGCTGAGTCGATGACGTTTCCGAGGAAACGTCGCCGGGAATGGCGCCCTCGTCGGTCCCGTGCGCCCGCTGATACAGCGTCTCGCGCGCGGCGGCCAGCGCTTGCTTGAGCACGGCGCCTGCGTCGGGCGTCAGCCGCCCGCGGACGACGACCATTCCGTCCTCGTCCTCGTACACGTGCAGGGCGCGGCTCTTGTGGCGGTGCGTGGTCTCGCGGGCTTCGGCTATCGAGTCGACCCGGCGCCAGCCGCGCACGATGCGCTCGACGTGACACGCGGTGCCGGCCTTGCCTACGGCGAGCAGTCGCTCCTCGGTCTCGGGCGTGGCCACGCGGGTCAGCGCCCGCACCTTGGCGTAGGACAGCTCCCCGCGGGCCAGCGCCTCGGCCAGCCGGGGCAGCGAGCCGAGGGCGCGCGCCACGCGGACCCGCTCGCGCGCGGCGCCGCGATTCATCCCCACGCGCCAGGCCAGCCACTGGGCGCACGAGCGAAAGCCGTGGTTCCAGCCACCACGCGCGTCGAACTCGCGGATGAGCTCCAGCAAGTAGGCGCCGGCGGCCTCGATGTGGGCCGACAGCTCGGCGATCTCGTTGCCCAGCCGATCCATCTCGGCGACAGGTCCCGCACTCGCGTCGACGATGTTGAGACCGCTAATCTCCATAGGTGTGTCCTCCTCGGTGGTGGAGACTGTACACCCAGGTTTCGAGCCGACCTGCGCGCCCCGAGGAGACGCGATAGCGCGGCGATCGATGATTTTTCAATACGAGTCCCGAGGACTGGCCTTGCCGGGCGCGTGTGGAGCGCTGATAGCGAATCTTGCGAGGCCGCGGGAGCGCGAGCCGTGCCCTCCGAAAAACGTGTCAAGCGGAAATTTTGCGCCGCGTCACCTCGGCGCGGCGGACCATCTCGCCCGGGGTCGCGGCGGCGATCGCTCGTCGCCGAACGTGCCGAGGTCGTCGACGGTGGGACCGACCCTATTCTTCGTGTCGGGTCGACGAATCCACAGACTCGGCCTCGAATCCTTCGCACTGCAGGACAGGCAGGCGTGGATACTTCGGGAAGCGCGCGTCGACGTCGTTGAAGGCGCAGCGCCAGAACGTGGAGCCGCGCGCGGTGACGACGGGGCGGGCGTGCGTGCACTGGGCGCAGAGCCCGGGCGGCGCGGACGTCAGCGGCTCTTCCGCTCCGCCGGCGTTCTCAGCAGTTCCAGGTACTGCACGAGGATGCGGGCGGTGGCGCCCCAGATCGTGTCGCCCTCGTAGTCGAAGTAGTAGACGGGCCGCGTGACCCCGTCGCGGGTCACGGTCTCGACGCGGAAGCTCCCCTCCTCGACCAGCGCGGCGTAGGGCACCTCGATCACTCGCTCGGTCTCTTCGCCGTCGGGCTGCCAGGCCACGGGCTCGCGGACGAGGCCGACGAACGGGGTGATCACGAAGCTGGTGGCCACCGTCTCGGTGTCGTCGAGGGCGCCGAGTGGCTCGACGGCGGCGCGGGGCAGCGCGATTTCTTCCTCGCACTCCCGGAGCGCGGCCTCCAGCAGCGACGCGTCGGTGGGCTCGACGACTCCGCCCGGAAACGAGATCTGGCCCTTGTGCGAGCCCACCCGATCGGTGCGCTTGGTGAAGAGAATCATCGGCTCGCCCCGGTCGACGATCGGCAGCAGCACCGCGGCCTTGATCAGCGGCCCGTCCGGCGCGATCCGCCGCTGCCGCGCTCCCAGCCGGCGGCGCGTGATGTCCGCGAGCGCGTCGACGTCCATCGATCAGAAGAAGCGGACGGAGACGGAGCCCAAACGCGTGTACGTCGCGCGCACCGTATCACCGGCCTTGGGACGCAGGAGCAGCGAGACCGATCCCGTCATCACCACGTCGCCCGCGCGCAAACCGAGTCCCCGCGCGCCCAGGTGATTGGCCACCCACACCAGCGAGGTCAGCGGATTGCCCAGGACTTCCGCGGCCGTGTTGGTGGCGACGATCGCGCCGTTCATTTCGTAGACGAGACCTTCGAGCGCGAGATCGATGTTGGTGACCGAGGTGATCCCGGAGCCGAGCACGATGGCGTTGGCGAAGATCCCGTCGGCCACCAGGTCGCTCCCGATCGGCTTGCCGCTCATTCGAAAATCCGGCAGCTCGAGCGCGGGCAGCGCGCCCTCGATCGCCTGCAGCGCGCGGGGCGGCGTGACGCCCGGGCCGGCGAGGTCCGTTCTCATCACGAACGCGATCTCGGCCTCCACGATCGGCGTGACGAACCGCGACATCGGCACCGCGACGCCGTTGCCGAGGACGCCCGCGGCCAGCAGGAACCCGCACACGGGCTCGGTCGTGCCGTACGTCTTCTGCAGGCCGGCGTTGGTGAACGCGGCCTTCCAGCCGGCCACGCGCCCGCCGCGCGCGATCATCGCCTCGCGCACGCGATCCTGCACGGCGTAGGCCTCCTCGAGCGACAGGGCCTTGGTCTCGCTCGGAGGAGCGATCGCCCGCGGATGCTCGCGGACGTCGATCAGGGTCTGCACCAGCGCGTCGCTCATTGCCGCTTCCTCGTCTTCATACGGCCTCCTAGCCTACCCCGGTTTGACGCTGGGCGGCGGCGCGCTGGACAGGCGCCGGACCCAGAACGCGCAGCCGACGAAGACGACGCTCGCGGCCGCGAGCAGCGCCATGTTGATCGCGCGGTCGTCGACGTTGCCCAGCAGCGCGGTCAAGAGCGTGAAGAGCGCGTTGTTGATGACGTGGGAGGCGACGGCGGGCAGCGCGCTCCCCGCCTGCTCGGTGACGAAGCCCAGCCACAGTCCGAGGATCAGCGCCATCCCCGCGTGGATCCACTCTAGGTGCAGGAGCGCGAAGGCCACGCTGGTCGCGACCACGGCCACCGTCGGGCTGAAGCGCTCACGCAGCCGTCCCTGCATATATCCCCGGAAGAACACCTCTTCCGCCGAGCCGGCGAGGACGCCGATCACCACCACCGCCGCGAAGAGATCGGGTCCCGTGGCCGTCTCGATCGCGCGGCGGATCACCGCCATCGCCCCGCGGTTGGCGAGTCCGGCCAGCACGGTCGCGGAATCGAGGACCTGACCGAGGGCCAGCGTACCGAGGATCATCGCGGCGAGCTGCGAGCCGGTCTCGCGGCCCGGGATCAGGCGGAGCCGCACCGGGTCCACCGGTCGCGCCACGATGAGCAGGGTGACGACGAGCGCGACGGCCGACGCCATCGCGCTGGCCAGGATCCCCGGCAGCCCGTCGAACACCTCGCGCTCGGACAGCTCGGGAAACGCCGCGCGCAGCAGCAGCGCCGCCACCAGCGAAAAGCTGACGATCGAGACGAAGGCCAGCAGGTACGCGACGAGGACCGGCCAGACCCGAGCGCTCATCCGGTCGTGTACGTCGACTCCGCCAGGAGCTTCGCGGCGATGACCTCGCGCAGCCGGTACTTCTGGACCTTCCCGCTCGGCGTCATGGGGAACTCGCTCACCAGCTCGAGCCGCTCAGGGAACTTGTGGC
>Ga0193725_1000247_pt1 | contig 17036 bp, 17 predicted proteins | sample H2a2metaG_FD_143058 | JGI IMG/M metagenome (GOLD analysis project Ga0193725, IMG submission 143058) | Soil microbial communities from a riparian zone of the East river system, Colorado, United States - H2a2 | ecosystem: Environmental > Terrestrial > Soil > Riparian zone | place: USA: East River... | reverse complement strand
TTCCACTGCGAGCTGTGCATGCCGGTGCGGCCGCTGTAGGTCGGCCCGCCCCATCCCGAGCCGCCGGCTCGCGTTGATATACTGGGTCGTCCCCCATGAAGGTCCATCTCACGACCCTCGGCTGCCCCAAGAACCAGGTCGATTCCGAGCTGATGCTCGGGATGCTGACCGAGGCCGGGTTTCCGATCGCCGAGCGGGCCGAAGACGCCGAGTGCCTGATCGTGAACACGTGCGCGTTCATCGACCGGGCGCGTGAAGAATCGGTCAACACGATCCTGGAGATGGCTCGATTGAAGGAGCACGGGCACTGCCGGTCGTTGATCGTGACCGGGTGCCTGACTCAGCGCTACGGCGCCGAGATCCTGCGCGAGCTGCCCGAGGTCGACGGCATCCTCGGCACCTCCGAGCTGACCCGCATCGTCGACCTCGTCCGCCAGGCCTCGGGCCGTCACGACTGGGCCACGTCCGCGCCGCCCGGCTATCTCTACGACGCGACCACGCCGCGCCTGATGACCGCGCGCGTGCCATACGCCTACGTGAAGATCGCCGAGGGCTGCGACATGGGCTGCACCTTCTGCGCGATCCCCCAGTTCCGCGGCAAGCATCGCAGCCGTCCGCTCGCCGACGTCGTGAAGGAAGTCGAGGGCCTCGCGGCCAAGGGCATTCAGGAAGCGATCTTGGTCTCGCAGGACACGCTGGCCTACGGCCGCGATCTGCTGGGCAACGGCGACATCGGCGATCTGCTGCTGGCGCTGGGCGACACGCGCATGCCGTGGATCCGTCCCATGTACCTGCATCCCGCCCACGTCAACGATCGGCTGCTCGCCAAGTGGGCGCGGGCGCGCATCGTCCCGTACGTGGACATGCCGGTCCAGCACGGCGACGACGGAGTCCTGCGCGCGATGCGCCGCGCGGTCACCGCGCGGCGCATGAAAGAGATCGTCGCCGAGTTCCGATCCGCGATCCCCGACGTCACCATGCGGACCACTGTGCTGGTCGGCTTCCCCGGCGAGTCGGAGGCGGCGTTCGAGCGTCTGCTGGAATTCGTCGACGAGGCGCGGTTCGATCGGCTCGGCGTGTTCACCTATTCGCCTGAAGAAGGGACGCCGTCGCCCGACTTCCCCGATCAGGTGCCCGCCGAGATCGCCGCCGAGCGCGCCACGCGCGTCCAGGACCGCGGCGAGGCCATCGCGTGGGAGCGCCATCAGAAGGTCCTGGGCAGCGTGCTCGATGTCCTCGTCGACGGGCCGAGCGAGGACTCCGCGTTCGCCTGGGAAGCGCGCACGGCCGGCCAGGCTCCCGAGATCGACGGGGTCGTCTACCTGCGCGATCGCTCGTTCACCCCGGGCCGCTTCGCCCGCGTGCGCATCGCCGAGGTCGAGGGCCACGAGCTGGTGGGCGAGCGCGAGTAGGTGCCGGAAAGGGGCGTCCTCGACCGCGTCGCCGTTCTCATCGCGACCGTCTTCGGTGTCGGCTACGCGCCGCTCGCGCCGGGCACGGTGGCCAGCGTGGTGACCGTCATCTTCCTCGGGCTCGTTCCGTTCTCTCGCGCCGGGCTCGCCGTCTTTCTCCTGCTGGTCGTGGTCGTCGGGACCTGGGCCGCTCACCGCGCCGAGCGGGTGATCGGCGGAAAGGATCCGGGCGCGATCGTGATCGACGAGGTCGCGGGGATGACACTGTCGGTCGTCGCCTTCCCGCTCACCACCGAAGTGCTGGCGGCGGGCCTGGCGCTCTTCCGCGTGTTCGACGTGCTCAAGCCTCCGCCGGCGCGCGAGAGCCAGCGGATCACGGGCGGCGTCGGCGTGATGATCGACGACCTGATCGCGGGACTGTACGCGCTGGTGATCATCGCGGTGCTGCGCCGAACGCTGGGCTGGCCACCGTGAGCGCACTGGTCGTCACCGTCGGCGTCGCGCTCGGCGCCGACGAGCACGACGTCGCCGCGCTGACCCACGCGCTGAGGGAGGCCGGCCTCGACGTCACCGGCCGCTTCGCGGTGGACGAGGACGAGGTCATGCTGGAGCGCGCGCTGACCACGGGGGCGGCCGTCACCGTCGTGGTCGCGGGAAGCGGCAGCTCGTCGGGTGACGTCGTGCGCCGCACGCTGGCCCGCATCACGGGCGCGCGGCTGCTGCTCAGCGAGCGCGCCCTCGACGCCCTCGCCGAACGATATCGTCGCCGCGATCGACCGCTGCCCCGGCGCGCCGAGCGCCTGGCCCTGTTCCCCCAGGGGGCTGCGCTGTGGCTCTCGCCGGAGGCCGATCCGGCGTTCGCGCTGGAGACGGAAGGCCGCGTGATCGCCGTGCTCCCGCGCGGCGGCGATCTGGCGGCGATCGTCAGGCAGCATCTCGTGCCGTTCCTCGCCGAGCGCACGGGGATCGGCGAGGCCGTACTCACGCGAACGCTCCGCACCGCCGGCGTCTCAATCGCCGACGTCGAGGAGCGGCTCACCGAAGCCGGCGCCCGCGCGGACGGCAGCGAGGCGACGATCACCGTGCTGCCGGCGGCGAGCGGAGACTTCGAAGTCTGGGTGCGGATCACCGCGCGCGGCCCGGGCGCGGCGGAGCGTCTGGCTCGCGTCGACCGCGACGTCGCCGAGGTGCTGGGCGAGGACTGCTACGGGCGCGACGACGACACACTCGAGCGTGTCGTCGGTCGGCTGCTCCTCGAGCGCGGGCTCACGCTCTCGGTGGCGGAATCGTGCACGAGCGGGCTGCTCGGTCATCGTCTCACCGACATTCCCGGCTCCTCCGCGTACTTCGAGCGCGGGGTGCTGGTCTACTCGAATCAGGCCAAGCAGGATCTGCTCGGCGTGCCCGAGGAGATCCTGCGCACGCACGGCGCGGTGAGCGCGCCCTGCGCGGAGGCGATGGCCCGCGGTATCTGCGCGCGCAGCGGCAATCCCGTGGGCCTCGCCGTCACCGGCATCGCGGGACCGGACGGCGGGACGCCCACCAAGCCTGTCGGGACCGTCTTCATCGGGGTGGCCGTCTCCGGCGAGGTCGAAGCGCGCCGGTTCCAGTTCGAGGGCGATCGATCCGCGGTGAAGTGGCAGTCGACGCAGATGGCCCTCGACCTGCTCCGGAGAAGACTGATGAAACGGGGGACCTAGCCGCGGTCAGGACGTTCGTCGCCGTTCTGCTGTCCGACGAGATCAGAGGGCGCCTGGCCCGGGAAATCGACGCGCTCCGCCCTCACGCTCCCGGCGTCGCCTGGGTCGCCGCCGAGAACCTTCACGTCACCGTCAAGTTCCTCGGCGGCGTGGAGGAGACGCGTCTCGCCGACGTCGTCGCGGCGCTGCCGCACGTCGCGACGGTTTCCGCGTTCGAGGTCGAGATCCGCGGGCTCGGCGCGTTTCCGAACCCGGGCCGGCCGCGTGTGCTGTGGGCGGGAGCGCCTGGATCGCCGGCGTTCACGCGCCTGGCCGAGGGCGTCGATCGAGCGCTCGTCGCCCTCGGCTTTCCCCCGGAAGGCCGCGAGTTCACGCCGCACGTCACGCTCGGCCGCGTGCGCGAGCCGCGTCGCAACGACGCGCTGACCGAGGCGCTCGAGGCCGCCGCCGCCCGCTCGTTCGGGACCCTCCAGGTCCAGCGCGTGTCGCTCATGCGCAGCGATCTCTCGCCCAGCGGCGCACGCTACACCGAGCTGGCCCCCGTCCCCCTTCTGCCGGCCTGACCCCCAAATACTGTATCCAGTTTCAGACATTGACGCTCCCCGTGGGGTCTCCTAGAATGCTCCCAACGCTTTCTCTGGGAGGGACCCATGGCAGAAGTGAAGAGCGACCGTAAACAGGCCCTGGAACTCGCGCTCTCCCAGATCGAGCGGCAGTTCGGCAAGGGCGCGGTCATGCGCCTGGGCGCCCGCGGTCCGCTCGAGGAGATCGCGGTCATTCCCACCGGCGCGATCTCACTCGACGTCGCGCTCGGGATCGGCGGCCTGCCCCGCGGGCGAGTCACCGAGATCTACGGCCCGGAGTCCTCGGGCAAGACCACGCTGGCCTTGCATGTGATCGCCGAGGCCCAGCGCTTGGGCGGCATCGTCGCCTTCATCGACGCCGAGCACGCGCTCGATGCCATCTACTCCAAGAAGCTCGGCGTCAACACCGACGAGATGTTGATTGCCCAGCCCGACACCGGCGAGCAGGCGCTGGAGATCGCGGAAACCCTGGTGCGCTCGAACGCCGTCGACGTCATCGTGGTCGACTCGGTGGCCGCGCTGGTGCCGCGCGCCGAGCTGGACGGCGACATGGGCGATTCGCTTCCCGGCCTGCAGGCCCGCCTGATGTCGCAGGCCCTCCGCAAGCTCACCGCCGCCATCGCCCGCTCCGGCACCGTGATGATCTTCATCAACCAGATCCGCGAAAAGATCGGCGTGATGTTCGGATCGCCCGAAACCCAACCCGGTGGGCGAGCCCTGAAGTTCTACGCCTCCATCCGCATCGACGTGCGGCGGCAGGACGCGATCAAGCAGGGGACGGAGTCGGTCGGGGTGCGGACGAAGGCCAAGGTCGTGAAGAACAAGCTGGCGCCGCCGTTCCGCGAAGCCGAGTTCGACATGATCTACGGCGAGGGCATCTCCAAGTCCGGCACCGTGCTCGACGCGGGCGTCGAGCAGCAGATCATCGAGAAGTCGGGCACCTGGTACACGTACAAAAACGAGCGGATCGGCCAGGGCCGCGAGAACGCCAAGCGCTGGCTCCAGGAGAATCCGGTCGTGCTCGCCGATCTCGAGGCCAAGGTCCGCGAGGTGCTGGGTCTCCGCGCCCCCGTGCCGATCAAGTAGCCCCCGGCATGATGGATCTCGACGCGCTGTTACGGGCGGGTGTCGAGCGCGGCGCGTCGGACGTTCACCTCAAGCCCGACGCACCGCCCGTCCTGCGCGTCCACGGGCGGCTCGAGCCCCAGGCCGACTGGGGCGTCGTCACCGCCGAGTTCATGGAGGACGCCGCTCGCCGGATCTTGCCCGAGCGGGTGTACGCGCAACTGCGCGAGGGGCGCGAGATCGACGTCGGCTACGACATATCCGGCTTCGGCCGCTTCCGCGTCAACGTGTTCCTGTCGCTGGGCAAGATCCGTGCGGTCATGCGGGCCATTCCAGCGGTGAAGCCCGGCTTCGCGGACCTGAGATTGCCACCCGTGCTCGCCAGCCTGGCCATGGAGCGCCGGGGCCTCGTGCTCGTGACCGGCGTCGCGGGCTCGGGCAAGTCCACCACGCTGGCGGCCATGGTCGACCACATGAATCGTCATCGACACCACCACATCATCACCATCGAGGATCCGATCGAGTTCGCCCACGACGACATCCAGTGCACGATCAGCCAGCGCGAGGTGGGGTCCGACACGGCGGGCTTCGCGGTCGCACTGCGGGCGGCGCTGCGCGAAGACCCCGACATCATCATGGTCGGCGAGATGCGCGACGTCGAGACCATGTCCGTCGCTCTGCACGCCGCCGAGACCGGCCACCTGGTGCTGAGCACGCTCCATACGATCGATGCCACCGAGACCGTCAACCGCATCGTGGCGAACTTCCCCCGGTATCAAGACCAGCAAATTCGCGATCAGTTCGCCGCTGTCCTCCAGGCGGTGATTTCGCAGCGGCTCATCCCGCGCGCCGGCGGCGAGGGCCGTGTGCCCGCGGTGGAGATCATGCTCGGCACCGCCATCATTCGCGACTGCATCCGGGACGCCCGGCGGACGCCCGAGATCCCCGCGTTCATCGCCCAGGGCGCCGTGCAGTACGGCATGCAGACGTTCGATCAGTGCCTGCTCGCGCTCTATCGCGACGGCGTCGTCAGCTACGAGACCGCGAGGGACAGCGCGTCGAGTCCGAGCGATTTCGATCTGAAGGTACGCGGCATCTACTCGACCGGTGAGACCATCGCCCAGCCCGGTTCCGCCAAGGCGGCGCCGAAGCCCGCCAGTCCGTTCGCGCGACCGTGAAGCGAGACGCGGCAGGGCCTCTCGATCACCGACGGGCGCGGTTGGTCGCGGCCGATCTCCTCTCCCGCCGGGCCTGGACGCGTGCGGACTTGACCCGCCGGCTGCGCCGGCGCGGCGCCCCCGACGACGTCGCGGTGGACGTGGTGACCGATCTCGTCGCGCGCGGACACGTCGACGACGCGGCCTTCGCGCTTCAGTGGGTCTCCACGCGCGCGGCCCGCGGCTACGGCGCCGGGCGCCTGCGGGCCGAACTCTCCGTCCGCGGGGTGGACGCTTCGGTCATCGGCGCGGCTCTCGCCGAGCTGGACTCCGGCGACGCCCTCGGGCGCGCGCGCGCGGCCGCGGCCCGCCGGCTCTCCGCCATCCGCGCCGACGACCCTCGCCGCGTGGCGGCCCGGCTGCGGGACCATCTGCTGCGCCGGGGTTATCCCGGCGGCCTCGTCGCGCGCGTCGTGCGCGAGAGCTTGGGCGCCCGCGCCGCCGACCATTGAGATGGGGGGCCCCTACGGCTCCCCCCATACCCCCCCGGGACGCGTGTTGCCCCGGAGGCGTATCCCCCGGAGGCGTATCCCTCGGACGCGTCTCCCCCGGAGGCGTCTCCCCGGACGCGTATAGCCCCGGACGCGTACCCCACTGACGCGTAGCCCGCTGATAGAATGAAACGGCCATGAAGGGCGCGGTGCTTCGCGAGAGGTTTCTGAAATATTTCGAGGCGCAGGGACACGCGCGCGTGCGCTCGTCGTCGCTGGTCCCCGGCGACGATCCCACCCTGCTCTTCACCAACGCGGGCATGGTGCAGTTCAAGGCCGTCTTCCTCGGCGAGGAGCGGCGCGACCCTCCGCGCGCGACCACCTGCCAAAAGTGCGTTCGGGCGGGCGGCAAGCACAACGATCTCGAGAACGTCGGGCGCACCGCCCGCCACCACACGTTCTTCGAGATGCTTGGCAACTTCTCCTTCGGCAACTACTTCAAGGCCGAGGCGGTGGCCTTCGCGTGGGAGTTCCTCACCCGCGACCTGGCCATCGATCGCACCCGGCTGATCGCGACGGTCTTCACCGACGACGACGACGCCTTCGTGCTGTGGAAGAAGGTCGCGGGCTTCGGCGACGATCGCATCCTCCGGCTCGGCGAGAAGGACAACTTCTGGGCCATGGGCGAGACCGGCCCCTGCGGCCCCTGCTCGGAAGTCCACTTCCACCAGGGCGATCACCTGCCGTGCGCCGAGGAAGCGGCGGGCCGCTCCTGCCTCGGTCCGGCCTGCGAGTGCGACCGCTGGCTCGAGATCTGGAACCTCGTGTTCATGCAGTTCAACCGGGACGCCAGCGGCGCCATGACCCCGCTGCCGCGGCCGTCGATCGACACCGGCATGGGGCTCGAGCGCATCGCCGCCGTGCTCCAGGGCAAGTCGTCGAACTACGACACCGATCTCCTGCGCCCGCTCATCGATCGGGCCGCCGAGCTGGCCGGCAAGCCGTACGGGCGGAACCCCGACGACGACGTCTCGCTGCGGGTCATCGCCGACCACGCGCGGGCGACCACCTTCCTCATCACGGACGGGGTGACGCCCTCGAACGAGTGGCGCGGCTACGTCCTGCGCCGGATCATGCGCCGAGCCATGCTCCACGGCCGCTTCCTCGGTCTCACGGAGCCCTTCCTCTTCCGGAGCGTCGAGTGGGTCTCGGCCTTGATGAGCGAGGCCTATCCCGAGCTCGAGCGCGAGCGTGCGCGCATGCAGGACACGGTCCGGGGTGAGGAAGAGCGATTCGCCGAGACCCTCGACAGCGGCGAGCGGCGGATCGAGGAGTATCACGAGGCCCACGGGCCGGGTCAGGGCCGCGCCATCGACGGCGCGTTCCTGTTCACCCTCTACGACACCTTCGGGTTCCCCCGCGACCTGGCCGAGGACGCGCTGCGCGACCGCGGCTGGGAGAAGACCGACGCGACCGACGCCGCCTGGGACGCGTCGATGGAGGCCCAGCGGGAGCGCGCGCGCGCCGGGGCGGCCTTTGCGGGCGATGGAGACGCCGCCGGCGGACTCTATCAGCGGCTCTCGGCCGAGCTGCCCCGCATCGAGTTCGTCGGTTACGAGACGCTCGCTTCGCCGGCGCGCGTGCTGGTCATGCTCGGCGAGGGACGGCGCGTGAGCGAGGCGGGCGAGGGGACCGAGGTCGAGGTCATCCTCGATCGCACGCCCGCGTACGCGGAGTCGGGCGGCCAGGTCGGTGACACCGGGACCCTGGTCGGTCGCCACGGGCGCGGCGAGATCCTCGACACGTACTACCGGGGATCGAAGCTGATCGTCCATCGCGTGCGGGTGACCTCGGGCGGCTTCTCCGAGGGCGAGGACGTCGCGGTCACGGTCTCCTCGCCGCGCCGGCAGGGACTCGCCCAGCACCACACCGGAACGCATCTGCTCCACGCCGCGCTTCGCCGCGTGCTCGGCACCCACGTCACCCAGGCGGGATCGCTGGTCGCCCCCGACCACCTGCGCTTCGACTTCTCCCACGGCGCCGGCGTGCGTGACCGCGAGGTCGAGCAGATCGAGGAGCTGGTCAACGAGCAGGTCCAGGCCAACGTCGCGGTGAGCCGGGTCGAGATGAACATCGACGAGGCGCTCGCGAGCGGGGCCATGGCGCTTTTCGGCGAGAAGTACGGCGATCGCGTGCGGGTCGTCAAGATCGGCGATTTCTCGACGGAGCTGTGCGGCGGAACGCATCTGGACCAGACCGGACAGCTCGGTTTCTTCAAGGTCGACACCGAGGGCGCCGTCGCCTCGGGCGTTCGTCGGATCGAGGCGGTGGCCGGCACGGCGGCCCTCGAGGCCGTGGTCCGCCGCGAGCGGGTGCTACGTGAGGCCGCGGAGATCCTCAAGATCGCGCCGGGCGAGGTGCCGCAGCGGCTTCGCAAGCTCCTCGACGAGCAACGCGTTCTCGAGAAGGAGCTGGCCGCGCTCCAGGGCCGGCTCGCGGCCTCGAAGGCCGACGATCTCCTGGCGACGGCACGACAGGTCGGAGGCGTCGCCGTCGTGGCCGGCCGCATCGACGGGCTCGAGAGCGAGGGGCTGCGCGCCCTCGCCGACCGGGTGCGCGAGCGCTTGGGCTCGGGGGTGGTCTGCGTGGGCAGCGCCGTCGACGGCAAGGTGAGCCTGGTCGCCGCAGTCACGAAGGATCTCACCAAGCGCGTGCACGCGGGCAAGCTCATCCAGGAGGTCGCGAAGGCGGCCGGCGGCAGCGGCGGCGGCCGGCCGGACCTCGCCCAGGCCGGCGCCAAGGACGCGAGCCGCCTGGACGACGCGCTCCAGCTCGCGTACGACTTCGTGGCGCGCTCGGGATGACGAGAAGACCAGGACGATGACCGAGGCCGGTCGGATGTTGATCGTCGACGACGAGGCACCGGTGCGCGACGTCCTCTGCGATTACTTCGTCGAGCGGCAGTTCACGGTCGCCACCGCGGCGAACGGCCAGGAAGCGCTGGCCGTGTTCGCCCGCGAGCGCCCCGACGTGGTGCTCCTCGACGTCCGCATGCCCGGCCTCGACGGCCTCGCGGTGCTCAAGCGTCTGCGCGAGGCCGATCCCAGGGTCGCGGTGATCATGGTGACCGCCAACGAAGATCTGGCCGTCGCCCGCGAGACCCTGGCCATCGGCGCCTTCGACTACGTCTCCAAGCCCTTCGACTTCGACCACCTCGACCGGACGGTGGTGACCGCGATGATTCACTCCGCCAAGCCCCCCATCGTCGGGACTCGCCCCGCGCCGGGGGCGAGCGATGCCTGGAGTCGTCTCGTCGCCGACGTCTTCCGCGCCGTGCGCGGCATGGATGCGGGAGCGCATGCCTCGACCGGGTCGCGGCTGGAGGACGCCGCGCTGGCGGCGGCGCGGCGGGCGCTGGCCGGCTCTCCCGCCGAGGCGGCCCCGCACCTGGCGGAGATCACGTTGCTCGCCGACGTGGCCGCCCGGCTCGGCGATCTCTCCCCGGCGTCGCGCTCGGTGATCGCCGCCGCCCTCAAGGTCGCGGACGCCGCATCGACGACATGGGGGGCCTAGCTTCGGGCCCCCCAACTTCTCAGCGAAGAGGGCTACGCCCCCCTCGCACTCCCCCGGCCCCAGACGCTCGTCGCGCCCCGGCAAAGCCGTGGCGCTCCTCGAAATTGGTTCTCCTCATGACGGTCGTGCTCGTCACGGGCTGTTCGTCGGTAGGCGGGCCCAAGGCCGGCGCGCCGCCGCACCATCGGATCGGCGGATTCGCCAACGTCGATGGCGGGGCGCCGGCGGCCGGCTTCTTGACCCGGATGCAGTTCTTCGTCTCCCGCGTGTTCTCCACGACGTTCCACCCCCGGAAGGCGAGCTTTCCCATCGTTGCCAACGACGGGCGCGCACTGCGCGACGGCCGCGGGGAGGCGACGGTCACCTGGGTCGGCCACGCGACGCTCTTGGTCCAGCTCGACAGCGTCAACGTGCTCACCGATCCGCACTGGTCGCGCCGCGCGAGCCCGGTGTCGTTCGGCGGTCCGCGCCGCCTGACGCCGCCGGGTCTGCGCTTCGAGGATCTCCCGCCGATCCACGTCGTGGTGATCTCGCACGACCACTACGACCACCTCGACCGCGAGACGGTCAAACGCTTGGCGGCGACGCACCGGCCGAAGTTCCTCGTTCCCCTCGGACTCAAGTCGTGGTTCGCGGAGATCGGCATCGCCGACGTCGACGAGATGGACTGGTGGGACGAGCGGAAGGTGCAGGGACTCACGTTCGCCTGCGTACCCGCCCGCCACTTCTCCGGACGAACGCCGTGGGACCGCAACCGGCGTCTCTGGAGCGGCTGGGCGGTGATGGGGCGCGAGCGCCGGCTCTACTTCGCGGGCGACACCGCGTACTGGGCCGGGCTCAAGGAGATCGGCGCGCGGTTGGGACCGTTCGACCTCGCCGCGATTCCCGTCGGCGCCTATCTGCCGCCCGTGATCATGAAGGCCAGCCACACCACGCCCGAGGAAGCGCTCGCCGCGCTCGCCGACGTCCGCGGGCGTGTCTTCGTTCCCATCCACTGGGGGACGTTCGATCTCGCCGACGAACCGCCTGGCGATCCTCCGCGACGCCTTCAGGCCGAGGCGAGGCGTCTCCAGCTCGGGGATGATCGTGTTTGGATTTTGAGGCACGGCGAAACTCGTCGCTGGTAGACGGACGTTCTTCTATTGCGCGGGGCGCCGGCGGGTGGGCACCGGGGATGGGAGGAGGTCCTCTGACCACGAGGCGCTTACCTTCGGTGAGCCGTGAGTCGTTCCCAATCGGGAGCGATGCGTGGTCTTGGCGCGCGGCGGGGACGGGTCAACCGGACCTCCTCCCATCCCCGGTGCGCCCACCCGCCGGCGGTTACGGTTTGAAGCAGGCCGCTCCGCCTGGAGCTCGGCGTCACGTCGATCTACGGCGCACGTGTCGCTTACGGCTCCACGCGTTCTAGGAGGAGGCCTTTCAGGTAGTGGGTTTCTGGGATGGTCAGCTGAACGGGGTGATCCGGGCTCTGGGTGAGGTGGGCCAGGATCCTCAGCGTCACGCGGGCGTCGGTGGCGGCGGCGCGGCAGATGTCGGTGAAGTCGTCTGACGAGACGTGGTGGGAGCAGGAGAAGGTGGCGAGGATGCCGTTGGGCTCGAGCAGGCGCAGGGCGCGGAGGTTGATTTCCTTGTAGCCGCGGCGGGCGGACTCGATGGCGGCGCGGCCGCGGGCGAAGGGTGGGGGATCGAGCACGACGAGGCCGAACCGCTCGCGGGCGCGCTCGCGGCGGCGTAGATCGTCGAACGCGTTGGCCGCGACGGTCTCGGCGCGGTCGGCGACGGCGTTGAGGGCGAAATTCTCGCGGGCCGCCGCCAGCGCGTCGGGCGAGGACTCGACGCAGACGGCGCGGCGCGCGCCGGCGGCGAGCGCGTGGCAGGCGAACGCGCCGGTGTACGCGAACGCGTCCAGCACGTCGCGTCCGAGGGCGAGGGAGCCGACGCGGCGGCGGTTCTCGCTCTGATCGAGGTAGAGGCCGGTCTTGTGTCCCGCGCCGAACGTCACGCCCATCCGAACCGTCCCCGTCCCCGCCGCGGTGGCCTCCTCGACGACCGTGCTCGCGGGCCCCTGTGCGTCGAGCCATCCGCGGAGCGGCTCGAAGCCTTCGAGCCTTGCCGGCACCGGGTCGTCAATCACGAACACCGGCAAGTCGCCGACCGCCGACCGCAAGGCCGCCACCAGCTCGCCCCGAATCTGCGCCATGCCCAGGGTCAGACACTGCACGACCAGCACGTCGCCATACCGATCGACGACGAGCCCCGGCAAGCCATCGGCCTCGCTCCAGATCAGCCGCGCGGCCTTCGTTCCACCGGCCGTCCGGCGCCGCGCGAGCGCCGCGTCCACCCGCCGTCGCCAGAGCCGCGCGTCGAGTGCCTCGTCCCGCCACGTCACGATCCGACAGCACAAGGCCGGCCGCGGATTGTAGAATCCCCGCCCCACGAATCCCCCCGACGAATCGACAACCGTGACCACTCCTGGCGCCGCCGCCGACACATCCGCGACGTCGCCCTTGAAGATCCACGGATGAACCCGCGCCCGCTCCACCCCACGCTTGAGCCTCAACACCCCCGCCCGCATAGCCCGAGCTTACCGGACCCGTCCCTGTTGGGAGACAGTCGGACGAAGATGTCGGCTCGGAAGAGTCGACGCAGAACACCGGGCGGAAAAACGCCGGGCGGAAAACGTGAGGCGGAGAACGTCAGGCGGGGGGAGGCGGGGGCGTCGCGGCGAAAACCGCCGTACAGCCGACGAACGTGTTTTCGCTGCGACGCCCCCGCCTCCCCCCGCCGGCCCCAACCGTCGAAGCTACTTCTTGCGAAGAACGACGACCATCAGCAGCGGATGGCGGGAACGCTCCAACACCTGGTGAGGCTTGAACCCGAAGAACCACTGGACGAACTCGAATCCGCCCGCCAGCTCGACGAGCGCGCGCAGCTCCTGGGGGAAGACCATCCGCGAGCGGTGGACCTGGCGGTACACGCGGCGCGTTCCGTTCTCGATGGCCTCGAGCGTCATCCGCTCGCGGAAGATCTGCGAGACCGGATCGACGTCGTGCAGCGCGCTGAACGACGCGCGGACGATCACGCGTCCGCGCCGCCGCGACCAGGACCAGCTCCGCGCCGGGTTGGTCCACGACGAGGCCATGTAGCGGTCGAAGACGTACACGCCGCCGCGCCGCAGCGACCGCGCCACGCTCCGGAGGTGACCGAGCAGCTGCTCGTTGGTGAGCAGGTGGCCCTGCGAGTCCTGCATGCAGATGGCGGCGTCCACCGGCCGGGGCAGACGGAAATCCGTCATGTCGCCCACGATGAGATCGGCGGCCAGTTGCTTGGCCTCCAGCCGCTCGCCCAGGAACGCCACGTTCTGGGGCGAGAGATCGAGCCCGGTCATCCGGTATCCGCGCTCGGCGAGCCGGATCAAGTGCGGGCCGGTGCCGCAGGCGATGTCGAGCACGCGCCGCACGGGCGCCCGCGCGTACTTGCTGAAGCAGTGGACGAGGAAGTCCACCTCGCCCTTGCGGTTCATGTCGAACGCGATCTCGTAGAGCCGGGGCGCGCTGTAGTGCGCCAACTACGACCACCAGGCGAGCAGCGCTTCTCGGATCACCCAGGAGGCGGCGATGCCGGTGCGTCCGGTCGGGTCCCAGGCGTGGGCGACCTCGACGAGGTCGCCGCCGATGACCCGGCAGCGCGCGAGCATGTGGACGATCTCGATCAGCTCCGGCACGCGCAGGCCGCCGGGCTCCGGCGAGCCGGTGCCGGGCGCCTCGGCCGGATCGAGCACGTCGACGTCGATGGTGACGTAGAGCGGATGTCCGGCCAGCTCAGGCAGGAGCCGGCGGACCACCTCGACGGGATGGCCCTCGTGGGCCGGAAAGAAGTGCGGCCGGCGGTGCTCGTACTCTTCGCGCGAGCCGGTCCGCATGCCGACCTGGTAGACGCGCTCGGCGGGAACCACGTCCATCACCCGCGCCATCGCCGAGGCGTAGTTGTAGCGCTCGCCGAGAAACTCCTCGCGGGTGTCCGGATGGGCGTCGAGCTGGATGATCCGGAGATCGGGGAACGCCGGCGCCAGCACCTCGATCACCGGGACGGTCGCGGTGTGATCGCCACCGAGCATGAACGGCAGGAGCCCCGGGCGCCACCACGCGGCCATCGCCTCCCGAGCGGCGTCGAGCTGCTCGCGGGGCGGCGCGCCGTCCGGCATCTCGCAGTCGCCGAGATCGCCGAGGGGCAGGTCCTCCAAATCGCGAGCGAGGATGGCGGAGTAGGTTTCGATCGAATCCGAGGCCAGGCGCAGGTCGAGGGGGCCCCCGTCGGCGCCCTTTCTCAGGTTCACGCGCCCTTCGAACGGAATCCCGAAGACGGCGATCCCGGCCTCGGCGGCAGGCCGGGAGCACGCGATGAACGCCGGTGAAACAGCCCGCATCTGCCCGCCTCGCGGCGTCAGCTAGTCGAGGGCGATCGCCGCAGGCCGCCCTTTTTCATCGGCCTGCTACGCGAGGTCTTCTTCGCCGAGCAGGGTGATCGCGGCGAGCGCGCAGCCGATCCGCTCGACCCGGTGCTCGACGGCGACGATCCGCTGCTCGGCGATCGTCTCGCCGCGGACCCGGAACGCTTCGTCGAGCATGGCGTGGATCTGCCGCTCGGCTTCGTCGCGGCTGGCCACGCCGTGGAACTCCATGATGACTCCGTTCTTCGCGGGATCGTCCGGGACGGCGTAGCCGACCGCGGCGGCGATGGTCTCGCCGGGCGTCTCGCTGGTCATGGCGGCGTAGGCCGTCGGCACCAGCGCGCCCAGCTTGATCTTCGGAAGCTCGACCACGGGGACCTCGGGGGGAAGAATGCTGGAGACCTTGAGGAGGTTGATGTTCCCGATGCCGGCGGCGAGAAGCGCGTTGTCGAAGGCATTGAGGGTGGTGCCGCCTTCCGCATGTCCCGCCGTGGCCGCCGCCAGGGTGACCCGTTTCGTCATCCGCCCGCTCCTCCCATCGTAGGTTGTCGTTCGCCTCCCGTCGATTCGCGCGCGTCCCGCGCCGAGCGCGAATCACACTCTGAAGTGCGTGCCGCACCAATGCAAGCGAAAACTGCGTCGCGCGCGAGCGACGACCGTGTCGCGCGCGGCGACGACCGTGTCGCGCGCAGCGCTGACGCGTCGTCCAAATCTCCGGCGGAGACGTGTTTTTTTCTTGCAATCGCAAAATCGCGACCCTACAGTGAATCAGCTTTTGGGTGGCGGCAAGATTTTTGCCGCGGAAAGCGACGACACCGAGTGAGAGCGTCGCAGGAGACGTGCGGTAGATGATCGGCGACGAAAGGAGGCTGGCGCGATTGAACGCCTTGGGTCGACACCTGCTTCTCGAGTTGTTCGATTGCGATCTGGACGCCATCAACAACGTCGAGGCCGTGAAGGGCGCGCTGATCGAGGCCGCCAAGCGAGCGCAGGCCACGATCGTCGACGTCGTATTCCATGAGTTCAACCCCTTCGGCGTGAGCGGCGTCGTCGTCATCGCCGAATCCCACCTGTCGATCCACACCTGGCCCGAGTACCGGTACGCGGCGGTCGACATCTTCTCCTGCGGCGACATCCTGCAGCCCGAGATCGCGGCCCATTACCTCGTCGAGCAGTTCGGGGCCGAGCGCACCTCGGTCGTCGAGATGCAGCGCGGCCTGTTCCTGAGCGCGCCCCATCCGGTCGTGAACAAGTCCGCGGTCGCCCTCAGTTGATCAATCCGCAGTCTTACAAGTGGTTCTTCGAGACCACCACGCCGGTCGAGGGCCACATGCACGCCATCGTCCGGACGGTCGCCTCGCTGCAGACCAAGTTCCAGCACGCCGAGATCATGGAGACCGCTTCCTACGGCAAGGTGCTGGTGCTCGACGGACGCATCCAGTCGAGCCAGGGCGACGAGTTCATCTACCACGACGCCCTCGTCCACCCGGGCATGCTCGCGACCGAGGGCGCGCCCCGCACGGCCCTGATCATCGGGGGCGGCGAAGGCGCGACTCTGCGTGAGGTCCTCCGGTACCCGTCCATCACCCGCGCGGTGATGGTCGACATCGACGGCGAGGTGGTCGAGCTGTGCCGCCGTCACCTCCCCGAGATGCACCAGGGCGCCTTCGAGGACCGGCGGGCCGAGCTGCGGCACGAGGACGCCCGCGGCTACCTCGAGCGGACGAACGACCGCTTCGACTTCATCACCATCGACCTGGTCGAGCCGCTGGAAGAGGGGCCGGCCTGCATGCTGTTCACGCGCGAGTTCTACCAGCTCGTCCACGATCGGCTGACGCCGGGCGGGACCATGACCATGCAGGCGGGCATGACGAAGGTCGGCGATCTCGGGTTCTTCACCGCCATCCATCGGACGCTCTCCCAGGTCTTCCCGGTGGTGGCTGGCTATCAGGCCTTCGTCTCGTGCTTCGGGACACCGTGGGGCTTCATCGTGGCCAGCCGGAAGGTTGACCCGACGACGCTGGCGCCGGCCGCGGTGGATCGTCTGATCGCCGAGCGGGTGAAGGGCACTCTCGGACACTGGGACGGCGTGACTCACCAGCACTGTTTCGCGCTGCCCAGGTACATCCGACTGGCGATCGACGCTCAAACTCGGGTGTCGACCGACGCCAACCCGTTGATCGTCACGTAGCGCCCACCGGTCGCCGTGCGCCGGGGTCTCGGTCTGCTCCTGCTGGCCATCGTCGTCGGACTGGTGGTCGGCTCGCTCCTCGGCGAATTGCTCGGGCAGTTCGTGTCGTCCCCCTGGACCAAGGAAGTGCTCACGCGCGGCCCCATGCTCGGCCTCGCGCCTCCGGCCACGCTCGATCTCCGGCTCCTCTCCGTCACGTTCGGGATCCTCTTCAAGGTCAACGTCCTCGGCGTGATCGGGATCATCGTCGCGGTCATCATCGTCCGCCGCGTTTGAACAGGCGGGGGGTTGTGATTCTGGCGTCGGGGTCGCCTCGGCGGCGCGAGTTGCTGGGGCGGCTGGGTGTGACGTTTGCCGTGGTGCCGAGCGACATCGAGGAAGTTTTGGACGGGCCGCCTTCCGGAGAGACGGTG
>Ga0193725_1000246_pt1 | contig 17072 bp, 21 predicted proteins | sample H2a2metaG_FD_143058 | JGI IMG/M metagenome (GOLD analysis project Ga0193725, IMG submission 143058) | Soil microbial communities from a riparian zone of the East river system, Colorado, United States - H2a2 | ecosystem: Environmental > Terrestrial > Soil > Riparian zone | place: USA: East River... | reverse complement strand
GGGACGCCGAACGCGAGCACCAGCGTCGGGATGATCAGCTCGCCGCCCGCCACACCGAGCAACGTACTCACGGTGCCGATCCCAAGGCCCGCGAGGCTCGCGACGAGGGCTTGGCCAACGACGCCAACCGGCAGCCCGCGCGAGACCCACGGCGTCACAGCCTCCGCGATCAGAAGACAGCCGATGCCGATGAGCAGCGCACGGACGGCCGCGTGCAGCCGCTCATCCGAGACTCGCGCCAGCCATCGGGCGCCGAACCCGGCGCCGATCATGCCGCCCGCGACTATGGCGACAGCGACGGGCACCGCGTCGAGCCGCGGCGCCTGGCCGGCCAGCCACCAACGGGACGGCGCGGCCACGACGACCGCTACGAAGCTGACGGCGAGATTCAAGGGGATGGCGCGGCGCAATGGGAAGCCGAACAATGCCACGAGCACCGGTAACCGAAACTCAGCCCCGCCGAGTCCGAGCAGGCCACCGAGGACACCGACCGCCGCGCCAGCGAGGGCAGCCGAGAGGGGGCCGGGGGTCACGACCCGGTTCTAGGCGGTCGCGGTCAACCCGTCAATTTGTGCTCGGCGAAACCGGTGTGCTCAGCCGAGCCAATCGCTAGTTTACATAATACCTCTTATCGGAAGTAACAGGTTGTGTGCGACTCCCGTTCTCCACTCGCTCCGCGGGGACGCCGTGAGTCGCCGCCACCCGCAGCGTGTCTCCGTCGACGACAAAGAGCGTGAGGCTCTGCGCGCCGCAGACCTTCACCCCGCTCCGGGCGATCCCGTCGAAGACCGGTTGCGCGTCCATCGGCGAGGTCCCGATGAGGCTGAGGATCTCGCCGGTCGCCGTCTCCCGCTCCAGGCTCTCCGCCAGGCGCTTCTCCAGATCGCGCACGCTGGAGCTTTCGTTCTCGGGCGCTTTCGCCTTCACCTTGGCGGGCTTTGCACCGCGACCCATCAGCCTCTCCTTGCCTCCCACACCGCAGCGATCGACGACAGCCTAGGCGAAGGCACCAGCGCGAGCAAGCGGGGACGTTCAGGCCTTGAACACTCGCAGCGCGGATGCAATCAGCACCGCCCCGAGGACCACCTTGATCACGCCAGCCGGCACGAACACGACGAGCAACGCGCCGGCCGCGCTGCCGACGACGGTACCGAGCGCCATCGGGATCATCACGCGCCCGACGTTGCGCACGTCGTGAAACCCGCCGAGCGCGCGATGCCGGGCGAGCCCGACCAGCATAGTCGGGATACTGATCAGCAGACTCAGGGTCCCGGCCGCCTTGATGGGGACGCCGAACGCGAGCACCAGCGTCGGGATGATCAGCTCGCCGCCCGCCACACCGAGCAACGTACTCACGGTGCCGATCCCAAGGCCCGCGAGGCTCGCGACGAGGACCTGGCCAACGACGCCAACCGGGAGCCCGCGCGAGACCCACGGCGTCACAGCCTCCGCGATCAGAAGACAGCCGAGCCGATGAGCAGCGCACGGACGGCCGCGTGCAGCCGCTCATCCGAGACTTGCGCCAGCTATCGGGCGCCGAACCCAGCGCCGATCATGCCGCCGGCGACCATGGCGACAGCGACGGGCACTGCGTCGAGCGGCGGCGCCAGGCCGGCCAGCCACCAACGGGATGGCGCGGCCACGACGACGGCTACGAAGCTGACGGCGAGATTCAAGGGGATGGCGCGGCGCAATGCGTGGAGCGGTGCTTCGGTCGGGTTTCCGGCGTGCGCTACGGGGTGGCGCCGAGGCTGGCGAGGCGGGTTTTGACTTCGGGAATGCGGGCGCTCTTCGGGAGGTCTTTGAGGAGGCGGCGGTACGTGGCGATGGCGGCGTCTTTCTGGCCGGCGCGTTCCTGGGCGCGCGCGAGGTCGGCCAGCAGCTCCTCGTAGTAGAACGACGTGGGCTTGAGGTCGGCCAGCGCGGTCTCGAAGGCCCGCGCGGCTTCCGGGAACTTGCGCTCGGACTCCCACGCGTAGCCGATGCCGGCGCGGGCCAGCGTGAGCATGGTGCCGCTGCCCGCGCGGGCCGCGGTCACCTGGTAGGCCGCGCGCGCGGGGGCGTACTGGCCGGAGTTGAAGCGGAGGTTGCCCAGCAGGTACGCGGCCTGGGGCGCCATCAGGTTCGCCGGGTAATCGGCGAGCACGCGCTCGAGCTCGCGCATCGCGGCCGCCCGCACCTCCGGCGTGGCTTGCGGCGCCTCGGCGGCGCGATGGCGCGTGAGGGTCTCGGCGTAGACGGCGCTGCCGCGCTGCTGCTGGCTCGCGTTCCAGAACCACACGCCGCCGCTCACCAGCGCGAGCGCGAGGATCGCGACGGCGGCGATGCCGATGGTCCGCCACGACGGCAGGGTCAGCCGCCGGCCGGCCAGGACATAGGAAGGATGTTCCTGAGAACTCGTCGTCTCGTTCACGGTAGCTGCGGTTCGTCCGGGCTTGAACAATTGACTATGAACCCCCAAGAGCTGCGATTCTGGGCCTGCTCAGCCTGCGCGTTCTGCAGGCACCCGTTTTGCGTCCGCTACGTCGCACACAGGAGGTCGACGCATCAATGGACGCCACCCCTTCGGCACCACTCACCGTCGAGGTTCGCCTGCTCCCTGATCCGTGTCTCTGGGCCTGGGAGATTCGTGATCGCGACCACGGCGGCGTCATCGACAATAGCTGGGACTCGGAGTGGACCGCATACGATTCCGCCGAGGAAGCCTATCGAGCCGGTCGCCGGCGGCTGACGCGATTGACGGACGATCGTCCCTGAGTGGCGACGACGCCCGGCGCATCCGGGCGTCGTCTCAGCGACATCCCCTACTTCTTCAGACCGAGCTTCGCGAGACCTTCCTCCGCCGCCTTCACCGACTCCGCGTGCTTGCCTTCCTTGTGCAGCTTGTCCGCCTCGGCGGCCTTCTCCCTGGCGTCGTAGCCGGCGCTGTCCAGCCGGTTGCCGGCCGCGCCGTTGATTTCCGCGATCAGCTTCGGGCACTGGAAGGCCAGCGCCGGCCCCGCGGCGAACGCGACGAATGTTCCGATGCCGACGAGCGTGAGCCCCAAACGCTTCATGCGATGACCTCCGTGTGTGGGATGAACGTCCCGGCCTCTGGCACGGCTCGCATTATAACGTCCTCGAGCCGGGCCGCGTTCCCCGTTTGGACGGTCACGCCTGAGACGCCAGATCCACCAGGATCGCGTCCGCCTCGATGGTCACCGGAAAGCACGCGATCTTCACCGCGGGGTTGTTGACGTTGGCTCCGGTCCGCACGTCCCATCGCCACGCGTGCCAGGGGCAACGGACGACGGGGCCGTCCATCTCGCCCTCGCCGAGCGGTCCGCCGCGGTGCGGGCAGTCGTTGTCGACGGCGTAAAATCGACCATCGAGATTGAAGAGAGCGAGCGCGCGACCGTTGACCTCGACCACGCGTCCCTCGCCCTCCGGCACGTCGCCCACCAGCGCAACTTTCACCCGAGAATCCGCCACGTTGTCCCCTCCTCGATTGGTCGTCGATCGAAGCATACCGCCGTGCCAGGCTCGATGGAAGGCGGATTGCACTTCTCACTACACATGGCATCCGAAGGTCTGCACGAGTCCGCCGACAAAGTCAGTCCAGAAACTCAGGATCTGCACCGGGCCATCGTCAGCTTGATGGAGGAGCTGGAGGCCGTCGACTGGTACGGCCAGCGCGCCGACGCCACCGGCGACCCCGAGCTGCGCGCGATCCTCGCCCACAACCGCGCGGAGGAGCAGGAGCACGCCGCGATGGTGCTCGAATGGATACGTCGTCGCGACCCCGGCTTCGACCGACACCTCCGCGCGTATCTGTTCACGGAGGGGTCGATCACCGGACGCGAGCAGGCGGCGAGCCCTCACGAGAACTCGAACGGTGGCCAGCCGCGCGCGAGCGTCGGGTCGCTACGGGAGAATCGGTGATGGATTACTTGAGACGCGGATCCGCTCCCCTCTCCGATCGCGTGTGGGCGGCCCTGGACGAGGCCGCCGCGCAAGCGGCCAGGCACGTGCTCGCCGGCCGGCGCGTGGCGACCTTCGACGGTCCCAAAGGCTGGGAGTACACCGCGGTGCGGCTGGGAACGGTCACCCCGTGCGCGACCCAGGAAGGGACGGCGGTCGTCTGCATGCCCGAGCTGGTGCTGCTCGCCGAAATCCGCGCGGACTTCACGCTGCCGTGGAGCCTCGTCGAGGTTTTCGAGCGCGGTGCCCCCACCCTCGACACCGAGGCCGCGGAGACGGCGGCTCGCGAGGTCGCGCTCGCCGAGGACCGCTTGGTGCTGTACGGCGATCCCGTGGGCGCCGGCTTCCTGACGTCGACGAAGTCGCCACGCATACAGATCGGCGACTGGAAGCAGACGCACCAACTCATCGCCGACCTCGTCCAGGCCGTGGAGACGCTCGACGCCGCCGCGATCCCCGGGCCGTACGAGGCCGTGCTCTCCGCCTCGCGTTACTACACCTACATGCAGGCCACGACCGAAGCCGGCTACCCGGCCAGCCGCACCGTGGAGAAGGTCCTCAAGGCCGTGCATCGCTCGCCGGTCTTGCGCGACGGCGGCGCCGTCTTCTCGATGCGCGGCGGCGACTTCGTGATCACCGTGGGCGGGGACCTCGCCCCCGGCTACCGCTGGCACGACCGGGAGAGCATCCACCTGTTCTGCGCGGAGACCCTAGCGCCCCAGATGATCACCCCGGAAGCGGTCTGTCTGCTGGGCTGATCGGGAGGACGGCTCAGGCGAACGCGTTGTCCTCGACGAGCTCGAGGTCGGCGAGCGTCTCCCGGCTCGGATTCGGCAGGGTCGTGGGATGGTTCCAGCGGACCCAGGCACACGATGCGCCGTTCTCGTCCTCGCCGTCGAAGCGGAGGACGGTTCCCTGGGTCTTGAGCAGCCGATGACGGCGGACCACGATGTCGCCCGGCTTGAGCTTGGGCATCACGCGGACGCGCCGGAACGTCGTCACTCGGTGTCCCGACCGCGGGCCCGGGCGAGCGCGCGGCGACGCCTCTTGCGCGCCGCCGCGGCCTTGCGCTTTCGCTTCACCGACGGCTTCTCGTAGTGCGCGCGCCGCTTCATCTCCTGAAAGGCGCCGTCCCGCATCAGGAGCTTCTTCAGCTGCTTGAGGGCGGCGTCGACTTGGTTGTCGACGACGCTCACGCGCGACATCGAGGCTCACGTCCGCGTGACGTCGATCGCACGCGGTGCCCTACCAGCGTCCGCCCCCGGATCCGCCACGCGGCCGGAAGCCGCCGCCGCCGCCATCGCGCGGCGCCGATGGCTTGGAGAGCTCGACCCGGAGCGTGCGGCCGTCCAGCTGGGCCCCGTTGAGCTTCGTCACCGCATCGTTGGCCGCCTCCGCCGTGGCCACCTCCACGAACCCGAAGCCGCGCGACTGGCCGGTATCGCGGTCGGTCACGATGGTCACGGACTGGACGCCTTCGACTTGGGCGAAGAGCTCGCGGAGCCGATCGGTTGGAGTCTGAAACGATAGACCACCGATGAATAATTTCTGGGTCATGACGGTAGGCTCCGAGCTCCGCGGGGGACCACGCGCTCGGTCGCCGCGGAACTGCGCGTCTGAGCGCGGCCTGATGGGGGAGGCGACCGGGGATCGACCGGAGGCCCGAACCAGACGGCTACAAAGGTATCACGATGGCATCCGAACACAACGCGCTTCACTCGGGCGCGGCACGTCGCGCATAATGGCAACGGGAGGCCCGACATGATCTTCCAGCAGCTCGTCAACGAGGATGCCGGGTGTTTGTCGTACCTGATCGGGTGCAGCCAGGCGGGTGCCTCCATCGTGGTGGATCCGGCGCGCGACCGGATCGACGAATACCTCAGATTCGCGCGCAAGAAGGGCCTCAAGATCACCCACATCCTGGAGACCCACACCCACGCCGATCACATCTCGGGCGGGCGTGAGCTGGCCGCGCTCACCAAGGCGCCGATCCTGCTGCATCGCGAGTCGCGCGCGGTCTTCGAGCACGGCTCCGTGGCCGACGGCGACGAGATCCGGATCGGCAAGATCGCCCTCCAGGTCCGCCACACGCCCGGCCACACCCCGGACAGCATCTGCCTGCTCGTCACCGACCACGAGCGCGCCGACGAGCCCTGGTTCATCCTCACCGGCGACACGCTCTTCATCGGCGACGTGGGACGTCCCGATCTCGGCGGCGCCCAGGCCGCGGCCGGGCTCTACGACGCCCTGCAGCGCGTGATTCTGACCCTCGACGACAGCGTCGAGGTCTACCCCGCCCACGGCGGCGGCTCGCTGTGCGGCCGCGCGATGTCCTCGAAGCCGGGCTCCACCATCGGGTTCGAGCGGCGGTTCAATCCCTCGCTGCGCGCGCGCTCCCGCGACGAGTTCGTGGACATGCTGATGGCGGGGCTCCCGCCCAAGCCGCCGTCGTTCGAGACCATCGTCGGCAAGAACCAGGGCCTGATCCCGCTCCAGCGCTCCAAGCCCCGCCCGCTCACCGCGCGGGAAGCGGCCGACGTGCTGGCCCGCGGCGACGCCTGCGTGCTCGACCTGCGCGACCCGGCGACCTACGGCGAGGCCCACGTGCCGGGCGCGCTCAACGTGTGGATCGAGAGCCCGCAGTTCGCCGAGCGCGTGGCCTGGCTCGCCCCGGCCGACGCCCGGCTGCTGCTGATCGCTCCGGGGCCGACGGACCTCGATCGCGCGGTCAAGGCGCTGACCCGCGTGGGCGTGGACGCGATCGAAGGTTTCCTCGAGCGCGGAATGGTCGAGTGGAAGTCGGCCGCGCTCCCCGTCGAGTCGGTCCCCCAGATGACGCCGTACGAGCTGAGCGAGTGGCTCGACGAGGGACGCGACGTGGTGGTGGTCGACGTCCGCGAGCCCTCCGAATGGCGCGAGGGTCACGTCGAAGGCGCGATTCACCTGCCGATGCTGGAGGCGGCCAAGCGCCTGGCCGAGCTGCCGGCGGATCGTCCGAAGGCGGTGATGTGCGCGGGGGGCCTGCGTTCGAGCTCGGTCATCAGCGTTCTCGAGCGGCATGGCCTGAGGAATTGCTTGAACGTGACCGGCGGCATGACCGCCTGGGTGAAAGCGGGGCTTCCGACGACGACCTAGCGTCAGCGACGCGAGCGGGCCACGCGGGCGACCACGCGGGCCAGCTCGGCGGGGTCGATGGGCTTGGCCACGTGGAGATCGAAGCCCACCTCCAGCGCGTGGTGCATGTCCACCTCGCGGGCGAACGCGGTGAGCGCGATCGCCGGCACGCGACCACCGGCGTCCGGGGCCAGCATTCGTACCCGGCGCAGCAGCTCGTAGCCGTCTTCGCCAGGCATCCCGATGTCGCTGATCAGCACGTCCGGAATGGCCCGCTCGATCGCCGCAAGCGCGCCCGCCGAGGTCCCTGCGTGCGTGACGTTGGCGCCATGCTCACCGAGCACCTGGGCCAGCATGCGCCCGGTGTCGACGTCGTCCTCGACGACCAGCACGCGCAGACCGTCCAGCCGCACCTCGGTGGCCGCGTCCGCAACCTCGTTCTCCTCCGGCCTCGCCTGCACCGATGACTCCTGGGCGGTGAGATGCGGCAGATCGACGGTGAAGGTGCTGCCGAGCCCCTCGCCCGCGCTGAAGGCCGCGGGTCGCCCGCCATGAAGCTCGACCAGGTGGCGGACGATCGCCAGCCCGAGGCCGAGTCCACCCTGGGTCCGCGTGCCGACGCTTTCGAACTGGCGGAAGCGGTCGAAGACCTGCGGCAGGAACTCGGGCGTCAGGCCTTTGCCAGTGTCGCTCACGGTGAGCCGGACACCGGACGAGAGCGTCTCGAGTTTCACGTCGATGCGGCCGTCCCGTGGCGTGAACTTCACCGCGTTGGACAGGAGGTTCATGACCACTTGCTGGAGCCGGCGGCGGTCGCCGCGCACCACCGGTCCGCGCTCCGGCACGTCCACGCGCAGCGTGACGGCCTTGGCCTCCGCGGATTCGCGCACGGTCTCGGCCGCCGCGCCCACCACCGGGCCGAGGTCGACCTGGGCCATCTCGATGGCGAGCTTGCCCGACGCGATCCGCGAGACGTCGAGGAGGTCGTCGATGAGCTGGGCGAGCAGGCGGGTGTTGCGCTCGATGGTCTCCAGGGCACTGGGGGTCCTGTCGGGAGCCAGCGCGCCGGTGCGCAGCACGCGCGCCCAGCCGAGCATCGCGGTCAGCGGCGTGCGTAGCTCGTGAGAGAGCACCGAGAGGAAGTCGTCCTTGGCGCGGTTGGCCGCCTCCGCCTCCGCGCGCGCGGTGCGCTCGCGCTGGAGCAGCTCGACCCGATCGGTGGTGTCGCGGGCGATGCACTGGAGCACGCGCTTGCCGGCGAGCCGGTAGACGTTGCAGGCCAGCTCGACGTGGCGCCGGGTGCCGTCCGGCCGCACCAGGACCAGATCCTCGTGGCGGACGAAGTCGCGGGCCTGCAGCTCGCGGAGGATCGACTGGATCGTCTCCACGTCCTCGAACACGCCGACCTCCGAGAGCCGCTGGCCGGCCATGTCGTCGGCGGTGCGGCCGGTCAGCGTGGTCCAGAAGGGGTTGACGGTCGTGATCTGTCCGGTGTCGGCGTCGATCAGCACGATGCCGTCCCTGGCCGTCTCGAAGAGCTGCCGGTGGCGGATCTCTTCCGACGCGCGCAGCTCGCGCTCGGCCTGCCGCCGCGCCGTGATGTCGTCGAGAGCGAGCAGGATCGTCCGGCCCGGCTCGCCTTCGTGGCGTATGAGGCGGGCGCTCAGCAGCATGGTCCGCACGCCGATGCGCGGAAAATCGTGTTCGACCTCGAAATCCTGGAAGGCCGTGCCGGTCTCGGCGACGTCGGCGATGATCCGCCGGAGCGCGGGAATGTCCCACTGCCCGTTGCCCACGTCGAAGAGGCGATGATTGACGGTCTCCTCCGGGCTGACCTGGAAGGCCTCGTAGAACGCGCGATTGGCCGAGCGGACGCGGGCATCGGCGTCGAGCATGACCAGGGGCGTGCGCACGGTGTCGACGATCGCCTCGGCGTAGTCGCGGGCCGCCTCGACCTGCCCGAGGCTCGCCTTGATCGCGCTCACGTCGATGAGCGTGATCACCACGCCGTTGATGGCGTTCTCGGACGCCCGGTAGGGCCGGACGCCGAGCGCGTGCCAGCTGCCCTCGCCACCCCTCGTCTCCAGCGACACCGGCGTCCTCGTGTCGCGCACGCGCATGCACAGCCCTTCGAGGTCCGGAACCTCCACGTTGCCGTGGATGGCCGAGACGCGCCGCCCGACATCGCCGGGCAGGAGGTTGAAGGCGTGCGCGGCCATCGGCGTGAACCGCCGGACCCTCAAGTCGTTGTCGAGGATGACGATCGGAATGTCGACGCTGGCGATCAGATTGTTCAGGTCGTTGTTGACGTGCTCCAGCTCTTCGTTCCGGTGCTGGAGCTCCTCATTGACCGTGCTCAGCTCCTCGTTGACCGACTGGATCTCTTCCTTCGCCGTCTCCAGCTCTTCGTTGGTGCTCTGAAGCTCCTCGTTGGCGGACTGGAGCTCTTCGTTCGTCGAGCGCAGCTCCTCATTGGCGGCCTCGCGGTCCTCGATGATGGACTGGAGGAACTCCTTGGTCGCGGTCAGCTCGTGCCGTAACCGATCCTCTTCGCGCACGGCGGCGGGCTTCCCCGCGGCACGCCCGCGCGCCCCGGCGCGCCGGGAGGCCGGGGCAACTTCGAACAGGATGAGGTAATTGGTCTCTTCGCCCGGGCCCCGGATGGGGATGACCTCGAGGTCGACGGTCAGAACGCCCCGGTCCTGTCTCACCCGCAGCCCCTCGCGCCGTGCCGGCGTATGCCGGCGCTGCGCCGCCGCCATGGCCGCCCGCAGGTCTCGCAGGAGCCCCTCGCGCGCCATCTTCATCACGTCGAGGCTGGCCAGCCCGGGAGCCATCTCGAGGTACGGGCTCGTGTGGCCCCGGAACTGGAGGACCTCGTGCGCCTCGTTGACGAGGACGCCGGCCGGCGCGTAGCGGCCGAGCAACACCCGCTCGACTTCCCGCTGCATCTCGATCGGCGACGGAGCGCCGACGGGGGTCGGCGGCGCCGCGCGCCGCTGAACCGCTTGCCTGCCGCCGGAGCGCTCGGGAGACTGGAGCACGGGCGCGGACCGTATTGACGTCGCCTTGGCGGCGTAGAGCTTGTGCGTGGTGTCCACGACCGTGAACAGCTCGGACAGCGGGCCCACCGTTTCTGAGGTGCCGAGCATCAGGAGGCCAGAGTTGCGGAGCGCGTAGTGGAAGGTGGCCATCACCCGTCGCTGGGCGGCGCCGTCGACGTAGATCAACACGTTGCGGCAGGAGATGACGTCGAGCGCGGAGAAGGGTGGGTCCTTGGCCAGGTTGTGGCGGGCGAACACGCACAGCTCGCGGAGCGATTTCTTGACCTGGTACTGGCCGTCGATCTTGGTGAAGAAGCGCCGCAGCCGCTCGGGCGAGACGTCGATCTCGATGTTCGGCGGATAGATCCCCGCGCGGGCGCGGGCGATCACGGCGTCGCTCACGTCGGAGCCGAAGAGCTGGAGCGACGCACCGGAGGTCGTCCGGTCGATCGCTTCGAGCACCGCGATGGCCACCGAATAGGCTTCCTCGCCGGTCGCGCATCCCGGCACCCACACGCGCAGCGGCTGTTCCGCACTCCTGAGACGTGTCAAGCGAGCCACCACCGCGTCCTGGAGCGCCGCGAACGCCGCGGGGTCGCGGAAGAACCGGGTCACGTTGATCAGGATCTCGTTGAAGAGGACGGGCAACTCGTTCCGGTCCGCCTCGAGGTGCTGGCGGTACCGATCGAGGGTGTCGATCTTGTGCACGAGCATCCGTCGCGCGATGCGCCGCCTCACCGTGCTCTGGCGGTAGAACCGGAAGTCGACGCCGCTGTCCTGCTGGAGCATGCGGTAGATCTGCTCGATGGCGCGCTCGCCGCTGGGCCCGGCCTCCACGACCTGCGCGGCGGAATCGCGCAGATAGGGATGGCCGCCGATCCGCGCCAGCTCCTGCGCGATGCCGCGCGGAGGCAAGACGAAGTCGACGGCGCCGGACGCGATCGCGCTCCGCGGCATCCCGTCCTGCCCGGCCGTGTCCGGATCCTGGGCGAACGTGACGCCGCCCTCCCCCTTGATGGCCTTGATCCCGAGCGCGCCGTCGGAGGCGCTGCCGGACAGGACCACGCCGATGGCCCGCTCGCCGCGGGAGTCGGCCAGCGATCGCAGGAACGTATCGACCGGCATGTGCGGCGTGCTCCCGAGCTGCCGCGGGTTGAGCTGGAGGACGTCGCCGGCGATCGTCAGCGTGGTGTTCGGCGGAATCACGTAGACGTGCGCCGGCTCCACGCGCACGCCCTGGCGAGCCTCCACGACGGGCAGCGGCGTGGTCCGCGTCAGTAGCTCGGTCAGCAGACTCGAGCGCTTGGGGTCGAGGTGCTGCACGAGCACGATCGCCATCGGAACGTCGGAAGGGAGATTCGAGAGCAGCTCGGAAAAGGCTTCCAGCCCTCCGGCGGAGGCGCCGATGCCGACGACCGGGAACGCGCTCGACGGCTCGGTCGCTTCACTCGTCGAGGGGGCGGCGCGCGGCTGAGGGGCCGAGGCCTTGTCCGGCGGCCGTCGCCCGGGGCGCGCGGTTCGCCTGGGTCGCTTCATTGCCACTCGGGCCTCCTACGGTCTGCTCATTGTAGTCCCCTTCGAGGGACGCGGACTGAGGGCGGCGTGGCGGAAGCACTCGCGCGCGTGGTCGTTCACGAGCCCCGCCGCCTGCATGAACGCGTAGCAGATCGTCGGACCGACGAAGGCGAAGCCGCGGCGCTTGAGGTCGCGGCTGAGCGCGCGCGAGGTCTCGGTCTGCGCGGGCGGCGGCCGGCGCGCGCTGACGCCGCCCTGCACCGGGGTGTCGTTCACGAAGCCCCAGAGATACGCCGCGAAGCTGCCGTGCTCGCGCTGGACCTCGAGGAACGCGCGGGCGTTGGCGACGGCGGCGTCGATCTTGCCCTGGTGGCGGATGATCCTGGCGTCGCCGAGCAGCCTTCGCCGTCGCGCGGCGTCGTAGCGGGCCACGACAGCGGGATCGAACCCGTCGAACGCCGCGCGATAGCCGTCGCGCCGCGCCAGCACCGTCGACCAGGAGAGTCCGGCCTGGGCGCCCTCGAGGATCAGCAGCTCGAAGAGCAGGCGATCGTTGTGGACCGGCACGCCCCACTCCTCGTCGTGGTAGCGGACGTCGAGATCACCCTTGGCCCACCGGCACCGGCGCGGCGCGCGCTCAGTCACTCGCGAGATCGTCGGCGAGCGCCGCGCGCTGCTCGGCGGTGAGCGCGGCTTCGACCTCGAGGCCGGAGAGGTCGGCGCCGACGGCGACCGGGACCCGCCCCTGTACGGGGAATTTCAGGTACTGGACGGAGGACAGCCGGTTGTCGCCACGCTGCGCCTCGTCGAAGGTCGGGCGGACCTTGGCACCGTCCTCGAGCCGCGCGTAGACGTGGAAGGGCAGCTCGAACCATTCCTGGAGCTTCGCGGTGCGCTCGGCGGGATCGTCGATCTCGATCAGCAGCGTGCAGCCCAGCTCGCCGCGTCCGCCGAGCACGGCGTTGTAGGTCTCCAGCTCGTGCCGGATGTCGCGCTCCCGCACGATGCGCTCGGTGCGCATCATCTCCTGGATCTGATACCGGATGGTCAGGGTGTTCTCGAACAGGAAGGTCAGGTACGGGCCCACGTGCACCCGTCGCGCGTCCTTCGCCGCCATTGCCCGCCGGCGGAAGTCGTCTCGGCCATCCTCGTACGTCTGGTAATCGACGAGGTCGGCGCGCGAGACCGGCTTGGTCACTCGATCTCCAGCTTGCGCGGGAACCCGTCGTCGCGATAGGCGCGGGCCAGCAGCGTCATCGGATGCAACGGCTCCACGCCCGCGTGCTGGGCGAACTGGAGCGCGGCGAGCGGACAGTCGGTGACCCACACCGACGCGCCGGCCGACCGCATGCCCTCGAACGCCTTGCCGCCGATCCGCCGCGAGGGCTCGAACCCTTCCTTGGTCATGGCGAAAGTGCCGTCGTGCCCCGAGCATTCCGTCACCAGGACCGGCGTCACGCCGGGGATCCGGCGCAGCAGATCGCGGGCGCGATAGCCGACGGCCTGCGCGCGGAGATGGCAGGGCGCGTGGTAGGCGACGGGCCCGTCCGGCGCGCTGCGGAAGGCCGTGTTGAAGCGCGGCTCCTCGCGGATCGACCAGAGGTATTCGCTCGGATCCATGGTGGCGGCGGCCACCCGCGCCGCGGCGGGCCGATCGGCTTGGGCGACCAGCGTCGGGTACTCGCGGCGCAGCATCATCGAGCACGTGGGATTGATGGCCACCACCTTGGCCCCGGCGGCGGCGAATGGCTCGAGGATTTTTAGGTTTTTGGCGGCGGCGGCCTGGACGGCGGCGAGATCGCCCTTCTCCCACGCCGGCATCCCGCAACAGGACAGCCCGGCCGCGCAGCGCGCGTCGACGCGGTTGGCGTCGAGCACGGCCAGGGTGTCGCGGCCGATCTCGGGCGCGTTGTTCTGGACGTAGCAGGTCTGGAAGAGGACGACGTCCCCGCCCGCGCTCTTGGCCATGCGCCCGGCGCGCCGGGCCCACGCTTCGAACGTCGTGGCGGCGAAGCGCGGCAGCCGCTTGTCCCGATGGATGCCCAGCAGCTTCTCGAGGAGCCAGCGGTGCGGGCGCAGCCGGTTCATCACGTTGGCCAGACCGAAGCTCGCCCGCGCGAAGCGCGCGGTGAGGTCCGGACTGCCGAGGATGCGATCGCGCAGCGAGGGACGCCGGGCCCGCGCACGCACCGCGCGCTGGCGGTGGACGAGCTTGGGAAAGTCCATCTGGTAGGGGTGATGATCGCGCACGGTGTATGGGCAGTTGAGGTCGCAGAGCTTGCACTGAAAGCACGTGTCGAGCACGCGCTCGGCATCCGGGCTCGTCACCGCGCGCACGTCGCCCTCGCGGGCGTCGATCAGCGCGAAGAGGCTGGGGAACGTGTCGCAGAACTTGAAGCAGAGGCGACAGCCGTGGCAGATCTCGAAGGTGCGCCGCAGCTCCTGCTCGAGGGCGTCCGGCGCCCAGTACACCGGCTCGGCGGGGTCGTAGGAGACCGCGGCGGTCGCACGATAGGGAATCGGCTCGGTCATGGCGTGGGGGCGAGAGCCGCGGGCGCGCGCCGGGGCCTTCCGGCGCGCGCGCCGGCTCGATCTAGCTGATCGACTTCAGCATCTGCGAGAAGCGGCCGGCGTGGGACTTCTCCGCCTTGGCCAGCGTCTCGAACCAGTCGGCGATCTCCGCGAATCCTTCCTCGCGGGCGGTCTTGGCCATGCCCGGGTACATGTCGGTGTACTCGTGGGTCTCGCCGGCCACGGCCGACTTCAGATTCGCGTCGGTGGCGCCGATCGGCAGATCGGTCGCGGGGTCGCCCACGCGCTTGAGATAGTCGAGGTGGCCGTGGGCGTGACCGGTCTCGCCCTCGGCGGTCTCGCGGAAGTTGCCGGCGACTTCGGGATAGCCCTCGACGTCGGCGACCTTGGCGAAGTAGAGGTAGCGGCGGTTGGCCTGCGACTCGCCCGCGAAGGCGGCTTTGAGGTTGGCGTGCGTCTTCGATCCCTTCAGGTCTGCCATGCGTTGTCCTCCCCGTGTGGCGTTAGCTTCCCAAGAATCGAACCAAGAATAATTCTTGTCAAGCGCCGGCCCGCGCGAGCGGGCGGCAATCGCGGCAGTGGCCGAGGATCTCGAAGCGGAAGCCCGTGGCCGTGAAGTTCCGCGTGCGGATGCCGGCGAGCCAGCGCGCGCCCGGCCGCGCCTCCACGTCGTCGACGCGCCCGCAGCCGAGACACCGCGCGTGCGAGTGGACGTCCGTGCGGATGTCGTAGCGCGCGGCGGCGTCGCCGTAGGTGAGCTTGCCGGCCAGGCCGGAGCGGACGAGCAACTCGAGCGCGTTGTAGACGGTGGCCAGACTCACCCGTGGCACGCGCCGCTTGACCGCGAGATATACGTCCTCGGCGGTGGGATGGTGATGAACGCCGCGCAGGTAGTCGTAGACGGCTTCGCGCTGGCGGGTGGACCGTCGGCCCAGACGTCCGGCTAGCGCGTGAGTCCGCAGAGCAGACGCTCCTTGCCGCAGGACGAGCACGTGCCGTACTGCCGGCGCGCTCCTCGCCCCTCGGCGCCGAGCACGGCGCGGTCGACGCGCTTGGTGGCGAACAGCGCGGTGGCGATGCACTGCGTGCAGAACATCTGGCCCCGATGACTCGCCAGGAACTCCCAGAGCGCCGCGCTCTGGGTCACCACGGCCGGACGCGCGGGCGGCCGCGTCCCCGCCCCGTCGCCGTTGCCGCGGGGCGCCTGGTCCGAGATGCGATAGGTCGTCTTCACGTCGAGGCATCCTCCGCACGGTCCCGAGGCGACGTCCACGACCATGAAGCTTCCGATGCGCAGCATGCTCTCCCGCGCTCGATCCTCGGAGATGCCGGTTTTCTTCGACACGCAGTCCAGGCACAACGGGGTCTGCACGATGATCTCGACGATGAACGGCGAATCGAGATCGCTGCTCCCGCGGATCGGCAGGGCCATGCGGCACAGCCGCGCCGCTTGCGCGATCAGCCGTCGCGACTCGGCGACCAGGACCCTGAGGGTGGCTGTAGACTTGGCCGCTCCAGCGATCAGCCCATCGGAGTCGGTGAGGACGCTGGTAACTTCGAGAGTCTGCATCTCCCCTCCTCTGGCCGATAGGATAGCAGTGAGGGCATCGGAGTCAACACCGTCCGCGCCTCTTGTAGACTCGTCAAGCGCTTCCCTCGCCGTTTCCGGCTGGGGTAGAGTAGCGCGTCAAACAAAGGAGGAAAGACCATGGCCGACAAAGGCATCCCCGGTTGGATCACGCTCGGCAGCGTCGTGCTCATCGCCGCGCTGGTGGTCGACTTCTTCGTCGTGTTTCGCGCTGCCCTCAGCGGACATTAGGACATGGGGGGCCTAGCCGCGGGCCCCCCAAACCCCCCGGGCCCTCGTCACGCCCCGGCGAAGCCGGGGCGCTCCTCGACTAACGCCCCCCGCTCGTCACGCGACTAAACGGCTTTGACCTGGATGTTCACGGCGGTCGCGGCCGCGACCGTGCGGTAGAGGGGTCAACGGCCGCGGTAGGTCTCGACCAGGCCTTCGGCCTGCTCCTGATTGACGCCGGCGAGCTCGAACGTCATGGTCACGTGGGCGAAGCGGTTCGGCTCCGCTGACGCCCGCACGCCCTCGATCGTCACGTCCATGCTCTTCAGCGGCACGCCGGTGTCCCGCGCGTGCATCTCGATCAGCGTCACCCCGCAGGACGACACCGCGGCCAGGAACGCCTCGCTGTTGGTGAACGTGTCGGTCTGCGGCCGCGACGACGAATCGAACGGCAGCCGCACCCCGCGCGCGGCGGCGTTCGACGCCCGCCCGATGGTTCCGCTGGTGGACGACCGGATGGTTTCGACCACATCGCTCATGTCTGTGCTCCTTCCCTCGCCTGGCGTGAGTTCGTCGGTCGCGCACCATGTTCTCACGGCAACGAATCGATCGGATATTCGATCCGGTCGTGTAAAATTTTCCGACGCTTCAATTCAGGTCAAGGACGGTGTGCGCGATGAAGTCTGCTCGACTCGTTTCCTTCGTCATCCTGGCTGCGCTGAGCTTCGACGTCGCGTTCGCGCGGGCTCAGAGCCCTGGCATTCCGGGATGGCCAGTTTTTGGTGGACCTCCCGGACCCGAGGGGCCGGCGGGTCCGCAAGGCCCGCAGGGGAACATTGGTCCCGCCGGTCCGCAAGGGCCGGCTGGCCCCATCGGAGCCACGGGAGCCACGGGAGACAAGGCGCGACTGGCCTGCAGGGCTCGCCAGGCCCGATCGGAGCGACCGGCCCCGCGGGTCCAACGGCGGCGAGCTTCGCGTATAAGGACGTGACGATCCCGATCGAGGCCACGAGCACGCCGGTGCTCGATCTGGCGTCGCTGAACAGCGTCGGAGATAGCCAGATCATCACGACCTTCGACGCGATCATCATGGCCAGCGCGACGCTCGT
>Ga0193725_1000245_pt1 | contig 17207 bp, 13 predicted proteins | sample H2a2metaG_FD_143058 | JGI IMG/M metagenome (GOLD analysis project Ga0193725, IMG submission 143058) | Soil microbial communities from a riparian zone of the East river system, Colorado, United States - H2a2 | ecosystem: Environmental > Terrestrial > Soil > Riparian zone | place: USA: East River... | reverse complement strand
AGCACGTTGCCGTAGTTCGAGTGCGGGCCGCCGTGAATCGAGAGCACCAGTGGGTAGCTCTTGCCCGGCTGATAGCCGTACGGCTTCATCAACCAGCCTTCGATCTTCAAGCCGAGGGCGCCGGTGAACCAGAATGTGTCGGCGGGAATGACCGTGACCTGCTTGAAGAGCGAATCGTTGAACGACGTGAGCCGGCGTTCCGCGCCGCGAGTGAGCGGAGTTACGTACAACTCCGTCCCATGCGTGATGTCACTCGCCGCGTACGCGAGCGACCGCCCGTCGGTACTGACCGAGAAGCCGCGCAGCTGGCGCTCTCCCGTTGTCACCTGACGAACTGGGCCACCAGCGACGGCTACAGTAAAGAGATGCACGTTGCCGTTGGTCTCGGCGCTGAAGTAGATCGTCTTGCCATCGGCCGACCAGGTGGGACCGCTGGGGTCGAGACTCCACGCAATTGCCGTGAGGTTTACTCCACTCAACTGCCGTGAGGTTTCTGGCGGTGCCTCCGCTTGCCGGAATGATGCAGATGTCGTTCTCAACGTCCCGGCCCTTCGAGCACACGAACGCGATCGTCTTTCCGTCCGGAGACCAGGCGGGCGAGCTGCTTTGCGGGAAACCGGTCGGAAGTGGTCGAGTCGTGCCATCGGCAACATTGAGGAGGAACAGTGCAGGCCAGTTGTCGTTCCGCACCTCCTTGTTCTCGGTGGAGTCCTGATCGAATGCGATCGTCTTGCCATCGGGCGACCACGCCGGCGAGTTCTGGCTCAGGTCGCCGCTGGTGAGCTGGCGCGGTGCACCGCCGGCGAGCGGGACGAGATACAGATGGCTGGGGCGCCTGGTCTCGCGCGGGGGCAGGTAGCCGCGCTCGTCACCGACGATCGGGATCGAGGTATACACTCGGCCGTCGAAGCGTTTGGGATCGGCACCGCGGGTGATCGCGGCGGGGGACACGCGAGTCCGCCACGTCTCCTTCTTCATGCTGTCAGGCTCATCGCCGCGCCACGCGTACGCGAGCCATTGCCCACTTGCCGAGAAGATGGGCATCGCGTGGACGCCTTTGATCTGGAATGCTTCGCCGCCCGGAGCGGCGGTCCGCAGAAACCAGACGTCGTCATCCGCGCCCTCGCGCTTGCTCGAGAACGCGAGCAACGAGCCGTCGGGTGACCAGTTCGGGTTCGACGCTTCGGTCGTGGGACTGGTGTAGCGGAACGCCGGCGCCGAGCCGTCGGCGGCGGCCAGCCAGATCTCGTTGTGGCGCCGGTCTTTGTCCTCGACGACCGTGGTCACGACGAACGCGACGCGTCGAGCGTCGGGCGACAGCACCGGACTGCTCACGACGGTCAGTCGATAGTAGTCGGCGGACTGCCAGGGACGAGCCTGCTGGCCCGGCAGGGCGGTCGGGAGCAGGAGCACACTCAACGACGCGGCATGTTGCAAACGCATACGCGGCTCGGATGTCGGGGGCGTAAGAAAATACTAGGGGTCGGAACAATCTGCTTGTCCCGACCCCTCGTGCCTGTTCACCACTGCAGCGTCTGCAGCGTCTGCGGCGTCTCCTTAGTTCAGCTTATGCAGTTCTACGCGTCTGTTTTGCGCGCGTCCCTCGGGCGTCGCATTCGGCGCGATGTAGCCTGAAGCCCCGAATCCTCGTGCCTGCATCCGCATCGGGCTGTCCTTACGCCCCGGCGAGCGAGATACGCCCGCACGGCGGCAGCCCGCGCCATCGAGAGCCGGAGGTTCATCGGGCGCAGGCCCGTTGAGTCCGTATATCCCGCGATCTCGATCCGAATCTCAGGGTTGGCCACGAGGGACCCGGCCACCTGATCCAGAACTGCGTACGACGAGGTCGTCAGCACCGATCTGCCGCTCTGGAAGTTCACGCCTTGGAGAATCAGCGTCGGGCGGGCCGGCGGCGCGCCCGGGGGCGCCGGAGTAACCGCACGCTCCTCGAACAGCAACAGGCAGCCGAATTGATCGACGCGCGACCCCGCCGGCGTGTTGGGGCAGCGATCCTGCGGATCGACTACCCCGTCACCGTCGGTGTCGTGCGCGAGCGGGCAGCCGTTTGCATCGACCTGAATGCCGGCCGGCGTGTTGGGACACTTGTCGAAGCCATCGCCCACGCCGTCCTTGTCACTGTCGGCCGAGCAGCCGAACGCGTCAACCGGTGTGCCGGCAGGCGTGTCGGGGCAGCGATCGATGCCGTCGAAGACCTTGTCGCCGTCGGGATCCGACGGGCAGCCGCTCGCATCGACCGTCGCGCCGGCCGGGGTATCCGGGCACTTGTCGGGCCCATCCCAGACGCCGTCGTGATCGGAATCGAGCGGGCACCCCGTCGCATCGACGGTCGCGCCCGCCGGCGTGTCCGGACACTTGTCGAGGAAATCGTTCACGCCGTCGTGGTCCGAATCAGGCAGTGGGCCCGGAGCGGCTCCGGCGAGCGGACACCCCTTCGCGTCCACGGCTGTACCGGCCGGCGTGTCGGGGCACTGATCGATCCCGTCGAACACCTTGTCGCCGTCTTGATCGTGCGGGCAGCCCATCGCATCCACCGTCGCACCCGTCGGCGTATTGGGACACTGATCGATCCCGTTCAATACGCCGTCGCTATCGGAGTCGGCGGGACAACCGCGGTTATCGACGGCCGCGCCACGTGGCGTATCGGGGCAGGCGTCATTCTTGTCCCCGACCCCGTCATGATCGGCGTCTCCGGTGGGGGCGGCGTCCGGCTGGAAGAAGCTGAACCCCGCTGACGCCATAAGATGTGTGGCGTTCTTCGCCGAGCCGGGAAACGCGCTCGTCGTGCTTGGCGTGTAGATGCCGCGCGCCTCAAATCGGAGCGCGAACCGCGAGCTCATGAAGAACTTCGCCCCGGCGCCGCCGTGGAATCCGCCGTCGGTGAAATGGTAGGGATTGGTATTGCCGAAATCGAGTAGCGAGTAGCCACCGAGCGCGTAGACGGACATGCGGCTCGCGTTCAGCACGTTCACGACGAGGCTGCCGCTGCCGATCAGGCCCTCGATGTGCGCCGCGCCGACATCCTGCGGTGACTGGAACAGCGCTTCGACCTCGAGATCGATCATCGGTGTGAGCGCGTACGCGAAACGCACGCCGCCGCCGGGCTTGTCGGCGAGACCGAACGCCTTGTCGTATCTCGTGTAGGCGCCGAATACGCCGACTTCGTAGCGGCGAGCGTACTGGGCCTCCAGCCGCGTTGCCGTCAGCGCCAATACGACGAGTATCGGGGCGATGCGTTTCACGTTTGCCTCCGCCTCAGTTGGTCTGCCGCAGCTCGACGCGCCGGTTCTGCGCGCGACCGGTTGCCGACGTGTTCGGCGCGACCGGTTGCGATGCACCATAGCCCTTGCTGACCATCCGCCCGGGAGCGACGCCCTTGCTCGCCAGGTACGCCCGCACGGCATCGGCACGTGCCTGCGACAGACGCAGGTTCGTCGCCGAGGCCCCCGTGTTGTCGGTGTGTCCGCCGATTTCGATCCTGATGTCGGCGTTGGCGACGAGCGACGCCGCCACGATGTCGAGAATCGTGTACGAATCAGGCTTCAACGCCGAGCGGCCCGTCTCGAACGTCACGCCGCGGAGCACGACCGGGGTCTTGGCCTCGGTAAAGAGGATCGGGCACCCAGCCGCATCAACGCGCGTGCCGGCCGCCGTTCCGGGGCACTTGTCCTTGGTGTCGTCTATACCGTCGCCATCGGTATCCGACGAGCGCTGGCAGCCTGCCGAATCCACCTCGGTTCGCGCCGGTGTATTGGGGCACTTGTCGATGCCGTCGGGTACGCCGTCGCGGTCGCTGTCGACTGGACAGCCGTTCGTGTCGACGGTCGCACCGGCCGGCGTGTTGGGACACTGGTCTGGACCGTCAGGGACGCCGTCCCGATCGCTATCGGTGGGACAGCCCTGTGCGTCGACGCGAGCACCGGTCGCCGTGTTCGGGCACTTGTCGATCCCGTCGGAGACACCATCGGCATCCGTATCCTTGGGGCAACCGCGGGCGTCGACTTCTGCGCCCTCGACCGTATTGGGACAGGCGTCGAGCCCGTTGTAGACTTTGTCGCGGTCGGAGTCACTCGGACACCCTCGCGCATCGACGACGGCGCCTGCCGGCGTCGCGGGACACGCATCCTTCCCGTCAGCGACCCCGTCCAGATCGGCATCGCGACGCGCGCTCGGTCCGGTGAAAATCGAGAGCCCCGCGGAGCCGACGACGTGTCCCGCCCAATTGCCACTGGAGAACCTGGTGCTGGGCGAGTAGATCGCCCGCCCTTCAATCCGGAGGGCGACTTGATCGCCCAAAAACAGCCGGCCTCCAACCGCACCGTGCACGGCGTTATCGGAGAAGGTGTAGCCTGGGCGGTCGCCGAACTCGAGCCGGGTGTAGCCGCCGAGGACATACAAGAGGCTGTGCTCGCTGCCCGTGTTGAGCACGAGACTGCCGCTCGCCAGGGTCGCGGTCGCGTTGGTGCCCCCGGCATAGGGTGTCGGCTGCTGATAACCTAGTTCGAACTCGATGCCGACGATCGGACTGAAAAGGTAGCCGAGCCGGCCGCCGCCCCCGATCTGCTTCTCGAGCGCGAACGCGCGGTCATAGCGCGTGTAGGATCCGAATCCGCCGATTTCGAACTGATGGGTATGCTGGGCGATGCACAGCGCAGGAACCGCGCTGAGATAAAACACGAGTAGTATCGTCCGGGCGCGCATGTCGTCTCCCCGAGGTTGGCTCTCTTCACTTTAATAATCCGACTCGCGTGAAGAAACCCCTGTAACCCCAATCACCAGCGCTTGGGGCGCTGCCCCGTCCCCTCTATGGGTGTCCGTTGCCTCCCCTGATGAAGCGCAGGGCCTGGGAAAGCTGCTCGGCGAGCGCGGACAGCTCGGTGGCGCCCTTGGCGAGATCCTGGATGGCGCGCAATTGCTCGGAGGCCGCGGCCGCAACCGCCTGGGCCTCCTGGCTGGAGGTTTGCGCGACCGTGCGCGCCTGCCCGAGGGAGTCGGTGATGCGCGTCGCTAGCTCGGCGCTGTGACGTCCGATCTCCGCCACCTGTTTTCCGGCGCGCGCCGTCTCGGCGGCCGCTTCCGCGATCCGCTCGAGGTCCTGTACCCACGCCGCGGAGCTCTGAACCACCTGGCCGAGATCGCCGCGGATCCGCTCGATGAGCTGGGCGGCGCGGTCCAGTGCACGCCGCGTGTCCTGGACCGCCTTGCCGACGTTGCGCGCCTCCCGTCCGCTCGCCTCGGCGAGCTTGTGCACCTCATCGGCGACGACGGCAAACCCCCGGCCGTGAATCCCCGCGCGCGCGGCCTCGATCGTCGCGTTGAGTGCCAGCAGATTCGTCTGATTCGCGACGAAACCAATCGTTTCGGAGAACTTCTCGACCTGCGACGCGACTTCACGCAGGCGCCCCACCTCGGCGGCGCTCTCCTCGGTCGTGGCGCCGAGATCGGTCAGCTGCCGCACGGCGGTCTGGGTCGCCGTCCGCACCCGGTCGGTGGTCTTTTCCATTTGCGAGCCCGCATCGCGCGTCCGGTCGCCGGCTAACGCGAGCTCGGCGGCGCTGTCCTTCAACTGGCCCGCTTCACGGGCGGCGGTGCTGACCAGCGTTGCCGCCTGGCCCGCTCCGTGACTTGCGCGCTGAGCCGCCGCGGCGACTTCCTCGCTGGATGCGTGAATCTCCTCCGTCGTGGCGGTCAATGTCTGCACGTACTGCGTCGTCTGATCGGACGCGCCGGTCACCGGACGCAGCGAACCATCGATCGCCACCATGAGCGCGAGTTGCGGCGCGAGCAGCTCCAGGAGTTCGCCATCCGACTGACGGTACATGATGGGATTGGAGTGCCGGACGCTCCAGAGACCGACGAGCTGACCCGCGTGGTAGAGCGGGATGAGCATTTCCGAGCCCGGCGTTTCGCCGCCCGGCAGTATGACCTGATCTCGCGCGAGTCCATGCGCCACGAGGGGGCGCCGCAGCCGCAGCGCTTCCCCGGTGAGGCCGGCGTCGGCATCGAATCGGAACGCAGCGGCCCCTGGCTGCGATGCCGTGTCGGCGACAAGCTCCATTTGACGCGTGCGGGGATCGTAGCGAGCAAATCCCATCTGTTCCCAAGGGACGAGCTGGCGCGTCAACTCCTGCACGCGCCGGAAGCTGTGACTCAAGGTGAGCTCTGCCGCGATCACCTGGGCGAGCCGCTGAATCAGATGGAGCTCGTCGGCCCGCACGCCAAGGCGCAGCACGCCGAGACTGCCCCAGGTCGCGAGCGCCAGCGCGCCGATGAGCAACGCCCGCGTACCGCCAGGAATCGTTGCGTGTACGACCGCGAGCCAGCCCAGCGCCAGGGCGGCGGATACGAGGTAGACGATCGATTCCCACCGCAGCGTGAGCCGGGCGTCCACCCACGCGATCGTTTGACCCAGAGCGAGCTCCAGGTAGAACGTGCCGTTCACGATCATCGGCAGCATCACGATCGTGAGCGCGACGACCCACGCATTGTCGGCGGACAGTGCCGCCACTCCCGTCGCTCCGCTCAGGCGGGTGTACATCAGTCCCACGAACGTGGATCCTGCCGTCAGATGCGCTGCGTTCCCCAGCGCCGCGCGGAGCGGGAGGCGGCGCAGCAACACGTCACCGACCAGCATCGCGAAGGGCGCGACGATCGCGGCGAACGCCCAGCCACGGTCGAGGATCCCGAACAGCATGACACCGAGGACGTAGGAGGAGAAACCGTTACCGGGAAGCGCGATGCCATAGCGGCGGGTGATCGCGGCGACGAGCACGAGCAATGCGCCGGCCAGCGGCAGGTTTTCGCCGGCGGGCACTCGACCGTTGACGTAGGCGGCGAGCCCGGCGCCGAAACTGACGATTGCGGCGAGCGAAACCGCCACGCGGACGAAGAGCGCTGGTGCGGTCGAGAAACGGGAGAGAAGCCGCATACGCTGTGGCGAAGGTCGGCGGCGTGGCGCGGTGTGTCAAGCGCGACTATCGTTTACGCCATGACCGTCACAATCGAATACTGCGTCATTTGAAACTACGAACCACGGGCCACCGGTCTGGCGGCCGAAATCCGCAGCGCCTTCCCGCATGCTGAAGTGCGGCTGATCCAATCCTCGGGCGGCGTTTTCGAAGTGGACGTCGACGGGCGCCGTGTCTACTCCAAGAAAAGCACCAAGCGCCACGCCGAGGCGGGTGAAGTGGTGCGGCTGATTCGTGAGGGCGGAGCCACCGGCAAGCAGTGAGGATCGCGATCTCCACCGGCGGCGGTGACGCGCCAGGACTGAATGCCGTCATCCGTGCCGTCGTGCTCAGCGCGGTGCATCGCGGTTGGGAATGCGTGGGGGTCAGACGCGGATTCGGGAGCCTGCTCGGCGAAGCCGAGCTGATGCCGCTGGGCCCGAATGAAGTCCGCGGTATCACGCACCTCGGCGGCACGATCCTGGGAACGTCGAATCGCGGTAATCCCCTCAAATGGCGCGTGCAGCGGCCGGACGGCTCCTGGGAGGAGCGCGACCGCACGCAGGAGCTGCTCGACTCGTTCCGGGCGAATCGTCTCGACGCCCTCGTGGCCATCGGCGGTGACGGCACGCTCGGCATCGTGCTGCAGCTCTGGAAAAAGGGGCTCCCCGTCGTCGGCGTGCCCAAGACCATCGATAACGACGTGGGCGGAACCGTCACGACGTTCGGGTTCGACACGGCCGTCTCCACGGCGACCGACGCGATCGACAAACTGCACTCGACCGCGGAAAGTCATGAGCGCGTGATGGTCGTGGAGGTGATGGGCCGGTACGCCGGCTTCATAGCCCTGAGCTCCGGCATCGCCGGCTCTGCGGACGTCATTCTGATTCCCGAAATCCCCTTCGATATCGACAAGGTCTGCGACAAGATCCGACGGCGCGAGGCCGAGGGTCGGCACTTCAGTATGGTCGTAGTGGCGGAGGGTGCCGCGCCGAAGGGTGGCACGGTGTCGTTGATCGATCACGCGCATGAGCGCCTCGGTGGCATCGCTGAAAGAGTGGCGCACTCGATCGAGCAGATGACAGGGAAAGAGACGCGGTCACTAGTGTTGGGACATCTGCAACGGGGTGGCGGTCCGACGACGTTCGATCGGATGCTCGCGCTGCGGTTCGGCGCGGCGGCGGTTCGCCTGGTTGCGGAGCGGCAGTTCGGGATGATGGTGGCGTTACAGCCGCCGAATATCGTCCCGGTCGCGATTGCCGAGGCCCTCGCGACTCCGCGCCGCGTGCGCCTAGATTCTGACAGCATCGCCACAGCCCGAGACCTCGGTATCAGCTTCGGAGACTGAACAGGGACACCTGTAGCCACCGTCGGACAGTAGTGCCGCCTCCCTCGGATGCATAACCAGCTACCGCTTAACAACTTACGTCCATGGCACGCGTCTTCCTTAAGTCAGGCGCACGCCCCAAGGAGGCACGTATGAAACGCATCTTCATCGTTCTCGGACTCGTGTTTGGTCTCGCCACCGCGGTCACCGGCGTCGCGGCCGCTCAGACGCGCGTTGGCGTGTCGCTGAGTTTTGGAGACCCGTACTACGCCGGACAGGTCGTGATCGGCCGGCCGTATTACCATCGCTACGCACGCCCTACTACGCCGGACAGGTCGTGATCGGCCGGCCGTATTACCATCGCTACGCACGCCCTTACTACTACCGCTACCGTCCCGCTCCTGTGATCGTCGTCGGACCGCGCTACTACCACGCACCTCGCGTGATCGTTGTGCGGCCGCATCGTCGTTACGGGCGCGGATATCATCGCGGCTGGTAGCTAGGAAGGCCCACCCAGGAGGCGCCGCCACACCGGCGCCTCCATTCTTTTTCTATATTCCAGCAGTGCGTACCTCCCGCGACCATTTTCTCCCTCCCGATCCCCAGGCATTCCTCGCAGCAGAACCGTCTACCGGCCGAGTCATCGTTATCGCCCCCACACGGGCCGCCTGTGAGACGATCGAGCTGGCACTCGGCCTGAACCTGGAGACGCTGCTCGAGCGCGAGCACGGCGAGGACATTCGCCGGCTGGCCGGCTCGGGCCAGGGGTTCGGGATTGTGGCCGGCACCGGTACCGGCAAGACGCTTGCGATCCGCAGCATGGCAGAGACCATTCTCAAGGCACCGCTGAAGGTCGGCGTCGTCAATCGCGAGCGTGAAGCGACGCCCGAAACGCCGACCTGGAACGTCGTCATCATCACGACCGGCATCGCCCGCCGCTGGTTCCAGGATGGGCTTATCACCACGCGGGACACGCTCGTCGTCGACGAGATTCACCAGACCTCGGCGGAAATGGAGCTGTGCCTCGCGCTCGGGAAGCGCGCCCGGTGCCGCTTTACCTGGCTGTCGGCGACCGTGGATCCCCGGTTTTACTCGAGCTATCTCAATTCTGCCGAGGTTTTGGAAACCCGCGCGTTTGATCCCGCCAAGGCCGCACAGGTCGATGTCCTGGCGGAGCGACCCCTCGAGTTCTTGAACGATCGGTTCATAAAGCGCGTGATGAAGGAGCGTCGAGGCGTTGCCGTCTTCGTTCCCACGAGGGCTGAGGTGGAGCAGATTGCGAAAGAGCTCGGTGACCGCTGGCCCAACCTCGCCACGGCGTTCTACCACGGTGGCGAGCCAATCCGCGTCATTCGACCTTTTCTTGACGGTTTGGTCAAACGACCGTTTTTGCTGGCGATGACTGCCGCGGGCCAGTCCGCCCTCAATATCCGGGGGCTGGATACCGTCGTGGTCTACGATGCGCGGTACACGAACGTCGTGGAGCGCGGCAAGAACGTGCTGACACGGGCCTACCTCGGGGCGAACGAGATTCTCCAGATGGCCGGCCGGGTGCACGGACGCGTCCAGCACGGCGAAGTCTACATCCTGAGTGACCGCGATCTGGCGTTTGAGAGCCTCCGGCCGACGGCACCCGAGTTCCAGCTCGCGGGCGACGCGGAGCGAGTGGCGATTACCTGCGCCGCTATCGGAGTCGACGCCACCGAGCTCGACCTCCCCGTCCCACTCGATCGACGCGCCTATCGCGACTGCGTTGAGCTCCTGACCGAGCGAGGGCTCATAGAGCATGGTAGACTAACGACTTACGGCCGCGATGTTGAGGCGATGCCGGTCGAGCGGCCGTGGGGCGAGCTGCTGTATCACGCCGAGCCGCCGCTCGTGCCGCTCGTTGCCGTCGCGTCGAATATCGAGTCGCTCCATCGCATGACTCGCGAGGAGCGGCAGCTCGGCGGCTTGATCGTGCCAGGTTCCGATCACATCACCGCGTACAACGTGTATGCCGAGGCGGTGAACAAGTACGGATATCTGGGCGAGGTGTACGGGCTGCCGCGTCACCTGTTTCGCGAAGACGAAATCGAACGGTGGGCCGAGGAGCGAGGGGTGCTCGTAAAGGCGATCGAGGACATCGCTCTGGGGACGGCCTCGGTCTATCGCCAGCTGGAGCTCCCCTTGCCGGCGAAGTTGCCGTATGGCGACCGAAAAACGCTGGAGCTTTTTGCTGACCTTTTGGCCAAGATCATGCCGTTTGATCTCGTGATTGACGAGCAAACGGCGGACGGACGTGAGGCCCGCGTCAGTCGGAGCTCGGTCAGTGGCAGCTGGGGCGCCATTGCTGGATCGCTGCGCTACTTCGCCGACCGTTTTGGCGTACCGCGCGCGAGCATCGAGGGAACGCAGGTCCCTGAGCGCGCCATCCGCCGGTACGCGCGCCGCGGCCGGCCCGAGGTGGTGTTTGAGCGGCAGCGGCGTCGTGAGGGACTGATGGTCGTCCGAACCGTCGAGTACTTCGGGTTCACCCTAGACCGCGAAGTGGAGCCGCTTCCAAGTCCATTCCCCGATGAGCTGGCCGACTCGGCCCGGCGGGCACTGGTCCACGCGTTGGTCGCCGGCGAAACGCCGCACCCGGATCAGGGGAAAGTCCGGCGGGCGCTGGAGCGCTTCGGACATTACTGGCGCCGGTCGGGAGGTCGCCTGAGCCAGGCCGAGCGGGAGCATGTGGCCGAGCAGATCGCGGCACAACTGTCGAGCGTACGCTCCTGGGACGAGTTCATTGGCGCTCGGATCATGCTCGATCCCGAGGGCGCCATCTCCGAGGACGAACGCCACCGGCTCGATGCCCTGCCCTCATCGGTGTTTCTCTACGGCGATCGTGTGCCGATCGATTATGACGTCGAGCAGGGCGTTGGAGTCGTCCGGCTACGACTCAAAGAGGGACAGGCTCGGCGGCTGCATCCCACCGATCTCCCGACTTTCGACCGGCCGGTACGCTTCACGGTGACACGCGGCAAGCACGAGGCAGTACGGGCCAGCTCGCTCGACGAGCTGCGACAGGGACTGCGCAGTTTGGGAAGCGTGCATCGCGCGCGGGTCACGCGGGGCGGCCGACGGCCCAGGCGTCGCTAGGTCTTCTGCGTAACCTCGAGCAGGGTTAACCAAAGCGCGTCGTAAGCGTCCTTCGCATCAGCGAGCGGCACGCCGGCGGCAAGCGCGATAGCCGTCCCGTCGATCACCGCCTCCCGGGCGGCCTCCTCGAATTGCCCATGGATGGCCGATCGGTCAATGAGACCGGCTGCGCAGAGGCTGAGCCAGGCGCGGGCTGTTCCGTCCTCGGCTTGGCGGCGCAGCTCCTCCCAGCAGGCGTCCAATCCACCGGCTCCTGGGCCACTCGCGAGTGCGCGCTCGATTCCAGCGCTCCGCAAGGTGGCGACCTGGGAAGCGGCAGCCTTCAGCAACCGGCCGCGTGATGCGTAGTGATAGAGGATCAGGCCCTTTACGACTCCGGCGCGCCGGGCGACGGCGTCGAGCGTGAACCCTTCGATGCCTCCGCGCTGAAGTGTCTGCACGGCGGCGGCGAGAATGTTGGCGCGGGTGGAGGTGGCGTCCTTGGGCACGTTGTTGTCCCGACGGTCAATAATGGGAGTCAGTAACCGGGATGCAAGCCGAAACAAACCAGCAACCTTTTGCCCTATGGGCGAGTCTCATCTTGACACGAATCTAACAGCCCGCGTGATCCGGATGAAACCTTGGACCTGCAAGTTTTGTATGAGGGTAACCAACAAATGATCGACCGACCTGTGAGTCCCGCGGGTAACCTGCCCGCCACGTTTTCCCCGCTCGTGCGCGCCGTCATCGATTCGGTGACCGAGGGCGTCGTCATCTTCGACCAGCAGGGCCGCCTGATGTATGCCAACACGTCGGCCCGACGGGTGATCGACGGCCAGGGGAACGGCGATGTGCGCAATCGACTGCAGAGTCTCGGCGCCCGGTTCGCCCCCCTGAAAAACGGTGCGCAGAGTCTTGGCGAGGCCGCGATCCTTCCTCCAGCCGGTGCGCTCACGCTCGCTGAACGCGAGCGCCAGGCGATCGCCGATACGCTGCAGGATACGAGCGGCAAGCTCGCGGAAACCGCGCGGCGGCTCGGCATCAGCCGCACAACGCTGTGGAGACGCCTCAAGTCCTACGGGATGGACGGCTTCCGCGCCTCTCCCTAGGCTCCTAGCTTCTCCGGGGGATGGCCCCCCCCAACACCGCGCCGCAGCCGTTCGTCATAGAGGAATACGTCCGCTGGTCTGACGTAGACTTCGCCGGAATCATTTTCTACGGCTCATACGTGCGTCTCTTCGAGATCGCCGAGACCGAAATGTTCCGGCACTGCGGGCTTGCGTACGCCAAGGTCTTCGACGAGTACGACATCTTTCTGCCGCGCAAAGCGGTACACAGCGAGTTCTACTGGCCGGCACGCCTGGATGATCGCTTACGCATCGCCGCGTATGTCGGCAAGGTCGGCACCAAGTCTTTGACGCTCCACTTTGACGTCTTGCGGCCCGATGTGGCCGCGGTCGGTGCGGCCGGATGGATGGTGCTGGTCTGCGTCAATCGTCACACGCTGAAGCCCACGCCGTTGCCCGCCGGACTAATCGCGTCCCTCGCGCCCCACACGCTCAGTCCCGACGCCGCCCGAACGTTTCTCGGAGTCGCACCATCTCCGCGCTGAGAGCGGTACCAGTCCTGCGGGTGCTTTTGGCGTGCAGCGATGGGCGCGACGACGGGGCCCGCGGCCAGCCGCGGCTTCTCGATGCGACGGTAGCATTTCCACCCAGGGACACCGCGCGGTTTTCGCTTCCCGCCTCGATGCACCGCTGCACTGATGGGCGAACGATGCTGCTCGAAGCCGTCAGCCCCGAGGGCAACGGCGTGTTGCTGCGTTTGCATTTTCGCGACACCCTCATGGCGGCCACGTATCCGGTGGTCGCACCGGGCGACACCACGTCGCCCGCGGCCGTCGTTGCCGTGCGCTACCTCATTCGCGAGGCCACGCGTGCGTTCTTCTTCGACAGCGGCGCCGTCCAGGTCCGTCGCGAGCGAGACAAGATCAGCGGTCGCGTAGACGGTTCGGGGACCGAGAGCGGCATTCGGACCCCGACTCACATCCAGTATCACGACGTCGCACTCCCGCCGCCTGCTGACACCGTGCCATGCACGTTCCAGCCGTGACGACACCGCGCGACGTCCGCATCGGTTTCATTGGATCGGGATTCGCGCGCCGCGTGCAATTGCCGGCGCTCGCGCACGTGCCGGGTGGCAGAGCGACGGCGGTCGCCAGTGGCCACCGCGCCAGTGCGGAAGCGGTGGCGCGGGAGTTCGGACTGCCGCACGTCTTCACTGATGGAACGGAGCTGGCCCGTTCCGCGGACGTGGATCTCGTCATCGTTTCTTCGACGCCCGATACGCACGCCCGATTTGCGATCGCGGCACTCGAAGCGGGGAAGCACGTGCTGTGCGAAAAACCGATGGCCATCGACGCGTTTGAGGCGGCCCAGATGGTGACAGCGTCCGCACAGCATCCCGACAGCTTGGCCTGGATTGACCACGAATTGCGCTATGAGCCCAATCGACGCCGCGCGCGCGAGCTGATTCGGTCGAACGCGATTGGCGACCTGCGGCACGTGGAGCTGTCGCTCAAACCCTACCTGCGGGGCGACGGCCGGCCGCAGGCCGCCGAAGCGCCGTGGAACTGGTGGTTCGATGCAGCTCGCGGCGGTGGCATCCTGGGCGCGGTCGGGTCGCACCTCATCGACCTGGTCCGGTTCTGGAGCGGCAGTGAGATCACGTACGTCGCCGGATTGGCCGAGACGTTCGTAAAGGAGCGTAAGGACGAGACCGGCGCGCCGCGTCCGGTTACGGCGGACGACTTCGCGAGCTGCGTCCTCCAAACGGCAAACAGCGCCGTCGCGACGATCACTCTGAGTACCGTCGCGCACCACGGACCGGGCCATCTTGGCCAGGTCACGGGGAGCGAGGGAACGCTGGTGCTCAGCGGCGAGACCAAGCTCGAGCTTGGCAAACCCGGTGGGCCGCTCGAAGACATTTCGGCGCCGGACGACCTCTGGGAGAAGACCAAGCCCAACAACATGTGGGCGCGCTCGTTCGTCCGGCTGCTGCGCGAGATGGTGGAGGTGATTCGGGGCGGCGCGCCGCAGGGCGAACCAGCCACGTTCCGCGACGGCTGGCAGGTGCAGCGCGTGCTCGACGCAATCCGCGGCGGCCGCGGTGTCCGGTTAGATTGAGACCGTGGAACAGACCTATTTCCGCAAGGGGTTCGGCCTCAAGGGCGCCATCGAAGGCGCGCTCACGGCCGACTACCACAGCCGTGTGGTCGATCTCATTCGCGAGTCGGGCTACAGGCTCGAGGTCGGCGATCTGACATTCCGGCTCGCCGGCGAGTTCGGCTTCTGTTACGGCGTGGACCGCGCGGTCGAGTATGCGTACGAAACGCGCACCAAGTTTCCCGACAAGCGCACGTTCCTGGTCGGCGAGATCATCCACAACCCGCACGTCAATCAGAAACTCGCCGCGATGGGCGTCGAATTCCTGCACCGGCCGGAAGGGCGGGATGGTGAGTTCGACTTCAGCGCCGTGAGCGCCGGCGACGTCGTGATCCTCCCGGCGTTCGGGGTGACGGTGCGCGACTTCGAACGGCTGCGCGCCATCGGTTGCGTGCTCGTCGACACGACGTGCGGATCCGTACTGAACGTCTGGAAGCGCGTCGAAGTGTACGCGCGCGACGGCTTCACCGCTTTGATCCACGGCAAGAACTATCACGAAGAGACGAAGGCCACGTCGAGCCAGGTCAACAAATATCCCGGCGGCAAATACCTCGTGGTGCGGGATATGAAGGAGGCGCGCGTCGTCTGCGAGTACATCGAGGGACGGGGGACGAGGGAGGGGTTTCTGGAGCAGTTCGCGGGCACGATGACCCCCGGCTTCGATCCCGACCGCGACCTGCAGCGGGTCGGCGTCGCCAACCAGACGACGATGCTGTCGGGTGAATCACTCGCCATCGCGGCGGAAGTCGCCAAGAGCATGACGCGACGCTGGGGTGCCGAGTCCCTCGGGGAGCACTTCCGCACCTTCGACACGATCTGTTCGGCGACCCAGGAGCGGCAGGACGCCGTGCTCAAGCTCATCGCCGAACCACTCGATCTCATGGTCGTGATCGGAGGCTACAACTCGAGCAACACGACCCATCTCGCGGCCATCTGCCACGAGAAGGTCACGACCTACCACATCGAGGATGCAGCCTGTATCGCCGTGGATGATGGGAGCATCCGTTATCGCCCGGTCGGTGCTCATGCCACGGAGGAGCGGCGCGAACGCTGGCTGCCTGATGGCCGGCTGACGATCGGCATCACGGCTGGGGCGTCGACCCCGAACAACAAGATCGGCGAGACGATTGAGCGGATCATGGCGATGCGCGGGGCCACGCTGAGCGAGGCCCTCCGCTAGATGCCGCTGTCGCGGTTCCATCCTGTCATCGAACGCTGGTTCTCCAACCGGTTCGCCGAGCCGACCGAGCCGCAAAAGCGCGCCTGGCCGGTCATTCAACAAGGCGGCGACGTGCTCATCGCGGCGCCGACCGGCTCAGGTAAGACGTTCGCGGCCTTCCTTTCCGCTATCGATAGCCTCGTACGCCAAGGGTTGAACGGCGAGCTGCGCGATGAGACGCAGGTCGTCTACGTCTCACCGCTCAAGGCGCTCTCGAACGACGTCCAGAAGAACCTCTCTGAGCCGCTGGCGGAAATCCGCGCGACACTGCCGGCGCAGGGGCTGCCCGACGTTGAAGTGCGCACGCAAGTCCGTACCGGCGACACGCCGCAGTCGGAGCGGCAGGCGATGCTCAAGCATCCGCCCCACATCCTCGTCACCACCCCGGAGTCGCTCTATCTGATCCTCACGTCCGAGCGCGCCCGCGAGATGCTGCGGTCAGTCCGGACGGTGATCGTGGACGAGATCCACGCGGTGGCGCGCGACAAGCGGGGCAGCCACCTCGCCCTGTCGCTCGCCCGGCTCGACGCCCTTATCGGGAAGCGGCCGCAGCGCATCGGCCTGTCGGCCACGCAGCGACCGATCGAAGAGATCGCGCAGTTCCTGGTCGGGACCGGACAGCCGCAGCCGACGATCGTGGATGCCGGCCACATCCGGACCCTCGACCTCGAGCTGGAGATTCCATCGTCGCCGCTCGAGGCGGTGATGTCGGCGGAAGTCTGGGAAGAGGTCAACACCCGCATCGCCGAGCTGATCACGCAGCACAAGACCACGCTGGTGTTCGTGAACACGCGGCGGTTGACCGAGCGACTCGCGATGCAGCTGTCGGAGCGGCTTGGTGCGGATCACATCACGAGCCACCACGGGAGCCTGTCGCGCGAGAAGCGGTTCGAGGCAGAAGAGCGCTTGAAGCGGGGCGAGCTGAAGGCGCTGGTCGCGACTGCGTCGCTCGAGCTCGGCATCGACATCGGCAGCGTCGATCTCGTCATTCAGCTGGGATCGACGCGATCGATTGCCACGCTGCTGCAGCGCGTGGGCCGGGCGGGGCACCGGCTCGGCGCCATTCCAAAGGGGCGCGTCTTCCCGCTGTCGCGCGATGAGCTGATCGAGTGCTCGGCGCTGCTGCGGGCGACTCGCGAGGGCCGGCTCGATCGATTGATCATTCCGAACAAGCCGCTCGACATCCTGGCCCAGCAGATCGTGGCAGCGGCTGCGGGTGAGGAATGGGATGAAGACGTTCTCTACGAGCGCGTGCGGTCGGCCTATCCGTACCGCGACCTGAGCCGGAAGGAATTCGACGACGTCGTACAGATGCTGGCGGAGGGGTTCACGACCCGGCGCGGACGCCGCAGCGCGCACATCCACTACGA
>Ga0193725_1000244_pt1 | contig 17213 bp, 8 predicted proteins | sample H2a2metaG_FD_143058 | JGI IMG/M metagenome (GOLD analysis project Ga0193725, IMG submission 143058) | Soil microbial communities from a riparian zone of the East river system, Colorado, United States - H2a2 | ecosystem: Environmental > Terrestrial > Soil > Riparian zone | place: USA: East River... | reverse complement strand
TCGTGGGCGGCATCGGCGTCGCGTCCGCGATGCGCACGTTCATCCGGCGGAAGACCGAGACCATCGCGATCCTCAAGTGCGTGGGCGCCACCTCGCGCACGCTGTTCGGGACGTACCTCGTCCAGGCACTCGCCCTCGGCGTCGTGGGCAGCGTGCTCGGCGTCGGGCTCGGTCTCATCCTCCAGCCGCTGGCCATGCGCGCGTTCGCCGGACTCGCGCCGTTTCCGCTCGAGCCTCTGGTCGACGTGCGCACGCTCGCGCGCGCTCTCGCCATGGGCGTGCTCGCCACGGGCCTCGTCGTGGTGTGGCCGCTGCTCTCGCTCCGCGCGATTCCGCCGTCCGCGATCCTTCGTCAGGAGGTCGAGCCGACGCGACGGCGGCGCCCGTGGCTGGCCGTGGTGCCGATCGCGGCCGGGCTCGTCGCGCTCGCGCTGTGGCAGGCCGGCTCGCTCAAGATCGGTGGGATCTTCGTGGGCGCGTCGATCGCGGCGCTGCTGGGCCTGGCCGGCCTCGGACGCGGGCTCGTGCGGCTGGCCCGCGCGCTGCCGCGGGCGCGGTCGCTGGCGTGGCGACAGGGCGTCGCCAATCTCCACCGTCCCGGCGGCCAGGCCGGCGGAGTGGTGGTCGCGCTCGGGATCGGGGTGATGCTGCTGGTCGCGGTCGGACTGTTGGAGGACGCGCTCGATCGGCAGATCGATCACGAGCAGCGCCGCGAGGCGCCGTCGTTCTTCTTCGTCGACATCGGGGCCGATCAGCGTGACGCATTCTCACGGGTGATGGCCACGACCACCGGCGTCGCGCCCACGCTGATCCCGGTCGTGCGCGCACGGCTGGCCAGCGTGAACGGTGAGCGCGTGGGACGGCCGATGCTCGAGCGCCGACGCGCCGCCGGCCACGACGCGCTCTGGTATTTCACCCGCGACTACGTGCTGACCTCGATGGCCGAGCCGCCGGCCACCAACGCGATCCTGCGCGGGCGGTGGTGGACGCCCGCGGAAGCCGCCGCCGGAGCCCTCATTTCGGTCGAGGAAGCCGCGGCCAAGGCGCTCGGAGTCGACGTGGGCTCCTCGCTCGGCTTCGACGTCCAGGGCGCGCGGGTCGACGCGCTCGTCACCAGCATCCGCAAGGTCGACTGGCAGACCTTCTCCACCAATTTCTTCGTGGTCTTCTCGCCGGGAGCGCTGGACGGCGCGCCCACCACGTTCGTGGCCACCGCGCGCGTGCCCACGGCCTCGGAGGCTTCCCTTCAGGACGCGATCGTCTCCGCGTTTCCGAACGTCACCGTCATCCCCGTGCGCGACATCCTTCAGCGCGCGGCCGGCATCCTCGGGCAGATCTCCTTCGCGATCCGGGCCATCGCGCTGTTCAGCATCGCGGCCGGGCTCACGGTGATGGCGGGAACGCTGGTGGCCAGCCGCTGGCAGCGGCTGGCCGAGTCCGCGATCCTGCGCACGCTCGGCGCCTCGCGCGCGACGGTGGCCCGCGTGTTCGCGGTCGAGTACGCGTGTCTGGGCGCCGCCGCCGGAGTGGGCGGCACCGTGCTCGCCGCCGCGCTCGCCTGGATCGTCCAGCGCTTCGTCCTCGAAGTGCCGATCGCCCTCGCCCCGCACCTCCTCGCCTCCGGCGTCGCGCTCGCGACCCTCATCGCGCTCGCCGTCGGGTTCCTGGCGACCTATCGCCTGCTCGGCCACCCGCCGATGACGGTGCTGCGAGGGGAATAGCTTCGGGAGTAAGATGCCGGCCATGTTCAAGCCACTCGGGATCGATCACGTGGTGTTGCGGGTGCGGGACCAGGCGGCGTCGCAGCGGTTCTACGTCGACGTGCTCGGGTGCACGGTGGCCCGGATCAACGAGCGGATCTCGCTGATCCACCTTCGCTTCGGCGATCAGCTCATCGATCTGGTCCCGGGCTCGGTGCCGCCGCCGGAGGGCGCGGGGATGGACCACCTGTGCCTGTCCATCGAGTGCGACGACGTGGGCAAGCTCGCCGACGAGCTGGTCCGTCGCGGGGTCACGCTCGACGGCAAGGTGTCGGATCGGTTCGGCGCGTACGGCACCGGACCGTCGGTGTACGTCCGGGATCCAGACGGGTACCGCGTCGAGCTGAAGCCGCGCTAGACCGCTACCTCGGCCCCGGCGGTGGCGGGGGCGGAGGAGGCGGTGGCGGGTAAGCGCCGGGCGGCGGTGCGTCAGGCGGCGGCGTGGCCGCCGTCGGCGGGACCGTGGGGACGCGTTGCCCCACCGCGGGCGGCGGCGGAGGTGGCGGCGGCGGCGGACCGTACGATGGAGGCGCCGCGCCGTACGCCGGAGCAGGTCTGCGGCCGCCGGGGATCTGGTTGCCCTTCGCGAACATGCACTGCTGGTACGCGAAATCGTAGCGCCGCTGGACGTCATACCCGGTCGCCTGCGCCGCGTTCGCGCCGGTCGCCGTTCCCCCGACCGCGCCGAAGCCCGCGCCGACCGCGGCCCCGAGCCCGGGATTGCCACCGATCGCGCCCAGCCCGGCCCCGATCGCGCCGCCGATGAGCGTTCCCAGCGCGGCCCCCGCGATCGTGCTGTTGACTTGAGACTGGCCGGCGCCCGCCGCGCCCGACTGGTGGGCCGCCCAGTTCCGGCAGGACATGTCATCCATCTGGAACTGATCGAACGGCTTGCCATGGCCCGGCAGCACCATCACGCTCGGGCCGATGGGGACCGTCACGCAGGCGCCGAGACCGAGCACCGCGACCAACGGAAGGACCAGGCGTTTCATGGCTTTGGCTCCGGTGCCCCTTGCGGCAGCACGGTCAGCCAACCGCCGGGGCATTCACGAACGTAGGGGTAGTACGCCTTCGCGCCTTCGCAGTAGTACCAGTAGCTGGGACCGGATTGCTCGATGTACGTCTGGGGCTCGGTCGCGACCGGCACGGGCTCGTAGGGATAGTACGGGGCGTAGGGATAGTACGCCGGATACCAGAACGGGTCCCAGTACGGTCCCCAGTAGCCACCGATCACCACGCTCGACCGGAATCCGTGGCCGTGAAAGTGGTGGCCGTGGAAGCGGCCACCGCGAAAGCCGCCGCCGCCGTGACCGCCGCTGCCGCCGTGACCGCCACCCCCACCGGGCCCGCGCGCGTCAGCTGGCGCGGCGGCCGCCATCACAAAGAGTCCCGCTACCACGACGGCGATCATCTTCTTCATGTGCATCTCCCATCGCCATCCTCTGTCGCGACTTCCGTCGCAACCAGGGCCCGGAACTCCACCCACCCGGTCCCCGAGTAGACGTGTCGTCATGTGTCTCTATTTATATACCCCCGAAGATCCCGATTCGGATTGCCCGGGCCCTTCCGGGCCGCCGCGGTCGGCGGTTATGCGGTGACGGTCTTGGTCACGGTGTGCTTGCGCAAGTCGGGCAACACCTCGGCGGAGAAGCGGCGGATCTGGTGCATGAACATGTCGTGGGGCATGGCGCCCTGGTTGAACTGAAGGAGCAGGGTGTTGGAGCCGAGGGCCTCGGCCAGCGCGATGAGCTGGTCGCGGACCTCGGCCGGCGAGCCCCAGCAGAGACGGTCGTTGCGCTTCAGATCATCCGCGGTCATCTTGCGGAAGCCCTGGAGCGCGCGCAGGAAATCCTCACGGTTCTCCGGACGGAGCCAGCCGAGACCTTCCTCGCGCACGTAGCCGGTCTGCCGCTGGCCACCCACGTTGTAGAGGTTGCCGTGGCTGAACAGCGTGTGGAAGAAGTAGAGCGTGTAGGGGCCGGCGTCCTTCAGCGCCTGCTCGCGGCTGTCGGCGACGTGGACGCTGGCCGGGGTGATCACGTGGTCGGGCGTGAACGTATGACCCTCGCGGGCCAGGCAGGTCGCGTAGTAGCGGACCATGTCCTGGCGCGCGGCGAGGGTGCCGACCGCGCCCGGGGTGATCGGCGCGTCCTCGCGCGCCGCCCACTCCATGGTCTCCTGGCTCGTGGTCACCGGCACCCAGACGGGCGGACGCGGCTTCTGCACCGGGCGCGGCCAGATCGACACGTCGTGATACGTCCAGAACTTGCCCTCGAACGAGAAGACTTCCTCGGTCCACGCCAGCTTGATGATCTCCCACGCCTCCTCGAAGCGCGCCCGCGAGTCGGCGAGGTTGACGTTGTAGGCCTTGTACTCGCGCGGGATGCCGCGGGCCACGCCGGAGATCAAGCGGCCGCCGGTGAGGCAATCGAGCATGGCCAGCTCCTCGGCCAGCCGGAGCGGCTCGTGGATGGGCAGCAGGTTGCCGTAGATCAGGATCTTCATCCGCGACAGGCGCTGCGAGGCCGCCGCGGCCATGATGTTCGGCGAGGTCATGAGCCCGTAGGGCGAGGTGTGGTGCTCGTTGAATCCGATCCCGTCGAAGCCGAGCTCTTCCATCAGGGCCCAGGCGTCCAGGTGCTCTCGATAGTTCCTCACCGCCAGCTCGGGACGAAAATGCTTGCCGGGCAGCGGATACGGCAGCTCGCCGTCGACCTTGAGGTGGTCGAGATGCTCGGGATACGGCAGGAGGTCGAAGCCGAAGATCTTCATGAGCGATGTCCTCGCACGCGCGTTCCGCAGATGTGAAGTCGCCGTCACTATACCGAATCCGGAGCCGATGGGCGTGAAGAAGCCTCCTGTGGAATCCGTAACATTTCACATCGCCACTCGGCGGGTCCGTGGTCTACGATGGCGTCAATGGACGCTGTGAGACTCGAGGAGAGGCTCCGTCTCGGAGAAGACAGCCGAGTCGAGTTCAAAAGTGTGGCTCGGAGCCAATTCGACGTCGATATCGATGACCTGGCGAGATCAGTTGCGGCTCTCGCCAATACAGGTGGTGGCCACGTCATCCTGGGCGCGGAGAACGACGGGACGCCGACCGGCGTGGGGTCCGTCGCCCAGGCGGACCGACTGATGGTAAAGGCAAGTCAAGCGTGCCGCGAACGCCTCCGTCCGCCGATTGCCTGCGCGTTCGTGAAGGTAGTTAGTAGCGGGGTTCCACTGCTCGTGATCGAGATCCCTGCCTTTACGCCGGAGCGGCCGTACTTGGTCCACGGCAAGCTCTACATGCGTGATGGCGCCAGGACCGTCGAGGGCAGCGGTGCCGACATGCGACGTATCGCCCAGTCGATCGATTACCACTTCGACGAGCAACCTGTGCGCGGGGCTTCGCGCGAAGATCTCGACCTCACCGCCGTCGAAGAGTTTCTCCGTAGTGCCTATGGTCGGTCTTGGGACGCGGAGGAAGCGTGGATATACCTCCAGCGCGCCCTGGGATGCCTGGACGAAGAGGGCGTGCCCACGGTGGCCGGTGTCCTCGTTTTCGGCCGACAACCCGAGCGCTGGCTACCCGAAGCGAGGATCTCCGCGGTGCGCTTCCCAGGCACCGAAGCGAGTGGTAGCTTCATCGACCGGCAGGAAATCGGAGGGCGGCTGACTGATCAGTTCAGGGGAACGGTGACGTTTCTCTCCAAACACCTCATGAATCCGTCACGGGTCGAAGGCGGAGCGCGAACGGAGCACGGCATCCCCGCCGATGTCCTGCGAGAGGCGATCCTGAACGCGCTCGCACACCGCGACTATCGCATGGCCTCCCAGACCCGAATATTCCTCTTCGACGACCGTGTCGAGATCAGCAACCCCGGCGATTTGCTCAACCGCCTGACCATCGAGAGCATCAAGGCCGGTATCGGCCAGCGCCGCAACCCTCGCGTCGCAGCACTGCTCGCGGTGGCGCACAGCGAACGCCGGGAGAACTTAGGTCTGGGCATCCGGCTGATGGTACGGCTCATGCGCGAACGCGGTCTGCCTGAGCCGATGTTCACTGTCGACGCGGGACACTTTCGGGTCGTGCTGAAAACCTCGTGACCTTGCCGGCTATGTTCTCGGCCTGCGTGGTGGTCGACACCCGGGGCGCCGAGGAGGCATGGCGTCTGCTGCAGCCGGACGAGGCACTCGACGGTCATCGCCGCTTCCTAGCCGGCGTCGAAGCCCTAGCCAGGGCGAGCGGCGCCGTTCACCTTCTCGACGGTGTCCTCCTCTTGAGCGCGAGCGAGGAAGCGCCTCCGGCACCCCTGCGCGCTGTCGTCACCGCTAGGCAACTCTGGGAGCGAACGCGCATCGATCTGAACCTCCCCGTCCGGATTGCGGTCGCCGCGACGGGCTCAAGCTGGTCTGCAGACCGCGACGCGGTGTCTCGCCATCCAGTGATCGAGGAATGCCGCATGCTCGCCGCGATGGCCCCACCTGACGCCATTCTTTTGACCGACGACGTCTATCTCGTCATGGTCGCGGAGATGCGCCGACAAACATCGCCAGCGCAGAGGGTCGGCGCCGCGCCGTCAGGACGCATCGAAGCGATGCTTCGCAAGGTAGTCGCGCTTGGCTTTGCCGGCCCGTCGGGGGTCCCGACGTACGGGTTTCCCGCCAGCGCCATCGAACGAGGTGACCTCGCCGGTTTCCCCGGCCGTGGCGAGCTCGATCTCTGGGACGCCTTTCGGCGTTACACGACGAGCGCCGAGGTCCGCATGCTGCGCTATGTCGGTCTCCGACCGGCGAGGAAAGAGCCGCCTGCACTCGCCGTGGAAGACGTCTTCGTTCCCCTGGAAGTCCACAGACAAGAGCGCCGTACGTCCCGCGCGGCCGTCGGTGACGCACGTCGAGCCCGAGGTGAGAAGCAAGCCGGCACGACGGTCCTCGAAGAGACCGAGGATGAAAGACTGCGCGCCGTTCCGTTCGCGGACGAGCTGACCGGCTTCGAGACCGGCTCACCCGAGAGTTTTGACCGCGTGTTCCGCGATGCGCGAGGATTGATCGTGCTCGGGGATCCAGGGGCCGGAAAGACGACGCTCCTGCGATGGCTTGCCGTGGTTGCGGCGGGGGGCCGGCCAGCACTCTCCGCAGCTCTTGGCTGTGCCGAGCGACTCCTGCCACTTCCGGTCAGCGTCGGAACACTTGCCGACGTGCGCCGGGACATCGGGCCGGCGGCGTCGGTCATCGACACTCTTTCGCGCTATTTTCACGCACGGGATGTCGGTGACGAGGTCCGTCTCCGGGCATTCCTGGGCGCACGGCTGGATGCCGGGGACTGTCTCATCCTGCTCGACGGGCTCGACGAGGTCGCGGCGGCCCAACGCGTCGAGATCCGAGCGTGGCTGGAAGCCTTCGTCGCACTCCATCCGAGCAATCGCTTCGTGATTTCCTCTCGTCACACCGGCTTCACCGGTTTCCGATTCCGCGGAAGTACGGTCGTCTCGCTGAACCCGTTTGGCCCTGATCAGGTCGAGCGGTACGTCCGTGCCTTCACCGCCGCCTATCGGCGTTGGGAGACGAACGGAGAGGTCGACGCAGCGAGAGAGCATGCGATCGCCGAGGATCTGCTCCGAGCGATTCACGGCAGCCCGCGGCTCGCTGCGGTGGCGCGCAACCCGTTCATGCTCTCGTCGCTGTCACTCGTCCACCGGGCGGAGGGGCGTCTACCCCGGCACCGTGTCCAGTTCTATGACCACGTCGCGCGAGCCCTCTGCGAGACCTGGGAAAAGGCGCGCCGCCTCGTCGCGAAGGATCACATGCCGTCGCTCAGGTTCGAGGAAGAGGCAATTCCCGTCCTCGGAGATCTGGCGCTCGCGATGCACGCGGCCTATCCTGGCGTCGCACCCGTCCGGTTCGTGATTGACACCCTGGCGCACACCCTCATGGCGAAGCGAGGCGTACCTGCGCCGCAGGCCCGAGAGGTCGCGCAGGAGTTCCTTCGGCGCGCGGGCGACGAGGCCCAAATCCTGGTGGAGCGCGGTGCCGGACGATGGGGGTTCCTGCACGCGACATTCCAGGAATTCTTTGTTGCAGCGGGGCTCAATGCCCAGGAACGGCTCACCTGGGATGAGCTGAGCAGCCGGCTCTTCGATCCACGTTGGGAAGAAATCCTTCGCCTCGGCATCGGTCACCTCGCCATCGTCCAGAACCGGTCGGAGGCGGCACGCCGCTTCGTGCACGCCGTCCTTCGTCATCGCGAGCGGGCCCTTCGCGGAGCCCTCAACCGAGTCATACGCCGCCACGAGATGGTCTCAGCGCTCCTGGCTGTTGAGGCGGGTGAGTCGCTGTCGCCAGACGTTCTGCGGGCCGTGGCGCAGCGGTTCACCGCATGGGTGCTCGACATGCCGAGCGATCTCACCGAGTGGCCACTCGGTGAGGTCGGCTCCACGGACTTTGGCCAATACGTCGTCACCGAGTCACTCGCGGCACTTCGGGGTGCAGATCCGGACGTGCGGGCGCGAGCGGCCGTTGCGCTTGGGCGAATCGGTACTGACGCCGCCATCCAGCCTCTTAGAGAGGCTCTGAGGGATGCCGCATGGCTGGTGCGAGCAAGCGCAGCAACCGCCATAGGTTCTATTGGTGACGTCTCGGCATTGTCAGCGTTGACGGAGGCGCTACACGATCAAGATTGGCGCGTCCGGGGCGACGCCGCAGAGGGTTTGGGCAAACTTGGAATCGATGCCGTGATCCCCTATCTCGTCGAGGCATTGGGCGACGAACTCTACGATGTCGGCGTGAAGGCGGCCGAAGCACTAGGTGAGGTCGGGAGTGAGGCCGCGGTCGATGCTGCTCTCAACGCTCTCGGCAGCCCGAATCCGACCCTCCGACATCTTGCAGCGGCCGCCCTCAGCGAGATGGGCTCCCATCGGGCCGTGCCGGCCCTCGTCAGAGCGCTCGAGGATCAGGATGCTGATGTCAGATGCAGCGCCGTCTTCGCACTCGAAGCGGTCGGCGACAAAGAGGCCTTCGAGGCATTCCTTCGCGCCGTGAACGATTCCTCAGACACTGTCCGCGCATCCGCCGCAGCTGCCCTAGGTCGAACTGGCTCGGAGGCGGCCCTCCCCGATCTCCTCACAATCCTCGACGATCCGTCCGCTCACGTACGCGAGAACGCCGCGGCGGCTCTCGGCGAGCTTGGTATTAGGAGCGCCGCTCGCAGTCTTCTTCGCGCGTTGAACGATTCTGACTGGGCAGTACGGGCCCAGGCCGCCGAGGCGCTCGGACGCCTCCACGCCACCTCAGCTCTACCTGCTTTGCGCCAGTCATTGCGGGACAACCACGAAAGAGTTCGCGCCTGCGCTACTTCGGCCATCGGCGTCATCGGTGGTGAGCGAGCGTCCTCCGCACTGATGCACGCCGTTAAGGACCCCAGTGCCGAGGTGCGCGTGAGAGCAGCCGCTGCCCTCGGCATTCGAGGTGTCGCGGAGTTAGTACTCCTGCTCAGGCATAAGAACTCCTTCATTCGAGAACAATCTGCCGACGCGCTCGGGCGCCTCGGAATCCCCGCTGCTATCCCGCCTCTGGTACGCAGCGCAGCGAAGTGGAAGAAGGCAGGCCGGGAATGGGACTGGAGATCTGGCGCAATGGCGCTTTGGAGGATTTCCCAGTCACCCCAATTTGAGGCTGAGACCCGCCCGGTTCGCGGGGTCTCTTCCGAGGCTACACGCGGAAGGCAGCGGCGCCCCAGGCCGCCGTGACAGCGGGAGCGCCACTACTGAGCGTCCGCCTTGGGCTTGGCCCCGCGCTTCCATGCACCCTTCTCGGATTTTTCGGCTCCGCCCTTCATCTCGCCGGCGTCACTCTTCTCGGGACCGCCCGCCTTTTCCGCCTGGCCGTCGCCGCCCTTCTTGAAGCGACCCTTCTTCTCGCCGCCGCCGGCTTTGTCGGCGTCGCCGGCCTGGTCGGAGCCACCAGCTTTCTCCGCGGCACCGCTCTTCTCCGCACCGCCGGTCTTCTCGGCTCCGCCGGCCTTCTCACCGCCGGCCTTTTCACCGCCACCCTTCCCCGCGCCGCCACCACGCTTGCCCGGCCCGCCTTCGCCCGGGGCGCTCGGCGCGCGGACTTCGACCTTGGCGCCGGGCGTGAGGCGAGGCTGGCCGTCGATGACCACGCGCTCGCCGCGCGCGAGCCCCGTGCCGACGACCGTCTCGTTGCCCTGCGTGCGCGCCACCGTGATCCGGCGGTTGTCGACGGTGGAATCCTCCTTGACCACGAAGACGAACTGGGAGCCCCCCTGGCCGCTCTGCACGGCCTGGGCGGGAATCACGAGCGCGTCGGGCTCGGTGGTGAGGGTCAGGGTGACGTTCACGAACTGGCCGGGCCAGAGCCGCTTCTCGTCGTTGCCGAAGGTGGCCTTGAGCCGGATGGTCCCGGTGGTCGGGTCGACGGTGTTGTCGATGAAGGTGACCTTGCCCTTGACGGGCTTGGGGTCGCCGGAGGGCAGCACGCTGACGTCGAGCGTGCCCTCGGCCATGTATCGCTTGATCGACGGCAGCTGCTGCTGGGGCACCGTGAACGAGACGTAGATCGGCAGGATCTGGTTGATCACGATCAGCATCGAGTCGTTGGCGCGCACCACGTTGCCCTGGTTGAGCCCGAGGCTGCCGAGGCGGCCGTCGATCGGCGACCGGATGGTCGTGTAGCCGAGCTGCACCTTCACGTTGTCGACCGCGGCCTCGTCGGCGCGCACGACCTCTTCCGCGCTCTTGATCGCCTGCTCGTCGGCGCGCACGGTCTCCTCGGCGCTGCGCACGTCGGCCTGATCGGCCTGCACGGTGGCGGCGAGCGCCTCGGCCGTCGTCTGGTACTGGTCGTGCAGCTCCCGCGAGATCAGATCCTTCTTGAGCAGCTCCTGATAACGCTTGGCCTGGACCTCCGCGTTCTTGGCCTGCGCCACGTCGCGGGCCAGGGCGGCCTTCGACTGGCCGACCCGCGCCAGGTCGCGCTGGAGGGCCGCGCGGGCCTGCTGCACCTGCACGCGGTCCTTGGCGAGGTTGGCCTGGGCCTGGGCCAGCGCGGCCTCGGCGGTGCGCGGATCGATCGCGAACAGCAGATCGCCCTTGCGCACGTCCTGGCCTTCCTTGACGTGCACGCGCATCAGCTCGCCGCCGACCTGGGCGCGCACGGACACTTGCTGGTAGGCCTCCACCGTGCCGATCGCACCCAGCTGGACCGCCACGCTCTTCTGCTCGACGGGAGCGACGGCCACCGGTATCGCCGGCCGTTTCTGCGCTTGCTTGGATTCGGCCTTCTGGTCCGTGCACGCGCCGGCCAGGGCCACGACGACGAGGAGGAGGCTCACACCCGTGAGAGGACCCATCCATCTCATGCCAACTCCCAACGATAGCAGGTTCCCGCGTCTCACCGATGCGCTCCCAGCCAGCGGCGCGGAACGAAGGCGCTCCCCACGCGCGCGGCGGCGCCGTGCAGGCGCTCCATGTAGAGGTAGACGACCGGGGTCGTGTAGAGCGTGAGGAGCTGGGACATGATCAGTCCGCCCACGATGGTCATGCCGAGCGGACGGCGCAGCTCGGCGCCCACGCCGGTGCCGAGGGCCAGCGGCAACGCGCCGAGCATCGCGGCCATCGTGGTCATCATGATCGGCCGGAAGCGCAGCACGCACGCCTCGTAGATGGCCTCGGCCGGCGGACGGCCGGCGCGCTGAACGTCGAGCGCCACGTCGATCATCATGATCGCGTTCTTCTTCACCAGGCCGATGAGCAGGACGATCCCGATCATCGCGATCACGTTCAGCTCGTCCTTGAAGAGCAGCAAGGCCAGGATCGCGCCCACCCCCGCGGAGGGCAGGGTCGACAGGATCGTGATCGGATGGACGAAGCTCTCGTAGAGGACGCCGAGCACGATGTAGACCGCCACCAGCGCGGAGAGGATGAGGATCGGCTGGCTGGCCAGCGACGCCTGGAAGGCCTGCGCGGTGCCCTGGAAGCTCCCCTGGATCGACGCGGGCATGTTCATCTGCCGCTCGGCCCCCTGGACCGCCGCCACGGCCTCGCCGAGCGCGACGCCCGGCGCCAGGTTGAACGACAGCGTGATGGCCGGGAAGAACCCCTGGTGGTTGACGGCCAGCGGGGTCGTGCTCGGCGTGAAGCGCGAGATCACGCTCAGCGGCACCTGCTGGCCGGTGGACGATTTGACGTACACCGATTTCAGCGCGTCGGGGTTCTGCTGGAACTCGGGCATGACTTCCAGCACCACGTAGTACTGGTTCAGCGGCGTGTAGATCGTCGAGACCTGGCGCTGACCGAAGGCCGAATAGAGGGTCTCGTCGATGGTCTGGGCCTGGATGCCCAGGCGGGATGCGGCGTCGCGGTCGATGACCAGCACGGCCTGGAGCCCGCGGTTCTGCTGGTCGGTCGCCACGTCGCGGAGCGCGGGCAGCTCGCGGAACTTGGCGAGCATGCGCGGGGCGAACGCGTTCAGCTCGGCGAGGTCCGAGCTCTGCAGCGTGTACTGGTACTGCGCGTTACTGAGGCGCCCGCCGATCCTGAGGTCCTGGACGGCCTGCATGAACAGGGTGGCGCCCGGGACCCCGCTCGTCTTCGGCCGCAGGCGCGCGATGACCTGGTCGGCCGAGACCTTCCGCTCGCGGAGCGGCTTGAGCGAGATGAACCCGCGGGCGGTGTTGGTGGTGTTCTGATTGCCCCCGGTGAACACGACCACGTCGCTGACCGCCGGATCGGTGGCGATGATCCGGGCGAACGCCCCCATCTTCTCGCGCATGGCGTAAAACGAGATGTCCTGCTCGGCCTGGATGTTGCCGAAGATCCGCCCGGCGTCCTGCTGGGGGAAAAACCCCTTGGGCACGAGCATGAACAGGTAGATGTTGAGCGCGATGGTGGCGAGGGTGACGGTCAGGACGCTCCGTTGGTGGCGGAGCACCCAGCGGAGCGTGAGCTCGTAGAAGTGCAGGAGGCCGTCGAAGACCCGCTCGGCGAACCGGTAGAGACGCCCGTGCTTCCGCTCCCGGTTCGAGTGCAGGAACTGGGCGCACATCATCGGCGTGGTGGAGAGCGAGACCAGCAACGAGACCAGGATGGCCAGGCTCAGCGTCACCGCGAACTCGCGGAAGAGCCGGCCCACGATGCCGCCCATCAGGAGGATGGGGATGAACACCGCGACCAGCGAGATGCTCATCGAGAGCACCGTGAAGCCGATCTCGCGCGCGCCCTTCAGCGCGGCGGCGAGGCGCGACTCGCCGGCCTCGACGTAGCGGGTGATGTTCTCCAGCACCACGATCGCGTCGTCGACCACGAAGCCGGTCGAGATCGTGAGCGCCATCAGCGACAGGTTGTCGAGGCTGTAGCCGCAGAGATACATCCCCGCGCAGGTGCCCAGGAGCGACAGCGGCACCGCCACGCTGGGGATGATCGTGGCCCAGACGTTGCGCAGGAAGACGAACACGACGAGCACCACGAGCACGATCGAGAGCACGAGCGTGAGCTGCACGTCGCGGAACGAGGCCCGGATCGTGGTGGTACGGTCGAGGACGACCGTCAGGCTGATGGCGGGCGAGATCGACGCCTTCAGCTCGGGCAGCCGCGCGTACACCCGGTCCACGGTCTCGATGATGTTGGCGCCGGGCTGGCGGTACAGGATCAGCAGGACCGCGCGCTTGCCGTTGGCGATCCCGCCGGTCCGCACGTCCGCGACCGAGCTCTCGACGGTGGCCACGTCGCCCAGCCGGATGGGGGCGCCGTTCCGGTACGCGACGATGACCGGCCGATACTGGTCCGCGTCGAAGAGCTGGTCGGAGGCGGTGATGGTCCAGCTGTTCGATCCGTCGGACAGCTCGCCCTTTGGCTTGTTGGCGTTGACGCGGGCCAGGGCCGCGCGCACTTCCTCGAGGCTGACGCCGAGCTGGCTCAGGCGGTTGGGATCGACGCCCGCGCGCACCGCGGGCTTGGCCGCGCCGCCGACGAAGACCTGGCCGATCCCCTCGATCTGCGAGAGCTTCTGGGCGAGGATCGAGTCGGCGGCGTCGTAGATCTTGCCGACCGGCAGGATGTCCGAGGTCATCGCCATGATCAAGACCGGCGCGTCCGCCGGGTTGACCTTGCGGTAGCCAGGATTGTTGGGGAGCGCGGTCGGCAGCTGGCTGCGCGCGGCGTTGATGGCCGCCTGCACGTCGCGGGCGGCGGCGTCGATGCTCCGGTTGAGGTCGAACTGAAGGACGATGTTCGTCGCCCCGAGCAAGCTCACGGAGGTCATCTCGGTCACCCCCGCGATGCGGCCGAACTGCCGCTCCAGCGGTGTCGCCACCGCGGCCGCCATCGTCTCCGGGCTCGCCCCCGGCAACGCCGCCCCGACCGAGATCACCGGGTATTCCACCTGCGGCAGCGGCGCCACCGGCAACTGCCGGTAAGCCAGCACGCCGGCCAGCAGCAGCGCGATGCTCAGGAGTGACGTCGCGACCGGCCGTCGGATGAAGGGCTCGGAGATGTTCATGCCGGTCTCAGTCGGCCTCGGCCGTGGCCGGTACGGGTGCGGCGGCGCGCCGGCGCGTGAGGCGCTTGCCCAGCCGGTCGAACGCGAGATACACGACCGGCGTGGTGTAGAGCGTCAGGAGCTGCGAGAGCAAGAGCCCGCCCACGATCGTGATGCCGAGCGGGCGTCGCAGCTCGGCGCCCGTCCCCGAACCGAGGGCCAGCGGCAATCCGCCGAGCAGCGCGGCCATGGTCGTCATCATGATCGGGCGGAAACGCAGCAGGCACGCCTGGTAGATCGCCTCGTCCGGCGGCTTGCCCTCTTCGCGCTCGGCGTCGAGCGCGAAGTCGATCATCATGATCGCGTTCTTCTTCACGATGCCGATGAGCAGGATGATGCCGATCAACGCGATGATGTCGAGGTGCGTGCGGCAGAGCAGCAAGGCCAGGATGGCGCCGACTCCCGCCGAGGGCAGCGTGGAGAGGATCGTGATCGGGTGGATGTAACTCTCGTACAGCACGCCGAGCACGATGTAGACCGTGACCAGCGCGGCCAGGATCAACAGCGGTTGGTTGGCGAGCGAGGCCTGGAACGCCTGGGCCGTGCCCTGGAACGCCGCGCGGATCGACGCCGGCAGACCGATCTCACGCTCGGCCGTCTTGATCGCGTCCACCGCGTGGCCGAGACCGTACCCCGGTGCGAGGTTGAACGAGAGCGTGACGGAGGGGAACTGTCCCTGGTGATTGACGGCCAGCGGGGCCAGGCCCCGGCTCACGCTGGTGAACGCGCTCAGCGGCACCTGGGCACCCGTGGGTGACTTGACGTAGATCACCTTCAGCGACTCCGGGTCCTGCTGGAAGCGCGGGGCGACCTCCAGGATCACCCGGTACTGGTTGAGCTGGGTGAAGATCGTGGAGACCGGGCGCTGGCCGAACGCGTCGTAGAGCGTGTCGTCGATGGCCTGGGGCACGATGCCGAAGCGCGCGGCGGTGTCGCGGTCGATCACCAGGTGAGTCAGCAGGCCACCGTCCTGCTGGTCGCTGGCCACGTCCGACAGCTCGGGCCGGGCGCGGAGCTTCTCCAGGAATCGCGGCGTCCACTCCGCCAGCTCGCGCGCGTCGGCGTCCTCCAGCGAGTACTGGTACTGGGTGCGGCTCACCCGGTTCTCGACGGTCAGGTCCTGCACCGGCTGCATGTAGAGGGTGATGCCGTCGATCGCCTCGAGCCGCGGCTGCAAGCGCCGGATGATCGTCGACGCGTCGGCCGAGCGCTCGTCGCGCGGCTTGAGGTTGATCTGGATGCGCCCGCTGTTCGGCGTCATGTTGACGCCGTCGACGCCGATGAAGGACGAGAGGCTCGCCACGTCGGGATCCTTCAGGATCGTCTGCACCAGGGCCTGCTGGCGGTCGGCCATCGCGGGAAACGAGATGGGCTCGGGCGCCTGCGAGATGCCCAGGATCACCCCGGTGTCCTGGATGGGAAAGAATCCCTTGGGCACGACGATGTAGAGGAAGATCGTCAGGGCCAGCGTGGCCACCGTGACGATCAGGGTGGCCGGTTGATGCCGCAGCACCCACCGGAGCGTGGAGGCGTAGCGATCGATCACCCAGGTGAAGCCGCGCTCGGTGAGCCGGTAGAAGCGCGTGTGCCGGGTCTCGCCCTCGCCACGGAGGAGCTTGGCGCACATCATCGGGGTCAGGGTGAGCGACACGACCGCCGATACGAGAATGGCCACGCTCAGGGTGACCGCGAACTCGCGGAAGAGCCGGCCCACGATGTCGCCCATGAACAGGAGCGGGATCAGCACGGCGATCAGCGAGATGGTCAGCGAGACGATCGTGAAGCCGATCTGCTCCGAGCCCTTGAGGGCGGCCTGCAGCGGCGATTCGCCGGCCTCGATGTAGCGCGCGATGTTCTCGATCATCACGATCGCGTCGTCGACCACGAACCCGGTGGAGATGGTCAGCGCCATCAACGACAGGTTGTCGAGGCTGTAGCCCATCAGATACATGACGCCGAACGTGCCCACGATCGAGATCGGCACCGCGATGCTGGGGATGATCGTGGCCGAGAGGCTGCGCAGGAACAGGAACATGACCATCACGACCAGCGCCACCGTGAGCACCAGCGTGAACTGGACGTCGTGAACCGAGGCGCGGATCGTGGTGGTGCGGTCGGTCAGCGTGGTGATTTCCACCGAGGCCGGCAGCGAGGCCCGCAGCTGGGGCAGCAGGCGCTTGATCCGGTCGACCACCGCGATGATGTTGGCGCCGGGCTGCCGCTGGATGTTCACGATGACGGCGGGCTTGTCGTTCATCCACGCCGCCAGCTTGACGTTCTCGACCCCGTCGATGACCTCGGCCACGTCGGACAGACGCACCGGCGCGTTGTTGCGGTAGGCGAGCACGACGGATCGGTACTCGGCGGCGGTGAGGAGCTGGTCGTTGGCGCCGATCGTGAACGACTGCCGCGGCCCCTCGAGGTTGCCCTTGGCCTGGTCCACGTTGGCCTGGCCGAGCACCGCCCGCACCTCCTCCAGGCTGATCCCGTAGGAGGCGAGCGCGGTGGGATCGGCCTGCACCCGCACGGCCGGGCGCTGGCCGCCGCTGATGCTCACCAGACCGACGCCGGGGAGCTGCGAGATCTTCTGGGCGAGGTTGGTGTCTGCGAGATCCTCCACCCGGTGCAGCGGCAGCGTGTCGGAGGTCAGGGCCAGCGTGAGGATCGGGGCGTCCGCCGGGTTGACCTTGCTGTAGACGGGTGGGTTCGGCAGATCGCGGGGCAGGAACGTCGAGGCGGCGTTGATGGCCGCCTGCACCTGCTGCTCGGCCACGTCGATCGCGTACTCCAGCGTGAACTGGAGCGTGATCAGCGAGGCTCCGGACGAGCTGGTCGAGGTCATCTGCTTGAGGCCGGGAAGCTGGCCGAACTGGCGCTCCAGCGGCGAGGTGATCGAGGAGGTCATCACGTCCGGGC
>Ga0193725_1000243_pt1 | contig 17298 bp, 19 predicted proteins | sample H2a2metaG_FD_143058 | JGI IMG/M metagenome (GOLD analysis project Ga0193725, IMG submission 143058) | Soil microbial communities from a riparian zone of the East river system, Colorado, United States - H2a2 | ecosystem: Environmental > Terrestrial > Soil > Riparian zone | place: USA: East River... | reverse complement strand
GACCCGGTAGGCGAGCGAGCGTCCCTGGCGGGCGCGCGCCCGCAGGTCGGACGACGAGATGGGCAGCGACGCCGCGTGGACGACGACCACGGTGGCCGGGGTGACGGGATCGTCCGGCCCCACGAAATCCTCGGCCCCGATCTCGCGCAGGACTTTCTGGGCCGCCGCGCTCTCGGGATCGAACGTGCTGCCCGTCCGCGGGACGACCACCAGGCGGACCAGCTCGACGATGCGACGCGGGGTGCGCCACGACAGGAGATCGAGGAACGTTTCGGAACCCACGAGCAAAAAGAGTTCTTCCCCCGGACGCGCCAGCGCTTCCACGGTGTCGACCGTGAAGGACGGTCCCTGGCGGCGCAGCTCGATGTCGGAGACCTCGAAGCCGGGATGGCCGGCCACGGCCAGCCGCACCATCTCGAAGCGGTGCGCGGCCGGCGCCAGGAGGGTGGCCGGCTTGTGCGGCGGGGCGGCGGCGGGCACGAACACCACCCGATCCAGGGCGAGCCGCTCGAGCATCTCGTCGGCCATCAGCAGGTGGCCGAGGTGGATGGGATTGAACGAGCCGCCGAACACCGCCGTGCGGGCCACAACTCAGTCCCGGATCTGACCGTCGCCCTGGACCACGTACTTGATGGTCGTCAGCTCCTGGACGCCGACGGGTCCGCGCGCGTGGACGCGGGAGGTGGAGATTCCCATCTCGGCGCCCATCCCGAACTGCCCGCCGTCGACGAGACGGGTGGACGCGTTGACCAGCACGGCCGCGGCGTCGACCTCGCGCGCGAAGCGGCGGGCGTGGCCGAGCGTGTTGGTGACGATGGCTTCCGCGAGCCCGGACCCGTGTCGGCGGATGTGGGCGATCGCCTCGTCGAGGCCATCGACGACTCGGACGGCCAGCACGAGGTCCAGATACTCTTCGTCCCAGTCCTTGTCCGTCGCGGCCAGCGCCTCCGGGACGAGGGCTTGCGTGCGCGGACAGCCGCGCAGCTCCACGCCCGCCTCGGCCAGGCGCTGGGCCACCGCGGGCAGGAAGCGAGCGGCGATCTCACGATGCACGAGCAGGGTCTCCGCCGCGTTGCACACGCTGGGACGCTGCGCCTTGGCGTTCACCACGATGGCCTTGGCCATCTCGAGATCCGCGTCCGCGTCCACGAAGACATGGACGAGGCCACGGTCGTGCTTGAGGACCGGCACCTTGGAGTGGGCGGCCACCCAGCGCACGAACTCCTCGCCACCCCGCGGAATCACGAGGTCGAGCAGATCCGGCAGCTCGAGCATCGCCGCCACCGCGGCCCGGTCCGTGGTGTCGATGAACTGGATGGCGTCGGCGGGCGCGCCCGCCTTCTCCGCGGCCTTCGCGAGCAGGGCCGCGATCATCGCGTTGGACTCGATGGCCTCGCTGCCGCCGCGCAGGATGACCGCGTTGCCCGACTTCAGGCACAGTCCGACGGCGTCCGCGGTCACGTTCGGGCGCGACTCGTAGATGAACCCGATCACTCCGAGCGGCACGCGCACCCGCGAGATCTCGAGACCGTTCGGCCGGCGCCACGTCTCGACCACGCTGCCCACAGGATCGGGCAAGGCGGCGATCTGGCGGAGCCCGGAGGCCATCTCCTCGATGCGGGGCTCGGTCAGGGTGAGCCGGTCGAGGAAGGCGCGGGGATGGCCGTCGGCGCGCGCGCGCTCGATGTCGCCACGGTTGGCGTCCATGAGGGCGCCGCCCTTTTCCTCGAGCGCGCGCGCCATCTGCACGAGCGCGTCGTTCTTGATCCGGGTCGAGCTGAGCGCGAGCGCGCTGGCGCCCTTGCGCGCGGCGCGGGCCCGCGACTCCACGAGCTCTCTCGGTTCCATCTGCCCGCTCCTAGAAGACGACCAAGTTGTCGCGATGGATGACTTCGTCGGCGCTCCGGTAGCCAAGCCGTTCCTCGATCTGCCGCGTCTGGGCGCCGCGGATCTTGCGCAGCTCCGCGGCGTCGAAATTCACGAGGCCGCGACCCAGCTCGCGGCCGTCGACCGGCCCGACCACCGCCACCACCTCGCCGGCCGCGAACTCGCCTTCCACCGAGACCACGCCGGAGGGCAGCAGGCTCCGGCCCTCGTCGCGCAGGGCGCGCAGCGCGCCGGCGTCGACGGTCAACCGTCCCTGCGGCGGCACCGCGAAGGCGATCCACCGCTTGCGCGCCGCCAATCGATCGGCCCGCGGCGCGAAGTAGGTGCCCACGGTCTCGCCGCCGAGCACGCGGGCGAGCACCCCGTCCTCGTGCCCGTTCGCGATCACCATCGGGATCCCCGCGCCGGCGGCCTTCTGCGCGGCCGCGAGCTTCGTGGCCATGCCGCCGATCGACACCTGCTCGGCGCGGTCCCAGACCATGCTCAGGACGTCGTCGGTGATCGCCTCCACGGTGTCGAGCTTCCGGGCGCCGGGCGTCACCGCCGGATCGGCGGTGTAGAGGCCGTCCACGTCGGTGAGCAGCACCAGCAGCTCGGCGTCGACGAGCGAGGCGACCAGGGCGCTCAAGTTGTCGTTGTCGCCGACCTTGATCTCTTCGACGGCCACGGTGTCGTTCTCGTTGACGATCGGCAGCACGCCGAGGTCGAGGAGGGTGCGCAGCGTGTTGCGGGCGTTCAGATAGCGCACCCGGTCGCTGATGTCCTGGGCGGTGAGCAGTACCTGCCCGACCACCACGTCATGACGCTTGAAGGCCGCTTCGTAGTGCCACATCAGCGCCGATTGTCCCACCGCCGCCGCCGCCTGCTTCTCGGGGATCGTGCGGGGCCGCTCGGCCATGCCGAGCCGCGCCATGCCGGTCACGATGGCGCCCGACGTCACCAGGACGACCTCGCGATCGCGCCGGGCGGCGGCCACGTCCGCGGCCAGCGCATCGATGCGCTTGTCGTCGACGCCGATGCTTCGGGTGGTGATCAGCCCGCTGCCGACCTTCACCACCAGGCGACGGACGGGGCCTAGCTCGCGGCCCGCAGCCATCCGCTTCCCTCGAGTCGTGCGGCGATCCCGTGGAGCAGCTCGGAGAGCCCCGACCCGGTGGCCGCCGAGATCACGAACAACGGCAGCCGTCGCCGCGCACAGAACTCCTCGATGCGGCGGCAGCGCTCGCGCGCCTCGGGAATGTCCGCCTTGTTGGCCACCACGATCTGGGGCCGACCGGCCAGCTCGGCCGAGTAGCGGCGCAGCTCGTCGTTGATGATCTCGAAGTCCTCCAGCGGATCGCGCCCGGTCTGGGGATCGAGATCGAGCACGTGCACGAGCAGCCGCGTGCGCTCGGTGTGGCGGAGGAACTGGTGGCCGAGTCCCTTGCCTTCGGCCGCGCCCTGGATGAGACCGGGCAGATCGGCGATCACGAAGCTGCGCTCGGCGTCCACCCGCACGATACCGAGCGTGGGAGCCAGCGTGGTGAACGGATAGTCGGCGATCTTGGGCTTCGCGGCCGAGAGTCGCGAGACCAGCGTCGACTTGCCCGCGTTGGGAAATCCCACGACCCCGACGTCGGCGAGGAGCTTCAGCTCGAGATGAAGCCAGCGCCCTTCGGCCACCCGGCCGAGGTCGGCTTGCCGGGGCGCGCGATTGGTCGAGGTCGCGAAGCGCGCGTTGCCGCGCCCGCCACGCTCGCCAGGGGCGGCGAGCACGCGCGCGCCCGGCGTCGCCAGGTCGCCGAGGATCTCGCCGCTCTCGCGATCGCCGACGATGGTGCCCACGGGGACGCGCAGCACGAGATCGTCCCCTGTCGCACCGTGACGATCGGCGCCCTTGCCGTGCGTGCCGCGCCCGGCGTGGTAGTGCCGCTTGTAGTGGTAGTCGAGCAGGGTGTTCAGCGCGGGATCGGCCTCGAACCAGACGCTGCCGCCGGCACCGCCGTCGCCACCGTTCGGCCCCCCGCGGGGCACGTATTTCTCCCGGCGGAAGCTGACGCAGCCGGCGCCCCCATCGCCGCCCTTGACGAAGATATCGATCTCGTCGACGAACATTACCGAATGGGGGGCTCCGGGCGCCCCCCAAACCCCCCAAACGTTCGGGGCGCCCCGGCAAAGCCGTGGCGCCCCTCTTTCGTGCGCTCTTCCCCAACGTTCGGGACGCCGCGGCGGAGCCGGGACGCCTCTCGAGCGTACGCCGTCATTCAGGAGGCTCCGGGCGCCTCCGCGGGAGACGGCGTGAGGATGCTCACGTAGCGGTCGCCCTTTCGGCGCTCGAAGCGGACGACGCCGTCGATCTTGGCGAACAGCGTGTCGTCCGAGCCACGCCCGACGTTGACGCCGGGCTTGAACGGAGTCCCCCGCTGACGCACGAGGATGCTGCCGCCGGTCACGAACTGGCCGGCGAAGCGCTTGACCCCGAGCATCTGGGGATTCGAGTCGCGACCGTTTCTCGAGCTGCCGACACCTTTCTTGTGCGCCATCGCGATCAGACCTCGATGTTGGTGATACGGACTCTGGTGGCCGCCTGGCGATGACCGCGATGCCGGCGGTAGTTCTTTCGCCGCTTGAACTTCACGACCGAGACCTTCTTGCCGCGGCCCTGGGCCACGACCTCGCCCGAGACCTTGGCCGAGCGTAGCCGGTCGGCGCCGGCGATCACCTCGTCGTCGCGGGTGACGAGCACGACCGAGGTGAACGCAATGGACTCACCCGGCTCCCCGGCGAGCTTCTCCACCGAGATGACCTGTCCGGGTGTCACGCGATACTGCTTACCACCGGTCGCGATGATCGCTGCTTCCATGCACGCTCACCTTTCAAGAACCGTGATTCGCGGTAAGGACTGATCTGACCACAGGAGCGTGGCCGGAGTCAATCGAGGGCGCCCACCGTGTCACGCGGTCTGCATGTAGTCCGACAGGCGCTTGCGCAGGTAGAGGCGCGAGCGGTGGATGCGCGACTTCACCGCGGGCAGGCTGATCCCGAGGGCCTCGGCCACGTCCGGGTTGGGCATGCCCTCGACGTCGTGGAGCACGAGGGCGGCCCGATACTCGGGCGGCAGCTCGGCGATGGCGGTGTCGAGAATCTCGCGCAGCTCGCCGTTGAGCGCTTGCTCCTCGACGCGGGGCGACCAGTCGTCCATCGGCTCGAAGTGCACGCCCCCGTCGTCGAGGGCGGGCAGCACGTCGGCGATGGCAATCTCCCGCGCCTTCGCCTTGCGGACCCGCAGCTTCATGTAGGCCGCGTTGGCGGCGATCCGGTAGAGCCAGCTGCCGAACGCGGAGTCGCCCTTGAACGTCCCGATCTTCCGCCCCGCCGTCCACAGCGCGTCCTGCGTCGCCTCCTCCGCATCCTCCTTGGAGCCGGTGATGCGAAAGGTGAGGCGATAGACGCGGTCGGCGTACGTCTCGACGAGCTGCTCCATCGCGCTGGGCTCGCCCCGTCGCAGGGCGTCGAGCAGCGCGGCGTCGCGGTCCACGCGGGTGCCGCTCTCGGTCGTCATGCGGACGCGACCTCGTAGAGCGTGAGATAGCGCTTCAGCTCCTCCACGCACCGCTCCATGACCGCGATGTCCTTGGTGAGCTTGGTCACGAGGATCGCGCCCTCGAGCGAGGCGACCAGGAACTGCGCCACCGCATCGGGCCGGCAGTCGGACCGGACGCTGCCCGCGGCCTGAGACTGCTCGAGGGCCGACATGAGCCGCTCCCGCCACGCCGAGAACACCCCGGACAGTCGCGCCCGGAACCCTTCGTGGACGTCCGACAGCTCGGACGCCAGATTGCCCAGCGCGCACCCGCCCACACAGTTACGTTCACGCTGGGCCGCGAGCACCCGGTCGAGAAAGCATCGGATCTGCGTCAGCCGCGGCGTCGAGGTTTCAGAGAAGCAGGGTTCGAGCGTGCGCTCGAGGAACGCCGAGACGACCTGGTCCAGGATCGCGTAGCCCAGGTCTTCCTTGCTCTTGAAGTGGTAGTAAAAATTACCCTTTCCGACTCCGCTCTCCCGTAAGACATCGTCCAGCGTGGTGGCCTGATAGCCCTTCAGGTGCATGAGCTCCGTCGCCGCCTGGAGGATCGCCTCCCGCGTCTGGCGTCCGTCCCGGGGTCGTACGGTTTGTGGCGGACTCGTGCCGTGGCTCATCTCTGTACCAACCAGTTGGTACACTCTAACCGAGCGAAACGCGGTGCGTCAATACCTCGTGCAACCCTAGAACAGCGGTGCGGCGACGCGGAGGGCGGCCATGACGATCGGCTTGGGCCAGACGCCGAAGACCACGATCCCGAGCACGCACAGAAGGACGGACACGGCCAGTGCCGCGTCGACGGGAACGCGGCCCGTCTTCTCGGGCGCCTCGATGTACATCTTCCGGGCGATCAGCAGGTAGTAGAAGAGCGCGACGACCGTGAGGATCGCGCCCACGAGCACGAGCCAGTAGAGTCCGCGCTGGGCGGCGGCCCAGAAGACCCAGAGCTTGGCCCAGAAGCCGGCGACGAACGGGATGCCGCCCAGCGAGAGCAGGAACAGCAGCATGGCCAGCGCGAGCAGCGGCGAGCGCTGGGCCAGGCCACGGAACGCCGAGACGTTCTCCGACTTCTCGGACCGCGCGACCGCCTCGACCACCAGGAACGCGCCCATGTTGCCGAAGACGTACGCGACCAGATAGAACAACACCATCGCGACGCCGGACGCGGAGGTGGCGGCGAGCCCGACCAGCATGTAACCGATGTGAGCGATCCCCGAGTACGCGAGCAGCCGCTTGGTGTTCTGCTGGGGCAGGGCCATCAGGTTGCCGCCGACGATCGTCAGCGTGGCCAGCCCCGCGGCCATCGGACCCCAGGTGACCGCGTCCGGTCCCAACCCCTCGAAGTAGACGCGGAACAGCGCCACGAACCCCGCGGCCTTCGGGGCCACGCTGAGCCACGCCACGAAGGGCGTGCTGGCGGCCTCGTAGGTATCGGGCACCCACATGTGGAACGGGAAGGCCGCGATCTTGAAGCCGAAGCCGACGAACGTCGCGACCAGGCCGAGCACGAGCCACGCGTCGCCCGCCGCGAACGCCTTGGCGACCCCCGCGAGCTGGGTCGTGCGCGCCGCGCCGTACACGAACGAGAGCCCGTAGGCCATCACCGCCGAGGAGACGCTGCCGACCAGGAAAAACTTCAGCGCGGCCTCCACCGCCGCCGCGTCGCGCTTTCTGAATCCCGACAGCACGTAGAGCGGGAGCGACATCAGCTCGAAGGCGACGAAGAGCAGGATCAGGTCGCGCGCGGAGGCCAGCACCAGCATGCCGAGCAGCGAGGCGAGCACCAGCAGGTGGTACTCCCCCGCCCGTCGCCTGAACGCGGCCTCCGACGGTGACACCCCGCCGAGCAATCCGATGAACGTCGCCACCAGGAACAGTCGCTTGGCGAAGATGGCGAGCCCGTCCAGCACGAACGCCCCCGACAGTCGCGGCGCCGTGGGCGCCAGCGCCATCGACAGCACGATCAGCGCGAGAACGCCGGCCGTCGCCAGCCAGCCCAGCCAGCGGCGATCGTCACCGCGGGCGAACAGACCGGCCACGAACACCACCAGCATCAAGACACCGAGACCGGCCTCGAGCGTGAAGGCGCTCACGGCCCGACGATCCGCACGAGCAACGGCACGGTGGCGGTGTCCACGGGGGCGATGGCGAGGCCGGGGATCATGCCGAAGATGACCAGCACCGCCACCAGGATCACCAGCGCGACCCACTCCGGTCCCCGCGCGTCCTCGAGATGCGTGAAGTGCGGCGAGGGCGGGCCCCAGAAGATCTGCCGGGTCACGCGCAGCACGTAGATCGCGGTGAGGAACGTCCCCACCACCGCCGGGACGAGCCACCACGCGTGCGCGGAGGTCCACGCGCCCATGAACGTGAGCAGCTCGGCCACGAACCCCGCGGTGGCGGGCAGCCCGAGCGACGAGAGGCCGCCGATCGTGAAGGCCGTCGCGATGCCCGGCATCACGCGCCCGAACCCGCCCATCTTGAAGATCTCGCGCGAGTGCGCCTTCTCGTAGACGAGGCCGACCAGCGCGAAGAAGAGGCCGGTCATGATCCCGTGCGCGAACATCTGGAAGACCGCGCCGTTGAGGCCGGCCTCGGTGAGGGTGGCCGCCCCCAGCATCACCAGGCCCATGTGGGAGACCGACGAGTAGGCGATCACGTACTTGAGGTCGACCTGGGCCATCGCCGACAAGGCACCGTAGACGACGTTGATGCACGCGATGCCGCCGACTAACCAGGCGAGATCGGCCGCCCCCTCCGGCAAGAGGCCCATCCCGAGCCGGACCACGCCATAGGCGCCGAGCTTCATGAGCACGCCCGCGTGGAGCATGGAGACCGCGGTGGGCGCCGCCGCGTGACCGTCGGGCGACCACGTGTGGAGCGGCCAGATGCCGGCCAGGATGCCGAAGCCCACGTAGAAGGCGAAGAACACCCAGCGCTGCACGGTGGGATCGAACGTCGCCGCCTCGAAGTCGAGGAACGAGAACGACGAGCTGCCGGACACCACGTAGAGCGCGAAGATCCCCACCAGGATGAACGCGGACCCGAACAGCAGGTACAGGGTCAGCTTCATCGCCGCGTATTCTTTGGTGCCCACTCCGGTGCTCCGGTAGGCCCAGGCGAAGATGCCGCGCGGCCGCACCTCGCCCGTCGAGCCCCAGATGCCGATCAGCAAGTACATGGGCAGCACGGCCAGCTCGTAGAACAGGAAGAACACGAACAGATCGAGCGACACGAACACGCCGTAGACGCCGGTGACGAGGGCCAGCAGCAGCGCGTAGAACTCCTGGCTGCGCGAGGCCACCGTCCACGACGCGAACACCCCGGCGAAGATGATGATCGAGGTCAGGAGCACCATGAGCAGGCTGATCCCGTCGACTCCAACCTCATAATTGATACCGAGCGGCGGGACCAGCGGCAGCTTCTCGTAGAACTGAAAGCCCGCGGCCTCGCGGTCGTAGGCGACGTAGATGACGAGGGAGAGCACGACGGACACGGCCGTGCTCGCCGCGGCGATGACCCGCACGGCCAAGGGATGGTGCCGGGCCAGGAACATGATGGCCACGGCGCCCAGGAACGGCGCCCACGTGATGATCGACAGCACCGGCACGCCGGTCATCGCCACCACCACTGGACCCACACGAACAGGAGCAGCGTGCCGAAGGCCATGCCGTAGACGTAGTCTTGCGGTTGGCCGCTCTGGATCCGGCGGAGCTGATCGCCACCTTTCAGCGTCCACGCGCTCAGCACGTTGAGCACGCCGTCGACGATGTAGCGGTCGACCCAGCCGATGAGGCGTGAGAAGCCGAGGATGAAGGCCCGGTACAGCCCCACGTAGAGGGCGTCGAGTCCGTAGCGCCGGCGGGCCATGAAGTCGATGGGGCGGAAGAGCGCGACCAGACGATCGGCGCTCACGATCCCCCGCTGATACGTCGCCCAGGCCAGCGCGATGCCGCCGGCCGCGAGGGCCAGCGAGAGCGGAGCGAGCCAGCCCGGACCGTGGTGCGCACTGCCGCGCAGCGCCAGGAGAATGCCCACGCCCACCGTGGCCAGGGCGAGGACCCACAGCGGTATCGCCATCAGCGCGGGCGGGTCGTGCGGATGGTCCGCCGCCGCGTGGGGTCGGCCGAAGAACGCGATGAACACCACGCGGAACATGTAGAACGCGGTCAGGAACGCGGTGAGCAGGAGCATCAGGAAGGGGACGAGCATCTCCCCTTCCCACACGCCGCCGAGCACGGCCTCCTTCGAGAAGAAGCCCGCCAGCGGCCACACGCCGGACAGCGCGAGTGTCCCGATGAGAAACACGATGCCCGTCTGCGGCATCGCCCGCCACAGTCCGCCCATGCGGAAGATGTCGTTGGTCCCGACCGCGTGGATCAGGGCGCCGGCCCCGAGGAAGAGCAGCGCTTTGAAGAGCCCGTGCGTGAGCAGGTGGAAGAATCCCGCGCTCGCGGCCATCGCCCCCGCCGCCGCCATCATGTAGCCGAGCTGCGAGACCGTGGAGTACGCGAGCACGCGCTTGATGTCGTTCTCCACGCACGCCATCGTCGCCGCCAGCAGCGCGGTGCCGGCGCCGACCCAGCCGATCAACGCCAGGACGTCCGGCGTGAGCGCGAAGAGTGGCTGAGCGCGAGTGACCAGGAACACGCCCGCCGTCACCATGGTGGCCGCGTGAATGAGCGCGGACACCGGCGTCGGCCCTTCCATCGCGTCGGGCAGCCAGACGTGGAGCGGGAACTGGGCGGATTTACCGACCGCGCCCAGATAGATCAGGAACATCACCAGCCCGAGACCTTCCGCGGGCAGCGTGCCCTGGCGCGCCATGCCGAAGAGCGTCCCGAAGTGGAAGGTGCCGGTGGCCGACCACAGCATCACGATGCCCGCGACGAACCCGAGGTCGCCGAGCTTGGTGATCCAGAAGGCCTTGAGGGCCGCGCGCGCCGCCGACGGCCGGTCGTACCAGAACCCGATCAGCAGATACGAGCAGAGTCCCACCAGCTCCCAGAACACGAACATCTGGACGAAGCTCGGGGCCAGCACGAGGCCCAGCATCGAGAACGCGAACAGCGACTGGTACGCGTAGTAGCGGCCGAGGGCCGGCGCGGTCTCGTCGTGGAGATACGCCAGCGAGTACACCTGCACGAGCAGCGAGACCAGCGTGATCAGCACCAGCATCGCGATCGTCAGGTCGTCGACGAGGACGCCGACCGTCGCCATCGGTCCCCCGTCGGCGGGAATCCACGACCACGACGCCTCCATCCGTCCGTGGCTCGCGAGCAGGGTGAGGGCGAGCACGAAGGCCGCGGCGATCGCCACGATGCTGAGCAGGCCCGCCGGCCGCCCGGAGCGGCGCAGCGGCCGCACGAGGGCCAGGACGAGGAACGACGCGAACGGCAGACCGAGAATCGCGACGGCGGAGGCGGTCATCGGCTCAGCCTCTGAGCAGGGTCAGGTGGTCGGCGTCGATCGTGCGCCGCACCCTGAAGATCACGATCACGATGGCCAGGCCGAGACCGACCTCGGCCACGGTGATGGCGATCGTGAAGAGCGCGAACACCAGGCCGTTGACGTCGGCGTGGAAGCGCGCAAAGGCCGCGAGGTTGATGTTGACCGCGTTGAGCATCAGCTCGATGCCGAGCAGGATGCCGACCGCGTTGCGTCGCGTGAGCACGCCGAACAGGCCGATCGCGAACACCAGCGCGGCGAGCACGAGATAGGCGGTGATCGGCACTCTAGACTCTCCGGCATGGGGGGCCTAGCCACGGGCCCCCCAAGCCCCCCCACGCTCGTCGCGTCCCGGCAAAGCCGTGACGCTCCTCGAAATCGGTTCGCATGTTAGTCCTCGGTGCGGGCGAGGTAGATAGCGCCGAGCAGCGCGGCCACGAGTAGGACGGCGAGGAGCTCGAAGGGGCCCGCGAAACGGCCGACGAGCGCGGTACCGATCGCGACCGTCGTGTCGGGGACAGTTCGCGTGGACAGCGCCTCGCCCGGTCGCCGGATCAGCAGGCCCACGATCGCGGCCAGGACGGCGGCCGAGACCAGCGCGCCGTTGACGAGGTAGCGGCTGGTCTGGCTGATCCTTTCGCCGACCATGCGCTCGGTGAGCATGATCGCGAAGACCATCACCGTCACCACGCCGCCGGCGTAGAGCAAGAGCTGGACGCCGAACAGGAAGGGCGCGTCGAGGAGCAGGAACACGCCGCCGGTGGCCACCAGCGCGACGGCGAGGAACAGCACGGCGTGGAAGAGGTTCGGGGTGAGCACCGTCGCGAGGCTCGAGGCCAGCAGCACCACGGCCACCGCCCAGAACCCCACGGTCTCGGCCGTCACTCGGCGCTCTCCTTCGCTTTCCCCTCGGGCGCGACCGCGCGCCCCTCGGGCGCGACCGCGCGCCCCTCGGGCGCGACCGCGCGCCCCTCGGGCGCGACCGCGCGCCCCTCGGGCGCGGTCGCGGGCCCCTTGGCCTCGCCGCGGGCGGGCTTGGGCGGCGCCTGCATGTCGCGGAGCTTGTTGCCGGTGGCCCACGACGGCGCGAAATCGAGCCCGATCGCGTGCAGGCGGTCCTTGTCGAGCAGCATCTCGCGACGGTCGCTCGTGGCCAGGTCGAACGACTTCATCATGATGATCGCGTCGGTGGGACAGACCTGGACGCACAGCTCGCAGAACTCGCAGGCGTACAGTTCCAGCGTGAACGTCTTGGCGTAGTTCCGCTTCTCGGTCTTGAGCATCTCGACCTTGATGACCTGGGGCGGACAGATGTACTCGCACAGCCGGCAGCCGATGCAGTTCTCCTCACCGGTCTCGTGGTCGTAGGTCAGCGCGAGCACGCCGCGGAACCGGTCGGGATACGGCCGCGGCGAATCCGGATACATCACGGTCACGGGCTTGCGCCCGAGGTTCTTCAGCGTGATGCCCATGGCCCGCCCGACGGCGCGGGTGAGCTGGCTGAGATCGCCCCAGAAGCCACGCCCGTTAGTGGACACGCGATCCTCCGACCGCGACCACGAAGCCGGTGGCCAGCAGCAACACGATGGTGGCCGGGAGCAGGAGCTTCCAGGAGATGGCCAGGATCTGGTCCACGCGGATGCGCACGAAGCTCCACCGCACCCACGTCACCAGCAGGAAGATGAACATCGCCTTGAGCAGGAACCAGATCGGTCCGAGCCACGCGGGGCCGGGTCCGAGCCAGCCGCCCAGGAACAGCAGCGCGCCCAGGAACGAGGTGCCGAGCATGTGGGCGTACTCGCCGAGCTGGATCAGCGCGAACTTCATCCCGCTGTACTCGACGCGGAAGCCGGCGACCAGCTCGGACTCCGCCTCGAGGATGTCGAAGGGCACCCGGTTCTCGGCGGCCAGCGTGGCGACGATGAAGAAGACGAACGCGAGCTGGCCGATGATGGGATACGCCACGAAGGGAAGGCCGGCCTGGGCTGACACGATCGCCGACATCTGCATCGACCCCGTGAGCAGCACCGGGACGAGCGCCGCGAACACGAACGGCAGGTCGTAGGAGATGATCTGGTTCACCGCCCGCATGGCCGAGAGCAGCGCGTACTTGTTGTTCGACCCCCAGCCGCCCATGAACAGGCCGACGATCTCCAGCGACGACACGGCGAGGAAGAACAGCACGCCGATGTTCAGGTCCGCCACGCCGAGCCCGGGCGCGAACGGGATGGTGGCGAAGATCAGCACGCACGGGATGAGGAACGCGATCGGCGCCAGGTTGTAGACCCGCCGATCCGCCAGCGTGGGCACCACGTCTTCCTTCATCATGAGCTTGAGCGCGTCGGCGATGGGCTGGAGCCACCCGTGGGGCCGGCCCACGTAGTAGGGCCCGATCCGCGACTGCATGCGGGCGGCGAACTTGCGCTCGAGCAGGGTGACGTAGGTCACCATCACGATGACCGCGTTCAGCACGATGAATCCCATCAGCGCGTGGTAAGCCAGCGGCGGCATTGTCAGCGATCGACCTCGCCGAACACGGGATCGACGGAGCCCATGATGGCGACGACGTCGGCGACCTTGTGGCCGGGGATCACGTGGGGCAGGATCGCCAGGTTCGAGAACGACGCGCCCCGCCACTTCAGGCGATAGGGCTTGGCGCCGCCGTCGGACACGACGTAGCAGCCGACCTCGCCGCGCGCGCCTTCCACGCGGCCGTAGCCCTCGCCCTTGGCGATCCGCACCTGGCCGACCGACTTCACCCCCGGTCGCGAGGAGATCGGCCCCTCGGGCAATCCGTCGAGCACCTGGCGCACGATGCGGATCGACTGGCGGAACTCGACCATCCGGACCCGGTAGCGCGCGTAGCAATCGCCGGCGGTCTCCACGGGCACGACGAAGTCGAAGTCTTCGTACGAGGAGTACGGCTCGGCCCGGCGCACGTCGTACCCCACGCCCGATCCGCGGATCAGCGGGCCCGAGAGCCCGACCTCCTGCGCCAGCTCCCGCGAGACCACGCCCACGCCCTGGGTGCGGACCAGGAAGAACGGATTGTCCTCCAGCATCCCCTCGTACTCGTCGATGCGGCGCTCGATGAAGTCCACGGTCTCGCGACACTTCGCCACCCACGCGGGCGGCAGGTCGTAGCGGGTGCCGCCGATCTGGTGGAAGCCGTAGAGCAGCCGGGCCCCGGTGAGGGCCTCGAAGAGATCGAGAATCATCTCGCGCTCGCGAATGCAGTAGAGAAAGACCGTCGCGCCGCCGCCGAGCGCACCGCCCATGTCGAGACACCACGTGCCGAGCCAGAGACAGTGCGAGGCGATGCGTTGCAGCTCGGCGGCCAGCACACGTAGGTACTGGGCGCGCTTGGGGACCTCGATCTTGCCGACCTTCTCGACCGCGTGCACGTAGGCCAGCTCGGCCGTCATGGCCGACACGTAGTCGGTCTTGGACGCGATCGACGGGTACTGGACGTAGGTGAGGTTCTCGGCCAGCTTCTCGTGACAGCGATGGAGGTAGCCGATGACCGCGTCGACCGCGACCACGGTCTCGCCCTCCAGCACCAGGATCGCGCGGAAGACACCGTGCGACGACGGGTGCTGGGGCCCCATGTTCATCATGAGGCGCTCGTTGCCCCCGTAGCCGACTTCGACGATGTGCCGCGCTTCGACGTCGGGCATGAATTACGTATTTGCCGTCGGGGCGCCTGCGCAGGGCTCCGGCGCCGCTCCCCTCGGCGAGTCTATGCGTTTCCTCATTTCATCGGCGAGGGGCCGGTCGGGACCAGAACCACCGCTTCCTGTTGCTGGAGCAGCGGCTGGGCCTTGCCGAGGAACGTCTGCCACTCGGGATCCTGCAACGCCTTGGCCCGCACGGCGGCGCGCTCGTTGAGGTCGCGATAGACCCAGAGGTGCACGGCCTCGTTCAGCTGGGCGACCTCCGTCTGCCAGTACCCGACGTTGCGCGAGTACTTCTCGCGGGTGGGCAGGACGCCCTGGGCGAGGGTCAGCCACTCACCGAGCTTGCCCGGGTGCGCCCGGTACCAGCGCAGCTCGTAGAGGTTGCCCGAGTCGGCGGGCGGCTTGATGGCGGTGACCGGCGACATGATCTTGTTCTGCTGGGCCAGCATCAGCGGGCGGATCTTCGAGACGTATTCCCGGCCCCACGCCTCGTTCTTCGAGAGCTCCACGCGCAGGCGCTCGCGCTCGTTCAGGTCGGGGTAGCTCCAGAGGTGGACGTACTGGTTCAGCACGCCGAACTCCGTCGTCCACCCGCCCTCGAACTTGCCGTATTGATCGCCGCGGATCTTGCGTCCGACGTCCGCGTTCAGCTTGAGATAATCGCCCAGCTTCCCCGGGTGAAACGTGTACGTCCGCAGCTCGTAGATCATGAAGGGCTCCTCTCCGTCGTCATCGATAGGGGGCGTGGGGCATGTCGTGGGCGTAATCCTTCCGGAGCGGGTGCCCCTCCCAGTCCTGAGGGAGGAGGATGCGCCGCAGGTCCGGGTGTCCGTCGAAGACCACGCCGAGCAGGTCGTAGCACTCGCGCTCGTGCCAGTTCGCGCCCCGATAGAGGCCGGTGAGGGTCGGGCAATGCGTCTGGCCCGGACCGAGCCGGCTCTTCAGCGTCAGGGCCAGGGGCACGTCGAGGTTCTCGACGCGGCACAGGACTTCCAGCCCCCCCTCCTTCCAGTCCGTGGCCGAGAGCCAGTTGAAGTAGAGACAGCCCAGCTCGTGCTTGGCCACGCGGGCGACGTCCGCCCAGCGGTCGGCGGGGACGTCGACGGTGAGGAGCGCGCCCTCCACGACCGGCTCCACGCCAAACCTCTCCCGCACCACGGCCGCGGCCTCGGTTGGCGTCAAATCGTCGCTAACCTTTGGGGGTGGAGCGCTGGCCGGTCTTCTGGAACTCGGCCACCTGCTCCTGGAGCTTGAGCAGACCGTACATCAGCGAGTCCGGCGTGGGCGGGCAGCCCGGGACGTACACGTCCACCGGCACCACGCGATCGACGCCCTTGACCACGTGGTAGCCGTGGCGGAAGGGCCCGCCCGAGTTGGCGCAGGAGCCCATCGAGACCACCCACTTGGGATCGGGCATCTGGTCGTAGATCCGCTTGAGCATCGGCGCCATCTTGATGGTCACGGTCCCCGAGACGATCATCAGGTCCGAGTGCCGCGGGGAGGCCCAGGGCACCATGCCGAAGCGCTCGACGTCGAAGCGCGAGGCGAACGTCGCCATCATCTCGATGGCGCAGCAGGCCAGCCCGAACGTCACCGGCCAGATCGAGGACTTCCGCGCCCAGTTGAAGATCTTGTCGGTCGACGTGGTGACGATCCAGCCGCCGGGCATGTGGTGGATGGCTTCGGCGATGCTGGCCAGCGTGTTCGACCGCTTGTCGTCCTCGGCGCGCTCCTGGTGATACTTCTCCCACTCTTGAAGGTCCTTGAAATCGCTCCACACCGGCGGGGGAACCTGGGGCAGCGGACGCTTCACTTCCACTCGAGCACGCCCTCCCGGTACGCGTACACCCAGCCGAGGCCGAGGATGCCCACGAAGCCCGCCATGGCCCAGAACGCCGGCAGGCCCGCGGTTTTCAAGATCAGCGCCCAGGGGAACAGGAACACCGCCAGCGCGTCGAAGACGATGAAGATCAGCGCGACGAGATAGAACCCCACCGGGAACTGGATCCAGGCCGAGCCGATCGGCTCGGAGCCGCATTCGTAGTTGGCGAGCTTCACCGGATCCGGGCGCGCGGGCCGGAGCAGGCGCGCCGCCGCGAGCGACACGAGCGCGAACGCCACGATGAGCACGCCGAACATCACCACGGGTACGTATGCGGACACGTTTCCTCCGCTTCGGGATCGGTCAGCCGCGAAGTATATCACGCTGGTCAGACCACGGGCCGGACGGGAGGCGAGGCTCACCGAGGGTTCGCGGGACTGTGCTAAACTCCTGCCGCCATGAAAATTCTGGTCGTCGAGGACGAGGTTCAGGTCGGCGAGGTCTTCCGCGATCTCTTGCTCGAGATCGGCCATGAGCCGGTCCTCGTCCGCAGCGCCGAGGGTGCGGTCGGCTTGCTTCAAAAGGCCCGGCCCGACGCGGTCCTCCTGGACATGAAGCTGCCGGGAATGAGCGGGATCGACTTCCTCCAGCTCCGGCCCGTCCGCGCGTCCGGAATTCCGGTGGTGGTCATGTCCGGCGTGGCGACCGAGGCCGAGGCCCGCGAGTGTCTCCGACTCGGCGCGGTCGACTTCCTCGACAAGCCCGTTCCGTTCGAACGCCTGCAAACCGTGCTCGCCTCCATCGAGCCACAGGCGCTGTTCCGCCATCAGGTGGACGCGGCCACGCGAGTCGACCGCCGGCGCGCGCTGCGCGTGCCCCTGCCCGTTCCGGTCCGGGTGCTC
>Ga0193725_1000242_pt1 | contig 17303 bp, 19 predicted proteins | sample H2a2metaG_FD_143058 | JGI IMG/M metagenome (GOLD analysis project Ga0193725, IMG submission 143058) | Soil microbial communities from a riparian zone of the East river system, Colorado, United States - H2a2 | ecosystem: Environmental > Terrestrial > Soil > Riparian zone | place: USA: East River... | reverse complement strand
CCCCCCAATGCGCACCGCCGCCCCCCCGATGCGCGCCGCCCCCCCGATGCGCGCGGCGTTTGAAAGATAACGTGGAGAGCTTTGTGCCCACTCTGGACAGAGTCCTGCGCTCAGCGACGGGAAGTCGGTGGAACGGTCGGCTCGGTCAGGCGGCGCGGACGGCCACGCAGCGACGACAGCGGCGGTCCCGGATCTCCGCGCGGCTCGGGAGAGGCGCCTGGCACTTTTCGCAGCGCAGGTCGCGAATAAGGTTGTGGTGTGAGCGGCAAGCTCCGGTCGATTCCTTCACCGCGTGCCGCGTGCAGCCGTCCCAGATGCATTTCCCGAACGTCATAGCGCCTCCTCGCGATGCGCGACCTTGCGCCGCACATCGTGCAAGCGAGGTGCCGCGATGATCACCGACCTCTTCGTCGTCACATCGGGCATCGATGCCGACATCGTCGCGCGCGCCATCCCACCGAGTTGTCGTCGCGAGTCGACATCGACAGCCGCGGTCACCGCGTCGGATGCCGAGCTGTTGCTCGAGTTCCCCGAATGGCGACCGCGCGCCGCCTCGCGCCACCTCGTGCCCTCGCTCAGCGTGCTGACCGACGTGCCGTACGCGCTCCGCTTCGAGGTCTCGGCGTTCGTCGGTGGCGCGTGGTCGCCCTGGGTCGCCACCGTCACGATCGGCCCGGGCGCATTCGCCGACCTGCCGACGTCAGCGGATGAGCTCGGTTGCGACGTCGACGTCTACACGGCGCCGTCTCCACTCGAGCGCGTGCGGCTTCGAGCACGTCTCGGCGCACACGACCCGCGAGCGCTCGCGGCGTCGCCGTGGATCGCCACCCTGTCCGCATCCGACCTCGCTCCATCCCTTTCCGAAATAATCGCGGTGGCGGCGGCCCGGATGCCGGTGCCGGCCTTGAGCCAGAGAGAGGAGGCGCCCTCCGAGATCGCGATGAGGATCTGTTCTCCGACCAGCGTGGCGATGGTCCTCGGGTACTGGGGCGCCGCGACGTCGCCGATCGCGCTCGCGGAGGACGTCTTTCACCCCCCGAGTGACAGCTACGGCGTGTGGCCGGCGGCCATTCGAGCGGCCGGCCGCCGCGGCGTCGCCGGATACGTGCTGCGATTCCCGGACTGGACCGCCGCCGCGTGGTGTCTCGAGCGAAAGCTGCCGATCATCGCGTCCGTCCAGTACGCCGCCGGCGAGCTGACCGATGCGCCGCTGCGCGAAACCTCCGGCCACCTCCTCGTCCTCACCGGATGCGACGCCACCCACGCCTTCGTCAACGACCCCGTCGCCGCGACCGCCGCCGAAGTTCCTCGCCGCTACCGCCTCGACGAACTCCAGCGCGCCTGGCTCGACCGCGCCGGCGTCGGCTACGTCCTGTTTCGACCCGAGAAAATCAGAGGTGGGTGAGTCGTTCGCGCTCGGGGGGCGAATCGCGGCGTAGGCGTCGGTTGAGCAGCTCGGCGGCGATGGCACGTCCGCCCAGGCCGAAGGCCAGAGCGACCGCCAGCACCAGACCACCGAACGTGATGCCGAAGGCGACCAGGACCATTTCCTTGCCGATGCCCAGATGGGTCAGCGCGGTGGCCACGGCGAAGAGCAGCACGCCCCAGTGCGCGGCGCGCGCGAGCAAGCGGGCCTCGGGCAATCCCGCGTTGACGGCGGCGATCAGGATTCCCTGCCCCACGAAGTTGGCGATGAGCCAGCCCACGATCACGATCAGCACCGCCGCGAACAGCGGGGGCAGGAACGCGATCAGGAACGTGGTGCCGGTGCGGGTATCGGGAGAGGCCAACGCGTCGATCCCGAGACTGGCGAAGAGCACGAAGACCGCCCACGAGCAGAGAATGCCGAGCGTCTCGGAGGGGCTCCGCAGAATTCCGGCCCGTCGCATCGAGGCCCCCAGGCCCCAGTGCTCGGTATGGTGATCGAAGCCGACGGCCCGCGCCACGCGGGTCACGACCACGCGGCTCAACCAGCCCAGCACCAGGCCGAGCACGAGGAGGATGACCATCGCGAGCAATCCAGGGAGGACGGCGGCGAGACGATCGCCGACGTTGACCAGCGTGGACCAGACACTGCGTCCCCAGCCGTTCATCATGGGAGTTCCCAACTAGACCATACACCCGGTACAATGCGACGGGAATGTCACCCCGAGTCCTGCTCATTGCGTGCGGCTCCCTGGTCCTCGTCGGATGCTCGTCGGGCCCGGACATCGAGTGGATGAAAGTCGGGCAGCCCTACACGGCCGCCGAGTTTCGGCGGGACTATGCCGCCTGCGACAAGACGCCGAACCTCGAAGAATGTCTGCGCGGTCGCGGATGGGTCAGCGTCACCGCTGGAGTGGCGCCGAAGCAGGCCACCCCCGAAATGCGGCTGCCGCCCGGTAGCACCGGGCTCGGCCGTCCGCGAAACTAGCGCCGCAGGAAAGAATCGCTCTCCGAGACCTCGCCGACCCTGGCGGGTGCGACTGTCCGCGGCTCGTCCGCCAGCGCTTCCAGCATGGCAAACGCGATGGCGAGCACGGCGACCACAATCAGGACGGCAATCCGTGTCTTCTCTCGCTTGATCGGCATGACGTTCCTTCCTTTCCCCTCACTCCTGCCCCGATCACAGGCACACCGCATGCCGACCACGACCCTCAATAAGAACAACGATTTGGCGCCCCCCTCGAACTGGGCCGCGCGCCGGTGGTGGTGGTGTCAGCCCCCGTTCCACCACCCTCACGAGAAAATAGTGCAAACCTTCCCAATCTTCCGGGCCTGCCGAGCGCCGGCTTCGCCGGCGCAATCCTGATCTGGGGGAGGCAAGGAGGAACGCGCCAAAGGCGCGGGACGACTGTCGGAGGGGGCAAAACCCCCCGCCGAGCTCAGGGACGCAGGCCGTACTTCTCGATACGGTAGCGCAGGGTGTTGCGCGAGACGCCCAGTCGAGTCGCCGCCTGGGAGATATTCCAGCCGGTCACGCGGAGAGCCTCGCGGATCTGCTCCTGCTCGACACCCTCGAGGGCGTCCTCGAGCGGGCTGCTGGACATCGTCGCGGTGGGCGGCGTGAGGCGAGCCGCCGGCGATTGGCCGCGGCGCACGCGCTCCGGCAGATCGTCCAGCTCGATGAGGGGGCCGGCCGCGAGCGCCACCGCCTGCTCGATCACGTTGGACAGCTCACGAACGTTGCCGGGAAACGGATAGCCGGCGAGCACGGCGAGCGCGTCCGGGGAGAATCCCTCGAGGTCGCTAGCGAGCTGACGACAGTGCATGGCGAGGAAGTGCCGAGCCAGCAGCGGAACGTCGTCGCTTCGCTCGCGCAGCGGCGGCAGGTGAAGACGGATGACGTTCAGGCGATAGAGCAGGTCTTCGCGGAACGTCTTTTCCCCCACGGCGACGTCGAGGTCGCGATTCGTCGCCGCCACCACGCGGATGTCCACCGGCAACGACCGGTTGTCGCCCAGCCGTCGGATGCTGCGCTCCTCGAGCACCCGCAGGAGCTTGACCTGGATGGCCAGCGGGGCCTCACCGACCTCGTCGAGGAAGAACGTGCCGCCGTGCGCGTCCTCGAGCAAGCCTTTGCGCGCGGCGAGCGCGCCCGTGAAGGCGCCTTTGACGTGGCCGAACAGCTCGTTCTCCAGGAGATGCTCGGGCAGCGCGGCGCAGCTCACCGACACGAACGGCCCCTGGGCGCGGCGGCTCGTGGCGTGGATGGCGTGAGCGATCAGCTCCTTGCCGGTCCCGCTCTCCCCCGTGACGAGCACGGTGCTGTCTGTCTGGCCGACCCGCGGCACGCTGGCGAGCAAGCGACGCATCGGCTCGCTGACGCCGACGATGCGCTCCAGCCCCGAGGCGTTCTGCGCCTCGGCGCGCAGCCGGTGCACTTCGCGCCGGAGCTGCCGCTTGTCGACGGCGTTGCGGACGCGCAGGAGGATTTCCTCGGGCTGAAACGGCTTGGTGATGAAGTCGAAGGCGCCGAGCTTCATCGCCTCGACCGCCGACTCGATGGTCCCGTACGCGGTCATCATGATGACCTCGACGTCGGGGTTGGCCTGCTTCACGTGCCGGAGCACCTCGAGGCCGGAGAGGTCGTCCATGTTGAGGTCGGCCACGATCAGATCGAAGACCTCGCGACCGAGCTGGTCGAGGGCCTCGGTGCCTCCCGCCGCTTCGCTCACCGCGTACGCCTCGCGGCGCAGCATGATGGCCAGGCTCTTGCGCATCCCCGCTTCGTCGTCGACGACGAGCACGCGGGGCGGCGAGGGCTCGGCCATGCCCCTAGGCGACCAGCGCGCGGACCCGGTCCAGCAGGTGGGGGGCCTGGAGCGGCTTCTCGAGAAAATCGGCGGCGCCGAGCGCGGAGGCTTCCGACCGGGCCTCCGGCGTGCCGAACGCGGTCATGATGATGACCGGGCACGTCGTGTGATAACGCTGGATCAGGGCCAGCAGGTCGAGGCCGTTGAGCGGCTCCATCATCAGATCGGCGATGACGAGGTCATAGCCTTCCCCTTTGAGGCGACCGACCGCCTCCGCGACCGAGCCGGTCTCCGTCACCTGGTATTGCTCGCGCCGCAACATCATGGCTAGACTCTTACGCATGCCGGGTTCGTCGTCGACCACGAGGATCTTGCGAGTCATGCCGTCCTCGCGTCGGCCAACGATAGCACGAAGCACGTGCCCTCTCCGTCCTGAGCGCTCACTGTGATACGTCCTCCATGGTCTTCGATGATTCGACGGACGATGGCGAGGCCGAGGCCGGTGCCGCCGGCCTTGCTGGTCACGAACGGCTCGAAGACCCTCGGCAAGATGTTGGCCGGAATGCCGGGCCCGGTATCGCGCACGACCACCTCCACCGAACCCGGCGCGCGCCGGGTCTCGACGGCCAGCGTTCCGCCCTGACGCATGGCCTGCACCGCGTTGAGCAGCAGGTTCCAGAACACCTGGCGGAGCTGGTCGCGATCCGCCGTCAGCGAGACGAGCGTCGGGTCGAACCGACGCTCGAAGTCGATGCTGGGCGGGCACCGGTCGTCGCGCTGCAGCAGCGACCAGGTGGCGTCGATCAGCTCGTGAAGGTCGACGGGGGCGAACTGCGGCGGCCGCGGGCGGCCGAAGGCCAGGAAGTCGGAGACGATGTCGTTGAGCCGCTTCGCCTCGCTCTCCATGATCGTGAGCAGCTCGGCGTCTTCCCCCGTGATGTGCGGATTGCCGCGCAGGAGGCCGATGCAGTTGGTGAGCGCGCCCAGGGGGTTGCGCGCCTCGTGGGCCACCACGGCGGCGATCTCGCCCATCGCCGCCATCCGCGTCTTTCGCACCAGCTCGGCCTGGGCGCTCACCAGCTCTCCGTGGGAGTGCCGCAGGTCCTGGTAGAGGCGGGCGTTCTCGAGCGCGATGGCCGCCTGCTGGGCGAGCGAGGCGAACAGGCTCACCTCGTCGTCGCGGAAACGGCGCCGGGTCCGCGTGGCCGCGCACAGCACGCCCAGCAGTTTTTCCTCGCGGAGCAGCGGCAGGCCGAGGAACGAGACGATGCCTTCGCGCTCGATCGCGGCCCGCCGGACGACGCGGTCGTCGTAGCGCACGTCTTCGACGACCAGTGGGGCGCGCTGAGCGGCCACCGCGCCCACCAGGCCAGCCCCGGCGGGCAGCGCCAGGTCGTCCTCGGCGTCGAGGTCCCGCGCGGACGGCGCGGGGCCGAACGGCACCCAGATCTTCGCGTCGTCGGGCGTCTCCCACATCCGCACGATGATGCCGGGGGCCAGGTCGTTCATGGCCTGGGTGATGACCTCGGCGATGCGCTGGGGCTCCAGGGTGGACGTCATCACCTGGCTCACGCGAATCAGCGTCTCCAGACGCGCGGTCTTCAGCTTGGCCTCGTCGTAGAGCCGGGCGTTGGCCATGGCGATGGCCGCCTGCTGGGCCAGACGCTGGAGCGTGTCGACGTCCTGCCGGCCGAACGCGGCGGGCCGGCGGCTGGCCACCCCGAGGATCCCGATGATCTCGCCCTGGAGCGTGATGGGCATGGCGAGCCCGGACGTCATGCCCTCGTCGCGGGACATCGCGTCGTACTTCGGGTCGTGGACGATTCGCGGGTCGTTGACGTAGTCGTCGGTCAGGAGCGGCTGCCCGTTGGCGAGCACCCAGCCGCCCATGCCCACACCCGGCCTGATCACGATGTCGTCCGGGTTCGCCCGCCCTCCGAGGAGGACCCGCGCGGGCGACACGTCGGCGTCACGCTCGAGCGGCGCGATGAAGACCATGTCACCCCTGACGAGCCTCCGCGCGTGGGTGGCGATGGAGCGCAGGACGACCTCGAGATCGAGGACCGCGGAAATCTCGCGCGAGGTCTCGACCATGGCCTGGACCGAGCCCGTCATGCGGTTGAAGGCCTGGGCCAGATGGCCCAGCTCGTCGCCCGAGGGCACGGCGATGCGATGGTCGAGGTTGCCGCGGGCGACCTCCTCGGTGCCCTCGACGAGCGCGCGCACAGGCTGGGTGATCCGCTTCGCCTGGTACGTCGCCCAGGCCAGTCCGAGGGCCAGCGCGGCGAGCGCGAAACCCAGGAGGGAATTGCGGGTGCGCGCGATCCCCTGCAGCTCGTGCTCGATCGACAGCCCGACCCGCGCGCTCGCCCGTTTCTCGTCGACCACGTAGACGGGAACGGTGAAATCGTAGACGTGCACGCCCTCGGCGTCGACGAGCTCTTGGAGGAGGGGGCCGCGGGCGACCGCCGAGGCGCGCGACGCGGCGTCATCATACCGACGGCCGCGCTCGATGGCGCGGGTATGCACGAGCACTTCCCCGTCGGCCTTGAGCAGCATCGCGTAGCGTATCTTGCGGGTGCTGCCGATCCCGTTGACCACGTGCTGCATGACCAGGTAGTCGTCGGCCAGCACCGCCTGCACGCTGCTGCGTCCGAAGATATCGGTCATGCGGAAGCCGCTCTCCTCCACCGCCGTCAACACGACGCGCCGCTGGATGTAGAGCACCACCGGCATCAAGAGCGCGAAGAGCAAGGCCGTGGAGAGCGCGACGTGCAGCGCGAACTTCGCCTGGAGGCTCGCCCGGTCGTACCGCGCACGGAGCCGCTTGAGCATCCGGTCAGTCGGACCTGATTTCGATCCGTGAAAACCGATCGACCGGGAACGACTGCACGTTGAGGTCGATCCCGGAGACGCGCGTGTTGAAGGCGGAGACCCGCACCTCGTGAAAGAGGAAGACCATCGGCGCATCGTTCACGATCATGCGTTGGGCCGTCTTGTACAGCGCCACCCGCGCCGCCGGGTCCATCAGCAGCCGCGCTCTGTCCAGCAACTCGTCGACGGCCGGGTTCGCGTACCCGGTCAAGTTGTCGACCGATTTCGTCTTGAAGAGCGGGGGGAGCCAGACGTCGGCGTCCGGAAGGATCGTGAACCAGTTGTAGATGAACAGGTCCCCCTTGCCTTGCCGGATCTCGGAGACGAGCTCCGGATAGCCAGGGCTGGGAACCAGATCGACTTTGATCCCGACCTTCATCAAGTCCGCCTTGATGGCCTGCGCGAGCTCGGCGAAGAATCCCCAGCCGGCGTTGAAGTGCAGGGCGACCTGCAGCTGGGTCGCCCCGGCCTCTTGCAGCAACCGTCGGCTCGCGGCCGGATCGCTGGGCGATCGTTTCAGCTCGGGATCATGGCCTCCCACGCCGGGCGGAATCGGTCCGTACGCCGGGACAGCCATGCCGCGAGACGTGAACAAGACCGCCCGGTCGACGTCCAGGGCACTGGTCACCGCCTTGCGGACGCGTGCGTCGTCGAACGGCCGTCGATCGACGCGGAAGCCGAGGTAATACGTGCTGAGCGTCGGCACCCGGACCAGCTTGGCCGTCTGGTTCGCGATGATGCGCTCCAGATAGAGCGGCTCGACTTCCGGGAGGAAATCGACGCCTCCCGACAAGAACGAACGCATCGCCTTCTCCGAGTCGGTGATCACCCGGAACGAGATCTCGCCGAGCTTCGGCGGCCCGCTCCAGTAGTCCTTGTTCGCCACCAGCCGGACCTCGTCGCTGGTTCGGCGAAGGAACTTGAACGGCCCCGTTCCCACCGGATGGGCCCCGATGTCCTTGCCGTATTTGGCCAGCGCCTCCGGGCTCACCATGGGGATCAAGAAGAGGATGTGGACCTGGGGGTGCTTGAGGCCGACCACCAGTGTGTGGTCGTTCTGAACCGTGATGTCCCGAATCAGCCCCGCCAGCAGCTCTTCCCTGACGTTCCGCGGCGTCTCCGTGTAGAACGGCTTGCCCTTGAGAAAATTGCGCTCGAGGTTCAGCTTGGCGGCGGCCGCCGTGAACTCGGCGCCGTCGTGAAAGCGAACGCCTCGGCGAAGCCGAAAGGTGTACGTGAGACCGTCGCGGCTGACCTCCCACGATTCGGCGAGCGCCGGGACCAACGTCCGGGAATCCTTCGAGAGGTCGATGAGCGGCTCATAGATCGGCCACATGACCCGCCGGCACCGCTGGTTGTTGCACTTGGCGGGATCGAGCAGATCGGCCGGCGCGTTGAGGTGATACACGAAGACCGCCGCCGCGCTCGGCGCGGGCAGCCAGACCAGCGTGGCGGCCACAACGGCCACGGCGACGACGGTCTTCCCGCATGTCATCGGCCGGTGCGGACCTCCTGGCCATGGTCGACGTGTTCGACGCGCGTGCTCTTGACCGTGATGCCGTGCCGGCGAGCCAAGCGCTGGAGCTCGAGGCGGAGGGCTTCGGCGGACTGCCGATCCAGGTTGCCGCTGAGCGCGATCCGGTCCGCTACTTTTTCCATTTGATCTCCTCGTGCTTTTTCACGCCGTATTTTTGCATCAGGGTCCGCAGATCGGCGTTGAACTTCGCGAACTGCGCCTTGTCGATCGGACCGTCGATTTCGAAGACCACGACCAAATGTTCGTCACCCTTCAAGCCTCCACCACTCTTCAGGCCCCCACCCATCGCGTCTGCCTCCTCTCGGTTAGTTGGAACGTTGTCGCACGGACCCCGTGAACCGCTCCAGGGCCTTCGCTCTGGCCACCCTGATGTCGTCGGCGGGGATCTGGCGGCCGCGCCCGTCGTCACGCATCAGGAATCCACCGTCGTTGGCACCGCAATCCGGGATGCTGAGACAGAATCCGCACTGGTCCCGGCTCGCAGTCGGCGTGAGCCGGGTCAGACATTTGTGACACAGACCGAGGAAGTGGCCCGCCTCGTGGGCGAGCGCGTGACCGCAGCTTCCGAGGGGGTTGACGTTCGGATCGACGCATTGCCGATCGAGCCACACGGCGCCGGCTTGACGTGTCGTGCCCACGACTTTGTGCGGCGCCCCGTATCCCATGAGCCCGCTCACCGCGATGCTCCACCACACGTAGAGGTCGAGGCCGGGTGACGGGTCGAAATTGTATCCGTGATTGATCCGGCTGAAGGCATCCAGGCAGTCATCGGCAGGGTCGGGAACATTCTCCATGGCGTCGCCCGGGGCATTGGGCAAGAAGTCCTGCAGCAGATACGTGCAGCGCTCGACGCGCTGCACGAAGAAGAACACGCCCGACCCGCGCCAGATCGTGTTCATCGTCCCGGTCGGCGCCAGCAGCCGCGCCAGACTTCCTCTGGAGACGATCTCCTCGACGTTGTTGTCCTCGAAGAACTCGTCGCGGCTCTTCATGTAGTGCGCGACGACCGGCACGGCGATGAGCAGACGAATTCTGGCGCCCCCCAGGGGCCGCAGCGTCCGCCCTCCGTCGGTCCTCACCCAGCGCGCGTCGCTCTCCGCCTCCGGCCGATTGACCCGGCCCCGGCCGGCGTCGACGGTCGAGTTGTCGGCGAGTCGCAGCGGCACGCTGCGCGACACCGTCTCACCGCTCGCGTCGTAGGTCACGAGTTTGTGGATCACCAACGTCTGCCCGTCCAGGCTGGCCAGGAGCTTGGCCGCCCGACCCGTGTGAGTGAGCATGATGAGGAGGGCGCCTCGACCGATCTCGGCGGCCTTCGCCTCGTTGCCGAGCGGATCGTCGGCCACCGCCCCCGCGAACGTCCGGGTGACGTATTGCCGGGTGAGCGCGGCGAAGGGATCGACGGGACGGGGCCGCGCTGAGCTGACGTCGACGCAGCGATTCCGGAACGATGATTCGTCCGCCACGGCTGGCCACGCCAGCCCGCCTAGCAGCACGAGGAGCAGGGCCAGGGTCGGCGCGGCGACGTGCGGCCCCCTAGCTCCGGGCATCGATGATCCCCTCGAAGACGTCATCGGCATGGACGATGTCGGGCAGGGTGTCGATGTGGCGGACGAAATAATAGTCGGGCACGACATCGTCGTCGACGACGTCGACCGGTTCGTCGAGGGCCAGCCGGACGTACAGATGGGCCATGTTGTGCTTGCCGACGAGGTCGAACAAGCTCGTCGTCGAGAACACGCGGCCGATGTTGATTTCGGTCACCGACGGCATGCCACGATCATCGGCTTTGAGGTCGATGCTGAACACGCCGGTGGCGTGCGGGTCGAGGGCGCGGACGACCGACGTCGAGACCCGAACGACGTCGGGCTCGACCACGGTCTTGGCCAGCGCCGCGTTGGACGAGGTGCCGCTGGGTCGCTCGGCGCCGCCGAAGTACGAGAGCCGCTCGGCCGTCTTGACGACGATGAGCACTCCGTCTTTCCAGAGGCTCTCGCACGTGAAGTCTCGCCCCGGAAGGTACTCCGACAGCATGAACTCGGTGAACGGGACTCCCCGCATCGTCCGCCAATACTCAATCCAGCTCAGGGCCTGCTGCGGCGTTCGCACGGGGATGGCCCCTCGCGATCCCGTGCCCGTTCGGGTGCGACACCACAGGGTCGGCGCGGGCGCCAAGACCCGAAAGGCTTCCGCGATCGATGCCTCGTCGGTGACCGCGCAGCTGCGCGGCGCCGGCAGGTGGCGATCCAGAAGATATGCGCTGAGCGCGTACTTGTCCTGACAGAGCCGGATGGTGTCCTTGCGGGGAAGAAAGACACGGGTCCCTATCGTTTCTCGCGCTTCCGAGACAGCCGCCACGTCGGGATCGCTGTTCGGAACCACGAGATCGAATCCGTCCGCTTCGACAATGCGGTGAAGCGCGTCGACGAAGCCGGCGTGCTGAGGTGGTGGGGTCAGGTACAGGCCGGCGCCCGCCGATTTCTTGAGCACGAAGACGTCGTCATGACACGTCGCGATGAACAGCCCGGGGTCCGCTCGGCGTAGACTGCGGAGAAGGCTCTCCGTCGGTCCAGTCCCGCCACTCGTGATGAGCAACCGCACAGGCATTGAGACCCCCGAGGTCAGCATCGCGTCGAATGAGGGCAACGCGGATGCCACAGCTTCCGCGCGTATTTTACAGCGTTTCAGGCGAGTGACGGGTTCCCGACGGCGCCGCCCGGTGGTGGTGGTGGTGGTGGAGTGAGCGTGCTGCTCGGCTCCCTTTGCTACGCAATCGCCTCGATGCCTTCGGCCAGTTGGTCCGCTCGGAAGATCGCCGGGACGGTGTCGAGGCCGCGAACGAAGTAGCACTCATCGCCGACGTCGTAGGGATCACCGATTCCCACCGGCTCGTCCAGGGCAAGGCGCACGTAGGTGGCCGACATGTTGTGACGGCCGGTGAGGTCGAAGAAGTTCAGCATCTTCGTGAAGCAGCCGGCGTCGACCCTCGTGATGCACGGTATGCCCGCTCGATTCTCCCTGAGGTCGATGGTGAACGCGCCCGTGGCGTCCGGATCGAGCAGACGAATGGTATCCACGCAGAGCTCGACCACCTCGGGCGCGTTGACGGTCTTCGCCAGCGATTCGATCGTGCCGAACCCGGCCGTGCCGCCGAGATATGCGAGCCGTTCCACGGTCTTGATCAGCACGAGGCGGCCGTCCTTCCAGAGGCTCTGACAGGCGAAGTCGCGTCCGGTCCCGCCGTGGGCGGCCATGCTCACGGGAACTTTACGGGCGCGCAGAAAGTCGGCGAGATCGTTCGAATCCCGGCAGCGCTCGATGGTCGCCTTCGAGGGCAGGAATGTGCGGCACGGCAGCACGTCACGCAAGCCCGAGACGGCGTCGACATCGTCGGTCGTGTGAGGGATCAGCAGGTCGATCCGCTCGCGATCGATGATCGTTCGTAGCGCGTCCGTGAACCGCGGATCCTCGGCCCTCGGAACCAGATAGTTGCGGTTCGCCTTCGAATTCCGGAGCGTGAACCGGTCGTCGTGGGTGCCGATGATGACCAGCCCGGGATAGTCTTCCCGCAAGCTCCGAATCAGGTTATTGCCCGCGCCCGTTCCCGCGCCCGGAAGGAGGATGCGTCTGTTCATTTCGCGCCTCCGGCCTCGATTTCGTCGTCTCGCACCGTCGACGAGGCCCGCATGCTTCAGCAACCGCGCTGCCAAACTCATATCGTTCACTGGCGGGCACTTCCGAGTCACGGATCGCTTCGCGCGGTGGTTGTGGTGGTGGTGGAGCGGGTCGGAGCGTGCGGCTCCTAGCTGGGAATGGGGCGCTGTCGATCGCGACGTGTGACTTCAGCACGGCGCTTCGCGGGGAGTTCGCGGGCCCCGTCGTGCGCCAGCAGATAGCGCCTACAGGCGGCGTGTACGTCCGGTGCGACTACGCGCGCCCCTTCGACGCCGGCGTCATCCACCGGCTTCTCGCGGCCCAGGCGCGCGACGAGTCGTCCGGCGTCATGGCGACCGTGTGGGAAATCTTCGACGGCATCTATCTTTGGCTGGCGCTTCACGCGGAAACGTCCTTTCAGCTCGGCGTGGCTGAGTCGCGGATCGGCGACATTCGCTGCCTCTTGAGCATGCCTGGCAAGCTCGGATTGACCGCGGGCCTATTCGACGGCGACACCATGGCGCCGCTCAGTCTCGGGGACGATGATCGGCCTGCGACGACCTGGGTGATGAGCGACGGTTCTCGATTTCGATTCGCAGTGTCGGCCCGGATGCGGCGACGGCCCGTCGGCTGTCAGGTCTGATCCAGGCCTGGGATCAGGCCGGCCGGCCCGGAACCGACGGTCTACGTGTCCTCGCCTATCCGATCGAGAGGCCCTATGACTGCTCACTAGGCGAGTTCGTCATCGATAAGCGTTGGTCGCGACTCGTTCTATCGTGGCCGCAATAGTCTAGGCCTACGCCTTGCCGTCCAGGGCGCGCGCGACCTGGCCGAGGTGGTTGTCGTCGTGCCAGGCGATCAGCGCGACGAGCGTATCCACGGTCATCCGGCCCCGGCGGGCGTGACGGCCGGCGCGGCGCCACGCCGCGGCGTCGAGTCCGCGCAAGAGCTCCAGCGTCTCGTCACGCCGCTGGCTGAACGCTTGCCACGCGGCGCCCGCGTGGTCGCGCCCATACTGTCGCTCTTCGGCCCATTGATCCGCCGTGGCCGTCTCGACGAGCTCCGGATCGTCGCTGGTCAGGATCGTGCGGATCCAGCCGCGCAGATGCTCCTCGGCGTCGCGGAGGTGGCACACGACCTCCTTGGCCGACCAGGCCGCCGGCGCCGGCCGCTGGGAGAGCGTGGCGTCGGTCTGGCCGCGCACGAGCCGCGCGAGATCGCTGGGCGTGCGCTCGAGCCGCGCCAGCCGCTCGTCCACCGGCACCTCGGCCCAGCCCTCCACCGACATGACCGCGGGCGCCGCCTTTCGGGCCGACGGGACCAGCTGGTAGAACAGGCTCGACTCGCGCTTGTAGAAGCCCTCGGTGTGAAACGAATCGGCCAGGCGCAGCAGCGCGTAGTCGACGTGGTGCCCGACTTCGTGCAGCATCGTGCGCAGGAACGTGCGGAAGGCCACCACGCGCTTCTGCTTGGCCGTCCGCATCCACAGCTGGATCTTCGGCCGGCGGCCCGCCGTCACCGTGTAGAGGCCGTGCAGTTCACCCCACTGCGCGTGCGGACGCGCCGCCAGCACTTCCACGGTGACGCGCGGAATACCGAGGGCGTCGGTGAGCCCTTGGACCAAACGTTCGGTCGCGGCCTGGGTGGTCGCGCGCTGCTCGGTGGCGAGGGCCGCTTCGAGTGAGGCGACGAGCGGATGGAGACTGGCGGGACGCTCCAGCCGGATCTCGGTGACCCCGTCGCTCTCCCGATAGATCTTCTGCTGCGCTCGCGACAGCCGCTCGTAGTACGCGAACGGCACGCGTGGGACTCCGCTTCAGCGGCCCTGCCAGTTCGGTTTGCGCTTCTCCAGGAACGCGCGGGCGCCTTCGAGGCGATCCTCAGTCGTGCGCAGCAGCGTGGAGAGATCGCCCTCGAGACGCAGGCCGTCGTCGAGTGACATGGCCAGTCCCTTCACCACGGCTTCCTTGGCGTAGCGCATGGCCACCGGTGCCCGGCCCGCCAGCTCGCGGGCCAGCTCGCGCGCGGCGGTCATCACCTCGGCCGCCGGCACCACGCGCTCCACGAGACCGATGCGCAGGGCCTCGGCGGCGCCGATGCGCATGCCCGTGAGGATCATCTCGAGCGCCTTGCCGCGGCCGACGAGCCGGGGCAGACGCTGGGTGCCGCCGCCGCCGGGAATGATCGCGAGGTTGACTTCGGTGAGACCGAGCAGCGCGTCGTCGCCGGCGATGCGGATGTCGCAGGCGAGGGCCAGCTCGAGCCCGCCGCCCAGCGCGATGCCGCGGATGGCCGCGATGATCGGCTGCGAGCACCGGTCCATCACCTGGCGAAAGTCGAGCCGGCGGCGCTGCTCGCGGAACTGCGTGGGCACCAGCGGCTCGACGAACTCGCGGATGTCGGCCCCGGCCGAGAACGCCTTGTCGCCCGCGCCGGTGACGACGATCACGCGGACGTCGTCGTCGACGGCCAGCGCGGTGAAGCGCTCGTACATGGCCTCGCGCAACGGCGTGTTCATCGCGTTGCGCACGGCCGGCCGGTTGAGGGTGATCGTGGCCACGTGATCGTCCACTTCGTAGAGAACGGGCGCGTCGCTCATGCCGGGGGACCTCCGATCACCCGCCGCTTCCGCAGATCGTCGATGGCCGCCGCGTCGTAGCCGAGGTCGCGCAGGATCGCCGCGGTGTGCTCGCCGAGGAGCGGCGGCCGGCCGCCGTCCCGCGTCGGCGACTCCGAGAACACGAGCGGCATACCCATGAGGCGCAGCCGACCCAGCTCGGGATGGTCGTACTCGCGGATCATTTCGTGATGGCGCACGGCCGGGTCGTCCATGAAATCCTTCAGCGTCTGCACGGGCGCCGCCGGGATGTCGTGGGCGGCCAGCGTCGAGAGCCAGTGAGCGCGCGGCTGCTCGGCGAAGCGCTTCTCCAGGAGCGGCAGCAACACTTCACGGTTGTCGAGACGCAGGAGCCACGAGGCGAAGCGCGGGTCGTCGGCCAGCTCGCGGAGATCGAGGGCGGCGCACAGCTTCACCCAGAACGCTTGGTTGCCGACGGCCACGAAGAACCACTCGCCGTCGCTGCCTTGATAGAGCCGATAGGTGGGGTTGTCCCGGAAGATCGATTGCTTACCCGGGTAATCCACCACGTTGCCGGACTGGAGCGCCAGCGAGGCGTGCAGCAGCGACGTCTCCACCCGCTGGCCTTGCCCTGTTCGCTCACGGACGAAGAGGCCGGCCAGGACGGCCTGGGCCGTGAGCGCCGCCGCATAGTAGTCGGTGATGGCGACGCGAAGATATTGAGGATCTCCGCCGAACCCCTGAAGCGCCTGAACGCCGCTCATGGCCTGGAGCAGCGGATCGAAGCCCGGTCGGTCGACGTAGGGACCCGTCGATCCGAATCCGGTCGTCGAACAGTAGATCAGTCGCGGGTTCAGCGCGCGGAGCTGCGCGTAGCCGACGCCGAGGCGATCGGCCACGCCTGGCCGCATGTTCTCCATCACCACATCGGCCCGTGCGGCCAGGCGCTCGACGATGGTCCGTCCGTCCACGGTCTTGAGATCGACCGCGATCGAGCGCTTGCCACGGTTCCACCCGACGAATCCGGGCAGCTCGCGGAACGAATCGCCAGCCAGCGACTCGACCTTGAAGACGTCGGCGCCGAGGTCGGCGAGCATCATCGCCGCGTAGGAGCCGGCGATGTAGCTCGTCAGATCGACAATACGAATTCCATCGAGCGGCGGAGGCGGCGTAGCCACGGGATCAACCAGCGACGTGTTTGACGATCAGGTCGCGGTGGTACTCCGCGTCGCCGTACATCGGCTCCAGCGCCTTGGCGCGCTTGAAGTAGAGGTGCAGGTCGTACTCCCAGGTGAAGCCGATGCCGCCGTGCACCTGGATCGACTCGCCGCACACCTTGCGCGCGGCGTCGCTCACGTAGGCCTTGGCCACTGACGCGGCGAGCGCGTGATCGTCGGCCTGCGCGTCGAGCGCCCACGCCGCGTAGTACGTCGCGGAGTGCGAGTTCTCGACCTCCACCAGCATCTCGGCGCACTTGTGACGGATGGCCTGGAACGACCCGATCGGCTGGCCGAACTGCTCGCGGACCTTCGCGTAGCCGACGGCCATCTCGAGACAGCGGCGCGACGCGCCGAGCATCTCCGCGGCCGCGCCGACTGCGCCGCGTCGCAGGAGCGCCGCGAGCAGCGGGGCGGCCTGGCCGGGATTGCCGACCACCGCGTCGGCGGCGAGCGGAACGTTGTCGAGCTTCACGTGGACCCAGCGCGTCGCCAGGTCCATGCCCGCCACCGGCGAGAGCGAGAGCCCGCGCGCCGAGGGCTCGAGGGCGAACAGCGTCACGCCTTCCTTGCCGCGCGCGGGGACCAGCATGACGTTGGCCACGTGAGCCCACGGCACGAAGCGCTTCTCGCCGCTGAGCGTCCACCCCTTGCTCGTGCGCCGAGCGCGAGTGGTGACCGCGTCGGGATTCCAGTCGAGGTCACCGTCGAGGAACGCGGTGGTGGCGCGCGCCTCGCCGGTGGCGATGGCGGGCAGCCAGCGCTTCTTCTGGGCGTCCGTTCCCGCTTCGCCGATGGCGGTGGCGGCGAGGATCGTCGGCCAGTAGGCGCCGGGACACGCGGCGTGGCCCATCTCCTCCAGGAGGACCGCGGTCTCGACCATGCCGAGCCCGCTGCCGCCGTGGGCTTCGGGCAGTGAGAGCCCGAGCCAGCCGAGCTGGGCCATCTCTTTCCACATCGCGTCGTTGTCGCCGCGCGGATCGTCCCACGAGGCGCGGACAGTCGCGGGCTTGCAGTGCTCGTCGAGGAACGCGCGCGCGGAGTTCTTCAGGAGCTGCTGGTCGGACGTGAACCCGAAGTCCATGGCCTACGCCTTCACCCGGTCGGCGCGGATCTCCTTGGGCAGACCGAGCACGCGCTCGCCGATCACGTTCTTCTGAATCTCCGACGAGCCGGAGTAGATCGTCCCCGCCCGCGACCACAGGTAT
>Ga0193725_1000241_pt1 | contig 17330 bp, 15 predicted proteins | sample H2a2metaG_FD_143058 | JGI IMG/M metagenome (GOLD analysis project Ga0193725, IMG submission 143058) | Soil microbial communities from a riparian zone of the East river system, Colorado, United States - H2a2 | ecosystem: Environmental > Terrestrial > Soil > Riparian zone | place: USA: East River... | reverse complement strand
ACGCTCGACCTCGCCATCGACGCCGCGAGCTTTGGATTCGTCGGCGATCCGATCCTTGCACTCTACGCGCCCGACGGCACGACCCGGCTCGCCTTCAACAACGACTTCATCGGATCCGACAGCCGGCTGCAGTTCTCGATCACGACGACGGGCACCTATTACGCCACGGTCGCGAACGTCCTGGGCTTCGGCGATCCATTCCGCTACACGCTTCTCGTTCGGACGATCGTGCCGGGGCCGGGCGATCCGATCACGGTCCGCGCCGAGAACCTCGGCATTCCGCTGGGCCTGGCCGTCGGCAGCACGGGCGACGTCTTCGTCAGCGACGTGAGCGGGAACCGGATTCTACGCGTCTCCATTGCCGGGGCCGTGACGACCTTCGCGGCCGGAATCCCGAGCCCGGTGAGCGTCGCGTTCGACGCCTCCGGCCAGCTCCTCGTGACCTCGCTGGCGGGCGGCGTGTATCGCGTCACGCCGCAGGGGCAGGCAACGCGCTTCATCACCGACGGGATCTTCCCATTCTGGATCGCGGTGGCGCCCGACGGCCGGATCTGGATCACCGACCTCGGCAATCGTTCGTTGCGGCGCTACAGCGCGACGGGGCAATTCGAGACCAGCTTCGACGCCATCGGGATCGGCCAATCCGGACCCGGCCCGCTCGCCATCGGCCCGTCCGGGGAGCCGTACGTCTCCAACGGCACCGAGATCTGGCGGCTGCGCAACGGCCGGTTCGAGCGCCTGCTCACGGACGGGTCTCTGATTTGGGCGTTTGCGTTCGACGTCGCGGGCAACATCTACGCGCCGTCTCCCGTTGCCGGAACTCTCAAACTCTTCGACTCGACGGGCGCGGTCCTGGCGGATCCGTTCGCCGTGGGACCGGACGCGCCGCAGGCGGTCGCTTTCGGTCGCGACGGGACGGGCGCGACGCTGGTCCGAGTGTTTGCGATCGATCCACAGGTGGGACGGCTGTTCGAGGTGAATCCGGCCGCCGTGCGCCAGCGCGGTCTGCCGGGATACGTGACACCGCCGTTTTCGCTCGACGTCGCGGCCGCGGGTTTGTTGGGGGCCGGGGGACTGAGCGCAGCGGACGTGCAGTACCTCGATGCGCTGGGCAATCACAATGGCCGCTATGACGTGGGCGACTTCAGGGCATACCTGAGAGTCCTGCAAGGGAGCAATCGATGACTCGCGCTCGCTGGATGTTCGCGATGGTAGCCGCGCTGTTCGTGAGCGTGTCCTGTTCAGACCAACCGACAAACCCGGGCTCAGGGCCAGGGACGTTGGCTGTCCGTCTCACGACGCCACACGGCGACGATGGTGCCATGACGTTCCAGGTGAACGGTCCGTCCATCGAAAGCGCGTCGGTCAATGGATTGCTGCAACTGTTCACGCTGCGCGTGAATGACTCAACGCTCGTCGGGGCTGTGATAGGTACGCTGGCCAACGGCGCCATCATTACGCTCCACGTGCCCGATGGGAGCGTTGCCGCGGCCTACACGGCGACACTGCGCGAAGTGGCGGATCGGGAGGACGCCTTACGTGCGTCGCTGGCTGGGTACGCCCTCACTGTGACCCGATGATGTCTTCACACTTTTTTCTGAGAGGTAGATCGCGTATGGAACCGATCCATGCTGTTACGGGGCTGGTATTCGCGGCCTTGACATTCGCCGTCGGAACGCCCGCGCACGGGACGCGCGGCAACCCGATTGCGGTAAGCGTCAAGCTGTCGGAGTGGAAGGTCGAGTTGTCGCAGCAGTCGATTACCGCAGGGACGGTGACATTCACCGTCACCAACGCCGGCAACATCCCGCACGCCCTCGAGATCGAAGGGCAGGGGATGGAGCAGGAGACCGCGGTGATCCAGCCGGGCGCAAGCGCAACGCTGACGCTCACGCTGAAGCCCGGCACCTACGAGGTGTACTGCCCCGTGGGGAATGACTCGCACAAGAAGCTCGGCATGGATACCGAGCTCAAAGTCGCCGCGGCCACGGGTCCGGCCGCATCAGGATACGATGCGGGGTCTGGGTCCATGGGTAACATGGGTGCGCTCGCGCCAAACGTTAAGGCAATCAGCGTGACGGGTGGGGGCCCCGTCATCCAGATCCTCCCTGGGCCGTTTCCGTTCCCCGACAGCGCCGCTCCCATCCTCCAGCAGTTCGGCGACGAGCGCGAAGGCCTCGAGTCGCAGGTGAAGAACGGCCCCTACTCGGATAACGTGGCGCAGGCGGCGGGCACCTTCACGTTCACGGCATGGGACAAAGGGGCAGCGCGGGATTCCATCGATGGAGTCGCCGAGTTCGCGACGCAGGATGGAGCGCGGTGGAAACTGGTGCTGGACCGGGTGCAGACGAACGACGTGCCGCATCACCCGCGCTTCGGCGGCGTCATCCTCGGGCTCTACTACCACGGCAACACGGCAGTCCACACGCCGCTCGTCCCCACGATCAGCAGCGCTGTGGCGCTGTGGGCGTTCGGGCATCTCTACAGGAACGACGCGCTCGTGACCGACAATGCGATGGTGCACGTGATGTTGCTCTCGCACACTCGGCGCGCGGGGGATTACTGGCTCGATTGCTGGGATTGCTCAAAGAACAAGATCGACGAGCTGCAGCTGCAGATCCTGCCGGGACAGGGCGAGCCGAAGTTCGCTGCGCCTGGTGGGTTCTTATTCGTGAATTGGGAGAAATCCAGCTCGAAAGAGCCGGCAAACTAGGGGACGCGGAGGAGGGAGTAGGGGCGCAGCATGCTGCGCCCCTACCGACGTAACGAAATCACGCCGTATCTCAACCGGCTGATCACGACCCAACAAAGACGTATTCGTGTTGCGCGTCGCGAACCGTCAGCCGTTTCCCAGCATCGCTCACCACGAACTCGAAACCCGAGATCCCGGGAGCGATCGTGACAAACGAGATCGAGCCGTCCGGATTCTTCCGCGTCGCGACCTCGCTCCGGAACTCGCCGAAGTCGAACACGGTGCGCCCGCCCGCACGGCGGACGTCGATGTCGCCCAGGGCGTCATTGTGGAAATGACCGGCGAGCGTCACCGACTCGGCGGCGTCGGCCGGGACGGTGAGGAGCTTTCGGTCGGCGGCGAGCTGTGTGTACCAGTTCTTCGCCTGCGCCGCCACGTCGGCGTCGGCCTCGGCGCGACCGTCGAACAGCACTTCGAGGAGCTTGCGCTGGAACACGTCGCGGATCACCCAGCCCGGGTTTCCGTTGGTGAGCACCACGGCGCCCACTTGCTGTTCCGGCAGCCACATCATGTCGCTGTGGAACCCCACCATGTCGCCGCCGTGATGCACGACGGGCGTCCCGTATTTGGTGTCCACCATGAGCCCCATGCCGTACGTAGCCTCTTTGCCGATCGGCACGTTCGGCGCGCGACGGGTGAGTAACGTCTCGCGGCCGATGTATTGCGTGCCGTCGGGCAGCTTGCCCTCGGCCAGCTCCATCGAGACGTACTTGAGCATGTCACGCACGCTGCTCCACGCGGCGCCGGCGGGACGCACGGGGATGACGGAGTAATTGATGTCCATCGCAGCGGCGCTGGTCTTGCTGTCGACGTTAGGCGCGTGTGGCGAAGCGTGGTTGCCCGCGAGCGCGCGGGAGTAGTTGAACGTCGTGGACGTCATGCCCAGCGGTCCGAAGACAAGCGTCTGCATGGCCGTGTCGTACGCAGCGCCCAGCTCGAGGGTCGGAAAGGCCACATGGCCGCCGGTGTAACCGGCCGCCGCGGCCATCGGATTCGAGTACTGGAACATCTCCCCGAACTTGCTGGTGGGGTGCATCGTGCCGAGCGACCGCAGCGCGGACTCAGGCGTGGCATTCTTGAACTCGAACAGCCACTCGAGGTCTTGCCGCGGCAGTCCGGTGCACGCGCAGATCAGATGTCTCACCAGCACCTGCCGGGTGGTCGCGCTGTCGCCGAGCTTGAACGACGGGAGCAGCGACGTCACCTGCGTCTCCCACCCGAACCGGTGCGCGTCGACGAGCTTGGCCAGCATCAGCGTGGTCAGCGCTTTGGTATTCGACGCCACCATGAACAACGTGTTGCCGTCGGGCCTCGCCGGCTTGCCGAGCTCGCGCACGCCGAACCCGTCGGCGAAGACCACCTTGCCGTCCTGAACGATGCCCACGGCCACGCCAGGGACGCCGAGCTCCCGCATCGCCTGCTGGGTGAACGCGGAGAGTCTGGCGAGACGGGCGGCGTCGAGCGTCGCGGCCTTCTTCCCGGCGAATGACTCGCGGGTGTAGCCCTTGGGCAGGAGCCGGTCGAAGATGAGCTGGACCGCGGCGAGGCGCTTCTCGCCGGTGGCATCGCTCACGTCGTAGACGACGACCGTCCAGACGTCGCCGGCGCGCTGCGTGGACATGCCGACACCGCGTTTCTCGTTGGGTGAGGTCTGGTACGAGTAGTTGCGCCGGTCCGACCAGCCGTCCTGATCGGGCTGGGGCGTGACGACCCTGAGCGGCCAGGTGTGCTCGGGCATGTACGCGGCCCAGGCGAGCGCGATAGCGGAGTCGGCGGTCGGCGCGTGGACATCCACGAGCGCGATGTGGGAGTCGCCTTCCGGCGGCGCGAGGATGGTGGCAGGTCCGCGCACCGAAAGGGTCCACCCGGCAGGGGCGATGAAGGTGGCCCCCGCGGTGGTCTGCTTGGGCGCGTCAGCGGCAAGGTGTTCCGACGTCGAGCTGTCTTGGGCGGCGCGGTTACACGACGTCACGACCAGCAGGCACGCGATGGTGCGGACGCGGCCGCCGACGTGGATGTGCGGCATGGGATCCTCCTGGGAGTGCAGGGAGAAGAGCCGTCGAAGTTACCTCCGGCTCGGCAACTCGCTACGCTCGTGAAAGAAGTGGTTCGCTGGCGCATTGACAAGAAAGGTTGTCAATGATACCCTCCGTGGCACTCGCGTACCCCAAACCCGCTGGAATCCAAAGCAGAGGAACCGTCATGAGTGTCAAAAAGGATGCGTCGGGGCGTCGCTCCGTCCAGGTCGAAGTCGAAGTGCCGGGGAGTCCCGAAGAGGTCTGGCGAGCGATCGCGACCGGGCCTGGGATCTCAGCGTGGTTCGTGCCGGCGGTGTTCGCGGAAAAGGGCGGCAAGCCGGTCTCTCTCACCTTGAGTTTCGGCCCCGGAATGGACTCTGTGGCGAAAATTACCGCCTGGGATCCGCCGCACCGATTCGCCGCGGAGGGCGAACCCGCGCCGGGCTCGCCGCCGATGGCGGACGAGTGGATCGTCGAAGCCAAGGCTGGCGGGACGTGCATCGTTCGCGTCGTACACAGTTTCTTCGCGAGCACGGACGACTGGGATGGCCAACTCGAGGGCGTCGAGCAGGGCTGGCCCGGCATCTTCAAGATTCTGCGCCTGTACCTCACGCACTTTCGCGGCATGCCATGCACGCCGGCGATGGCGATGGTGGTCGCGCAAAGCTCGGCGGCCGAGGCGTGGAAGGCCGTCACCGGACCGCTGAAACTCGCCGGCGTCAAGGAAGGGCAGACGTGGAAAGCGCCTCCCGGTGTTCCGCCCCTCGGCGGCACGATCGAAGCGGTCAGCAAAACCGACAAGATGCCAAACGTGCTCGTGCGGCTCGACGCACCCACGCCGGGTGTGGCGTCGCTGGGCGTATTCCCCGCCGGCGGCACCATGGTGCTTCTGAGTCTCTACTTATATGGTGACCGGGCCGCGGCGGCGGTCGCGCGCGATCAGCCGCTGTGGCAGAAGTGGATGAGCGAGCGGTTTCCTTCGGACGCCGTCAGCGGGTGAGGACCGACTCCACGCGAATCGCCGCCCCGAGCACGATCAGCGGCACCGTCGCGATCGCGGCGACCAACGCCAGCACCGGATAACTCCAAACGCTCACCACTACGCCCGAGAGCGCGCCGGCGGACGCGCCCGCTAAGCCCATGATCAGGTCCGATACCCCCTGCGCGGACGCGCGCCGCTCGAGCGGCACCGATTCGGTGAGCAGCGTCGAGCCCGCTACCATCGTGCACGACCAGCCGAGTCCCACCGCAAACAGTCCCGCCGCGAGGCGTACGCTGTCGTAGCCGGCGCCGCCCGCGAGTACGCACGCCGTTAGCAGCAACGCGATCCCGGCGAAGATCAGGGGCCGGCGGCCGAGGCGATCGGTCAGCCAGCCGATCACGGGCGCAAAGGCGTACATCCCCGCGATGTGCACGCTGATGACCACGCCGACGATGCGCAGCGTATGGGCCGCGTCATGCCCGGCGCCGCGAATGTGCACCGGTGTCATCGCCATGATGCCGACCATGACCATGTGCCCGACGGCCATGGCCGTGACGCCGAGGACCGCCGGCGCACGCGCGATAATCGCGGACAGCCCGGCGCGGAGCGACCGATTCGCCCCACCATCGGCACCCGCCGTTCCGGCGACCAGCGCAGGGTCTGGGCGGAGCAGGGCGAACACCGCCAGCCCCGTGATGATGAAAAGCAATGCCGAGAAGAAGTACGGCGCGGCGAGCGTCGGAATGCCGAACGCTGATAGCGCGACGCCTGCCGGAGCGGCGAGGTGCGGCCCAGCGACCGCGCCGATCGTCGTCGCCCACACGATGAGCGACAGATGCCGGCCGCGCAGCGCCGCCGGCGCGAGATCCACGGCAGCGTAGCGCGCCTGGAGATTCGCCGCCGTCGCGCCACCGAACAGGAAGAAGCCAAGGAACAGCAGAGGAAGGGAGCCGCGTACCGCCGCGAGCACCACGAGCAGCGCCCCGACCGCGGCGACGCCATACGCGGCCGCGAGGCTCGGTCTCCGGCCGTGGCGATGCACGATCGCAGTGGCCGGGATCGCGGCGAGCGCCCCTCCGACGACCGCCGCGCTTTGCGCGAGACCCGACAATCCCACGCCGGCCAGGTCAGCGGCGAGCAGTGCGCCGACGGACGACCCGATCGCCACGCCCATCCCGCTGACGATCTGAGTCGCAAACAAGAGCCGCAGGGTGCGGCGCTGGACGATCGCGGTTCCAGTACCCGATGCCGAGCTGATGGTCATGCCCAACTTTACCTTCTCAGTGCGATATCTTCACCCACATGAAATCCGCTCTCGCCATCCTGCTGCTCGGCGTCCCCTGTGGCCGGCTCGCGGCCCAGCATTTCCACCGGCTTCCCGCCACACCGCGGACCGTCGCTTACGGCTATTACAGCGCCGCGGCGACGCCGGTGCTGCGCATCGCCTCGGGTGATACGGTGGAGGTCGAGACGCTCATCACCAATCGGCCCGACCGCCTCGAGGCCGCGGGCGTCGCTCCGGCCGATGTGCAACAGTCGCTGCGCGATATCGTCACCCAGGTGACCGACAAAGGGCCCGGCGGACACATCCTCACTGGGCCCGTCTATGTAGCAGGCGCCGATTCGGGAGACGTGCTCGAGGTGCGCATTCTCCAGGTCGACCTCGCGATCCCGTACGGGTACAACGGCTGTAGCGGCTTTCTGCCGGCGAATTGCGACAGCACGCACCGCACGCGGATCATCCCGCTCGACCGCCACCGCATGGTGGCGCAGTTCGCGCCGGGGGTGGAGATCCCGCTGCATCCCTTCTTCGGCAGCATGGGCGTGGCGCCGCCGCCTGATTCGGGTCGCATCAGCTCGAATCCGCCCGGCATTCATGCCGGCAACATGGACAACAAGGAGCTGGTCACCGGAACGACCCTGTTCATTCCCGTCCATACCGCCGGCGCGTTGTTCGAGGTCGGTGATGGTCACGCGGCGCAGGGCGACGGGGAAGTGGACCAGACCGCCATCGAGACGTCGCTCACGGGCCGCTTGCAGTTCATTGTCCGCAAGGACATGCACCTCACCTGGCCGCGCGCCGAGACCTCCACGCACTTCATCGCGATGGGCATGGACAAGGATCTCACCAGAGCGACGCAAATCGCCGTCCAGAACTCCATCGACTTCATCGCCGTTCGCCGAAACTGGTCGAAGATGGAAGCCTATCGCTTGGTCAGCGTGGCGTGCGACGTGCGCGTAACAGAGCTGGTGGATGGCAACGTCGGGGTGCATGTCATGATTCCGAAATCGATCCTGGGGAGATGATTCATGCGTAGACCGCTCGTCATTTTGCTCGTCGCTCTCGTGACTCCGGTTGCTATTGTGGCTCAGGCCGACTCGGCCCGAGCCCCCGACCCCATAGCCCAGCTGGTCGCGCGCCTCGAGCTGGAGCGCTACAAGGCGACCATCAAGGGACTTACGGCCTTCGGCGATCGGCGCCAGGGCACGGACCGCAACCGCGCCGCCGTGGACTGGATCGAGGCTCAGCTCCGGAGCTACGGGTGTAGCGATGTCTCGCGTCTGAGGTATGACTATCAGCCGAGTCCCCCCTCTCCCGAAGGGAGAGGGGGCCAGGGGGTGAGGACACGCGACACAACGCGCGCCTCAGGCGGCGGCCGCTACCGCGGGATCCGCGCGCGGACCGGCGTCAACAGCGATTCGCTCAAGCAGCCCGATGCGCGTGTACGCGCGCTCGACGCCCAACCCTCTACGGCGGGCGCGCGCGAAGAGGTCTACTGCACCAAGATCGGCACGACGCACCCCGAGGAGATGTACATCGTCGGCGCGCATATGGACGGCATCGGGTGGGGCGAGGCGGCAAATGACGACGGCTCGGGCACGGCGCTCGTCATGGAGCTGGCCCGCGTCCTCTGCAGCGCCGACGTCCGCACCGATCGCTCGATCCGGTTCGCCCTCTGGAACAATGAAGAGACCGGTCTCAACGGTGCGCGTGCCTACGTCGAGCAACGCCGCGCGCTCCAGGGCACGCAGCACGAGCCCAAATGGCTCGGCATGATCCAACACGACATGATGATGTTCGACCATGGCATGCCCCGCGCCGACGGGACGCTCGCCGCCACGCAGCGGCCGGAAGCGGACGTGAACATCGAGTTTCAGGCGAGCTCGAAATTCGCAGCGGAGGCGCAGCAGCTCGCATGGGTTTTCCACGCGGCCAACGAGAAGTATGCGACCGACTATCCGGCGTCGGTCGGCTCGCACATGACGAACACCGACTCGGCACCGTTCCAGGATTTCGTGCCGGCCATCAGCCTGCGCGAGAACGAGCGTGGCACGCAGATCGGGGCAGGGTGGGACCCGAACTGGCACCAGCCCACCGATCTCTACGCGACTTATGACGACGCGGACTTCCGGCTCGGGCTGAACGCCGCGCAGACGACGCTCGCGGCGCTCGCCGGTCTCACCGGAGCGACGCTCAAGTAGCGGCGTGCAATGCGCAACACGGGGGTTGCGTATCGCTCCGCCCCCAGGTTATGATACGCAACATGACGGTTGCATATCACAAGCGCATGGCGCTCGCCGCCACGCTCGGCCTTGTCGCCGCTGCCTGGGTCGTCACGGTCCGCTGGATGCACGGGATGGACATGGGCGTCGCCACCCCGCTCGGTTCATTCGCGTTCTTCGTCGCCCTGTGGGCAATCATGATGGCGGCGATGATGCTGCCCGGCCTGGCCCCGGCCGTGTTGCGTCGCGCGCGCACGAGTGGTGCCGTGCGCGCCGTGGTGCCCTTCGTCGCGTCCTACCTGGTCGTCTGGACGCTCGTCGGCGCCCTGATGTACGCGCTGTATCGCCCGCACGGCACGACAACCGCTGGTCTCGTCGTGATCGCGGCCGGTCTGTACGAGCTCACACGGCTCAAACAGCATTGCCGCCGCTGCTGCCGGGCGCGCACCCGCTCGGGGGGGGGATTTGAATTCGGGCTCTACTGCGTCGGCTCCAGCATCGGGCTGATGGTGATGCTGGTGGCGCTGGGCGTCATGAGCATTCCCTGGATGGTCGTGATCGCCGGCCTCGTGTTCGCGCAGAAGCTGCTGCCCGCCAAAGCCGCCATCGATGTGCCGCTCGCCCTCGCGATCGTCGCACTCGGAATCCTGATCATCGCCGCGCCCGGGTCCGTTCCAGGCCTCATGCCACCGATGTAAAAAACGTACGGGCGCAGCATGCTGCGCCCTCCTGACCCCAACCAGATAACTCGAAAGCCACGACATGCCGAAGCCGACTATCGTATCGCGAGACGAATGGACCGCCGCCCGCAAGCGCCTGCTCGTCAAGGAGAAGGAGCTGACCCGTCAGCGTGACGCGCTGAGCGCCGAGCGTCGCAAGCTGCCGATGGTGGCGATCGAGAAGGAATACGTGTTCGAGGGGCCGGACGGACGCCGTACGCTCGCCGATCTATTCGGCAAGCAGACTCAGCTCATCGTCTATCACTTCATGTTCGGTCTTCCTCCCGATTGGGAGGACGAGGGCTGTCCCTCCTGCTCGTACGTGGTCGACAACCTTTCTGGCAGCCTCGTGCATCTCGCCGCGCGCGACACGGCATTTGCCGCTGTCTCGCGCGCGCCATTCGCAAAAGTCAAACCCTTCAAGCAGCGTATGGGATGGACATTTCCCTGGCTGTCCTCATTCGGGACAGATTTCAACGCTGACTTTGGTGTGACGCTCGACAAGACGCATACCGTCTACAACTACGCGCCCGTCTCCGCCCAACCCGAAGCCCGGCCGCACGAAGGCGAGCGGGAAGGCTTGAGCGTGTTCTTGCGCGACGGTAAGCGCGTCTTCCACACCTACTCGACCTACCAGCGCGGCCTCGACCATTTGCTCAACACCTACAACTTGCTCGATCTCGCGCCGCTCGGCCGTCGGGAAGAGGAAGGCATCATGCATTGGCTGAAGTACCACGATGAGTACTGACCGGATCGAGAAGCGCGTCGTGCTCCGCGCCCCGCGGTCGCGGGTGTGGCGCGCGATCAGCGATGCGAAAGAGTTTGCCACGTGGTTCCGGATCACCCTCGACGGCGCGTTCGCCGAGGGCAGGACGGTGCGGGGCAGGGTCACCAGTCCGGGCCACGAGCACTTGAAGGTTGAGATGCTGGTCGAGCGGATCGAGCCCGAACGGTATTTCTCGTATCGCTGGCACCCGTACGCGACGGACCCCGCGATGGACTACTCGGCCGAGCCCATGACGCTGGTCGAGTTCACGCTCGAAGAAGCTGAGGACGGTACCGCGCTCACGATCGTCGAGTCGGGCTTCGATCGGATCCCGCTCGCGCGCCGGGCCGAGGCGTTCCGCATGAACACCGAGGGGTGGGGCGGGGAGATCAAGAATCTGGAGCGGTATGTCTCGTAGCCGCGGCGCGGCGGTGCTGTTCGCCGCGCTCGGAGATGCGACTCGGCTCAGTCTGCTCAGGCGCCTCTCTGTCGACGGACCGCTCTCGATTACGCGGCTCAGCGAGGGCACCGGGGTGACGCGACAGGCGATTACGAAACACCTGAACACGCTGGGCAACGTGGGCCTGGTGCGGCATGCGCGTCGTGGGCGTGAGCAGGTCTGGGAGCTGGAGCGCAAGCGCCTGGAAAAGGCGAGAGCGTACCTCGATCAAGTCGCCGCGCAGTGGGATGCGGCAGCCCTCCGCTTGAAGGCGTTTGTCGAGGAGTGAGGACAGAGCCTATGGGGGAATCGATCCTCGCAGCGACACCGAAGGCCGGCAGGCGCGAATGGATCGGATTGGCGGTCATCGCGCTGCCGTGCCTGCTGTACTCGATGGACCTGACGGTCCTGCACCTCGCGGTGCCGCGCCTCACCGAGGCGCTCGCTCCAAGCAGCGTGCAGCTGCTCTGGATCATCGACATCTACGGCTTTCTGCTCGCGGGCTCGCTCATCACGATGGGCACGCTGGGCGACCGCATCGGTCGCCGGCGCCTGCTCATGATCGGCGCGGTCTTCTTCGGGGCCGCGTCGATCTTCGCGGCATTCTCGCGGAGCGCCGGTATGCTGATCGTCGCGCGCGCGCTCCTGGGGATTGCCGGGGCCACCATCGCGCCGTCCACGCTCTCGCTGATCCGCAACATGTTCCTCGACGCCCGCGAACGCACCACCGCGATCAGTATCTGGATCATCGCCTTCTCGGTGGGCGGTGCGATCGGGCCGCTGCTCGGCGGCGCGATCCTGGAGTACTTCTGGTGGGGCGCGGTGTTCTTGATCAGCGTGCCCGTCATGATCCTCCTGCTCGCCGTGGGGCCGTTCCTCCTACCGGAGTACCGCGACCCCAACGCCGGCAAACCGGACGTGCTCAGCGCCGTGCTGGCGAGCGCCGCGGTCCTGTCGATCATCTACGGGCTGAAGCTCATCGCTCAGGACGGCGTGAGTGTCGCGGGCGCCTTCAGTGTCGTGGCCGGTGTCGCGATCGGGATGGTGTTCGTGCGCCGCCAGAAACATCTCGCCGATCCGCTCATCGACCTGCGGCTCTTTGCCATCCCCAGGTTCCGCGCGTCGCTCGTGCTGTACGGCGGGGCGATTCTGCTGCTGTTCGGCGCGTTCCTCTTTCTGCCGCAATACCTCCAGCTCGTACTCGGACTGTCGCCGTTGCGCGGCGGGGTCTGGACGCTGCCGTGGGCGGTGGGATTCGTGCTCGGCTCACTCCTGACACCGGCGCTCGCCCGTCGCATCCGGCCGGCGGTCCTGATGTCTGGCGGGCTCGCGGTGGCCGCGGTCGGGTATTTCCTGCTCGCCGCCGTCGGCGCCGGCATGGGCGGGCTCGGACTGTTCGCGGTCGCGACGTTCGTGCTGACGTTCTTCGGATCGCCGCTCTTCACGCTGACCAATGACGTCATCATCGGGTCCGCGCCGCCTGAGCGCGCGGGCGCCGCCTCCGGCATCTCCGAGACGTGCGCCGAGCTGGGTGGTGCGCTGGGCATCGCGTTCTACGGCAGCATCGGCGTCGCGATCTATCGGGGCGTGCTCGGAGGCGCGATGCCCGCGGGACTGCCACCAAACCTCACGCAGGCCGCCATTGCGACGCTCGGCGGCGCAGTCGTCGCCGCCCAGCAGCTCCCCGCCGATACGGGCGCGGCCCTCCTCGACACCGCCCGCGACGCATTCGTGCGCGGCCTCGTCCTCTGTCAGATCATCAGCGGAATCGGAACGCTCGCGCTCGCCGTCTTCGCCTGGGCGACGTTTCGCCGCGGGGGCGACGTTCAGGCGTGAGCGCCGGGTAGGGGCGCAGCATGCTGCGCCCCTACTTGCCGATCTCGTACTCCCGCGGCGGTTCCGCGCCGAGCAGGTTCCGCACGAAGTAGTCCCAGCGCCGCCGCATCATGTAGAGCCCATCGCGCCCGTATCCGTGACGCGCGTTCGGCAGAATCAGCAAATCGAAATCCTTGTTCGCCTTGATCAACGCATCGACCACGAGATAGGTGTTGTAGGGCGGGACATTGTCGTCCATCCCGCCGTGCGCGAGCAGCAGCTTGCCGCGAAGATTCGCGGCGTGCAGTTGATTGGCGTCCTCGGCGTAGTTGTCGCTCGGCCCATTCTTCACCAGGAGTCCCTGGTACCGCTCACCCCAGTCGTCCTCGTAGTTCCGGTTGTCGTGGTTGCCGGACTCCGAGATGCCGACCTTGAACACGTCCGGATAATTGAACATCGCGGCCGCCGTCGCGAACCCACCGCCCGAGTGTCCCCAGATCCCGACGCGCTCGCCATCGATCCACGGGTACCGCGCCGCGAGCTGCTTGATCGCCGCAACCTGATCCGGGATGGTGTTCTCTTCCATCTTGCCGTAGGCGGCGTCGCGGAACGTCTTCGACCGTCCGCCCCGCGTGCCCATGCCGTCGATCGCGACGACCACGAATCCCAGCTCCGCGAGCGCCTGATGGTCGCTGCGCGCGGGCACGAAGCTGCGCGGCCCCACGCTCCCGCTCGGCATGGGATAGATGTAGTCCACGAGCGGGTACTTGGCGGTCGAGTCGAGCCGCGACGGCGTGAACATCAGGCCGTAGATGTCCGTCGTGCCGTCCCGCGCCTTGAGCGTGATCTGCGTCGGGGGATGCCAGCCGGCGGCCACGAGGCGCGAGATGTCGGCACGCTCGAGCGGGACCACCACACGACCGTTCCGGTCGCGCAGCACCGTCACCGGCGGCGTCACCGGCGTCGAGTAGGAGTCGATGAACGACGTGCCGTCGGACGCCATCGTGACTTGGTGGTCGGCATCCTCGGGAGTGAGTAGCGTCTGCCCCCGCCCGTCGAAGCCGATGCGATAGAGAAAGCGGTAATAGGGGTCGCGGCCCTTTTCGATTCCCTGTCCGCTGAAATAGATCGCACGGGCCCGCTCGTCGACGTTCACGATGGACTCGACGTTGCCATCGCCGCTCGTGATCCGGTTTTTCAGTCGCCCGGTGGTGAGATCGTACAGGTAGAGATGAATCCAGCCGTCGCGCTCCGACCACCAGATCAGCTCGTTCGAGCGGGGCAGCACGCGCCAGTTCTGCGCGATACCGACCTCGCCCACCTGCGTCTGCGCTTGCTCCTCGAACAGCGTGCGCACGGCGCCGGTGCGCGCATCGGCGACACGGACCCACGCGTGTTTGTGATCGCGCGAGCTCGAGACGAACGCGATTGCCGAGGCGTCGGGATACCAGAGGAGGTCGCAGATCCGGCCGCCGCAGGCGATGTGGTCACTCACCATCGATCGATGGGCGTCGGGCGCCATCTGGAGCCGCACCAGCTGTGGTGTCGAGGCGCTCACATCGATCACCACGCGCTGAATGCGGAAGATCACGCTGTCACCGGGGAGCGGGTACCGCCAAGCTTCCAACTCGGGCGCGCCGACCTGCGTGCGCACGAGGTACATGTGACTCACGCCGCGCCCGTCGTGCTGGAACGTGGCGATTTTGCGCGAGTCGGGCGACCACGTGACCACCGGATCGTCGCTCTTCACCCAGCCGGCATTGTTGGTTGCGTAGCCGAAATCCTCGACGCCGTCCGTCGTCAGCGCCGTCTCGGCGCCGCTCGTCAAGTCAATCATCCAGAGGTTGTTGTTGCGAATTAACACAGCACGCGTGCTGTCCGGCGAGAGGATCGAATTGGGCGGTGGCGCGCGGCGCGCGTTCTCGGCGGCGGTGCAGCGGTAGGTGGTGAGATCGCAGCGCCAGCGCTTCCCGCTTTCGAAGCTGAGCTGGCCATTAGGCGAGAGATCAAAGGAGGAGAACGGCAAGCTATCGCCGGTCACCTGCCGGCCTATCGCAGCCGACACGGCCTGCGCAAGCCGCGCATGATCGAACGCGGCTGCGCGCATCCGACGCCGCGGATCCACCAGCACGAACTGCCACCCGGTGGCGGTCGAGACCCGGTACCAGGCGCGTCCGTCGGGCAGCCAGATCGGCCGGCCGGGGATTCCACTCACCAGCCGGCCGGTGGCGGGGCCGAGGGCGTGCTCGGCGCGGGCGTAGTCTTCGGATGTCAGCGCGCGCGGTGCCTGCGGCAGTGCGGCCGAGGGGGCGATGTTGCAAAGCAAAACGGCGACGAGTGCTACATGTCGAGGGCGCATCCGGAAAGACTGCTGCGCGGAGACGCGAAAGGCAACTGATCCTTCATTATCTCACCGGCTGATACGTATTGATCACGACCCCACTGGAATACGCCGTCGAACCGACTTGCCGCAGCGCCTTGCGATCCTTGAAAATCCGCATCTCGCGCCCGATCGCCACGGGGTTCACGAAGATGTTGAGCTCGTCGATGAGATCGTGCTCGATCAAGGCGCTCACGAACGTCGCTCCGCCATACACGACGATGTCCTTGCCGCGTTGACCCTTCAGCTGGTTGACTGCCTGTACCAGCTCACCGCTCTCCACTCGCACATTCTTGCCCTCGACCCGCGTCAGCGTCTTGCTGAACACCACTTTCGGTGTGTCCACCATCTTGCGTGCGAACGAGTATTCGGGGCTCTCCGGTTGAACGCCTTCCCAATACTTGATGAAGCCATCGGTCATCTTTCTGCCGAGCAGGATGGTATCGCTCGAGTCGGTGATCTGGACGATGCGTCCAATCACGCCCTCGTCGAGGTTGCGAGTCATCCAATCGAGCTGTCCGTCCGGACCTGCGACGAACCCGTCGACGGTCATCTGCACCTGCAGCTTGAGCTTTCGCATCGTAGCCATGTCAGAATGTCCTGTTAGGTGGTCTCACCTATACGTCGAATGGCCTTCCCGGAAATCGACAAGGTCGCCAACGTTGTCGCTTGACCCCTCATGGAGACGCGTAGTGAGCACCAAACGATCCACCTGGTATCGCTGGGACGATATGCCCCGCGAGGAGCTGCACGACAAGCTGTCACGCCGCCTCATCACCGGTGACCAGCTGATGCTCGCGCACGTGTACCTGAAAAAGGGCTGCGTCGTCCCGAAACACTCGCACATGAACGAGCAGCTCACCTACATCCTGGAGGGTGCGCTGAAGTTCTTCGTAGGAGACGACAACCGCGAGGAGATCGTGGTGCGCGCGGGCGAGGTGCTCCACTTGCCGGGCAACGTGCCCCACGAGGCTCACGCGATCGAGGACACGCTCGACGTGGACGTCTTCTATCCACCGCGCGAGGATTGGCTCAACAAGACCGACAGCTATCTGCGGAAGTAGGGACGCCTACTGCGTTTTTCCCAACGCCTCCGCCGCGGCCCGCCGCACTTCGGGATCGCGGTCGTTCAGGGCTCGCGTTAACCCGGGAATCGCGGCGGCGACGTTCAGCTCGCCCAGCCCTTCGACAGCGGCCCGGCGGATGTCCTTGTCGTCATCGCGCAGCCGGTCGAGCAGCGCCTGCACGGCCGCAGGATCGCCGATGTGGGCGAGGGCGTCGGTGGCGTGCCGGCGCAGATCGACGTCGGGTGACGTCGTCGCCCGAATCAACGCCGCAGGCGCCTTGTCAACGTCATCGAGGTTGCCGATGGCGTTGGCGGCCTCGTGTCGAACGTCCGGGTCCTGGTCGTCGAGCGCCCGCGCCAGCGGCTCGAGCGAGCGCGGCAGGCTGATGTTCCCCAGGGCGTTGGCGCATTCGCGCCGCACGTCCGGGTCGGGATCGTTCACGAGTACGCCTTCCAGAGGCGCGACCGCCGATCGCTCATGCATCTCGCCGAGCGCATTGGCCGCCGTGCGACGTACCTCCGCGTTACGATCGGTGAGCGCCCCGATCAGTGCCGGACCAACGCGGGGACTCTTCATTTCTCCAAGCGCCTCGGCGGCCGTGGCGCGCATGACCGGATCGACGTCGCGCAGCAGCGGCAACACGTCCTTCGCGAAGGTCGCGTCCTCGAACTGACCGAGCGCCCAGGCGCTCGCGAGCCGCACGCGGGCCGAGGTCGAGTGCACGGCCGTTTGCAATGCCGGACCCGATGCGGGATCCTGGATCTCGCCCAACGCCCATGCGGCCATCGCCGCGACGGCCGCGGCGCTGTCAGCCAGCCGGCGCTCGAGCGCCGCCCGATTCTCGCGATGCTCACCGACACCAGCGGCGTACGCCGCGCTCTCGCGCAT
>Ga0193725_1000240_pt1 | contig 17341 bp, 13 predicted proteins | sample H2a2metaG_FD_143058 | JGI IMG/M metagenome (GOLD analysis project Ga0193725, IMG submission 143058) | Soil microbial communities from a riparian zone of the East river system, Colorado, United States - H2a2 | ecosystem: Environmental > Terrestrial > Soil > Riparian zone | place: USA: East River... | reverse complement strand
CGCGGCGCACAACGTCGATATCGCGGCCACCTTTGCGGACGGCACGCCGCTCGATCCCGATGCCGACGCCAAGCTCGACTGGAGCCAGGCGTTCGCGTTCACGGGCGGGCACATCGAGACCAATCCCCTCGTGGCGAGCTTCTCCGATATCGACGGCCACCAGGTGAACGGCGGCGCGCGGCGGCAGCCGCTGGGCGCCTACAAGCTGTTCAACTTCAGCGCCAAGATCGATCCGGTGCCCACCATGCTCGTGCAGAACCACCGCCAGGTGATTCCCGATTTCTACGGCCTGACGACGTCGTTCAACCGCAATCGTCTGAAGCCGGGCGTCACCATCCTCGCCGAAGAGGAAGGCGCCCCGTGGGTGAAATACATCCACGGCGACTTGGGGAAGGGAACGTGGACCTTCTTCGGCGGGCATGATCCCGAGGACCCGCAGCACCAAATCGGCGATCCCGCGACCGATCTCTCACTGCATCCGCACTCGCCAGGCTACCGGTTGATTCTGAACAACGTCCTGTTTCCCGCGGCAAAGAAGAAAGAACTCAAGACGTGAGTGTCGAGCGCCTGACGGCGGCCGCCCGCACCCTCCTGCAGGAAGAGATCGCGGCGGCCCACGGGCGCGAGGTGTCGTTCGTGCTGCGAGCCGATCCCAACGGCACGCTGACTGATGCGCGCGTCATCGCGCGCGGCACGATCGACGCCGTGCTCGCCCTTCCCGGGGTCGCGACGCGCGGCGAAATGCTGATCCACAACCATCCCAGCGGCTTCCTCGAGCCCTCGGGCCCCGATCTGCACGTCGCCGCGCGCCTCCACGATGAAGGCGTCGGGTTCGGGATCGTCAACAACGACGTCTCGACGCTCTACGTGGTGGTCGAATGCCCGCGCGCGCGGAGCGTCACACGCCTCGACTCCCTCGAGGTCGCGAATCTCCTCACCGAGTCCGGCCCCGTGGCGCGCGTGCTGGGCACGAGCGCGTTCGAGGACCGGCCCGGCCAGCGCGACATGGCCGCCTACATCGCCGACGCCTACAACGACGGCGGGATCGCGCTGCTCGAGGCGGGAACGGGCGTCGGCAAATCGTTCGCGTATCTCGTGCCGGCGCTCGAGTGGGCGCGCCTCAATGGCGAGCGCACCATCGTCTCGACCAACACGATCAACCTGCAGGAGCAGCTCGTCGGCAAAGACCTGCCGATCCTGTCGCGCGCGTTCTCGACCGGCGAGCGCGCCGTCACGTTCGCGTTGCTCAAAGGCTGGCGGAATTATCTCTGCCTCTCGCGCCTGGAGCAGGCCCGTACGGGGCAGGAGTCGCTGTTCGACGAAGGGCGGGGGGCCGAGCTCGAGTCCATCGCGGGATGGGCCGAACGGACGGCCGACGGCAGCCTCTCGGACCTCATCGAGGAGCCGTCCAGCGACGTGTGGGATGCCGTCGCCGCGGAGTCGGATCTGTGCACGCGTCTCAAGTGCCCGCACTTCGATCGCTGCTTCGTCTTTGCAGCGCGGCGGCGCGCCGCGGAAGCCGATGTCGTGGTCGTGAATCACCACCTGCTCGCCTCCGACCTCGCCGTGCGGATCGCGTCGGACAACTGGCAGGAGGCCGCCGTGCTCCCGCCCTATCGGCGGCTGGTCCTCGACGAGGCCCATCATCTCGAGGACGTCGCCGCCCATCACCTCGGCACTCAGGTCAGCATGCTCGGCGTGCAGCGACTGCTCGGCCGGCTCGAGCGCAACGGCCGCGGCCTGCTGCCGACGCTCGCCGCCGAGCTCGGCACGCACGACGATCTGCTGGCATCGGCGAGTCGAGATCTGTTGACGCGGAGCGTGCTCGATGCGTTGGTCGCCGCGCGCCGCTGGGCCGAAGAGCTGTTCGGACGTTTAGGCAGGCGGTTGGATACCGATCAGGTGTTGCGCTTCACCGATGCGTTCGCCGCGGACGGTGTCTGGCGCGAGGGGCTCGACGTCGCGCTCGACAATCTGCTCGTCGCGTTCAGCAAGCTGCGCGATGGAGTGGAGACGATCGCCGACCGGCTGTCGATCGACGATCCCGCCGAGATGCGCACGCGGCTCATCGGCGAGCTGCGCGGCGTGGTGCGCCGCCTCGACTCGGCCGCGGAAGGACTGAAGGCCACGCTCCAGCCCGTCGGCTACCGCGCGCCCGCCGGCGCCGCGGTCCGCTGGATGGAACGCCGCGGCCGTCGCACTCCGAACCTGACGCTGTCCGCCGTGCCGCTCGATCTGGCGCCGGTATTGAAGGAAGCGCTGTTCGACCGCGTCGAGACGGTGGTGCTGACGAGCGCGACACTCGCGGCCGGCGGCGAGTTCACGTTCCTTGAGGAGCGGCTCGGTCTCTCGCTCCCACCCTCGCGTGTGACAGTGCGCGAAATCCTGCCGTCGCCGTTCGACTTCGGGGCGCAATGCGTCTTCGGAATCCCGACTGATATCCCGGAGCCGCGCGATGACGAATCGGGACACGGCGCCGCGGTCGCGCGGGTGCTGCTCGAGCTCGCGCACGCGTCCGACGGCGGCATCTTCGCGTTGTTCACGAGCCATGTCGCGTTGCGCCGCGCGGCAGATGCGATTCGGGGGCAGGGGCAAGTCGGTGCGCGGTGGCCGCTGCTCGTCCAGGGAGATGGTCAGCGCGATCAGCTGCTGCGCCGCTTCCGCGATGCCGGCTCGGCGATTCTGCTGGGAACTGATTCGTTCTGGGAAGGTGTTGACGTACCAGGTCGTGCGCTGCGTGTCCTGATCCTTGCGAAATTGCCGTTCAAAGTGCCGAGTGAGCCGCTAACCGCGGCGCGGCTGGAGCGTCTCACGGAGGCGGGTGTGGACGGCTTCACCCACTATCTCGTTCCGCTCGCGGCGCTCAAGTTGAAACAGGGATTCGGACGGTTGATCCGGACCAAGTCCGATGTCGGAGCGGTCGTCCTGCTGGATCGACGGGTCGTGACTAAACGGTACGGGGCCAAGATGCTGGAGGGCCTGCCGCCGGCCTCCAAGGCCATCGGCAATTGGCCGGACGTCCGACGGGAGCTGGAAGAGTTCTTCGCGATGCATGGTATCGGGGCGCCCGTTTCTGAGGGGGCGAGCTAGATTCCCGGGTGTGTCGAATGTCCAATGACGGGAGAAGTGAGTGACGGGGTTCAGTAAGCGCGTCGCGCAATTGCCGACCTACCCGATGGCGGAGCTGCCCGCGATTAAGCGGCGGCTGATCGAGCAGGGCGTGGATCTGATCGACGTCGGGGCAGGGGACGCGGACTTCCCGCCGCCTGACGTCGCCGTAAAGGCGCTCACTCGCGCAGTGCAGGACCCCACCATGAGCCGCTACGCGTTTCAGCTGGGCCTTCCGGCGTTTCGCGACGCCGCGGCAGGCTACATGCAGCGGCGCTTTGGTGTGAGCGTCGATCCGTACAAAGAGCTGCATCCGTTGCTGGGCTCCAAGGAAGGCATCGCCCACCTGGCGACGGCCGTGTTGAATCCCGGCGACGTCGCGATCGTGCCGGTCCCGGGCTATGCCGTCTATCATGGCGGCACCGTCCTCGCCGACGCCGAGCCCTATCTCTATGACCTGACGCCGCGCACCGATTTCCTGCTCGAGCTGGAAGAGATCCCGGCCGATGTGTTGAAGCGCGCCAAGCTCGTTTACGTGAACTATCCGAACAATCCGACCGCCGCCGTCGCCTCGCGCGAGTATCTCGAGCGTACGATCGCTGCCTGCAGGAAGCACGATCTCGTGCTGGCCTACGACAATCCCTACTGCGAGATTACGTTCGACGGCTACGTCGCGCCGTCGATTTTCGAGATTCCCGGCGCGATGGACGTCGCCGTCGAGTTTCATTCGTTGTCCAAGAGTTTTTGTATGACGGGCTGGCGGCTGGGGTGGGCCGTGGGTCGCGCCGATCGGATCGCCGCATTGGCGCGCGTGAAGAATTACGTGGACACCGGCGCCTTCCTCGCGGTGCAGGCGGCGGGAGCCGAAGTGCTGAAGCAGGCGGAGCGGATCGCCGCGGGATACGCCGCGCAGTTCAAGGAGCGGCGCGACGCGATCATTCCGGTGTTGCGCGCCAACGGGTTCGAAATCGAGCCACCGCGCGCGACGTTGTACCTCTGGATCCCGTTGCCCGAGGGGCTGCCCTCGGCGACCTTCCAGAAGCGGGCGCTCGAGGATGTCGGCGTCGTGACATTGCCCGGCAGCGCGTTCGGCGCGGGAGCGGAGGGGTTTTTCCGTATTGCGTTGACCGTCCCCGCGCCTCGACTCATCGAGGCAACGGAGCGGTTGGGAAAGGTGCTTGCCACTGTTTGAACGTCAGGTAGGAAAGGTACCGATTGGGCGGGCGTGGCTCGTCACTGCGGCGATTCACGTGCTCGCCGTGGTGCTGTTTTTGACGGTGAACCTGGCGGCGCCGTGGCGGAAGGTGGAGTACGTCGTGCTTCCGCCGCGTGACTTCGGTGATTCGCTGGTCTTTGTCCCGGGCACGCGCGAGCTTCGGGCCAAAGGTCCCACGATCGTTTCCACTCGTCGCGAGCCACCGCCGGACTCCGTCGCGCCTTCGCCGCCACCCGCCGTCCCTTCGCCGCCCGACACAGGACCCACGCTCCCCGCCTACGATCCGAATGCCAGTCTCGTAGCGCCGGCGCCGCAGGTCGGTGACGGCCGGCTGTGGGTGAGCCCGCGGCCCGGTCTCCCCGCGGCGGTGGCCGAGCAGCTCTACGGCGACACGGCGCAGCGGCGCACGGCGGCGATCGACCGGCTCAAGGCGATGGTGGACACGCTGAATCAGGTGATCGACCAGGAACAACGCGAGCGCCGGCGCCCGTCGTGGACGGTGGGCGGCACGCCGGGGAACCCGACGTGGGGGATCGACTCGGCATACATCCACGTCGCCGGCATCAAGATTCCGACGGCTGTACTGGCGGCGCTCGGCTACATCAAGATGGCGGGTGGCAAATCGCTGCTGCCGCAAGGCAATTTCGACGAAGACCGGCGGAACCGGCAGCTCGCCGACATGCGCGCGGATATCCTGCAGGCCGCTGCGCGCGCGCAATCGCTGGCCCAATTCCGCCGGTACGTGCGCGAGCTGCGCGACCGCAAGCAAGCCGAGCGGGACGCCGATGAGCGGCGGCGCGCGCAGGACACCGTCCAAGCCGTTCCGTAGTGTTTTTCGCCGCCGCCCTTCTCATTCTCCAGGCGCCGAGCCTCGACCGCGCGGAGCAGCGAGTGCGGACTGGCATAGCCGCCGCGCGGGAAGAGCAGATCACCTACCTGCAGCGCGTCGTCGACATCCCGAGTAGCACGCTGAATTTCGAGGGCGTGCGCAAAGTCGGAGCGGTCTTCCGGGCCTCCCTCGACTCGCTCGGCTTCACGACAAACTGGGTCGCCGTGCCGGACGCGGTCGGACGCGCGGGGCAACTCGTGGCCGAGCATCGCGGTCGCTCTGGCGCCGTGCGGCTGCTGCTCATCGGCCATCTCGACACGGTGGTCGAGCCCCCGGGGGGGGGCGCGAATTTCGCGCGAGAGGATTCGACCGCGCGTGCCATCGGTGGCGCCGACATGAAGGGCGGGGACGTAGTGATTCTCTACGCCCTCAAGGCGCTGGCGGCGGCGGGCGCGCTGCGCGACCTGAACATCACGATCGTCTTCACCGGCGACGAGGAACATCCCGGCGAGCCACTCGCCGACGCGCGCCGGGCGCTCATCGAGGCCGCGCAGCACAGCGACGTGGCGCTCGCGTTCGAGGCCGGCAATCGTTCCGACGTGACCGTCGCGCGCCGCGGCGCCAGCGCGTGGCGCGTGACTGCGACCGGCCGCCAGGCCCATTCGGCCGGCGTATTCGGCGAGGCAGCAGGCTACGGCGCGATTTACGAAGTCGCGCGCATTCTCGACGCCTTTCGCACGCAGTTGGTTGGTGAACAGTACCTGACGTTCAACGCGGCGACGATCGTAGGCGGGACGGACGTCACCTACGACACGGTGGCGATCAGCGGCACCGCAGCCAGTAAGCTCAACATCATCCCGCCGCGCGCGATCGCGCATGGCGATCTGCGGTTCATTTCCAGCGAGCAGCTCGAGCGCACCCGCGAACGGATGCGCTCGATCGTCGCCCAGCACCTGCCGGGGACTGATGCGACGATCGTGTTCCGGGACGAGTATCCCGCGATGTCGCCGACTCCCGGCAACGCCCGGCTGCTCGCGGTCTACGATTCCGCGAGCCGGGCGCTGGGCTACGGCCCTGTCGCCGCGCTCGACCCCGGCCGGCGCGGTGCCGGCGACATCTCCTTCGTCGCGCCACTGATCGATGGGCTCGACGGGCTCGGCGCCTTGGGTTCGGGGTCGCACGCGCCGGGCGAGCGCGTGGACCTCAAATCTTTGAAGATGCAGACCGAGCGGGCCGCGGTGCTGTTGTACCGCCTGGGCCGGCGACCGGCATCGCAGTTCGGAAGACAGACCGGAGCCAGAAGACAGACTGGAGCCAATTGAGAAGACGTAGGGGCGCAGCATGCTGCGCCCCTACACGTGATGCGTTACTGCTTTATCAACTGCCCGCGGATTTCCCCACCCGTATGAGCCCTCGTGTGAATGTTCACGTAGGCCTTTCCGGCCCGCATGAGTGTGATGACGCTGTCGGCCGGGATGGCGGCCCCGTTCGCCACGGTGCCCGTAAAGCCGATGCCCGTAGCCGTCGGTGAAAGGCTCTGCACGACGCCACCAGCCGAGTCCGCCTCGCCGCGGTGAATATGCCCGGCGATGACGCTGTCGATCGCCGTGTTGATGTCGACCTTCCAACTGATCTGCGTTCCCAGCACCGTAATGATCGCCGTACCCGTGGCGGTCGTCGTTACCGGCGTCAGTCGTTCGTTCGCGCCGTTCAGCGTGGCCGTGTAAACCTCGAGCCCTGCCGGAATTCCCGTCGTGTTGTCATCACTGCAAGCAACGCCGATGACAGAAATCGTTGCAAACATCGCCAGTGCTCGTGATACGTGCATACCAAATCCTCCTTAGACAGCTAATTGCAGGTGATACCGCACAAAGCCTCGGGAACGGACTCGGCCCTCCTTTCGACGGCTAGCGGTTTATGGGACGATGATTGCTCCGCGCATGAACGCTTCATGCGGGATGCAGTGGTACGGGTAGGACCCAGGCGTCGCGAAGGTATGGGAGAAGCGGTCGCCGGGATTCAGGTCCGTCGAGCTCCAGATCCCCGTGGTATCCGAGGTTGTGGTATGGGGCTCCTGCGGCGGGGTTTCACAGTTGATCCAGGTGACCGTCGCGCCGGTCGGGACGTGCAGAGTGTCAGGATGGAAGCCGAAATCCCGGATCGCGACGATGTAGTGCAGCGAGTCGATGACCGTGACCGGCACCTGGCACTCCGCCGCGCCGGTGCCCGGGCCCGACCCGCGCTCCGAGAAGCACGCCGCCGCCGCGATAGCGCCGAGCGCGAGTACTCCAACGATGAGCCGTTTCATGGCTGCCTCACGACGACAACCGACTTCATGAACGGATGGGGCGTGCAATGGAAGGCGTACTCGCCCGGCTGCGTGAATGTGTGGCTCCAGGACTTTCCGGGCTCGATTGCCCCAGAATCCCACGATCCGTCGTCTGCCGTGATCGTATGGACGAGCGGATCGTTGTTGGTCCAGGTAACGGTGCCGCCCGCGGAGATCTCGATGCGCTTCGGTCCGAACACCATCGTACGCATCTCGGCTTTCGTGGCATTCGCGACGTTCGCCGCCCCTTCGCCGCCGTTCGCCGCCGTCTTACCTCGCCGCCCGAAGTAGCGATTCAACGTGAACGGAATCGTGAACTCGAACCCGCCGCGCATCCGGTCGAGGCCGCGCGACACGCCTTGCAGCGTGCCGGTATTGGTGTTGGTGACTTGCAGGGAGAGCGTGTGCGGCGAGTAGGGGATCGCGATCTGCAGTCCAGCGCCCCAGGCCATCTTTTCACCGGGGCGCTTGTCGAGGAGCGACGTGGCGTCGCCCGCCAGCGCGAACCAGCGGTTCAGTCGCAGCGTCGCGCCGCCGCCGACCGCGTAGCGCGCCGTGTCGCTGTGATAGCCGTTCGACAGCAATCTGCCGACGGCCATCAGCCGTAAGCGTCCCACCGTTCGCGCACCAGTCAACTCAGCGTCGAGGCTTCCGGCGGCCTGGTTGTAGCCCGCCTGCAACGCGACGCCCGAACGCGCGTAGCGCCCAAACACTTCCCACTCGTTGGGGAACGCGGCGGCGACATCCGAAGACGTCGCATAGTTGAAACCGATGAGGAGGGGAACGGGAAGCTGATAGGCGAGAAGGAACGTCGGCGAATTCGTGACTTTGCGGAGCGGGGCGTCACCCACTCCGAATCGGTGCACGAAGTTGAACTGCAGCGTGCCGCGCGCGCCCAGCCAGCCACCCGACAGGTTGGGTGGCCGCTCGAGGACGGATTGGCACGAGGCTACATCAACAACTCCAAGCGACGGGAATAGGGCGCAGGTGACGAACACTGCGATCGGACCAGGCAGACGCAAACGTGCCTCCTCATGCGAGTGATGCAGCCTCGAGGCGGCGCAGTGCCGCCTCTTTACCGACGACCGACAGCAGCTCGTTCACAGGTTCCGACACCGTTCCTCCGGTCAGCGCGATGCGAATCGGCTGAAAGATCTTTCCCGCAGCCACATTGCGCTGCTGCGCGAGATTGCGCAATGCGCGCTCGATCTCCTCAGCAGTCCACTCGACGTTCTTCAGGGCGGTCACGCTCGCCGCGAGCGCAGCCTGATAGCCCTGCTTGTCTTTCGCGATTTCTTTCTGCGCCTTCTCATCGAGCGTCACGGATTTCCCGTCGAGTCGCACCGCCACCTGCCGCGCGACATCGAGCGTCGTGCGCGACCGGGTTTTCACGGCGGTAATCGCGTTCCGCACCGCCGCGGGACTGCCATTGAGACCCAGCTTTGCCAGCTCTGGTTCCACCAGCGGCAGCAGCTCGTCGGCGGACTTTGCCGTCAGGTACTGCCCATTCATCCATTCGAGCTTCGTCGTATCAAATACGGACGGCTTTTTGAGAATCCCGTCGAGCGAAAAGAGGCTTCGCAGCTCCTCTTTGCTCATGATCTCGCGATCGCCGCCCGGACTCCATCCAAGCAACGCGAGAAAGTTGCACATCGCCTCTGGGAGAATACCTAGGTGTTGGTAGTCTCCGACAGCCGTCGCGCCGTGCCGTTTGGAGAGCTTTTTCCCGTCGGGTCCGTGAATCATCGGCACGTGGCCAAAGATCGGGGTCGCCGAGCCGAGCGCGCGATAGACGGCCAGTTGCTTGGGCGTATTGGAGATATGATCGTCGCCGCGGAGGACGTGGGTGATCTGCATGTCGATGTCGTCGAGGACCACCGCGAAGTTATAGAGCGGCGAGCGATCCGACCGCAAAATCACAAAATCGCGGATATCCTCACCTTTGAAACTGATGCGCTCGTGCACCGCATCCTCCCACGACAGCTCGCCGGGGGGGACGCGCAGCCGGATGGCGTCCTCCTCCATGTAGGCTTTCCCCTCTTTGAGCAACTGATCGGCCATCTGCTGGTGGCGGGCGAGTCGAGCGCCCTGGAAGATCGGCTGCTCGTCCCAGTCGAGGCCGAGCCAGGTGAGACCGTCGAGAATGACCTGCGTGTGTTCATCGGTGGAACGGGCTTTGTCGGTGTCTTCGATACGGAGCAGAAACTTCCCGCCCTCGCGCCGCGCGAACAGCCAGTTGAAGAGCGCGGTGCGAGCGCCGCCGACGTGGAGGTAGCCGGTGGGAGACGGGGCGAATCGGACGCGAATGGTCATCGCCTAATAATAACCTGCGGCCTTGGCGCTACGCCGAGCAGGCGAGAGCATGGCCCGCACGCTACAACGGCGGACGCGACTGTGAGGAATCGGCGTGGGCATATCGCTTGCTGCGAGGACGACGACTCGCTCAAGGAGAAATTCGTGCAACGCCAACTCGCTGTGTTGATCGCGGCCGGGTTGCTCGCCGCCTGTCGGGACAGCGTTCCGCCCGTCGCACCCGTCGCAGACCTCGTGGCTTCAGCCGAGCACGGCCCGCCGCCCGAGTACCAACCGATCGCTATCCAGTTGCCCAGCGAGTACACTGGCGGCCAAGCGGTCGCGATCAACAACCACAACCAAGCGGTCATCTCGGCCACGACCGCCGCAGACGGGACTCGCCGGGCACTTCTGTGGGACAACGGTGCCATCGAGGACCTCGGCACGCTCGGCGCACCAACCACCACCGTCCCGACGGATATCAACGATCGCGGCCAGGTCGTCGGATGGTCGCGGGAGAACGCGTCCACTCCGGCCCACGCGTTCTTCTGGGACCAGGGCACGATGCAGGATCTCGGCGAGGTCGTGGTGTACAGCAGCGACAAGCCAGAGTTCAACCAGGTCCGTATCAGTGATCGGGGTCAGGTGCTCGGCAACAGACCGAGTGGCCAGGCGTTCGTGTGGGAGAACGGCGTGACACAGACCGTCTCGCTCGACTTTGCAGCCGCTTTCAACGACCGCGGCCAGGTCGCGGGCTGGGTGTTTCACGACAGCGCCGGCGTTCGCCGCAGACACGCCGCGGTGTGGGAGGACGGGGTCGTCACCGAACTGGGCACGCTCGGTGGTGACGAGAGTTGGGCGCGTGGGATCAGCAACAGCGGCTGGGTGGTCGGCGGGAGCCGCACCGCGCCGAACGAGTTCGGCAGCCCCGAGCTGCACGCCTTCCGCTGGCGCAATGGTCAGATGGAGGATCTGGGGCGGTCAGGCCAGATGTCGAGCGGACGGCCCGAGGGCTGGCAGGCGACTCTCGTGAACGACCCCGGACAAGTCGGCGCCAAGAGCAACGACTTTTCGTTTTCGTGGGATCACGGAGTGGCGCAGGGCATCAATTGTCGTTGCTCCATTTGGTACCCGATGGACATGAATGTCCACGGGACGATTGTGGGCTATGGTGGATGGGTCTGGAGAGACGGCGTGCTGCAGAATCTCGAGGGTGCGGTTCAGCGCCGCGCGGTTGGCATCAACGACAAGGGAGCAGTGGTTGGATACCAGTCCAATGTGCCGACGGTGTGGCTGCCGGTGCGGAACTAATCAATGTCCAATGACCAATGATCAGTGATCAATGATCATTGGTCATTGGTCATTGGTCATTCGCGCGAAGCGCGCACGGAGGAGGGGGGATTCGAACCCCCGATAGGGTTTTAAGGCCCTATAACGGTTTAGCAAACCGCCGCCTTCAGCCACTCGGCCACCCCTCCAACTTCTGCCGCGCCGGAACTTAGCGGCTTCGTTGCCGCTTCGGTACTCTGCCCGTTTTCTTGACTTGGCCGGTCCCGTTCACAACAATGGGGCCGCTATGCAAGAGATGCACGACGCGACCTCCCGTCGTCCTGCCGTTCCGTGGGCGCTCGTTCTGCTGATCGTCTGGTGCGCGGTCGAGGCGGCGGTCTTCACGTTTACGCTACGCCCCACGATGAGCGAGCTGCTGTCGGACCTCACCGGCTTCACCGTCAACCCGATCGCGCTCGTCGTGGTGTTGTGGGTTTTCCTGACGATCATCATCGCCGGCAGCTTCGCGTGCATTCAAGTGCTGAATGACGCGATCGCGGCGAGACAGATCGGCAATATCGTGCAGATGATCGTGGTGCAAATCGCGGTCGCGATGTTCCAGGTGCTCTTCTTATACCGCGAATTGGTCGACGAAATCACGCCATGGCTGGCGCAAGGAGGCATCACGCTCAGCGTGGGGAGTACGCTCGGCCTCGCCTTCCTCGCATGGGTCGGCGTGCGCGGCATGACGTGGTACCTGTTCGGCCGCACTGGTGCGCCAGCATTGATCGCGCTGCTCAACCGCCCAGCCGGCATGCACCGCAGCCTCTGAACTCAGTGCCGGTTACTTCGTCAACACTTCGATCACGCCGCCCTCGTGTCCCGGGCCGTAACGCGCGTGGGCCTGCGCGGCGGGGAGGAAACGCAGCTCCTTGACGTCGCTGACGCGAATCTCGCGCAACTGGTTCACATCTCCAGCCGACTCGCCGTTCAGGTAGACGCGCAGCTGGCCGGCACTCTGATCGCGGATGCTGGTCACGCCGCGCGAGTGTAACCAGGTGGGCCGGAATTCCTGCACCAACGCCATCAGATCGATCGCGGTCGATTCCTCGAACTCCTCCGCCTTGAGCACATTGGAATTGCCGGCTCGCGAGCGGCGCGTCTCGCGACCGCGCGTCGAGTCGATTGGCGCGGGAGCTGGAGGAGGCGCAGGCGGCGGCGACGGCTCCGCGGCGATGGGCGCCCCTCGCGTCGGCGCGATGGCGCCCATGGACACCTCGATCACACCGCCAGCGTGGCCAACTCCGTACCGGAGCTGCGCGTCGGCGGGGCCCAAAAAGCGCAGCTCGCGGATTTCGCTTCGCCGAATCTCGCGCAGCCGGTTCACGTCGCCGAACTGGTTGCCGTTGAGGTAGACCTGTAAGACGCCGGCGGTCGGATTGCGGATGCTGATGGTGCCGCGGGAGTGCAGCCAGGTGGGCCGGGCTTCCTGAACCAACGCGTACGCATCGAGCGCCGTCGACGCCTCGATCTCCGCCCCCTCGATCAGGTTGGCGTCGCGGTTACGCGCGAGACTGGTCGAAGCGGCAACAGGCACCGAGGCGGGGGCAGGGGCGGAGGCGGGGGTGGGGGCCGAAGCAATGGTCGCGGGGGCGGGTAACGGCCCACTCGCCGGTGTGGCCGCGAGTGCTTCCGAGGCCGACTCGGAGCGATAGACGATGATCCCGCTCCGCGTCTTGATCTCCAGCACGTTGCCGCCGACTTCCTGGAATTTCACGACTGCCAACTCTGTGCCCATCGCCATCGGCCGTTGCTTCACCTGCGCCACCGGCATCCGGATCACCCAATCGCGCACAATCCAGGCACCGGACGGCACCCGCATGAATTCGATGCGACCACCCGCGCGAGAAGCGACCAATTCCTGAGGCAACCGCACGTACGTGAAGTCGAGGTGATGCAGCATCGCCGTCCCACGGTCGATCCAGAGCGTGCCGGTGATATCCGGGAGCGTGCGGTCGCGGGCCGGTGTGAACGCGAGGCCGATGAGCCCCTCTGTTTCTCCGCGACCGGGCTTTGTTTCGAAGCAATGCGTGCGCAGGAACGCGTCACTGATCAATTCGTCCGCGTCAGGTCCGTGATACGTCCAGCCGTCCTGGTCGACGACGACGAACCCTTCCAGCTCGAGCTGCTGGGGAGGCGCGCTCTTGATCGGGATCGGGCGGTAGCCGTCGTCGCGCCACGTGGAGTCCGGCCCGCGGGGGCGTCCTCCCGGGCTCGTCTCACGCGAGAAGCGGGTGATGGCGTACCAGTAGGCCGGGTCTCGCGACGTCCACGACACGGCTGCCAGCGCTTCGTGGACTTCCTCCCACACCGCGGCGACGGAGGCGCCCGCTTCGACATCGCATTGCCGCTCCCCCTGCACGACGACCTGCGCCAAGGCGACGGGGATCGGGTCGACCGCAGCACTGTAGGAGATGGCTCCCCCGGCCGTCAGGGTGAGCGGCGGGGAGACGTACGGCCGAAACCCGATGCGCTTGGAGCGCAGCCGGAATGCGCCGGCCGCGGGTGCGGTCAGGAGGAATTCACCGGCATTGTTCGTGATCGTCCGTGCCTTCTCGACGCCGCGCTCGTCCACGAGGGTGAGGAACGCACCGGCGAGCGGTGCCCTGGTGATGCTGTCGGTCAATTGCCCGCGGACGCTTTGGGCCGGCAGTGCGGTCGGAACCGCCAACGCTGCGATGACGAGAACGGGAGCGATGCGCATGTTACGGCCTTTCTTCCCACCACCTGAATCGTTGGGGCTCGAGCTTCGCGAGCCGGTACAGGTTCCGGGCGAATCGCCAGACGAAGAGGGCCACCATCCCGGTCAACAGGACGGCCAACGTCCAGTTGGCCACGACGCCGACGGGGAAGGGGCCGTTGATCTGCCACAGCGCCGCGAGCGCGAGCATGGTGTTCAGCAACACGAGCAGCAAGCGGACTTCGGTCGGCCCGATGCGGCCGTAGGAGATCTTGAAGACGCCGAACACGCTCGACTCGAGATACACGTTGATCGAGAGTGCGAGGTACACGACCACGAGTCCGAGCGCCAGGCCGAGGTTCACGTATGGCGACAACCCGATCCCGAGACCGATGACGGCGGTCGAGAACGCGTCCACCACGTGATCGACATAGTAGCCGTACTTGGGGCGCTGGGTGCCGCGCACGCGCGCGAGTGTGCCATCGAGGCTGTCGCCGACCCAGTTCACGCCGAGCATCAGGCTCGCCACCCAGAGCCAGGCGGGGTCGTACGTCGTGAGCGCGTAGGCGGTCCCGGCACCCACCGCGCCGAGCGTGCCGAGCACCGTCAGGTGGTTGGATCGGAGCATGCGCGGCACGTGGTCGGCGAGGAGCCGCAGCACCCGCCGCTCGACGCCGGCCAGCAGAAACGTCATCTCGCGCGGTGCGTCCGTCATGCCTACCAGCCCTCGGTTTTCACCACAGCGAGTACGGATTCGAAGGGACTCAGTTCCATCGCTGTCGCCGCGGCAGGCAGCGTGATGGCCTGCTCCGTGAGCGCTCCTCTGACGAGCAGGCGCACCAGCGCTTCACCCTCCCCGAACTTGATGCGCAGCGGCACGAACATCGCAAATCCGTCGGGCACGTCGGTCTGCTTGACGCGCAGGTGTGCCGTGTACTTCCCACCCTCCGGCGGGTCGACTTTCCACGCGAAGGTGTAGGTCGGCACGGCGGTGCCGTAGACCCATTGATCGAAGAACCAGTCCATCGGCCGGCCCACGTGCTGCTCGACGACGCGCTGGAAATCGAGGGTCGTGGCCCGCTTGCCGCGATACGTCTCGTAGAAGTTGCGCATCATCGCCTTGAACCGGTCCTCGCTCATGGTGCGCGAGTCGAGCATCATGTTCCGCAGCATGTGCAGCACCCACGCGCCCTTCTGATACGTGGTCAGGGCGTAGTTCCCGCGCCAGCTCTCCATCGCGCGATAGCCGAGGCCGATCGGGACCGCCTTGCCCCGCTGGCGGCGGATCTCGTCGCGCGATTGGCGGAGCATTTTGAAGTACTTGTCGTTGTCGTTCAGGATGAGCTGCATGTACCACATCCCGGCAAATTCTGCGAAGCCTTCCGACAGCCACGCATCGCGATAACTCGCGGGCTCGACGCCGATGCCCCACCACTGATGGGCCATTTCGTGCGCGCGGAAGATCTCATCCTCGCCGTTATCCCGCAGGCCCAGGAACGTGATGAACGACAAATGAATCATCCCGGGGAATGCCTGGCCGTGGAAATACGGAATTTCGGTCGCGTAGTAGTGGTGAAACAGCGGCGGCCCGAACGCGCTGGTGAAGAACGAGAGGCTGTTGGCGACATCCGTCCCCACATCCTGCGCCGCGCCGCGTGAGGTGGGGATGTAGCGGCGGATCAAGCTGTGGGCTTCCGTGTTGAGCTGGATAGTCACCGGCGGGATGCGCTGATCGGTGATCTTGACCTCATCGAACGAGCCGATGTTGAACGACACCTGGTTGGTGGGCATCTCGCTTGCCCACTTGGTCACCACGGTGTTGCCTTGCGTATCCGCTTGCACCAGACGCCCGATGCTCGAGAAGCGTAAATCCTTCGGCGTGTGGAACGTGAGGTTGACGTCGAAGACTTCGTCGCCGCGATAGCGCGGGTACCACGTCTCCGTATCCTTGATGAATGCCCAGGCGTCGAGCGCGGTCCGGTAGTTCCCCATGGATTCATCGTACATCGCGGGCAGGGCGGATCCGAAACCGATCAGGCTGCCATGGTAGACGACCCGGATCGCCTGCGTCGTGCCCGCGGCGATCGGTTCGGCCAGGCGGATCCAGAGCCCGCCAAAATGATCCTTGCGGAAGTAGGTGAGCGGCGTGCCGCTCTCGGTGAGGACGGAATCGACGTCGAGCTCGTCGTAGAGATAGAAGGGGATCCACAGCTGCGGCTCGAAGCGGCCCACGAGCTTGATCGTCGTGCGCGCCGAGAATTTGTAACTGCTGGTGATCGTCGCATCGATGGTGTAGCCCGCGACCGCCAGCGGCTCGGGCTGCTCATTCGCGATCGAAACGCCGCTCATCAGGTCTTGGGCCCGCTCGAATTGACAGACCGTCTCGGTGCGCTGGCCCACCATCTTCCCGCGACGGTAGAGGAGGACCTCTTCGGTGGCCATGGGATCGAGCTGGATCATGACGCTCTCACCGCGTTTCCGCTGGATGTACGCGGCGAAGAATCCGGTCGTCTGGCGATTGAGCAGCGCGGTCATCAGGCTCCCGTCCGCACTGCGGCTGCGACCGTCCACGATGTAGTCGAGCGCCGATCCGATCGCGCCCGAAGGATCGACGCCGGCGGCTTCCGGGGGCGGGAAGCCGAACTTCAGCGACCGGCCCAGCTCGGCCTCGGTCGAGTCCGCGAAGAAGAGCACGACTGCAGTGATCGGTCCGTTGATCGTCGAGTCCCCGAGGACGCGCTTCAGATTGAACTGCTCGACGACCAGCGGGGGAACGAACGACAGCGATCCCGATCCGACCCATGCGATGGCGGTGGTGCGGCCCGCGACGGGGGTCAGCCGGTAGGCCACGCCGTCGTCGAGCCGCAGCTCCATGACGTCGCGACGGAGGATTAATCCGTGGACGGGCGCGACTGCGTTCGGCAGCGGCGCGAGGCCTCTTATTTGATCGAATACAGTGTCGTAGGGCGTTTGGACCGAGGCACTAACGGCAAATAGGATTGCGACGACGACATGCATACCGCCTCCCCAGGCAAGTCGACGGAGGGCACAGGATTCGAACCTGTAAGGGCTTGCGCCCGCCGGTTTTCAAGACCGGTGCCTTAGCCATTCGGCCAGCCCTCCCAGTCCTTTAACCTACCGCGCCAGCCGCGCGTACCACAGTGAGATTATGACGTTTCGGGCGGCCCTTGCGGGGTTTTTGAACTTCGGTATATCTTCGGGTCCCTAGTTCGAACAAAAACAGGACCGGCCGATGTCGATTTCCCCAGTTCTCTTTCGACGTACTAGCAGCAGCACGTTGGAACCAGCATGGGACAGGTCCCGTTACGTTGAGGACTGTCCGGCCGATACACTTTCCTGGGAAAATTGTCGCCTATGAAACTCTCCGAAACCGCGATACGCCGCCCCGTTCTCGCCAGCATGCTCTCCGCTGCGCTGGTGTTGTTCGGGGCCATCGGCTACAACCGGCTCTCGGTGCGCGAGCTGCCCGACATCGATCCCCCGGTCATTTCGGTCACGACCGTGCTCCCCGGCGCCAACGCGCAGGTGGTGGAGACC
>Ga0193725_1000239_pt1 | contig 17366 bp, 11 predicted proteins | sample H2a2metaG_FD_143058 | JGI IMG/M metagenome (GOLD analysis project Ga0193725, IMG submission 143058) | Soil microbial communities from a riparian zone of the East river system, Colorado, United States - H2a2 | ecosystem: Environmental > Terrestrial > Soil > Riparian zone | place: USA: East River... | reverse complement strand
CTGTGGTTCGGAGAAGTCGGGTACGTCGCGGTCTTCCTGAAGATCCTGTCCCTGCGCGGCACGCTGTTCACCGCGGTCGCCGTGGGCGTCCTGATCTTTCTCTACGCGAACCTGACCTTCGCGGCGCGGACGGCGCGGCCCGACGTGCTGTGGGAGCTGGAAGACCAGCTCGGGCTGCCCGGGCGCGTGGTCATCGAGCCGCTGATCCGCCGCTTCCTGCCCATGGTCCTCCTGCTCATCGCGTTCGCCTCGGGGATGCGGGCCAGCGCGCGCTGGCAGACCGTGCTCGCGTACCGCAACGCCGTGCCCTTCGGGAGCCCCGACCCGCTCTTCGGCCGCGACCTCGCGTTCTTCGTCTTCGACCTGCCCATGTTCCGGATGCTGCTGGGGTGGGGGACGACCCTGGTCATCGCCACCCTGGCGCTGACCCTGGTGATCTACGTGCTCCAGCGCAGCCTGGTCCTGACCTCGCGCGGCCCCCGCCTGGCGGCGGGCGCCCGGTCGCACCTGTTGGTGTTGGGCGCGCTCCTCCTGGTCCTGGTCGGCGTCGGTTTCTGGCTGGACCGGTTCGAGCTGGTGTACTCGGCGCGGGGCGCGATCTTCGGCGCCTCCTACACCGACGTGCACGCCTCGCTGCCGGTGCTCGGCGCCCTCGCCGTGCTCTCGGTCGTGTGCGCGCTGGCCTGTCTGGCCCAGCTCGCCACCGGCGGATTCCGGTTGGTGGCCGGCGGGGTCCTGGTCCTGGCCGCGGTCTGGGTGGGCGGGCTCGGCGTGTACCCGGCGCTGCTGCAGCGCTTCAGCGTCACCCCCAACGAGCTCAACGCCGAGCGGCCCTTCATCGTGCACAACATCCGGATGACCCGGCAGGCCTACGGCCTGGACCGGATCGAGGAGCGCGAGTTTCCCGCCGACGAGAAGCTGGATGCCCGCGCCCTGGAGCGCAACGCGCTCACCATCAAGAACATCCGCCTCTGGGACTACCGGCCGCTCCTGCGCACCTTCGCCCAGCTCCAGGAGATCCGGACCTACTACAAGTTCCAGGACGTCGACAACGACCGCTACGTGGTCAACGGCGAGTACCGCCAGCTCATGCTCTCGCCGCGCGAGCTGTCCTACGCCCACCTCCAGTCGCGCATCTGGATCAACGAGCACCTGACCTTCACCCACGGCTACGGCATCGTGGTGGGGCCGGTCAACCGGGTCACCGCCGAGGGCCTGCCCGAGTTCCTCGTGCAGGACATCCCGCCGCGCTCGGCCGAGGGCTTTCCCAAGATCACGCGGCCGGAGATCTACTACGGCGAGACGTCGAACGAGTACGTGCTGGTGCGCACGCGCTCGCAGGAGCTGGACTATCCCGCCGGTGACCAGAACGTGTACTCGCGCTACGCCGGGCAGGGCGGGGTGGTGATCTCCTCCTGGCTGCGGAAGCTGGCCTTCGCCGCGCGCTTCGGGGAGATCAAGATCCTGCTCTCCAACGATCTGGCCCCCGACAGTCGGATCATGATGTATCGGACGATCGGCGATCGCATCCGGCAGATCGCGCCGTTCTTCCACTACGACCGCGACCCCTACATGGTCGTGAGCGCCGAGGGGCGGCTGGTCTGGATGCTGGACGGGTACACCACCACGGATCGGTATCCCTACTCGGACCCCGTGCGGGGACTCGGCAACTACATCCGCAACTCGGTGAAGGTCACCCTCGACGCCTACGACGGGCGCGTGATCTTCTACCTCGCCGATCCCACCGATCCGATCGTGCGCGCGTACGCGGCGGGCTTTCCCGGGCTCCTGCAGCCGCTGTCGGCCATGCCGGAGGATCTGCGGCGCCACATCCGTTACCCTGAGGACTTCTTCGCCATCCAGGCCCGGAAGTACGCGACCTACCACATGCTCGAGCCCCAGGTCTTCTACAACAAGGAAGACCTGTGGGCGGTGCCCCGGCGCACCATCGAGGGGCGCGACCGGGAGATGGAGCCGTACTTCACGATCATGCGGCTCCCTGAGCAGGTCAAGGAGGAGTTCATCCTGCTCACCCTGTTCAACCCGAGCCGGCGCGACAACATGATCGCCTGGCTGGCCGCCCGCTCCGATCCACCGAACTATGGCCGGCTGATTGTCTACAACTTCCCCAAACAGAAGCTGGTGTACGGCCCCCGCCAGATCGACGCCCGCATCGACCAGGATCCCGTCATCTCCCAGCAGCTCTCGCTGTGGAACCAGCGCGGCTCCACGGTCATCCGCGGCTCGCTGCTGGCCATCCCCGTCGACAAGTCGCTGATCTACGTCCAGCCGCTCTACCTGGCGGCGGCCGAGCAGGGCGCGCTGCCCGAGCTGCGCCGGGTCATCGTGGCCTACGGCAACCAGATCGCCATGGAGCCCACGCTCGAGCAATCGCTGGCGCGGATCTTCGGCGGCGCCGCGCCGGCGCCGCCAGCCACGACCACGCCGACGGCTGTGCCCGGCGCAGCGCGCCCGACGCCCTCGGCGATCGGCGGCGCGCCCCAGCGCGCGCTGGAGATCTACAACCGCGCCCAGGACGCCCTCCGCCGCGGCGACTGGGCCCAGTACGGCGCCGAGCAGAAGCGTCTCGAAGACGCCCTCCGCTCGCTCGCCACTCAGTAGCGCAGTCCGAGTGGTGCGTCGGTCGGGTCGAATTCCGGGACGCGGTTATATTAGGCGGCCGTATGCCTCGGACCGATGACGAACGAATGAACGTGTGGACGGGTGCGCGCACCGAACGACGAGAGTGGACGTGGCAGCGGTTTGCCCTGATCGCCGGCCTCGTCTGTCTGGGCGCGGTGCTGGTGATGAACGTGCCTGGGGTCGCGGAGGTGCGGCGGTATCGCTCGCCGGCCTCGGTGCTGTCGCACCTCGCGATGTCGCTGCTCGCGCTCGGGCTGAGCCCCCGCTTCCGTGGCTGGCTCGAACGCGCGGCCGCGCTGTCGTCGCGGCAGCGGGTGTGGGCTTTCGCGATCGCGCTCGTCGGGCCCCTGGCCGTCATCATCATCGGCCTTGCCGTCTGGCCGAGCTACGGTCACGAGCTGTTCACACGCGAGTGGGGACTCTGCGAGCCGGCACAATTCGTCCTCTGGCTCACGGCCGCGTGGCTGTCCGTCGAGCGCGCGCGAGTCACGGGACCGGGGACTCCGGACTCCCGGGCGTTTCATCTCGCCGCTTTCGCCTTCATCCTGCTCGCGCTCGAAGAGGTCGATTACCTGGGGATCGTCACGCTGGTGGCCCGGCTGTCCGGCGTCCCGGATGGACGGATCGCCCACCATCACATCGGCGGCATTCACGACGTCATCAACGACCTAGGCAAGATCTCGCTGGTGCTGGGTGTCCTGGCACTCGCGCTCGTGGCCGCACTCGTGCTCGGGTGGGCCGTGTCCCAGGGGCTGCATCGGGTGGTGCTCCGCGAGGTCTTTTCCATCACCTCGCTGCCGCTCGTCGGGACCGTCGTGTTCCTGGCCATCTCGCAGCTCGCCGACATCGACCACCCGATCCTGACCGCCCTCACCGGGCAGTCCCCCCTCGTCCGCCGCCTCCGAGAAGAACCCATGGAGCTGCTCGCCACCATCTGCGCCAACGCCAGCCTCATCGCCAAGCTCACCCCCTGGATCAGGCCCCGCACCCCCGCGGACCGCGCCGGCGCCTCGTAGCACGCCCCCCGCACGAACGCGCACGCCGACCCTCTCGTATCCAGTCGGCGCATGTCGATGCGCCGCTTCACGCGGCTGACGAACGGGTTTTCAAAGGCTAAACTCCCCGACACTGGACCTATTCCTTCCAGTCGGGAGGGCTCTCCATGCATACCCCCAAGCTCGCCGCAACGTTCCCCGTCGTACTCGCGTTGGTCCTGAGCGTCGCCCCGGCTCGGGCCGAGACGGTGAACTGCACGGCCATCACCACGCTGCCCGCCGCGATTACCGAGCAGGGGAGCTACTGCTTCACCGGCCACCTGTCGACCTCCATCACGTCGGGCATCGCCATCGAGATCCGAGCGAGCAACGTGATACTGGACCTCAACGGCTTCAAGCTCGACGGCCTCGCCGCCGGACCCGGCACGTTCGCTTATGGGATCGTCGCGCTCAATAGTCAGAACATCACGATCAAGAACGGGACGATCCGCGGCTTTATCCGTGGGATCTGGCTGGCGGATACGGGTGAGTCTCTGGGCCAGGTCGTGGAAAACATTCGCGCCGAGCAGAATCCGCATATCGGGATCAGCGTTGAGGGTTTCGGCGCCATCGTTCGCAATAACCAGGTGGTGGCGACGGGAGGATCGACGATCTTGGGGGGCGATGCCTTCGGGATCGAAGTCACGGGGCAGGGTTCGCGGGTGCTCAACAACGACGTGATCAGGACCGTGAAGCAGGGACGCGGAACTTCTTTGGGGATTTTCATTATTGCGAAGTTCGGCCGCGCGAGCGGCGCTCTGGTGGTGAACAACCGGATTACGGAGGCGGACATAGGGATCGGGTTCTTTGTTAGCAGCGTTATTAGCAGCACCGGCAAGTACCGCGATAACCTCACCTTCGACGTGACCACGCCCTACGCTGGCGGCGGCACGGACGCCGGCAACAACAACTGACGCGCCTTCCACGTCGCCGACGGCCAGCGCCGACCGACTCACGTCATTCAGTACACGTCAGTCGCCTTCGGCAAACGCTGCCGGGAGGCGAGCGCGAAAGCTTCTTCGCGATCCTCAAGGCGGAGACGCTACCGGCCGGTGAGGGCGTCGTCGCGGCGAGCCCCCCCGCCGAGTCCTACGTTCGCGCGCGTAAGAACAGAGACGCGCCCACGCCGAGGAAGATGATGTTGGCGGCCCAGGCGGCGAGCATCGGGGGCAAGAGGTCGGCGCGGGAGAAGGCCAGCGCGATGTAGTGGACGACCGTGTAGGCGACCATGATCGCGATGGCCAGGCCGATGCCGAAGAGCCGGCCCCCGCACGGGCCTGCGTCGGAGACGCTACCGGCCGGTGAGGGCGTCGTTGCGCAGCGCCAGCCCGCTCGCAAAGTCAGGCGATGTCGCGACAAGAAACAGGATCTGCCGACCCTCGAACGCCACCACTCCCGCGATCTTGTCCGTATGGGCGATCGGGGGGGGGGTCGACAGAACCATCTCGAAAGAGCATCCCTGGTCTGTCGCGTTCGTCCGATACGTACCTGTAAAAAAGCGTCCGGCCCCACCGCAGACCGGGCAGATGTCGTGGCCCAGAACCAAACCCATTTCGACAGTGCCGTCAGCGGACAAAAACAGGAAGCCGAAGCCTGCGGGGACGGTGAACGTAAATTTCCCCTCGGCCGAACAACCGTCGGCCAGCGCCGGAGAGGCAACACTCAAGAGCACTATCAACGCCACGCCGATGGCCACGCTGAAACGTGATGCGCGCCCGACCGTCATCGTCATGTGTCAGCTCCCACTGTTCGGGTTGAGTACATATCCTACGCCGCGCCGGCCCGACCTCGTCGTTCCAAGTTCCAAGAGCAGCAGATCATCCCGGCCGAGGGCCTCGCGGACCAGCGCGTTCGGCCGCGGAGGCAGTAGCCTCCGGGTGGTCGCCTCGAGTTGGTAGTACTCCAGAACCCGATCCAGGTCACGCTGAATCTTCGGCGGGCTCGCGGTACCACCCGAAGCACTGCCCCAAAAGCCCCCGAGCAGAAGATATCCCCGACGACGAGTCGTCGAGTTTTACGCGCCTACCCACTCCGATTGCCGCCGCCTCGGGCCGCCGTGGCGCGCGGCAGTCATCGCTTCAGAAACTTGACCGGCTGGTCCGCGTGGCCGGACGTGTTCCATACGAGACTCCGGTACCCGGCGGAGGTCTGGAGGATGAACCACTCCGCAGTGCCCGGGCGATAGACGGCGATGTCGATCCGGCCATCGCCATCGTAGTCGGCTGGGACCGGGACATCCCCGCATCCAGGACAGCCGAAGTTCGTCTGCGTCAGGCCACCGTCCGAGGATCGGAGAATGAACCAGTCTCCCGTACTCGGGCGGTAGACGGCGATGTCAGCTCGATGGTCCCCGTCGAAATCGGCCGGCACGGGAATATCCCCACACGACACGCAGCCCCAGTAGGGCTGGGTCACGCCGCCATCTGAGGACCGAAGGATAAACCACTGGCCGGTACTCTGGCGATAAACAGCGATGTCGGCCTTTCCATCGCCGTCGTAGTTGGCAGGCACTGGAATGTCTCCACAGGACCCACAGCCCCAGTTGACCTGGGTAAGCCCGCCATCCGATGACCGAAGGATGAACCACTGCCCCGTCGTTGGGCGGTAGACGGCGATGTCGGCGCGACCGTCACCGTCGTAGTCAGCCGGCACCGGGATATCCCCGCATGATACGCAGCCCCACCAGACATCGATCGTTCCGCCATCCGAGGATCGTTGGATCAACCACTCCCCGTTCCGATACACCGCGACGTCGCTGAACCCGTCGCCGTCATAGTCGGCAGCCACGGGCTTGTCAAGGCACGTCCCGCAGCCCCAGTTGACCTGAGTCAGCGCCCCGTCAAAAGCGCGCCGGACGAGCCATGCACCCGCGTTAGGCCGGTACACCACGATGTCGGCCTGCAGTAGAGGGTGTGGGTAGAGAAGATTCGCATTTAACCTATCGGAGTCACTTATGTCGCGCTCACATGTCTCCCCATCGAAGACGGGATTCCCCATCGTATTGCGGCTCGCGTTTTGGCTACAATGCGGCGCCGGAACTCTCTCATCCTGACACGTACGTCCTGGTGTCATGTGCGCGAACCCCAGCATGTGGCCAAACTCGTGTGCCAAGACGGCCCCCACATCCCACTGGCCCGGCGCGGGATTGAGGGAGAACGTGAAATGGAGGTTGAACGTTATCGACTTCGTGCCACATTGAAGACAGACGAAGCCGTATCGAGTCAAAAAGAAGTTGTTTGAAAAATAGTCGACGAATGCGACGCTCGACATCGGGTCAAGGAGACCTGCCTGCTGATACTTCTGAGTGGTAGCGCAATTCATGTTCAATTGCGTGTTCGTGAAGTCAAAGGCGCCAAGCTGGAATGGCGTCTGGTTGGCCGGACATTCAGCCCCGTCATGGACCCCCGTATAGTTGCCGAGCCAGCCCTTGGCGTTCGAATCATCCCAAGCATTATGCGCACCGACAACCGCGTTTATGAGGCCAGGGTTGATGTTGGGGTCAGGGCTTGTGAGGAGATCGTACATGCCCTGGCTGAGCGATATCCCGGCGCCCGAAAGCGGACTGAAGTCAATGAGCTGACATTGTGCCGATACCGTCCCGGCGTGCGCCAGGCATACGACGATCATCACGGCGAGACCTGTTACTTTCTTCATGGCTCACTCTTAACGGGTTCGGTCGACACGCCGATGATGTAGTGGGCATGGCCGTCCTTGAACGCTTTGAGGTAGAGCCGCACGGGAACGCCAGCCTCGATCGGTGCGGTGAATGTGTTTCGCGTGTGCACGATCACGATCGGCGAAACGCCCTTCTCGATTCGTACGATGTCGCCCACGATCATGCGGTCGACAGTCGCGGGAAGATTCAGAGATTGCCGCTCGCGCGGCTTGATGATCACGATCACGTCCGCCACCTGCTCGAGCGGGATCGCGGGGTGATGCCCCGCGGCGTGGCCTGCAATCAACACCACCGCGATCACGGTGATCGCAGCCAGATACGTCAGACCGGCCATGCTCACTCGGGCCGCCGGTCGCGCTCGTTTCAGCACTTGGTTACGTCTGATTCCGGGCCCCGCACTGCTGATTGTGAGCATTGGCCAAACCCTCCCCAAAGTTCGTCGCACCTGGCCGCATGATTGGCGATGGCCCCCCGCGTGCCCGGGGGATCCAGGTACACCTCGGGGTGCCCGCCGTGTTGGCTTCTGTTTCCGCTCCCCCTTGTCCCCGAACAATCCTTGCCTTCTCGGCCGCGGCGAAACTCGGCGGATCCCTCTAGCTGCCTGGGCCAACTCTGCAGGCATCTGCGCCACTTTAGGTCGCGCCTTCGTGCGTTCCTGTCGCCCCTCTTACGAGCAAACGAACTCTTTGTCAAGCATAAAAGGTGTACAGGCATTTGATGAATGAGCCTACGACTGGCGTGGCTATCGGTTGCAGCGAATCTGAGGTCCGAGTGCTACGTACGGGCGCGGAGGAACAGGGAGGCGCCGATGCCCAGGAAGATGATGTTGGCCGTCCAGGCGGCGAGCATCGGGGGCAGGAGGTCGGCGCGCGAGAAGGCCAGCGCGATGTAGTGGATCACCGTGTAGGCGACCATGATCGCGATGGCCAGGCCGACGCCGAAGAGGCGGCCCCCGCGCGGTGACTGGAGCGCGAAGGGGATGGCCACCAGAACCATGATGAGGTTCTTGAGGGGCGACGACAGCTTCGAGTAGAGATCGACGAGGTACTTCTTGACCTGGAAGCCGGCGGCCTGCAGACGGCCGACGTAGTCGCGCAGCTCCAGATAGCTCATCGCGCTGACCGGCTTCTGGATCTGGGTGAAGTCGGCGAACTTCTCCTCCATCTCGATGGCCGCGTGCTGGAACGGCACCGTGCTCACGCCCCCGGTCGACGAGATCTCACGGAGAGCGCCGTCGCTCACGTCCCAGCCCCGAGACGTCCAGTGGGCCTTGCGGGCATCGAGCCGGTTGCGGAGCCGGAACTTGTCGTCGACCTCGAGCACGGTCACCCCGTACAGCTCCCCCGTCATCGGGCTCATCAGCTCGACCCGATAGAAGCGGGTGTCGCCGCTGCGCAGCCAGAGCCGCGAGCGCGATTGCAGGTGGCGCGGCTGCTGGCCGCGGATCTTCACCTGGTCGACCTCGTCGCCCCGCTCGTTGAGGACGGGCAGGGCCAGCTCCTGGAACATGCCGGAGCCGATCGCCACCACCACGGCCAGCAACAGGATCGGCGCGCTCGCCCGGTACAGGCTCATGCCCGCGGCCTTGAGCGCGGTGAGCTCGTGATAGCGCGTGAGGGTGAGGAACAGGAAGATCGTCGCCACCAGCATGACGATGGGCAGCGCGTCGTGCAGCGCCGCGGGCAGGCGGTAGACGAAGTGCTCGAGGATGTAGAGGAGCGGCGGCTTGACCCGCAGGTAGCGGTCGAGGGTCTGCACGAGGTCGATGACGATGAACAGCGCCGCCGCCACCGCCAGCGTGATGGCCATGAAGAGCAGGAACTGGCGGACCAGGTAGCGGTCGATCAGCAGGGTCGTCTCGCGGGCCGCCGCCGCGAACCGCCGTTCGCGGGCCAGGACCGGGCGGGGCACGCTCTGCCAGAGCACGTCGAGCAGGTGCCACATCACGCCCATGCGCGGGGCCCGCCACTCGAAGTGGGTGATGAACAGCAGCGAGCCGCCGATGATCGCGAACACCACGTTGGGCGCCCACACCCCGATCAGGGCGGGGATGGCGCCGCGGTTGGCCATGCCCTCGAGCGTGGTGAGCATGAGGTAGTAGGACACGAGGATCCCGAGGCTGCCGACCAGCGCGATGCTGCGGCCGCCGCGCTGCGAGCTGGCGGCCAGCGGGAACCCCACGAGGGCGAAGATCACCGCGGCCAGGGGCAGGGCGATGCGCTTGTGCCACTCGACCAGGAACGGCGCGCGGGTGTGCGGCTCGCGGCGCAGCTCGTAGATCTTCTGGGTGAGCGAGCGGAATCCCAGGTCCTTCTCCGGCTTCTCGAAGCGCGAGGTGGTCTTGAGCGGCGACTCGATGGTGAGGCTCATGTCGTAGACCTGAAACGCCGTGTACCGATAGCGCTTGCTGCCGGCCGCGCCGCCGAGGGAGGGCGTGTCGCGGGTCAGGTCCTCGGGGACGTTGGCGGGATTGACGTCGGCTTCGTTGACGCCGCCGTTGAGGAACCGCAGGGTGATCCGCTGGGTCTTCTCGTCGCTGAACAGGCGCCCCTCGCCGGCCGTGATGATGCGCGATAGCTTGGGATCGCGCTCGTCGGATACCAGGAGCCCCTTGAGGGCCACCCGCGACGCGCTCACCTCCTCGACGTAGATGACGACGTCCCCGAACGTGGTGTTGAACACCCGCTCCTTGAGGCCGCTGGACGCGCGGGCCTGGAGGATGCGGAAGAGCTGCAGCTGGAACGCCTGGTTCATCCGGGGCGCGAAGATCATGGTGAGGGCGCCGCTCACCAGCGTGACCGCGAGCGCGGCCAGCAGCACGGGACGGAACAGGCGCCACAGGCTGAGCCCGGCGGCCTTGCAGGCGACGAACTCCAGGTCCGCGGACAGGCGGCCGCCGGCCAGCAGCACGGCCACCAGCAGGGCCATGGGCAGGGTGTTGCTGAGGAACGACGGCAGCATGTAGACGAGGAGCTGGAGCACCAGGTGGAAGGGGACGCCCTTGGTGACCACGAGATCGGTCAGCTGGTAGATGCGATCGAGGAACAGGAAGAACGTGAAGAGCGAAACGCCGAAGAAGAAAGGCGAGGTCAGCTCCCGGAGAAAATACCGGTCGAGCGTGGGAAGGCCGGGCCACCTCACCGGACTGTTGTACCATGGCCGCGTGAGTCGGACGTCATGGCTGCTGCTCGTGATGCTCCTGGCCCACGCGTCAGCGTCGACCGGGATCGCCGCCGCCAACCCCTCGATCGACCGTCTGGAGCGCTTCCGCGACCTCGCGGGCCATCGCCTGGCGACCATCCAGCTCGGTGGCGGCTCGCGATCGGCCGAGGACGAGCGCGAGATCTACGCGCTGCTCGACGAGGAGATCGTGCAGAACGTGGCGAGCGGCGGGCTCTTCGCCTCCGAGGGTTTTCTCCAGGATCGCCTCGACGGATTCGCCGAGGTCTGGGGCGGGGCCACGTTCCGCGCGCTTGCCGTGGGTCCGCTGGCGGTGGTGGCCTGCTACCTCGGCGACGGCGCCAACACCGTGCGCGTCTACGGCCGCCTCGCGGGTGAGGCGGCGTTGCTCGGCACCGTGCGCCGCGAGGGACGGCCCGCGCTTCACCGGCTGCCCGGTCCCCCGCGCGCTCCCGTGGAGTTCCTGGTGGCCTGGGACGGGGCCTCATCGGGACGGGGCACCCGCGAGCTGCGGCTCGACGTGGTCCGCCTCCGTGGCGACGACGTGAGCGTGGCCTGGAGCACCGTGGAGGCGTTTCCGGAAGGCCTGGTGGCGCGGGACTACCGCGTGCGCGGCACCGAGGTGACGATCCGCTACGAGCTGCACTATCCCGGCTGGACGCCGGGCTGCGACGGGCAGACCGAGGGAGAGGACGTGTACCGCTTCGTGGCCGAGCGCGGGGCGCTCGTGCGCGCGAGCCGCCGTCAGATCAACGACTGGCACGCGGGGCTCCATCAGTTCGTGGGCCGGATCCTTTCGGCGCTGGCCAGCGGAGACCGCGGCGCGCTGGCCCAGCTCGTGCCCGACGCCAAGCTGCGCGGGACGCTGCCGGCCCGGCTCGATCGCGACACCGCGTGCGACGCGCGCGAGGCCGGCGACCGCGTGTCGGTGGCCGCCGTCGCCGAGGCGGGACGACCGTGGACGCTCACGTTCCTGCGCGCGGGCGCCCGCTGGCGACTGACTGCGGCGAGCCCGATGCTACAATGATTTGTCGCTGATGACTGCCGAGTCCGCTCCCATTTCCGACCGCTACGATCCCACCGCCGTCGAGCAGCACTGGTATCCCTTGTGGGAATCGCGTGGCTACTTCGGCGCCGACCCCGCGAAGGCGGGCAAGCCGTTCTCGATCGTGATGCCGCCGCCGAACGTCACCGGCTCGCTGCACCTGGGGCACGCACTCGACAACACGCTCCAGGACATCCTCGTCCGCTTCAAGCGCATGGACGGCTTCAACGCGCTCTGGGTGCCCGGCACCGATCACGCCGGGATCGCCACCCAGGTGGTGGTCGAACGGCAGCTCGACGCCGAGGGCCAGAGCAGGAAGGACCTCGGCCGGGAGGCGTTCGTCGAGCGCGTATGGCGGTGGAAGGAGCAATCCGGGGGAACCATCACCCGCCAGCTCCGGCGCCTGGGCGCGTCCTGTGACTGGTCGCGCGAGCGCTTCACCATGGACCCCGGGCTCTCACGGGCGGTGCGCGAGGCGTTCGTCCGCCTGTACGACGAAGGCCTCATCTACCGCGGCGACTACATCGTCAACTGGTGCCCGCGCTGCCAGACCGTGCTCTCGGACCTCGAGGTCGAGCGCGAGGAGCGCGACGCGGAGTTCGTCTACATCAAGTACGGGCCGCTCACCCTCGGTACCGTGCGCCCGGAGACGAAGCTCGGCGACACGGGCCTGGCCGTGCACCCGAACGACAAGCGCTACGCCGAGTACGTGGGCCAGACCCTGCACGTCCCGTCGGTCGACGGAGAGATCGACGTCAGGGTCGTCGCCGACGAGGCGGTCGATCCCGACTTCGGCACCGGCGTCATCAAGGTCACCCCCGGCCACGATCCGGTGGACTTCGAGATCGGCCGGCGTCACAACCTGCCCATCCGCACCGTCATCGGCTTCGACGGCAAGATGACCGCCGAGGCCGGGAAATACGCGGGGCTCGACCGCTTCGAGTGCCGGAAGCGGATCGTCGCGGACATGCAGGCCCTCGGCCTCATCGATCGCATCGAGCCGTACCGGCACGCGGTGGGGCTCTGCTATCGGTGCAAGACGGTGGTCGAGCCACTCGTGTCCAAGCAGTGGTACGTGCAGGTCAAGCCGCTGGCCGAGGTGGCGCTGGCGGCCGTCCGGGAGCGGCGGATTCGCATCGTCCCGCGCAGCTGGACGAAGACCTACTACCACTGGATGGAGAACATCCGGCCCTGGTGCATCTCCCGCCAGCTCTGGTGGGGTCACCGCATCCCGGCCTGGCACTGCGACGCCGACGGCTCCGTCCACGTCTCGCGGACCGATCTCACCGCGTGCCCCAAGTGCGGCGGGCCCCTGCGGCAGGACCCGGACGTGCTCGACACGTGGTTCTCGTCCGGGCTCTGGCCCTTCTCCACGCTCGGCTGGCCGGAGGATGCGCCGGAGCTGAGGACGTACTATCCGACGTCGGTGCTGGTCACCGGCTACGACATCCTCTTCTTCTGGGTGGCGCGGATGGCGATGTTCGGCCTGTACATGACCAAGGCGGTGCCCTTCCACGACGTGTACATCCACACCCTCATCCGCGACGCCGAAGGGCAGAAGATGTCGAAGTCCAAGGGCAACGTGGTCGACCCGCTCGAGGTGATGGAGCGCTTCGGCACCGACGCCTTCCGCTTCACGCTGGCCAGCATCGCGGCGCCCACCGTGCGCGACGTCCGCATCAGCGACGACCGCGTCGAGAGCTACCGCAACTTCGCCAACAAGCTGTGGAACGCGTCGCGGCTCGTGCTGTCCAACCTCGACGGCTACGAGCCGGGCCGCAAGCGCACGGGGACGCGGCCGCTGCCGGACCGCTGGATTCGCAGCCGGCTGGCCGCCACCATCCGCGCCGTGCGCACGCACCTGGGCCGCTATCGTTTCAACGACGCTGCCTCGACGGTCTACCAGTTCGTGTGGCACGACTTCTGTGACTGGTACCTCGAGATGGCGAAGATCCCGCTGTACCGCGCCGGTGACGGGGCGGCGCGCCGCCAGGCCCAGGAAACGCTGGTGACGGTGCTGGAGACGACGCTGCGCCTGCTCCACCCGTTCATGCCGTTCATCACCGAGGAGATCTGGCAACGGCTGCCCGAGCACGGCGAATCGATCATGCTCGCGCCGTATCCGAAGGTCGGCCGCGGCCACGCCGATGCCGCCGCCGAGCGCGACATGGCGATCGTCATGGACACCGTGACCGCCATCCGCAACATCCGCGGCGAGATGCGCATCTCACCCGCGACCACCCTCGACGTCACGGCGCGCCCCGTGGCGGAGCACGCCGCCGTGCTCGGCGCCGCCTCGGCCCTCATCGAGACGCTGGCGCGCGTGCGGCTGTCCATCGACCCGGCCGCCTCGCGGCCCGCCGGTGCAGCACTCGCGGTGGTGGGCGGCGCCGAGCTCTACGTGAGCCTCGAGGGTGTCGTGGACGTCGCCGCCGAGCGCGCGCGGCTGGACAAGGAAATCCGCAAGGTCGCGGAGACCGTCGGCTTCATCGAGGGCAAGCTCGCGCGGCCGGAATTCGTCGAGCGCGCCCCCGCCGAGATCGTGGAGAAGGAGCGCCAGCGCCTGGCCGAGCAGCGCGAGGTGCGAGAGAAGCTCGAGGCGAGCCTGGCGTGGATTCGAACCTCCGAGGGGGGCTGATACGCGCCAGATCCTTCAACTCGGAGTCGTCACGTCGACTCAGGCGATCGCGTTCGAGCTGGCGGAGCAGGGCGCGGCGGACGGTACGGTCGTCGTCGCGGAAACGCAGACTGAGGGGCGCGGGCGCCGGGGCCGGGTCTGGCACGACGCTCCGGGCGACAGCCTGCTCGTGTCGATCGTCGTTCGTCCTCGGTTGGACGTGTCGGACCTGCCGAAGCTCTCGCTTGCCGCGGCGGTCGCGGTCGCGGAGGCGATCGAGGCGGCGACAGGGTTGGACGTGAGGCTCAAGTGGCCGAACGACGTGCTCGTGCATCGCCGAAAGCTCGCCGGGATCCTGCTCGAGTCGAGAATCAGCGTCGCCCCGATCGTGGTCGTCGGCCTCGGGATCAATCTGCGACAACGCGTGTTCCCCGCTGCGCTGGCCGGAGCCGCGACGTCGGTCGATCTCGAGGGCGGTCGAGTGGTCGGGCGTGAGGAATTACTCGAGGTCGTGCTCGAGGCGTTCGGTCGCTGGCGGAGACGGCTCGAGAGCGAGGGCTTCGCCGCGTTGCGCACGCGCTGGCTCGCGCTCGCCGACACGATCGGGCGCACGGTGACGGTCGGGGAGCACGAGGGCCTCGCGGTCGATCTGGCCGAAGACGGTGCCCTCGTGCTGCGTCAGGCGGCGGGTCTTCAGCGCGTGTTCGCGGGTGAGGTGACGACGTCGCACCCTCGGTTGACAGCCCCGGGGACGGCGCTTATACTGCACTAAATCTAGTGGATGAGGCGGGTGGCGATCCCTACATACAGCGCTCGCGGCGCGGGCAGGGGATCGCGAGGCAGCGACGGTTCTCAAGGCGAAAGGGGCCGGCGATGGGGATGTGGGTCGGGCGCGGGCGTAAGGCGAGGGTCGCGTACGGGTTCGACGATATCGCGCTGGTGCCGGGGGCACTGACCGTCAACCCCAACGAAGTCGACATCGGCTGGGAGTTGGGCGGCCGGCGCTTCGACCTGCCGATCATCGCCGCCGCCATGGACGGGGTGGTCAGTCCGCGGCTGGCCATCGAGATGGGCCGGCACGGCGGCCTGGCCGTCCTCAACCTGGAAGGCGTCTTCGCCCGCTACGACAACCCCGACGAGGTGCTGGCGCGCATCGTCTCGGCGAGCCAGGAAGAAGCCACCAAGATCATCCAGTCGATCTACACCGAGCCGATCAAGGAAGAGCTGATCCACCGCCGCATCAACGAGATCAAGAAGGGCGGAGGTCCGGCCGTCGTCTCCTCGATCCCCTCGCGCGCGGAACGATTCGCCCAGATCGCCCAGGAGGCCGGCGCCGACATCTTCGTGGTCCAGTCCACGGTGACCACGGCCCGCCACCTCGCCACCGAGTACACGCCCGTCGATCTCGCCAAGCTCAAGAAGCAGCTCGCGATCCCGCTCATCATCGGCAACGTCGTGACCTACGAGGCGTGTCTCGAGCTGATGGAGTGCGGCGTCGACGCGCTCCTGATCGGGGTTGGACCCGGCGCCGCGTGCACGAGCCGTGAAGTCCTCGGGCTCGGCGTGCCGCAGGTGACCGCCACCGCCGACTCGGCGGCGGCCCGCGACTTCTACTACAAACAAACCGGCCGCTACGTGCCGATCATCACCGACGGCGGCATGACCACCGGCGGCGACGTGTGTAAGGCCCTGGCGTCGGGCGCCGATGCGGTCATGATCGGCTCGGCGTTCGCGCGGGCGGTCGAGGCGCCGGGACGCGGATATCACTGGGGCATGGCCACGCCGCACGTGAACCTGCCGCGCGGCACCCGCATCCGCGTCGGCATCGCGGGTCCGCTCGAGCAGATCCTCTTCGGACCCGCGTTCACCGAGGACGGCACCCTGAACCTGGTGGGCGCGATCCGGACGTGCATGGGATCGGTGGGAGCGCGTAGCATCCGCGAGCTCCAGCAGACCGAGCTGATCATCGCCCCCACGATCAAGACCGAAGGCAAGGTCTTCCAGCAGGCCCAGAAACTCGGGCGCCCGCGCTAAGCCACGTGACTCCCACGGTTCGACCGTCTTCCGAGGAGCGTCCCGGCTTTGCCGGGGCGCGAGGAGAGACCGGGGGAAAAATCGCGGTCGTGGATTTCGGCGGGCAGTACACGCAGCTGATCGCCCGTCGCATCCGCGACATGTCCGTCTACTCCGAGATCGTGTCCTGCGCGGAGCCCGTCGCGACCGTGCTGCGTGGTGGCTACAGTGGCGTCATCCTCTCCGGCGGGCCGTCGAGCGTGTACGAGGACAACGCCCCGCTGCCCGCGCGCGAGCTGTTCGAGGCCGGCGTGCCCGTCCTCGGCATCTGCTACGGCATGCAGGCGATGGGGATGCTGCTGGGCGGCCACGTGGTGCCCGCCGACCGGCGAGAATACGGCGCCGCCGAGGTGACGCTCACGGGCACGAGCCCGCTGCTCCGAGGCGTCGAGCCCGACCGCGACGGCAAGCTCAGCGTCTGGATGAGCCACGGCGACACCGTCATGCGGCCGCCCAAGGGATTTCGCGCGCTGGGCTCGACACCGAACTGTCCCGTCGCGACGATGGCCGACGAGGAGCGCCGACTCTACGCCGTCCAGTTCCATCCCGAGGTGTCGCACACGCCGCAGGGGCGAAAGATCCTCGAGAACTTCCTCGAGGTCTGCGGGGTCACGCGCTCGTGGTCGATGGCCTCGTTCGTCGACACGACGGTCGAAGACATCCGCACGAAGGTCGGCTCCGATCGGGTGCTGTGCGCGCTGTCAGGTGGCGTGGATTCGTCGGTCGTCGCGGTCCTCGTCCACCGAGCGATCGGCGATCAGCTCACGTGCATGTTCGTCGACAACGGCGTGCTCCGGAAGGGCGAGGCGGAGTCGGTCGTTCATACCTTCCGCGACGCGTTCAAGATCAACCTCGTTCACGTCGACGCCTCGCGCCGCTTCCTCTCGGCGCTGCACGGGGTCACCGACCCCGAGCTGAAGCGCAAGCGGATCGGGGCCGAGTTCATCGCGGTCTTCGAGGACGAGGCTAAGAAGCTCGGCGAGATGCCCTGGCTGGCTCAGGGCACGCTCTATCCGGACGTGATCGAGTCGGTCTCGTTCAAGGGACCGTCGGCCACGATCAAGACGCACCACAACGTCGGCGGGCTGCCCACGCGAA
>Ga0193725_1000238_pt1 | contig 17427 bp, 12 predicted proteins | sample H2a2metaG_FD_143058 | JGI IMG/M metagenome (GOLD analysis project Ga0193725, IMG submission 143058) | Soil microbial communities from a riparian zone of the East river system, Colorado, United States - H2a2 | ecosystem: Environmental > Terrestrial > Soil > Riparian zone | place: USA: East River... | reverse complement strand
CCTTCGCCCTTGAGAATGAAGGGGGCAGCAGAGAGCAGCCGCTTGACCATCCCGCCGCACTGCTCGCACCGCGTGAGGGGGGGCTCGGAAATCCGCTGTCGTGCCTCAAACTCGCGGCCACAGCTGGTGCACTGGTACTCGTATGTCGGCACGAGCGCTAAGGCTACAGGCCGGGTGTGAGCGTGTCAACGGTGCGGGTCGCCGGGCTCGTCCTCGGCATCCTCTTCGCGACCATCGCCTGCTCCACCGGACGTCAGGTCGAGGACGTCCGGCGATTGCAGGCCCGGGCGGCATTCGAGCGGGGGGTCAAGCATTTCGAGTCACGTGAGGCGTCTCAGGCCGTGGCCGCCCTTCGCGAGGCGATCTCGCTCGACCCGACGTCAGCCCTCTATCGCGATGTTCTCGGCCTCGTGTTCAGCCAGCTCCAGCGCCCCGATCTCGCCCTGGAACAGTTCCGGCAGGCGGTGGCCCTCGATCCCCAGCTTGCCGATGCTCACTTGCACCTCGGGGTCTCCCTGGCAGAGTCGAGGGAATGGGCCGAGGCTGCCGCCGCGTACCGCAAGGCACTCGCGCTCCCGACCTTGACCGTGCCCGATCTCGCCCACCAGAACCTCGGTCTGGCGCTGTACCACCTGCGCCAGTACGGCGAGGCGGAGCAAGAGCTGCGGTTCGCGATCACGCTCAGCCCGGAAATGCAGGCCGCCTATTACCATTTGGGGCTCGTCCTGACCGCGCAAAGGCGTCTGGAGGAGGCCAGGCGGGCATTCACACGAGCCCGGGCCCTCGGCCTGGACACTCCGTTCGGTGAAGCCGCGGGTCTCAGGCTCAACGCCCTCGGGGAGGAGCCGCCCCGGCCCTGACCCACCTCGGATTGGTCCAATTTTGCTGGCTAGAGCGGGCAAACGCGTCAAATCTATCTTGACTTTAGAGGGCCGGCAGAGTTACTAGTAGGCTGCTGTCGAGTCCTGTAGGCGCAGGTGTTGGTGTTGGCCAACGGCGAAAAGGGCGTTGTCTGCGCTGTTCACCTCCCACATGAGGAGGCGGTAATGAGAAGGTCTGTCGTCGTAGTCCTTGCCGTCCTCGCCATCCTAGGGCTGCTAGCGCCGCCGAGCTTCGCGCAGGCGCCGGCACCGAAGGTGACGATCAGCGGCCTGGTCGATTTCGTGACCACCGCGTACAAGAACTGGTCGCAGGTAGGGAACCAGCCAAGTAGCGTCACGGCCGGGAGCCAGCCGGACGTCACCAACAGCAAGGAGAAGGGTTGGTACTCCCGTGAGCGCGGTCTGTTCACGCTCACTGGTGAGGTCGGTAAAGTCAAGGGAGTATGGGCGATCGAGTTGGACTTCACCAACGGTGGCGGTAACTTCAACGCCTCCAGCCAGCCGGGAAGCCTCACCACCGTCGGCGTCGCACAAAGTGGCACGTCGGCGAACTTCGACCTCGACACCGACGTTCAGGGCGCGGTCGAGACCAAGTGGCTGTACGTCGAGGCTCCCATCACCGGACCGGGCTCGCTCCTACCGTTCATCCCGGTGGCGTCGATCGGACGGTTCGGCGGTCAGCCGTTCCGGGGCCACAATTACAAGGTCGGTATCCTGGCCAGCGGCGACTTTCCTGGTGCCACCCTCGAAACGACGTGGGCGCCCAACGTTCGCAGCACCCTGACCTTCGTGCAGATCAGCGAGGCGCTCGATAAGTTCATTGCGCCGAACCAGAAGGACTCGTTCGCGTTCCTGGCGAGCCTCGAAATGGACGTCTTCAAGGGGCTGACGATCAAGCCGACCTACGCCTACGCGCACTACGACGGCGGCAACTGCGGTACGGCCAACCTCGGCACGCCGGCGTGGGGCGGGTACAACCCGAACGCGAACTGCCCAGCCGTCACGGCCGGCAACGTCGCCGCTCCGGGCGGTGTGGGCCGCGACATCAAGCGCCATTACCTGGGCGCCGACGTTCGCTGGACCATGGGCCCGATCACCGTTCAGCCGACGTTCATCTACCTCCTCGGTGAGCAGGAGATCCTGAACCGAAACGGCGTGATCAACGACGTCGACATCCGGTCGTTCATCGCCGACACGATCGTCGGCTTCCGCACCGGTCCGCTGAACATCGAAGCACGCGTCATGTACACCCCCGGTCAGAACGCCAACCACGATTCCCAGAACGCTGGGGGTGGCACGATCCGTCGGTACGACCCGATCAACTCGGGTTTTGCCTACATGAACGGCTGGACCGAAATCTGGACGGGTGACATCGACTACATCACCAGCTTCTACGCTGGCCGCAGCTCTCTCGTGATGCGGGAGTCGCCCAGCTACGACAAGTACGGCCGCATCTTCGGGGGCCTGGCCGCTGACTACTCGCTGACGCCAGCCCTCACGTTCCGCGCGCTCACCAACGTCAGCTGGACTGACACGAGCGTCGACACGAAGGGTATCCTGGCGAACGGCATCACGACCAGCACCTTCGCCTTCCACGGCGGCAAAGAGCGGTACCTGGGTAACGAGTGGATTCTCGGTCTCACCTACCGCTTCGCGCCCAACGTGACCTTCGACCTCGCGGCGGCCGCCCTCATCACCGGCGACGCGCTGAACATCCAGCGCACCGGCGGCGACGGCAACAACCCGTGCGTCACCGACGGCGTGTCGACCTGCCAGTCACGCAACGTCTACAAGGGCACGGCCCGTATCCGCGTGACCTTCTAAGCTTCGCGGTTCGTTCGTCGAGAGGGCATGGGGGAAAACCCCATGCCCTCTGTTTTTGATTTGATATAGTCCTCCCTGATGCTCAAACACCGCGTCGCCCGTGGCCTCGTCGTCGCCGTCCTCGCTGTCTCCTCGGTCTGGCTCGCCCGGGCGTGGGGGCAATCGGCATCGCAGGCCCCCCCCGAGAGCGCGGCGCCGCTGTCGTTCAAGGTGCTGGCCGACCAGCTCACGGCGCTGTTTCCGGCCATCCAGACGGACGTGGTCGAGGTGACCGACGCGCGCGTGATCCTGGCCGCGGGGCGTGGCCAGGGCGTACAGCCGGGCCTGGAATTGGTCGGGTATCGGGAAGGCCGCGAGTTGATCCATCCGCGCACCAAGCAGTCCCTGGGGCGGACGGAGGAAACGCTGGGGCGCCTCGTCGTCTCCCAGACCTTCGAGAACTATTCCGTGGCCACGCAGGTCGATGGCCCGAAAGTGCAGGCCGGCGATCGCGCCCGCGTCAGCGCCGGCAAGGTCCGGCTTACCGTGCTTCCCCTGGGCACCGCAGCACGCCCGAGGGTGGCTGAGGTCGCCGTCCAAGAACTGCTTCAGGAGCTGGATCGGACGGGCCGATTCCAGGTCGCATTCGGCGACCAGGTGCTCGCGTGGCTCGGGCAGGAAAAGATCGGGCCCGACGATTTCTTGAAGGGCAAGGGAGTGGCGGAGGCGTCGCAGAAATTCAACCTCGCGCATCTGCTAGCCCTTCACTTCAACACCGTCGAGAACAAACTTTTCATGGAGGCTCGTCTGTTCTCGCGGACTGCACCAGCGCCCCTGCTTCAGACCACTCTCCTCGTGCCGTCGACGGTGAAGCCGCGACCCACCCAGCAGTTCTCGGCAGGCGGGTCGGGAGACGTCAAGGTCGAGAGGCGGTCGCTGCTGGCCCGGCTGCTGTCGGGTGACTGGGAGCCGAACAAGTACTCGTCGGGCGCCAGCTCGATCCCCGTCCGCCTGGCCGCGACGTTCCCGTTCCTGGTCGCCTCCATGGACGTCGCCGTAGCGCCGGCGGACAAGCAGCCGCGCCTCGTCGTGACCGACGGACAGAAGGTGTACGTGTACCGGATCAATGGCGAGAAGCTCGACGCCGAGTGGACGTACGACAAGCTCATGATGGGACGGATCCTCAGCGTGCAGTTCGCCGACCTCGACGGCGACGGTCACCTCGAGGTCGTCGTGAACCGCCAGGACGTCAAAGCGGGCATGATCGCGTACGTCCTCACGGTCCGGCAGGGTCGCCCGGTCGCCATCGCACAGGACACGGCGTTGCTGTTGCTGGCCGTCGACGAACAAGGTGATGGGCTGAACCGTAGCGTCTGGGGACATCCCCAGGACAAGACCGCGTTCTTCATGCGCGGGAACGCCATGCGCTACGTGCTCAAGGGCAACGACCTGGTCGCCACCACGCGGGCCTACGTGCCCGACACGATGAGGTTGACGGGGGCGACATTCTCCAACATCTCCGGGAAGGACAGTCGCGTCCTCGCCTACGTCGACGAATACAGCCGGCTGCGCATCGCGTCGGGGGCCAACGAGATGTGGCGCTCGCTGACGGTCGTGGGCGGCGGCATCGCCCGCGCTGTGATCCAGATCCCGATGTTCCAGACCACCGTCGACAAGCATTTCAAGATGGAACCCAACCCCCTCTCCGTCGATCTCGACGGCGACGGCGTCCAGGAAGTTCTGGTCCCCGTCAACGACGAAGAGGCCGGCCGGGTGGCGGTGGTCTACCGGGGTCCGGCGGGATTCCGCATGCAGATCGTGCAGTCGGGTTTCGAGGGGATGATCAGCGGTATGGGTGCGATCCCGGGCGACGCGGGGCCGTCCCTCGTGCTTTCCGTGCTCCGGCGGACCGGCCTGCTCCGGGACAGCGGCGAGACCCAGATCATCATGACCCTTCCCGAGTAGTTCGTCGCTTCCGGCGACCTTCATCACGCGTGATGTGACCATGAAGCGGGACACGACCCCTCCCCGCGGCATGCGCGACGTGCTGCCCGACGAGGTCGACCTCCGTGATCGGACGCTGGCGACGATCCTCGACGTCTATCGCCGGCGAGGTTTCGTGAGGATCGAGACCCCGGCCGTGGAGAGTCTCGCCCTCCTCACGGGCGGCGAGGGCGGCGAGAACGAAAAGCTCATCTTCAAGATCCTCAAGCGCGGCGAGCGGTTGGCGGCGGCCCGCGACACCGAGGAGCTGTCCGATCTCGGACTGCGTTTCGATCTCACCGTGCCGCTGGCCCGGTACTACGCCCACAACCACGCGCGCCTGCCCCAGCCGCTCAAGGCGATCCAGATCGGCCCCGTGTGGCGCGCCGAGCGCCCGCAGCACGGACGCTTTCGCCAGTTCACCCAGTGCGACATCGACATCCTGGGCGTGCGCTCGGAAGTCGCGGAGATCGAGCTGATCCTGGCCACCGCCGACGCCCTCCTGGCCATCGGCCTGGACGGCCTCACCGTTCGAGTCAACGATCGGCGGATGCTGGCGTCGGTCGCCCGGCACTGCGGATTCGAGGAAGCCCGGTTCGATTCCGTCTTCATCGCGCTCGACAAGCTCGACAAGATCGAAGCGTCCGGCGTGGCCGAGGAGCTCGTCGAGGCCGGGCATGCCCGCCCCGCGGTGAGCGCGCTGATGTCCCTCCTGGAGACGTCGGCGGGGACGGAGTCCACGCCCGAACGGCTGGCCCAGCGGCTCGGAGACGGAGCGGACCCGTCCGCCGCCCGCGCGTTGACGCGCATCATCGACAGCGTCACCCAGGTCGCCGGTGACCGGTTCCGCGTCACCTTCGATCCGACCCTCGTTCGCGGCATGTCCTACTACACCGGCCCGATCTTCGAGATCCGGTACCGGGACGCGGCCTCGTCGATCGCGGGCGGCGGGCGGTACGACCGAATGATCGGCAAGCTTCTCGGGCGCGACGTGCCGGCCACGGGATTCTCCATCGGGTTCGAGCGCGTCATCAACATCCTGACCGAACGGGGAGGGGCCGGCGCCCACCGGCACGGTAAGACCGCCATCGTGTTCGACGAGGACACCACTCACCTCGGGGCGGTTTTGGCGATGGCGCGCGACCTGTGGGACGATGGCGGCGTGGTGACTCTGGAGCTCAAGGCCAAGCGGTTCGGAAAGCAGCTTCAGGATCTGGAGTCCCGCGGCTTCGGCCGCGTCGTCGTGTTCGACGCGGAAGGACAGGCTCGGGACGCCGATCTCGCTCCACGTCCCGAGCCCGAGCGTCCGGCATGATCGAGGGCTTGGGAGACTGGAGACGGTCGCACCCGTGCGGCGAGCTGCGCGCCGAGGACGTCGGGCGCACGGTGACGCTCATGGGATGGGTCCACCGCCGCCGCGATCACGGCGGCCTTGTCTTCGTGGACCTGCGCGATCGCTCGGGGCTGGTCCAGTGCGTCTTCAATCCGGCCACGAGCGGCGAGGCCCACGCCCGCGCGGAGGCGATCCGGGCCGAGTTCGTGGTTGCCCTGCGCGGTGAGGTCGGACTCCGCCCGCCCGGCACCGAGAACGTCCGGCTCGCCACCGGGAGCGTCGAGGTCCACGTCCGCGAGGCGAAGATCCTGAACGAGTCGCGCGCGCTGCCGTTCCCCGTCGAGGACGACGTCGAGGTCGACGAGCTGACCAGGCTTACCTATCGTTATCTCGACCTGCGCCGCCCCTCGATGTTCCGGAACTTCGCCCTCCGCGACACCGTGTACCGGGCCACGCGGGCCTACCTGCATCGACACGGGTTCCTGGAGGTCGAGACCCCGTTCCTCATCCGCACCACCCCGGAGGGTGCGCGGGACTTCCTCGTCCCCAGCCGCCTGAACCACGGCAGCTTCTACGCGCTCCCCCAGTCCCCGCAGCTCTTCAAGCAGCTCTTGATGGTGGCGGGCTTCGAGCGCTACTTCCAGATCGCGCGCTGCTTCCGGGACGAGGACTTCCGCCGGGACCGTCAGCCCGAGTTCACACAGATCGACGTCGAGACCTCGTTCCTCGGCCGCGACGACGTCATGACGCTGATGGAAGGTCTCGTCGCCGAGATCTGGCAGGCGGGGCGCGGCGTCACTCTGGCGCGGCCGTTGCCGCGCCTCTCCTATGCCGAGGCGATGGACCGCTATGGCTCCGACAAACCCGACCTGCGCTTCGATCTTCCGCTGGTCGACGTCAGTCGGCTGTTCCGTGACGGTGAATTCCAGGCATTCGCTCAGGTCGTCGGACAGGGCGGGGTGGTGAAGGCGCTCCGCGTGCCCGGGGCGGGCGGTCTGAGTCGGAAGGAAGCGGACGATCTGGTGGCCACCGCGAAAGCGTGGGGCGCCAAGGGACTGGTCTGGGTGAAGGTGACGGCGGAAGGCTTCCAGTCCCCGGTCGCGCGCTTCCTGGATCCGCTGCGTCCGGCAGTGGTGGAAGCGCTCGGCGCCGAGGCGGGGGACCTGCTGCTCCTCGTGGGGGACGCGCCGTCCACGACCGCGACGGTCCTCGGCCGCTTCCGCGCGGAACTGGCCCAGCGTTATGGCCTGATCCCGGCCGATCGCGACGCGATGCTGTGGGTGGTCGACTTCCCGGCGTTCGAGTGGAGCGAGGAGGATCGGCGCTGGCAGGCGATGCATCACCCCTTCACCGCGCCGCGGGACGAAGACCTGCCGCTGCTGGACACGCAGCCGGGCGCGGTTCTGGCCCAGGCCTACGACCTCGTCCTCAACGGCCAGGAGATCGCGGGCGGCAGCATTCGTATCCACCAGCAAGCCGTCCAGCAACGCGTCTTCGAGCTGCTCGGCATCGACAAGTCCGAGGCGCGCGCGAAATTCGGCTTCCTGCTCGACGCGCTCGAATTCGGCGCTCCTCCCATGGGCGGCATCGCGTTCGGCCTCGATCGTCTGGTCGCCGTGCTCGCGGGCGAAGAGTCGATCCGCGACGTCATCGCGTTCCCCAAGACCCAGAAGGGCGTCGACCCGATGACCGAGGCGCCCGCGCCGGCCAGCCCGGCCCAGCTCCGGGAGCTGGGGATCATGCTGGTCGACGCTCCCGGCCGGCCGGGAGGTCCTCCCGCTGGGACGAGCGGAGCGCGGTGATAGACTGAGGGGGACTTGAGCGAAGCCGCCACCATCACGCGCCGTATCTCGCTCGCCCAGGACGTCGATCTCGGACATCTCCTGGGGAGGAACGACGACCACCTCCGCACGCTGGAATCCCAGCTCGACATCCAGATCGTCGCGCGCGGCCACGACGTCGTGCTGAAGGGCGCCGAGAGCCAGGTGCGTCGAGGCGAGAAGGCGCTGGTTCAGCTCGCGGAGCTCGTGCGAGCCGGCGCGCCCATCCGCAACGTGGAGGTGCGAGCGGCCTTACGCATGCTCGCGGACGACGAAAGCACCGACCTCAAGTCGGTCTTCGCCGACGCCATCCTCGTACCATCCAGGCGAAAGTGGATCGCGCCCAAGACCCTCGGGCAGAAGCGGTACGTGGACGCCATGCGCGCCCACGACATGGTCTTCGGCATCGGTCCCGCGGGGACGGGCAAGTCGTTCCTCGCCGTCGCCATGGCCGTGTCATCGCTGATGAAGCGTGAAGTCGCGCGCATCGTGCTCACGCGGCCGGCGGTGGAGGCCGGCGAGCGCCTCGGGTTCCTGCCCGGCGATCTCTACGAAAAAGTGCATCCCTATCTGCGCCCTCTCTATGACGCCCTCTACGACATGCTGGAGAGCGAAAAGGTCCAGAGCCTCATGGAGAAGGGGGCCATCGAGGTCGCCCCGCTCGCGTACATGCGCGGGCGCACGCTCAACGACGCGTTCATCATCCTCGACGAGGCGCAGAACAGTACGTCCGAGCAGATGAAGATGTTCCTCACGCGCCTCGGCTTCAACTCGAAGATGGTCATCACCGGCGACATCACCCAGGTCGACCTCCCGTCCTCGCGTCATTCGGGACTCATCGAGGTGCAAGCGATTCTGGCCAACGTCCCGGGAATCCGCTTCGTCTACTTCGACGACCAGGACGTCGTCCGCCATCAGCTCGTCTCCGCGATCGTTCGGGCGTATGACGCGCACAGCGCGCGCCCGGGGCCGGTGGTCTCGCGGTCGGCGCCTGAGGCCGCCCCCGACGCGCCGTAGCGGCGTGCCCGGGCACGCGGGGGCATCCCGCGTCTCGCTGAGCGCTTCTCGGCGTCGCCGCGTGCCCCTGCGCGCGTTGCGCCGCGCCTCCGAGCGAACGCTACGCGCGGCCGGCCGCGAGGCCGGCGTTGTCGAGATCACGGTGGTCGACGACACGGAGATCCGCCGGCTCAATCGGGCCTTCCGCGGCGTCGGCCACCGGACTGATGTCCTGGCCTTCCCGCTCGAGATTTCCCAGGCGCCTGCCGGCCCGGTCGGGCAGATCGTCGTCTCGCTCGATACCGCCCAGCGCCAGTCGCGCCGGCTCGGCGTCCCCCTCGACCTCGAGCTCGAGCTCCTCGTCACCCACGGCATCCTGCACCTCATCGGGTACGACGACCGCGACCCCGTCGAAGCTCGCCTCATGCACCTCCGCGAACGGGAGATCCTGTCGAGGGCGCACCGGGCATTGCCGCCGTTGCTGTGGAAAGGGCTGCTCCATGCATGATCGCGCGCGTCCGAGCGCCGGCTTCGTTTCCCTCGTGGGCCGCCCGAATTCCGGCAAATCGACGCTGCTCAACCGTCTGGTGGGCGAGAAGCTGGCGATCGTGTCTCCTCGCCCGCAGACCACGCGCAATCGCATCACGGGGATTCGCAACCTGCCGGAAGCCCAGATCGTGTTCGTCGATACACCGGGGCTGCACGCGCCGGCGGGGAAGCTCGGCGCGTTCATGCGCCAGACCATCGAGCGCGCGCTCGAGGACGTCGATCTCGTCTGCGTCATCGCCGACGTCACGGAGCGCCGGCATCCCGATCCAGAGATCCTCGAGATGCTCGTCCGGCATCGAGGGCCGGCCTATTGTGTTCTCAACAAGACCGACCGGCTGCGCGCGAAAGCGCGGCTGTTGCCGCTGATCGACGCGTGGCAGGGGACGGGACGGTTTCGAGAGATCGTTCCCATCTCAGCGCTCCACGGAACGAACTGCGACCGCCTGCTGCGACTGATCGTGGACGCGCTCCCCGAGCATCCGGCCTTCTTTCCCCCGGACGCGACCAGCGACCAGCCCGAGACCTTCTACGTCGCCGAGATGATTCGTGAGAAGGTCTTCATGCTGACCCACGAAGAGATTCCCTACGCGGTCGCCGTCAGGGTCGAGGAGCTGACCGAGCGAAAGGCTCCGGAAGCGCTGTATATCCGGGCCACGATCTTCGTGGAGCGCGACTCGCAGAAGGGCATCCTCATCGGTCACGCCGCGAGCATGTTGAAGCGGATCGGCACGGCCGCCCGCCGCGATCTGGAGGCGTTCTTCGGCATCAAGGTCTACCTCGCCCTCACCGTGCAGGTGCGGGCAGAGTGGCGGAAAGACGACCGGGCGTTGCGGGAATTCGGCTTCCTCAGGACCTCGTGACATGGCCCTCGGCAAGACGCGGGCCGTGGTGATCGGCAGCGTTCCGCTGGGCGAGAGCGATCGGATCGTGACGTTCTTTTCGCGGGACGTCGGCAAGGTCCGGGGCATCGCGCGGGCGGCGCGCCGGATGCGGTCCCGGTTCGGCAGCGCCCTCGAGTTGCTCACGCTCGGGGACCTGGTGTTCTTCGACGGGGGACGAAGCGATCTCGTGCAAGTCGATCACTTCGACATCGTTCACCCGTTCGAACGGGTCCGCGGTCATCTCGAGCGGTTGGGACAGGCGGCCTGGATGGTGGAGTGCGTGGCGCGACTCACCGCCGACCGTGATCCCAACGTGACGGTCTACAACGTGCTCCTTCGGGCCCTGCGAAGCGTGGAAGACGGGGTGTCCCCGCGACGGGCCGCGACGGCGTTCGGCCTCCGCTGCGTGGATGCGCTCGGCCATCGGCTGCGGATCGATGCCTGCGTGGGTTGCGGTCGCCGGGCGAACCCGGCGGGGGCGTCGATCGCCATCGACGTGGCAGCGGGCGGAGTCACCTGTGCCGCCTGCGCGGGCCGGACCCGCGACACCGTCCGCGTCGAGGCCAGCACGCTCTGGACGCTACGCCAGCTTCGGTCGACGTCGTGGGCCGACGCGATGGGGCTGCCTCTGGGGGCGACGGAAGACCGCGTTCGTGAGATCGTGGATCTGCACGTCACGGGTCTGGCCGGGCAGCCGGTGCGGGCGGCGCGCTTCCTGCGTGAGATCGAGCGTTCGTGGCCGGGCTCCACCGGCGGCCCGCGACTCGCGCCGGCGCGTCAACGAGGGGGAGAGTCGAGACCATGAACATGGACGTGATCGTCTCGCTGTGCAAGCGGCGCGGGTTCATCTTCCAGTCGAGCGAGATCTACGGAGGCACGGGATCCTGCTGGGACTACGGGCCGCTCGGCGTCGAGCTGAAGAACAACATCAAGCGGGTGTGGTGGCGGGACAACGTGCGGGTTCGCGCCGACATGGTCGGGCTCGACGCCTCGATCCTCATGCATCCCCTCGTCTGGAAGGCCAGCGGTCACGTGGACCACTTCACCGACCCGATGGTCGACTGCAAGGCCTGCCAGCGTCGGTTCCGCGCCGACAAGATCGACGAGCTGCCGTGGACGCACTTCTGTCCGGCCACCAAGGGCAACAGGTTCGTCATCCCCGCGGGCGAGCCCTGCGGTCACTGCGAGGCTCGGCGCACGTTGTGTCCGGAGTGCGGCAAGGGAGAGCTGACTGCTCCCCGCCAGTTCAACCTCATGTTCAAGACGTTCATGGGGCCAGTCGAGGAGGACGCCGCGGTGACCTACCTGCGGCCCGAGACGGCACAGGGGATCTTCGTCAACTTCGACAACGTGCTCCAGTCGATGCGCCTGAAGCTGCCGTTCGGCATCGCGCAGATCGGCAAGGCGTTCCGCAACGAGATCACCCCCGGGAACTTCATCTTTCGGACCCGCGAGTTCGAGCAGATGGAGATCGAGTACTTCGTCAATCCCCACGACACCATCGACGGCCGCCCGGCCGATGAGGTCTGGCACGACCGCTGGATCGAGGAGCGCTTCGCCTGGTACCAGCGTTACGGGGTGCGGCGGGAGCGGCTCAGGCTCCGGGAGCACGAGAAGACCGAGCTGGCCCACTACGCCAAGCGGACGGCCGACATCGAGTACGAGTTTCCCATCGGATGGAGCGAGCTGGAAGGCATCGCCAACCGCACCGACTTCGACCTCAAACAGCACGCGCAGTGGAGCGGCAAAACGCTGACGTATTTCGACGAGGAGCGCAAGACCCACGTGGTGCCGTTCGTGATCGAGCCGTCGGCGGGCGCGGATCGGAGTCTCCTGGCCTTCCTCGTCGACGCGTATCGTGAGGAAGAAGTGCGGGGCGAAAAGCGGGTCGTCCTGCGCCTGCATCGGGAACTGGCGCCGACGAAGATCGCGGTGCTCCCGCTCCTCAAGAAGCGCCCGGAAATCGTGGCGACGGCCCAAGCAATTCGCGGGACGCTCGCGCGCGAGTGGACGACCATGTACGACGACACGGCCGGGATCGGTCGTCTGTACCGGCGTCAGGACGAAGTGGGGACACCGTACTGCGTCACCGTGGACGTGCAAACGGTGGGCGACTCCGCCACGGGGGAGTCGGGCGATCAGTGCGTGACGATCCGCGAACGGGATTCGATGGAGCAGGTCAGGGTGCCGATCCCTGAATTGCCGGCGCTCTTCCGCGGGCTTCTCGCGGAAGAGTCGTGGTCGGACGCCGTCGCGCGCTATTCCCGCGCGAAGCCTTGACGGGGGTTCACGGAGTCTGAGGCGGCTCCTGCGCGCGGCGGATCGGGTGAGGAGTGCTCCCGGCGGCTGGCCGTGGCATTACGGCGGCCCCGGATGTCGGCGGCGGCGGCGCGGGCGGGGGCATCGCACTGGGCCAGGTCTCGCGGCCTCCTGAAGAGGAGGTCTGACTGGGCGCGGGAGCCGTCGGTGCTGGCAGTGGACTCGTGGTTGGAGCCGGTCCGGGCGCTGTGGGCGGCGCCGGCATGGGCGTGGCGGGGGCAACGGCTGGCGGTGTCGTGGTCGGGGTCACGGCCTGGCGGCGGGGTCCGCATGACACGCCCGGCTCGGTCCCGCGCACGAAGGCCATCGTGACCACGCGCACGCACTCGTTCGACGGGTCCAGATCGATCGGAACCAGCGACACCCGCTCCGGGACCGGGAAGTCTTCGCGCGGGCTATCGCCCAGGATCTTGGCCATGTACGCGGTCCAGATCGGCACGGCTGTCCGGCCACCGGTCTCCTCTCGCCCAAGACTGCGCGGGCGGTCGTAGCCGATCCACACGCCGGTGGAGAGATGCGGCGTGAAGCCGATGAACCACGCGTTCGAATAGTCGTTCGTCGTACCCGTCTTCGCAGCGATGGGGCGCCCCAAGGCCTTCGCGCCCTGCCCGGTGCCCCGCTCGACCACGCCACGCAGCATGTGCGTGATGACGTAAGCCATCTCGGGACTGAGCGCCTCACGGCCTTCCGGGACGTGCTCCTCGAGGAGCTTGCCCTGGGCGTTCGTCACGTGACGGATCGCGGTGGGCGGCATCCAGACGCCTTGATTGGCGAGCACGCCGTAGGCCGAGGTCAGCTCGAGCAGGGTCAGGTCCGAGGTTCCGAGCGCGAGGCTCAGATTGAGATCGAGCGGGCTGGCCACTCCCAGACGCCGGGCGACCTGAATCGTCCGGTTGATCCCGATGCGCTCCTGAAGTTTCACGGTCACGACGTTGATCGATTCTTCCATGGCCTGCTGGAGGGTCGTGGAGCCGCGGAACTTTCGGTCGTAGTTTTCGGGCTTCCAGACGGTGTTGCCCACCGTGTACGCCACCGGCGCGTCCTCGATGCGGGTGGCCGGCGTGAGGCCGCTCTCCAGCGCGGCGATGTAGACGAACGGCTTGAAGGCCGACCCCGGCTGTCGCTTGGCCTGAACCGCTCGGTTGAACTCACTGCGGAAGAAGTCGTATCCGCCCACGATGGCCTTGACGTATCCCGTCTGCGGCTCGACGGTGATCACGGCGCCCTCCGGATGTTCCCCGGGCCGTGGCTTGACCGTTCGCGCTTCCAACGCCCGGAGACCATCACGGAGCGCTTGCTCCGCCGCGAGCTGCATGGACGGGTTGAGCGTCGTGTAAACCCGCAGTCCGCCCTTGAAGACCATGTCTGCGCCGTACTTCGCCTCCAGGGCCTGCTGAACATATTCGAGAAAGTACTGCCCGGTGTTGCGCCGGCGCTCGGGTGGGATGAGACCGAGATCGGTCTTCGCCAGGCGGGCGCCCTCGCCCTCGCGCAGCACGCCGAATTCGGCCATCCGGCGCAGGACCACCTCGCGTCGGCGCCGAGCCGCGTCCGGGTGGTCGAACGGAGAATAGCCGGACGGAGCACGGGGCAGGCCGGCCAGCAACGCCGATTCTTGGAGGGTCAGCTCGGAGACGGACTTTCCAAAATACGTGCGGGCCGCCGCCTCCACGCCGTAGGCGCCGTGACCGAAATACACCTGGTTGAGGTACATCTCGAGGATGCGCGTCTTCGAGTACCGCCGTTCGAGCTCGAGGGCGAGGATCGCCTCCTTGAGCTTCCGCTCCAGGCTCTTGTCCGGCGTCAGGAAGAGCACCTTGGTGAGCTGCTGGGTGATCGTGCTTCCGCCCTCGACGATTCGACCCCGCCGGTAGTTCTGATATACGGCCCGTGCGATGCCGAGAGGATCGACGCCCCAGTGTGAGTAGAAACGGCGATCCTCGGTGGCGATGATCGCGTCCTTGAGCGACTTGGGAATGCGGGTGAGGGGGACGAAGATCCGCCGCTCGACGTGCAGCTCGGTCAACAGCTCGTCGTTGTCGTCGTAGATCTTGGTGCCCAGAATCGGCTGAAAGGTCTCGAGCGCGCTGACCGGCGGCAGTGAGCGGGGCAGGATCATGAACGCCCACAGCGCGGCGACCCCGATCCCGGATCCGATCACGAGGGTCACGACGCCGACACCAATCAGCGACCGTCGCACCCAACGCCGCAGCGGGGAGTCGGAGCCGCCTTCCCCTCGGGGCTTCCCGTTCCGAGCGGCCATGCGCCCAACATTATACTGACGCCTTCCGCCCACGCTTCCCTTCAAACGCGGCCACTTGAATCCTTCCCGGGCAGAGTTGAGAATGCTGGCTGATGGCTACTGCGTTGCGCGACGATTTCGAAGCCCGGGGACTGATCGCGGGCGCCAGCGAGGGGTGGAGCGAGCACCTGGCAACCGGCTCCCGGACGATCTACGTCGGGTTCGACCCCACCGCGGACAGCCTTCACATCGGCAGCCTCCTGCCATTGCTGGCCTTGCGACGCGCGCAGCTTGCCGGACATCGTCCGATCGTCCTGGTGGGTGGCGGGACGGGTCTGATCGGTGATCCGAGCGGGAAGTCCGGTGAACGCGCCCTGAACCCGAAGGACGTAGTGCACGAGTGGGCCGAGCGTCTCAAGCGGCAAGTCGCTCCGTTTCTCGATTTCGATGATGGCCGATTGTCGGCGGTGCTCGCCGACAACTACGAGTGGATCTCGGAGCTCGACGTGCTTTCACTCCTTCGTGACATCGGCAAGCACTTCGCCGTTGGCGTCATGCTGGCCAAGGAGTCGGTGAAGGCCCGTCTGCAGACCGGCATCTCCTACACCGAATTCAGCTACCAGGTCTTGCAGGCCTACGACTTTCTCTGCCTTTTGCGCCGGTACGGCTGCACCGTACAGATGGGGGGCAGCGACCAGTGGGGCAACATCACGGCCGGCATCGACTTGATCCGCCGCGTGGAGGGCCGTGCCGCGTTTGGACTGACGCTACCGCTGGTCACCAAGAACGACGGCGGCAAGTTCGGGAAGACCGAAAGCGGGACGATCTGGCTGGACCCGAAGCGGACCTCGGCCTACGAGATGTATCAGTTTTGGCTCAATACCACGGACCGGGACGTGGCCGGATTCCTGAAATACTTCACGTTCCTGTCGCTGGAAAGTATCGAAGGGCTGGCCGAGAGCACCCAGACATCGCCTGAGCGCCGCGAGGCACAGCGCGCCCTTGCCCGCGAGGTGACGGCCCTCGTGCACGGCCAGGAGGGCGCTCGAGAAGCGGAAGCAGCCAGCTCGGCCCTCTTCAGCGGACGAGCAACCGAGGGACCGCCGGCCGGAGCCGCCCCCGGAGCTGTCTTTCCGCCTGAGGCACGTGCCTGGCCGCTGTGGAAACTTCTAGCCTCGGTAGTCGAGCAGACCGGTGGCAGGATGTCCACCTCCGAGGCTCGCCGGCTTATCCAGCAAGGTGGGGTGGAGGTCGACGGATCGCGGGCGTCCGGTATCGATCAGACGACCCCATCGGGCTGCCACACGGTCAGGGTCGGTAAACGCCGGATATATCGGGTCATTGTCGAGGACGCCGACCCGCGATTCAGTCGATGAGGGAATGGCTTGACAGCAGAGAGCCTTCTGAGTATAGTCAGTTTTTGCCCGCATCCTGCAGGGCCAATGGTTTAGGAGTAAAGTCCGGTCACCTTCCAAGCTGACCGTCGTGTTCTTTGACAGTCGCATATGCTACTGGCTCACCGAAAAGGTGTGAGCACCATCCGTTCTAACGAGTACCTTGCGCTCGGCCGAGTGACTGCACGCAACACGCAGGAACCGTTCGAGCTTGAGGACCAGGTTCATCGCTTTTCATGGCGAGTTTGATCCTGGCTCAGAGCGAACGCTGGCGGCGTACTTAACACATGCAAGTCGAACGAGGAGTTTCGGTGTAGCAATACATCGGAGCTTCGAGTGGCGCACGGGTGAGTAACACGTGGGCAACCTGCCCTTGAGACTGGGATACCCCCTCGAAAGGGGGGCTAATACCGGATACGCTCCTCAGGCCGCGAGACCTGGGGAGGAAAGGTGGCGAAAGCTGCCGCTCTTGGAGGGGCTTGCGGCCTATCAGCTAGTTGGTGAGGTCATGGCTCACCAAGGCGATGACGGGTAGCTGGTCTGAGAGGACGACCAGCCACACGGGGACTGAGACACGGCCCCGACTCCTACGGGAGGCAGCAGTGGGGAATTTTCCGCAATGGGCGAAAGCCTGACGGAGTGACGCCGCGTGGGGGACGAAGGCCTTCGGGTCGTAAACCCCTGTCAGAGGGAAAGAAGGGTCGCGCGGTGAACAGCCGTGCGATCTGACGGTACCTTCAGAGGAAGCCCCGGCCAACTCTGTGCCAGCAGCCGCGGTAAGACAGAGGGGGCAAGCGTTGCTCGGAATCACTGGGCGTAAAGGGCGCGTAGGCGGGATGGCAAGTCGGTCGTGAAATCCCTCGGCTCAACCGAGGAGCGTCGGCCGATACTGCCGTTCTTGAGGGATGCAGAGGAGACTGGAATTCCCGGTGTAGCGGTGAAATGTGTAGAGATCGGGAGGAACACCGGTGGCGAAGGCGGGTCTCTGGGCATCTCCTGACGCTGAGGCGCGAAAGCGTGGGGAGCAAACGGGATTAGATACCCCGGTAGTCCACGCTGTAAACGATGACGACTAGGTGTGGGGTGGTTCAGTCCATTCCGTGCCGCAGCTAACGCATTAAGTCGTCCGCCTGGGGAGTACGGCCGCAAGGTTGAAACTCAAAGGAATTGACGGGGGCCCGCACAAGCGGTGGAGCATGTGGTTCAATTCGATGCAGAGCGACGAA
>Ga0193725_1000237_pt1 | contig 17437 bp, 16 predicted proteins | sample H2a2metaG_FD_143058 | JGI IMG/M metagenome (GOLD analysis project Ga0193725, IMG submission 143058) | Soil microbial communities from a riparian zone of the East river system, Colorado, United States - H2a2 | ecosystem: Environmental > Terrestrial > Soil > Riparian zone | place: USA: East River... | reverse complement strand
AGGAATCCCAACTCCACGCTGCTTGGGGTCGTGCTCACCGAGGAGTTGGGATTCCTGGTCCAACATGGGCTGGCGCTGTCGGCCGGCGTGACGATCTATGTCGCGGCGTCGAACCTCGTTCCCGAGTTTCAGGGCAAGAAGGGCTGGGCGCTGCCGTCTGCATTCTTTGCCGGCGCCGCCGTATTCTTCCTAACCAAGATGTTGATGGATGGCGTGTCGTGACGGAGCCTACGCTGTTTCAAGGGTCCACCGAGCCGTTAGCGGCACGGATGCGGCCCAAGACGCTCGATCAATTCCTCGGGCAGGAGCATCTCCTCGGCCCGGGGAAAGCCCTCGGCGACCTGATCCGCCGCGGCGATGTCGGGTCGTGCATCTTCTGGGGGCCGCCGGGCTCCGGCAAGACGACGCTCGCCAAGATCATCGCCAACTACACCGATCGACAGTTCGAGCCGTTTTCCGCGGTGACCGAAGGCGTGGCCCGCGTGCGCGAGATCATCAAGGAAGCGGAAGAGCGGCTCAAGTATCGCGGGCAGGGCACGATCCTGTTCTGCGATGAAATCCACCGCTTCAACAAGGGGCAGCAGGACGCGTTTTTGCCATGGGTCGAGAACGGCATCATCACGCTCGTCGGTGCGACCACGGAGAACCCGAGCTTCGAGCTCACCGGAGCCCTCCTGTCCCGGTGTCGAGTGTTTGTTCTAGAACCGTTGACGGAACAGCACATCCGGACGGTGATCGAGCGAGCCCTCGCTCTGGAAAACAAAGGGAGAGGGGAGAAGGGAGAGGTACGATTCGGTGAGGAAGCACTGTCGCTGCTCGTCACTCACGCCCAGGGTGATGCGCGACGCGCGTTGAACACGCTCGAAGCCGTCTTCAAGCACGTATCGAACATCTCCCCTCTCCCTTCTCCCATTCCCGGTGAAGTCATCCGCCAGGTTTTGGAAAAGCCGCTGCCGGTTTACGACAAGGCCGGTGAGCAGCATTTCAACCTGATCTCGGCGCTACACAAGGCGATCCGCGGTTCGGACGCCGACGGGGCGTTGTACTGGCTTGCCCGAATGCTCGCTGGTGGGGAGGATCCGCTCTACATCACGCGGCGGCTCGTGCGCATGGCGATCGAGGATATCGGGCTGGCGGATCCGCGGGCGCTGTCGGTCGCGCTTGCGGCCAAAGACGCCTATCACTTCCTCGGCAGCCCCGAAGGCGAGCTGGCACTGGCGGAGGCCGCGATCTATCTCGCCACCGCGCCCAAGTCGAATCGCGTGTACCGTGCGTTCGGCGCCGCGCAGACCGCCGCCCAGGAGCATCCCGCGGAGGCGGTGCCTCTGCATATTCGCAACGCGCCCACCTTATTAATGAAGGAGCTAGGCTACGGGGCGGGGTACCGGTACGCGCACGACGACCCCAACGCATACACTCCGCAGGACTACCTTCCAGAGTCGCTCAAGGGGAGCAAGTGGTACGAGCCGAGTGAATTCGGCTACGAGAAGACTGTCGCAGAGCGGATCGCGGTGTGGGAGCGCCTGAAGCGGGAGGCGTCGCGGTGATTCTCCCCAGGTAGCCTATCGCCGCGCTCGCGTGCCTTACTTGGGTCAGGAATTGGCTCCAGGTGCGCGACGTGGAGCGTGCGTGCGTGGACTCGATCCAACAAGACGACTTCCAGGGGCGGGCTGCCCCGTGCTCGCTCCACCCGGGCGCGATGCCGAGCTCCCACAAGCGCCGGCCCAAGTTCACAGACGGGCAGCTGCTCCCAGCGGGGAAGAGCTCGAGGACATAGTGACGCTCTAAGCTGTTCAGGACGAATTCCGGGACCCTCGGGCGCAGCGCCTGGAGCACGTCGTCAGGAACGTGAGCGCCTGCCAGGTTGTGAGCCAGTCTGAGCGTCCAATAACAACACGTCACCGCCCGGCTTTGTCGCGCCAGATCGACAAACGTCGGCCAGTCGATCGCTCCCTCGCCCTCGCCGCCCGGCCCAGTAACCGTCGCCACGTCTCGGAAAGTGCGCCAGGCGCCCAGGTGCATTTCGTGAGACCACGCAAAGTGAATGCAGAGGTGCAGCAGCCGGTGCAGGGGATCAGGGACCCACGCGGCCCGTCCGTCCACGCTAATCCGCTGTGCGCGTAGCCACAGAGTCTCCGGCGCGAGTCTGAACGGATGTCCCGGGGACAAGGGGGCCCGATGGATCTCCATGCCCACACTCCCGGTTGCGACGTCAAATAGCGGTGGCAGATGATGGTGATTCCGGTACCAGGCTGCGGGGAACTGCTTGGACCACCACCTCCAGCCTTCCTCCTGGAGCAGTGACCAGGCCTCTTCCGCTCGGTCCGGCCAAACCAGTAAGTCGACGTCCCCCATCGGCCGGTCACGAAACGAAGGATAGGCCGTGTAAGCGAGCGCGCTGCCCTTCAGGAGCATCACGTCGATCGCATGTGTCGCGAGTGCCGCGACGGCTTGGTGCAGGAACCGCTCGAGTCGTAGCGACTGAAACTCCGACACCATGGCGAGCCGTCGCCACACCGTCTCCACCTCTGGAGGGAGGTGGCCGATCCCGACCCGCTGCAGCGACCGCCACACGATCAGCGTTGCATTTTCACTCTGTGCCAGGCCGAACAGCTCTGGCCAGTTGAGCTCGCCGCTCAACAGGCGGCTCACCTCCGCATCATTGGCGGGGGCGCCGGCTGTGAGGAGCAACAGCTGGGCCTCGTGGGACAGAAGGCACCGGGTGCGGACGGCGCTCACTGAGCCTGGACTTCCCCGTGCCACTCCGTCAGCTGCGCGACCACTTCCGGGATCCGCTCGAGGTCGCGAACGAACGTGAGCTCGTAGATCGGCACCGCTCCGGCCACGCGCACGGCACGGTCGAATAGCACCGGCGCCTCTGACTTCCCCAGCAGCGAGCCGAGCTTCGCATGCTGGACAAGCGACACGGCCGCCCGAACGGCGGGTAGCAGCGTGCGACGAGCCGCGGGGGAATTCATGCGAGCCCTGGTCGGTGCGAGTACGTACAGCGCCGTCAGCGCCGTTGGATCGAGCATGAGCCTGTGCTCGGGTAATCGGCTCAGGATCTGCTTGCTCGTCACCCTCGTGCCATCGAACGGCTCTGTCGGCCAGGCCTTCCCGTCACGCCGCTGTAGCTGGTAGGCCCCGATTGATTTGAGTCCGGCGTGATCGCCCACTATTCGTCGGGCCGCGTCATCCCACAAACGTACGCTGTGCACACCGGGCGATGCGGTAACGGGTGCACGGGGTTCGACGGCCAGCGCATCGTCGGTCAGGATGCGCGCTCCCGCCCCCGCCATCGCCATCGCCAGGGTTGACTTGCCGTAAAACGATGGAGCGAGAAAGCCGATCGCGCCCCCATCGAGCGCGACGGCGCTGCCGTGCAGACAGAACATTCCCGATGCGTACAGCGCCAGTGGCAGGACCTGTGAGATGACGTCAAGCCGCGTCGCCTGCAGGGAGAACGCTGCTGCGGGCGACCAGCTGATGTCGCGGCCGTCGGGGGAGATATCGAAGCTGCCCGTGTCCGCGTACTGCAGCCGGTAGCCCCCCGAGATCTTGTAGAGCGAGACCTCGGCTCCCGCGATCGCGCCGTCCGTGCCGAGCAGCTCGGTGCTGCCTGAGGCGCGTGGCGTGCCGGTGGTGCGTAGCGTCCAGTGTGGCTCGGCATCCCGACTCGTACGGAGCTCCGGAAACGCGATCACGGAACGCAGACAGCGGCCGAAGACGGAGTAATAGGGCATGGGACTCGGATGTGGGAACGGCTGGAGAGGCCGCTGACGCGGCCCCCCAGCCTGGCTCGAGCCTACCTTGAACCGGTAGGCGGCAGGAGATCCGTCCCACTGAGGATGGTCGCACCATCCCCGAGTCCTACCAATGATCCAAGGGTCAGCTCACGGAAGGTCCCGAAACGTTCGAGCGTCGGTTTGGCGTACATAATCTCACCTCCTCAAGCATGGGTAGAAACCGGGCAGCTTGCCCGGCGAAGGACGGCCCGACATCGGCCATCGTCGGTGCGCTCCGGTGACTCGGTCCACAGCCCCAATTGGAGGGTCGCAGCCGCCCCCGCAGCCACAGTTCCACCTGCGCGGTGGAGAAGAGCGCGAGTGCAACGTCAGCATCTCCATGGCGCAGGTATTCGCGATACGCGCGTTGCAGCAGGCTCGGCTGAATCAGGCCGAGCTCCGCCAACACCGGCGAGTCGAGCAGCGGTCTGAGTAGGTTGGGGTAGCCTTCGCGCATCGCTGTGACGACGGGGTTGACGATGACGCCGGTCTTGAATCGACGCGGAGCCAGAACCTCGGCGGGTAGCATGCCGCGCATCGCCCGCCGCAAGAGGAGCTTCGTCTCTCGGCCCGAACGCCGTTCCGTGCGTGGGCGCAGCGCCGCAAAGCGGATCAGGCGTTCATCGTGGGAAGAACGCGGACGTCAACGCGAAGTACATTTCGTAACCGGCACTGCTTTTGCCCCGCCGGCTTGGCGTGTGAAGCGTCTGCCGCTCGGCGAGGCGTCCAACCCACCGCCGGTCCATCCAGTCAGGAATCCACCGCTCCAGATAGCCGTGCAGGCGCTGGCCGCCGCGCAACAGCGTGGCCGCGCGTAGTGCTGACGTCGGCAGCGTGGGCTTGATCACGTGGCGGAAAAACTCCCGGACTCCCCGGCGCGCGCTGGCTCGCCACTCGCGCGCGAGCGTCACCCACCGCCCTGTGCGTAGCAGATCCACGAGATAGCTGAGATCTGCCGCAAACAACTGGTCCCCGCCTCCACCGCCCAAGGCCACCCGAGCGCCGATCGCGCGACTACCACGCGCCAGGGCGCGGTTGAACATCTCGAAGAAGTGCTCGAACGGCTCGTCGCGCTCGGTGGCACCCTCGGCTGTTTGACCGAAGAGCGGAATCTGCCGGATGTCCAGCCAGTGAACGGGAGTATTCCAGTGGTGCCCAATGGCGCTGATCAGCTCGTCCTCACGGCCCGGGTCCGCTGGGGGAAAGCTGACTGACACCGGACGCAGCACGCGGGAGGAATGCCCACCTTGGAGAATCTTCTGCCCTGCTCCGAACACGGCCGTCGAGTCCAAGCCGCCACTCATCCAGACGGACGTCACTCCGCGTGGTGCCAACCGTTCGTCCACGGCTCGACCCAGGAGCTCGCTCAGCTCGACCGCTGCTTCGTCGAACGTCGGTCCCGATGCAGATTCGATTTCTGGTGGGTGCCAATGCTGCTGCACCTGGGCTGCGCGCCCGTTCGATTGGGACAGCCGCGAACCGGCGGGGACGAGGTTCACGGCTCGATACGCCGTTTCGTGAGGAGAGGGCCAAAGTGCCGCGGCCGTCTCGGCGAGGAACTCGAGGTTGAGGTCGTCCGGGCAACGGGGGTGGGCGACAACGGCGGACAGCGTCGAAGCGATGACAATGCTGTGATCGAGGTCAGCATAGAAGAGCGGCCGGGAGCCCGCGAAGTCGCGCGCGCAGAACACCCGGCGCTGGGAGCGATCCCACAGAATGAAGGAGTAGTCGCCTTCGAGGTGCTGCAGGCAATGCTCGCCCCAGGCCCGGTAGGCGGCGAGGATCAGGTGGCTGGGCGTGGTGCCGCCGAGGCGTTGATCCAGGGCCGTGAGTTTGTCTCGGAGTTCCCGCCGATAGTAGAGCGACGCGTCCGCTGCGACGACGAGGTCACCATCCGCGACGACCAGGACGTCACCGCTGAGCCCATCCTCGAGCTCCCACGCATTCCGAGCTACCGAGAGAGCCGCGCCGTCCGCGCGCCATATCTGAGAGCGGTCGTCACCGCGCGCGCTCATCTGGCCGAGCATGCGCCGCATCAGACTCTCGTCGACAGGTTGATCGCTCTTGCTGAAGACGCCGAGAATGCCGCTCATGAAACCGCTGTCACTCCCATGCGTGCCAAGTCAGCGAATTCCTTGACGCGCCATTCTCGATCGGCGAGCACATGGCCTTGGTAGTCCACCCATGCGTGCGCCAAGAACCGTGCACCCTCTTGGCGGACCCCGACACGGATCCAACTACCCACAAATCCGTGCGATTCGAGCGTACGGTGAACGGCGACCGCACGAACGAGGCAGGTCGGACGAAACAGCCCGCACTCGGCCGCTCGCTCCACGGCCAGCGCGAGCCGGCGCACCATCGGCGCGACGTCGCGGCGGCCAGTCTCGGCCACTGCGGGCCGTTGCGCCGGTGCGAGCAACCAACCCCGCGGCCGCGTCCACACGAGGAGCTGGGCGCGGAGCAGTGCGCCCTGGGCGGCGAGTAGGTCACCCCACTCGCTGGGCGGCAACCTGATCAGTTTCCTAAGCAGTGTGCGATTGACCAGTCGCATGGTCGCTCCCGGCCGGCGGAGACACCAATCCGTTGGCCACCAACTCGGCGAGCAGCTCGTGGGCGTCTGCGCGAATCGTCTCGGTGGGGACGTCCGGATAGACCGCGCTTAGGGACGTGAACAGTTCTTCCGACGTTTGGAGCACTGGTGAAAGGTGCTCCCAGATGTACCGGCCTACGGTGTTTAGACCGTAGTAGACTTCGTCCTTGGAAGACAGGAGCACTGCACCGTCTTCCACCGCTCTGTAGATCACATCGGGGTTCGGTTTGGGGAGCCGCATCGAGCTCCCAGGCGGGCAAGTCCGATGCCAAACACGGCTTCTCAAAATCGATTGGTGTGCCGTCCAAGGCTAAAGTCATCCATAGGATTGAGCCGAATGCAAACCGCCGGACGGGGTGAGAGGTGATTCACAGGGTTGAGATCCTTCAACGTCTGCCTGCAGATGCTCGTCCACACCGCACACCCTAGTGTGGAAGCGTTGCCACACTCCTCGCTCGTCGCCGCAGCCAGGTCGCGTGACGTCCCGAGTATGTCATTGCTGTGTTGGGACTTAACGTACGAAGTAACGAAAGAGTAGCTCCGTGCCCCGGCGGCGTCGGCCTTGCAATCGTCCCAAGGCATGCTGGCAACGCGGGGCTCCAAATGCCTGGTGACCGGGGGCGCCGGATTCATCGGCTCGCATCTCACTGAGCGGCTCGTTGCACTCGGGCACTCGGTGCGCGTCGTCGACAATCTCAGCACTGGGAATCTCGGCAACCTCGCCGCGCTGAACGGCGGAATCGACTTCCTGAAGGGCGACTTATGTGATCCCGCGGTCTGTCGCGAGGCGGTCGCCGGGATCGATGTCGTGTTCCATCTCGCTGCACTCGCCAGCGTACCGCAGTCGCTCGTCGATCCATGGGCCAATCACGAGGCCAACGTCAACGCCACCATGCGTTTGTTGGAGGCGTGCGCCGCGGCGAAGGTCAAGCGAGTGGTCTACTCGAGCTCGAGTGCCGTATACGGCGACACGGATGCGACACCGCGAGCGGAAGATACGGAACCATTGCCACGCTCCCCCTACGCCGCGTCCAAGCTTGCCGGCGAACAGTACGTGCTGGCGTTTGCGCGCGCCGGGGTGATCGAGGGCGTCGCCTTGCGCTACTTCAACGTGTTTGGTCCCCGACAGAGTCCGCGCTCGGCGTACGCCGCCGTGATCCCGAACTTCTTTCAGGCGGCACTCGAGGGTCGCCCAGCGTCCCTGTACGGAGACGGCCTGCAGACCCGAGACTTCATCTACGTCGAGAACGTCGTCGACGCCAATCTCCTGGCCGCCTCGGCGCCCGCAGAGACGGCGAACGGTTGGGTGTTCAACATCGGCGCCGGCAGACGCACATCCCTCCTCGAGCTGCTGAGCATGATCCGCGGCGCGACTGGCCGCACCTTGACGCATGTCGCCTCACCGCCCCGGTCGGGAGACGTCCGGGACTCGGTCGCCAGTCTCGAGCGGGCCGAGCGGTTGCTGCATTACGAGTCGCGTATCTCCCTCGAGGAAGGGCTGAACCGAACCTGGCGGTGGTTTGCGGGCAGCGCCCACATGCCTTCAGCCCACTCCGCCGAGCAGGTGAGGTTTCCGGCTAGCACGGGTCCGTGACCGCGAACTTGGGATTGCGGCGCGTTGCACGATTGCTCCGGGGCATGCCTGAGCGGCTGCTGCACGCGCTACGGCGCCGGAGGGCCTTGAATCGCCTGCGCACTGGCTCGCCTCCGCGCCTCGTGCTGGTCATGTGCCACGGGAACATCTGCCGGAGCCCCTATGCCGCGGCGCGGCTGGGATCCGAGCTCGCCAGGTCCTCGCACGGTGCCATCCGCATCGAGTCCGCCGGCTTTGCGGAGTGGGGTCGCCGGTGCCCGCCGTTCGCCGTGGAGGTGGCGGCTGCACTCGGTTTGGATCTTTCGGATCACCGCTCGCAGCAGGTTGAGCGTGCCGTCGTGGCTCGCGCGGACCTGGTCGTTGTGATGGATGGGTTCCAGAAGTGGGCGCTGCGTGGCCTGTTCGGGCGCGATGTTCGCGATGTGCTCATCCTTGGCGACCTCGATCCAGAACCGATCGAGACCAGGATGATCGAGGATCCCATCGAGCAGCCGAAAGAAGTGTTCGAGCGCTGCTATGCGCGCATCAATCGCTGTGTCGGGCAGTTCGTGCAGGCGGTGGCCGAAAGGACCGAGCGCGCGCCGCTCGCCCGACTGGAGCTGACGACGTGAAGGGCCAGATCGAGCATCACTTCACCGTCGATGTCGAAGAGTACTTCCAGGTGTCGGCGTTCGAGCCCTACGTCGCTCGAGCGGATTGGCATCGCTTCGAGAGCCGAGTCACGGGCGCCGTCGACGCCCTGCTCGCGTTGCTCGACCGGTATCAGGCCCGAGCGACGTTTTTTGTGCTGGGATGGGTTGCCGAGCGACACCCTCTCCTCGTCAAGGGGATTGCAAGTGCCGGCCACGAGGTGGCATCGCACGGCTGGGATCATCGGCGGGTGACCGACCAGAGCCCGGAACAGTTCCGGGAGTCGGTACGGTCCACCAAGCGTGCGCTCGAAAGCCTCGTCGGAGATCCGGTGCTCGGGTTCCGGGCCCCGAGTTTCTCGATCGTGCCAGGCCGCGAGTGGGCCTTGGACGTCCTGATCGAAGAGGGCTATACGTACGACTCGAGCCTGTTTCCCATCGTGCGTCGCGGCTACGGCTACCCCGGCGGGGCGCGCGACCCGCACCTGTTGAAGTCTCGGGCGGGAATGTTGGTGGAGCTCCCGCCGGCGACGGTGCGCCGCGCCGGGATCAACTTCCCGGCCGCCGGCGGTGGGTACTTCCGGTTGCTGCCCTATACGCTCACCCGGGTCGCGTTCCGCGACTGCGCGCGTCGCGGTGCGCCGGGCACGTTCTACGTGCATCCCTGGGAAGTGGACCCTGACCAGCCCCGGATGAACGGGTCGTGGTCAGCTCGGACACGGCACTACGGTGGGCTCGCGCGCACCCTCCCGCGTCTCGAGCGGTTGCTCGCGGAGTTTCGATTCAACTCGGTGCGGGGGGCCGGCACCGTGGCCCGTCTCCTTCCGCAAATCGCCGAGCCGCAACCCGCGGGTCGTCCATGACGCTCACCGTCGAGCGATTCGCCGGTTCGCCGGCCGAGTGGGACACTTTCGTGCGGTTTGCGGAAACCGGGACCTCATGCCACCTCTGGGGATGGAAGTCGACCATCGAGCGCGTGCTCGGTCACGAATGCATCTACCTTGCCGCGCGGGCTGCGGACGGCAGAGTCGACGGCGTGTTGCCGCTGGTTCGGGTGTCGAGCAGACTGTTCGGCTCTTACCTCGTCTCGATGCCGTTCCTGAACTACGGCGGCGCGCTTGGCAGTGACCGCGCAATACAGGCGCTGGTCGCGCGCGCCCTCGAGCTCACTAGAATTGGCGACATCGAGCTTCTGGAAATGCGTAGCCGCAACGCGCTCCCGGTGGAGCTGCCCGTCTCGCATCGCAAAATCACCGTCGTGCGCGACCTCACCCCGGGCAACCCGGCCAAGGTGTGGGACAGCCTGCGCGCCAAGGTGCGCAGCCAGGTCCGCCGGCCGCAGAAGGAAGGCATCGTCGTGCGGTTCGGCCCCGATCAGGTCGACCCATTCTTCACGGTGTTTTCACGGCACATGCGCGACCTCGGCACGCCGACGCAGTCCCGGCATCTCTTCGAGGCACTCGTGGAGGAGTTTCCCTCCCAAGTGTGGTTTGGATGCGCGTTTGACGGCGCCTACCCCGTCGCGGCGGGATGCGGCTTTCGATGGAATGGCGAGTTCGAGATGACGTGGGCGGCATCGCTCGCTCGGTACAACGCGGTCGCTCCAAACATGCTGCTCTACTGGGCGTTCATGGAGCGGGCGGCCGAGCAGGGTCTCACGGCATTCAACTTCGGGCGCTGTACGCCGGGGAGTGGCACTCACCGGTTCAAGCAGCAGTGGGGTGGACGCGATGTGCCGCTGTGGTGGTATCAACACGCAGCGGGGCAGCGCGCCGCGACGCCTTCGCCCGACGACCGAGCCTTCTCGTGGGGTCCGCGCGTGTGGAAGCGACTGCCGCTTCCGATCGCCAACATGCTCGGACCGCGCGTGGTGCGCCTGATCCCGTGATGGTTAAGCCCGGGCACCGGGCGTGGATTGTGGGCACGGTATGTCTTGGTATTCCTGGAATAGTCGTTCTATCCGTCTGGGCTCCCGTCGTGATGCATTACCATGTTCGCGTTTCGGACATCACGGCCGAGGTCGTGCAGGATGCCCGCCAGGCCGCGGCGGATTCCGTGTTGAGCGAATTGAAGGAGTTCCGCCTCACCGTGAGTGTGGGGCGCCCGGTGACTTTGAACGTCGGCCCGAGCGGCACGCAGGAATTGGTGCGGGTCGCGGAAGGCCTGGTCAGAGGGACGGTCGACTTCCCTGGCTATCCCGCCACACGAATCGGCATGCCTTTCGATTCCCGTGACTTGGAAAACGTTCCTCCCGCGTGGAGGCTGCCTCTGGCGAGTTTTGCTCTCCCGAGAGCGTTGCTCGATGCGTACGATGCCACTGGGCGCGATGAATTCCTCGCGACCGCTCGGGACATGGTGATCAAATGGGGAGATTTCGAACGCCGCACCTGGCTCCCACGGGGGCTACTCTGGAACGACCATGCCATTGCTGCCCGTATTGGTGTTCTGACGGAGCTCTGGCGGCTGTATCGGCACCACCCCGGCTTTGACCCGGCGATCGGGAAGGCAATCCTGCAGCAAGTGGAGCGCGATGCCGAGTTGCTCGCCAACCCGAAACTTTTCACGTTCGCCACAAACCACGGCGTAATGCAGAACCTGGCCCTGCTTCACGTCGCTGTTGCGTTCCCCATGCTTCCCCACGCAGCGCGATACGGGGGGCTCGCGGTCCAGCGACTGCGCGACCAGTTGCCCTTCTATATCGATGAGGATGGGGTGGTGCTGGAACACTCGGCGGGTTACCAGAGGTTCGGCGTGGAACTGATCGCCATGGCCTGCCGATATCTGACGTTGCTGCGGCAGCCAATCCCAGCGGAGTGGCGGCGAAAATACGAGCGAGCTCAGAGCGTGTTTGCTGCGCTGCGCCGGCCTGACGGGTCCTTGCCCAGCCTGGGCGACACTGACGGCGGGACGGACGACGTCGGTCCGCTGATAGGCGTCCTTGATGCGGACGGGATCGGAGCTCTGCGTCATGCGCCGCGCTGGACTCCCGGGCGGTCTCTGAATCTCTATCCTGTAGCCGGGCAGGCAATCTGGTGGAACGGTCTGGGGCATTGGCCCGACCCGAGAGATCTGCGGCAAACCGTCGTGACCTGGTCGTACTTCCCGGGACACGCGCACAAAAACGCGGATGAAATGAGCGTGGTGATGTGGGCCGGCGGGCAGCCTTGGTGGACGAACGTAGGCTACTGGCCGTACACCATGGCTGGGCGATCGGATGCCGAATCCTGGGCCGGTGCGAACGCGCCCCATCTGATCAATGAAAGCACCGAGAGTTCCAGAAACACGACGCTCCGCTCGTTCGGCTGGTCGCCTCGCCTGGGGGTAGTTGATTTGGAGCGGAGTGGACCTGGGAACTATCTCGCGCGACGTCAGGTGGTGTACATCAAGCCCGATGTGTGGCTCATTGTCGATCACGTTACCGGCGATGACACCCTTAAGACGATCACAGCGTGGACCACGTCTTCCGACGTGAACCTACGAAAGGACACGATGCCTGGGTCCTACACATTGGAAACCCGGCAGCGTTCGCTGCGATTGAAGACCTTCGTCTTGAGCTCGCCGGGCGCAACGATTCGGGAATTTCAGGGGAGTATGTCACCCTTTGCTGGATGGCACGTCGTCGACGGACTCCCGAGGCCGGCCCCGGCCTTCGTCATCGAGCAGCCTGCCGGAGATGCCTGGTCGATTGTCGTCTGGTCGCTCGAGGCCGGTCAGCGCGATTCACCCAAGGCTGTCGCCCTTCCACGGGCTGTGTCCTGGAATGGTGCGGACGACTGGAAAGTCGAGGTTCCGACACGAACTCGGACTTACCATCTCGTACGTGACCGGAACCGGATCGAGTTGGGCGATGGGCAGGGCGGAGTTATAGAAGCGCTCGATCTCGCGCCCGCGCCAGAGGTGTCTCGGCAGGTCGCCACAATCAACGCAGCCTTCGCGAAGGCGGGGCAAGCGTACCCTCGATTTGACGATCAACTCCGCCGTCGTACGAAAGTCACGTACCTACTGCTCGTCGTGATCGTCGGTCAAGAGCTCCTCTTTTGGTTCATTGCGAGGAAACGTCCCGCCTCCTATCTGAGCTTTCGCCTCATCAGCCTCGGGGGGTGGATTGGCGTCGGCTGCTGGCTCATGCTCTCCTTTCTAAAGAGCCCGTGATCCTACGGTGGCAGCTTCCGGCATATTCGCCAATTACCTTCGCCGTGTTGCGGCGTGCAATCCTGCGCCGACCTCGAGGAAGTGCCGCCGACATCGTCGCGCTTAGTCGGCTGCTGGAGCACGAGTTCGGATCCGAACGAGCAGTCCTTTATGGCAGTGGCACCGACGCATTGCAGGTTGCGCTTCACGTGGCGATGCGTACGGTGGGAGACACCGCCATTGCCCTGCCGGCGTTTAGCTGCTTTGACGTCGCGACGGCCGCCGTTGCCACGCGCGGTCGGCTCAGGTTCTACGACGTTGACCCGAGTACCCTCGGTCCAGACATGGCGTCTCTGGAACGCGTATTGGCCCGTGGCACCCGCATCGTCCTCATCAGCCCGCTGTACGGGCTTCCGATCGATTGGGAGGCCGTTTCGGACCTGCTAGCCCGACATGGTGCCATCCCTGTTGAGGATGCCGCCCAGGGAGCCCACGCGAGCTGGAAGGGGCGGCCGCTCGGAAGTCTCGGACCAGTCAGCGTGCTGAGTTTCGGCAGGGGAAAGGGATGGACCGGGGGCAGCGGTGGGGCTCTGCTCTTCCGAGACCAGTCACCCTGGCACGGGCTGCAAGGGGCGTTGGCGGAGCTGCCCGTTGGAGACAGAAGGTGGGTGCCCGAACTCCGCGTGCTCGGGCTCCTGGCCGCGCAATGGGCGTTGGGTCGACCAGCGTGGTATGGGATACCGCGCGCCCTCCCGGGGCTCCGACTCGGCGAGACCGTCTACAGAGATCCAACGCCGCCACGCCCCATGACGCTAACAGCCGCGGCCTGCATCGCTGCGACCCGAGGCGCGGCCGTGGTCGAGGGTGGGACTCGTCGAATCGAGGCAGCCGCCATCCTCGACGCGGTCGGCTCGGGTTCTCGGGTCAGGGCGGTCCGGCCCATTCCGGGAGCAACGCCTGGGTACCTGCGGCTGCCGATTCGTCTTGCGGACGGGCTCGGGGGTTTTGGGCGGCCGATGGAGGCGATCCGACTTGGTCTGGCGCCGAGCTACCCGTCCGTTCTCCCCGCGCTCCGGGAGGTGCGTCCATGGGTCGATGACGCGACATCGCGCTGGCCCGGTGGTGAGGAGCTGGTGCGGACGCTCCATACCGCACCGACGCATTCGTTGGTGACGAAGCGGGAGCAGGCCAAGCTGATCAGCCTACTCGAGGCGTACGAGCAGGGCGGGTCATAGGGCCAAATTCGGCGCTCCAGCGTGTGTGGCACATGTGCCACAGCGCCCCGGAGATTCTCGCCGCTGCTTGTCCAATCAACACAGTAACTCCATGCCAACAGGCGGTTTACGGGAATTCGCATGTGGCTTCAACCTTGCGGTGCGAGCACGCACAGACACCACTGCTCCACCCGCTGAGAAGAAGGACACTATGGATCTAAGCGTTTTCGGCTTGGGATACGTCGGGACTGTATGTGCGGGGTGCCTTGCATCCGACGGGCACACGGTTGTGGGCGTGGACATCAATCCGGCTAAGGTCGACGCCATGAATGACGGGACTCCACCGATCATCGAGGCGAGACTACCGGAGCTCTTTGCCGATGCGCACGCGACGAAGCGGCTGTCGGCCACCACCTCCGCCGCCGACGCCATCCAGGCTACCTCGGTCTCCTTCGTCTGCGTGGGGACGCCGAGTCAGGCAAATGGCAACCTGGATCTGACCTACGTCAAGCGGGTCTGTGAGGAGATCGGGACCGCGTTGCGCGACAAGCCGTCGCATCACCTGGTCGTGCTCCGCAGCACGATGCTTCCGGGGACCACCGAGGACGTGCTGATTCCAATCCTCGAGTCCCATTCCGGCAAGCAGCTCGGCCACGGCTTCGACGTGTGCTACAACCCGGAGTTTCTGCGGGAGGGAAGCTCCGTGCACGACTTCTATAACCCTCCCAAGATCGTGGTCGGGGAGCACCGTCCCGGCGGTGGCGAGGAGCTGCTGCAATTGTATTCAGGTATCAGCGCCCCAGTCATTCGTACGTCGATTCGAGTGGCGGAGATGGCCAAATACTGCGACAACGCGTTCCATGCCCTCAAAGTGAGTTTTGCGAATGAGATCGGCAATCTGTCCAAGCGGATGGGCGTGGACAGCCACGAGGTGATGGACGTATTCTGCCAGGACCGCAAGCTCAATCTGTCAGCCGCTTACCTCAAGCCGGGTTTTGCATTTGGCGGATCCTGTCTACCAAAGGATCTCCGGGCGTTGGCCTATCAGGGAAAGCGGCTGGACCTCGACAGCCCCGTGCTCAATGCGATCCTCCAGAGCAATGCCGTGCAAATCGAGATGGGGCTACGGATGATCACGAGCTTGGGAAAGAAGCGAATTGGGTTCTTGGGCATGGCCTTCAAGCCCGATACCGACGATTTGCGAGAGAGCCCGCTGGTGAGTCTGATCGAGACCCTGTTGGGCAAGGGGTACCACGTGCGGATCTATGATCGCAACGTCTCCACCAGCCGCCTGATCGGCGCCAACCGCCGCTTCATCGATGAACACATCCCCCACCTGTCATGCCTGCTGGTGGAGGATATCGACGATCTTGCCGCCGGAGCGGACGTCGTCGTGGTTGGCTACAAGTCTCCCGAGTTTGTTCAGGCCATTGAAACTTTACGAGCCGATCAGACCGTGATCGACCTCGCCAGACTGGCAACGCCGGTCAAGACCCCTGCCCGTTATGAAGGCATCTGTTGGTGAACCGAGCAGCATGAAGATCCTGGTTCTGACGTTAGACGTTCCCGCGACCAACAACATGTCGGGCTCACCTCGGTTGTTCAACCTGTGTCAACGGTTGTCGCAGGAGCATCAACTCACGCTGGTGACTCCGAGCCCGAGCGCGGAGCGTTATCAGGCGCTGCGCGACGACCCCATGGCCGCCGGCGTATTCGAGCGAGTCATTGTGTTGCCCGACCCGCCCGCCGCGGGCTGGTGGGGCACCCAGCTGCATCGCTTGACACAGGAAGTCTACTTTGCGACCCGTTACCGCAACGCCCGGTATCACACCGAGCAATGCCGGTTCGTTCGCGACCTCTTCCTGGAGGGCGGGTTTGATGTGTTCTACGTGGATACGTTGCCGGTCGCGCAATACATGATGGACTCGGGGCTCGAGTGCCCGGCGATCATCGATCTCCACGACTGCCTGACCCTCCTGTATGACCGGAGAATGCGCCTCGAACACAGCTGGTTGCGGAAGCTCGCCCTCTATCTGGAGACCCGCAGCATGGCCCGGTGCGAGCGGTCCCTGAGCCGAGTGTTCAGCACCATCATTACCAATTCGCCCGTGGATGAGGAGTATCTCAAATCCGTAGCCCCCGCGGCCAATACACTCACTATCGGCAACGGGGTCGACACGGGCTTCTTTCGTCCGGCCGAGACCGAAGGGGACCCGCTTCAGTTGATCTTCACGGGAGTCATGGACTACGGCCCAAACGAGGACGCCGCGATCCACTTTGCCGAGAACATCTTTCCCTTGATTCAGCAGCGGCAGCCGCGAGCGCAATTCTGGGTGGTCGGCAAGGATCCCACCGAGCGAGTTCGGCGGCTCGGCGAACAACCCGGCGTGCACGTGACCGGCGGCGTGCCTGATGTGCGCCCGTACCTGGAGAAGGCGGGCATCTTCGTCTGTCCCCTCCGCTACGGCACCGGCGTCAAGAACAAACTTCTGGCGGCGCTGGCCATGCAGAAGCCGGTGGTCGCCACCCGGCGGAGCCTCGACGGTCTCGAATTGCGGGAGAATCGGGATCTCCTGGTCGGCGATGAGCCGGTGGAGTTCGCTGCCAAGGTCGTGCAGCTGATCGAGGATCCGGTCACGGCTCAGCGGCTGGCCAGCAGCGGGCGGGCCTTCGTGGGAGAACGATACTCGTGGGACAGCAGCGCGAGGGCGCTTGAGAACGTGCTGCGGGACGCGTTGCGCCAGCACAACGAGCCCGTGCGCGAGCTGAGTCAAGTCAATACGTAAGAGCACCTTACCGAAGAGCATCTCACGTAGGACTACCTGCACGTTACCACGGCGACCGTGCTTCCCGTCACCGACCACCCGACACCACCGAAGCCACTTTGGGCCCCAGTTCTTTACGAAGACGCTGCTCAGAGCAAAGCCGCTGAAAGGCGGCGACGCAGAGCTACGGGGCTACCGCGGATAGCACCGCCACGCCAGCCGGGCCGCCAGCGAATCGATGTCCATCGATGCTGGCGGCTTTTCTTTTTGGGGGAACCTCGATGACGGTGAGGAGCAGGCTGGCCGAGCAATTATCGCTATTGCGTGGTGCGGCGCGTGTCGTCGTGCCGATGCTGGCCTTTGCCTGTCAGCTCCCGGATCGCCGAGTGAGCGGTCCTCCTCCGACCGTCGCGTCGGTGAGCGTCGATCCCGCGGCTGCTTCGCTCGCGACGGGCGAGACGGTGCTGCTCAACGCGACGCCCCTCGACGCCAACGGGACCGCCATCCCCGGACGCACCGTAACCTGGGAGACGAGCAACGGCTCGGTCGCGACCGTGAGTGGTGACGGGCTGGTCACCGCCGGAGCTGCGGGCGCATCGACCATCTCGGCGACGAGCGAAGGTAAGAGCGGAACCGCCAACGTGACGGTGACAGTGCCGCCGCCGCCGCCACCGCCGCCGCCGCCACCACCGCCACCGCCACCGCCGCCGCCGCCGCCGCCGCCGACGC
>Ga0193725_1000235_pt1 | contig 17498 bp, 19 predicted proteins | sample H2a2metaG_FD_143058 | JGI IMG/M metagenome (GOLD analysis project Ga0193725, IMG submission 143058) | Soil microbial communities from a riparian zone of the East river system, Colorado, United States - H2a2 | ecosystem: Environmental > Terrestrial > Soil > Riparian zone | place: USA: East River... | reverse complement strand
CGATCACCGAGGGCAGGCTCTCGCGGAAGGGCACGCGATCGCGGAGGAGCCACGCCTTCACGGCCTCGCCGCCGACCGAGCCCGTCGGCGTGGTCCCGTTCACGGCCTCGCCGGCCACGCGGGCCAGGGCCAGCTTCCAGAACGACACGCGATCCCGCCGGAACGCGTAGCGCCAGCCGAGGGTGTCGAAGGCGGTGATCACGCAGAACGGAAACACGATCACGATCAGCAGGGTGAAGCCGAGGCGCTCGAACGAGGCGACGATCGCCCGCGGGCCGATCTGCCACACGAGCAGCGCGAACAGCGCGGCCCCCGCGAGGAGCAACGCCGCGCGCAGCCACCGCCCCGCCGCGGTCTTGCCGCCCATGGCGCCCGGATCGTAGCGGATTTCCGCCCCCCCACCAAGGCATCTCTCGACCCAACGGGCTTTGTCCTCGACGGAACGTGGCGGGGCGCCGGTGGCCGGATATACGCGTGGCTGTCCTGATATACTCTCGCCATGGCCAAGCGGCTGGTGGACATCGACGAGCAGGCCCTCGCCGCGGCGCGGGCGGAGTTGGGCACGAAGACGTTGAAGGACACGGTCAACGAGGCGCTTCGCCGGGCGGCGCCGCTGCGACCGCGCCGGGTGGCCAGGGCGCTCACGACGCTGGCCAAGGCAAAGCTCGCTGACCGGAGCGCGGCGTGGCGCTGACGCACGTGGTGGACACCAGCGTGTTGACTCGCCTGCACCACGAGGCGGTGCGCGCCGTGATCGAGCCACGTGCCGCCGCCGGCCACGTCGCGCGGACCGGAATCTCGGACCTCGAAGTCGGCTTCTCGGCCCGCAATCTCGCCGAATGGAACCGCCTCGCTGCGGCGCTGGCCGCCTTCCCGCTGATCGAGACCGACGCCGCCCACGTGCGGCGGGCGCGGCAAGTCCAGCGCCTGCTCGCCTCTCGCGGCCTGCGCGGCCGCAAGGTTCCCGACCTGTTGATCGCGGCCGCGGCCGAGCAGAGCGGCCTGGCCGTTCTGCACTACGACACCGACTTCGACCTGATCAGCCGGGTCACCGGCCAGCCCTGCGAGTGGGTGCTGCCGGCCGGCACCATCGACTGACGGTCCGGTGAGCCACTGGAAGCAGCGGCTCGTCGTGCTGGGGGTCGTCGGGAGCTTAGTCTTCTCCCTGCTCTTCTTGGTCTGGCGTGAGAACGAGCGGCGCTACTCGTGGTTCGCCATGACCGGGTGTTTCGGGGACAGCGCGAACTCCGCGCTCGGCGGCTCGCAGAACTGCACGGGGGCGCGCCGGCTGTGTCGCGACGCGCCGCCGCTGATCGACTGGCGCAACTACTGCCGCTGAGTCTCCGCGGGAGGGCGCGCGTCGAGTAGAATCGCGCCGTGAACCTCATCGGTCATCCCCTCGCGGCGGTCGGACGATACGGGTGGATCCTCGTGCTCGCGCTGGGCGCGACGGGGTGCCGCCTGCCCTACATCCCCTACGTGACGCTGCCGCCTCCCGCCGCGCTCGCGCATCTGGTCGACGAGAAGGGGCAGGCCGTCGGGAACGCGGTGATCACGCGGGACAACGGCGGCGTCCGCCTCCTCCTCGACGTCATCGGGCTGCCCGCGGGGGAGAAGGCCGTGCACATCCACGAGGTGGGACGCTGCGATCCGCCGTCGTTCGAGTCCGCGGGCGCCCACTTCAACCCGACCAAGGCCGAGCACGGCACCGCGAATCCGCGAGGACCGCACGTCGGCGACCTGCCCGATATCACCGTCGGCACCGACGGCAAGGGTCATCTGGAGTTCACGATCAAGCGCGTCGCTCTCGACAAGAAGGCGGCGGGCTCCCTGCTCGACGCCGACGGCAGCGCGATCGTCATCCACGAGAGCGCCGACGACAAGCGCACCGACCCCGCCGGCAACAGCGGCGCCCGCATCGCCTGCGGCGTCATCGTCAGCGAGGGCAAGCGCTAGCAGGCTGCTGAAAAAGGCCCATCTGCTTCGTTGGCGCCCTCGGCCGCGCGCTCACCGTACAGGAGTACGGCTCGCGTGCGGCTCTCGGGCGCCGCCTCGCATCTGGACCTTTTTGAGCAGCCTGCGAGTTTTCCGTAGCCTGCTAGGCCAACGTGTGGCGGACCATCTTGCTGTCGACCATGAAGATGACCATCTCGGCGATGTTGGTCGCGTGGTCGGCCACCCGCTCGAGGAAGCGTGCGATCAGGATCAGGCGGATGGCCCGCGGGATCGTCTTGGGATCTTCCATCATGAAGGTCAGCAGCTCGCGGAAGATCTGGTGGTTGAGCGCGTCGACCGCCGCGTCTTCGCCGCACACGCGCCGGGCCAGCGCGGTGTCGCGGGCCACGAAGGCGTCGAGGCTCTCCTTGACCATGGCCTGGGCCAGCTCGGCCATGCGCGGCAGATCGATGTAGGGCTTGAGCTGGGGCTCGACGTTCAGCTCGCGCGCGCGCTGGGCAATGTTCACGGCCTGGTCGCCGATGCGCTCCAGGTCGGTCACGATCTTCATGGCGGTGGTGAGGAAGCGCAGGTCGCCGGCCGTGGGCTGGTGCAGGGCGAGCAGCTCCACGCACTTCTCGTCGACCTCCACGTCGTAGGCGTTCACCTCGCGGTCCCGCTCGATCACGCTCTTGGCCAACGCGTCGTCGCGCTCGACGAGCGCGCGCATGGTCAGGCGGATCTGGTCCTCGACCAGCGCCCCCATGGCCAAGAGCGTCTGCTTGAGTCCGTCCAGCTCCTCGTGGAAGTGTCGCGGCATGGCCGTCCCTCTCTCAGCCGAACCGGCCGGTGATGTAGTCTTCGGTCCGCTTGTCCCGCGGGTTCGTGAAGATCTCGCGGGTCACCCCGAACTCGACCAGCTCACCCATCAGGAAGAAGCCTGTCCACTCCGACACCCGCGCCGCCTGCTGCATGTTGTGGGTGACGATCACCACCGTGAGGTTCTTCTTCAGCTCGAGCGTGAGCTCCTCGATCTTGGCGGTGGCGATGGGATCGAGCGCCGAGCACGGCTCGTCCATGAGCAGCACCTCGGGCCCCACGGCCAGCGCGCGGGCGATGCACAGGCGCTGCTGCTGGCCGCCGGACAGCGCCGAGCCCGGCTTGCCCAGACCGTCCTTGACCTCGTCCCACAGCGCGGCCTGACGCAGGGCCTGCTCGACGGTCTCGTTGAGGAACGCGCGGTCGCGCCGAGCGCCCAGCCGCAGCCCGGCCGCCACGTTGTCGAAGATCGACATGGTCGGAAACGGGTTCGCCTTCTGGAACACCATGCCGATGCGGCGGCGCACCACCACGGGGTCGACGTCGGCCCGGTAGAGGCTCTCGCCGTTGAGCAGGACGTCGCCGCTCAGCCGCGCTCCCGGCACGACCTCGTGCATGCGGTTGATGCACCGGACGAACGTGGATTTGCCGCACCCGGATGGACCGATGACCGCGGTCACGCCGTTGGCGGGGATCCGCAGGTCGATGTCGACCAGGACACGGCGCGTCTCGAACCACGCGTTCAACCGCTCCACCCGAATCCCGTCAGCCATATTCAATCCTCCGAGATGGGGGGCCTAGCCTCGGGCCCCCCAAACCCCCCCGTTCGCGTTTCGCCCCGGCTTCGCCGGGGCGGTACTTGAATCCACGTTCTCATGAGCGTGCCAGCCGTGCGGTGGCCAGGCGGGCCAGCACGCTCACCACCAGGACGATCGAGATCAAGACCAGGGCGCCCGCCCACGCCTGGCGGTGCCAGTCGTCGTAGGGGGCGATCGCGTACGCGAAGATCTGCAGCGGCAGCGCGGCGATCGGCTGATCGAGGCCATGGTGCCAGAAGCGGTTGCCGAAGGCCGTGAACAGGAGCGGTGCGGTCTCGCCGGCGATGCGGGCGACCGCGACCATCACACCCGTCGTGATGCCGGCGCTCGCCGTCGTCAGCACGATGCGCAGCATGACCTTCCATTCCGCCACTCCGAGCGCCAACCCGGCCTCGCGCAACGAGGCGGGGACCAGGCGCACCAGCTCTTCGGTCGTCCGCAGCACGATCGGGATCATGATCACGCCGAGCGCGATACCGCCGGCTATGGCCGAGAAGTGACGCAGGGGCCGGACCACCAGCGTGTAGACGAAGATACCGATCACGATCGAGGGCACGCCGTTGAGGACGTCGGCGAGGAAGCGGACCAGCCACGGCAGGTGACGGTCGCGCGATTCCGCCAGGTAGAGCCCGCCCAGCACGCCGACGGGCACCCCGAGGCAGGCGGCGAGCGCGATCAGGATCAGGGTGCCCACGATCGCGTTGGCCATCCCGCCACCGACCTCGCCGACGGGCTTGGGCAGGTGGATGAAGAAGTCGAGGTTCAGCGCCGTGCTCCCCTGGTAGACCAGGAACGCGAAGATCACCACCAGCGGCAGGATGATCACGCCGGCGGCCACCGCGGTGAGCGCGCCCATCACGCGGCTGATCAGACGGCGCCGGGCCACGTTGGTCATTCCCGCACTTTGGCGACGGTGCCGCCCACGCTCCACACGAGCAGGCGCGCCAGCGCGTTGACCACCACGGTGACGATCAGCAGCAGCAGACCGATCTCCACGAGGGCCGCGAGGTACACGTCGGAGGTCGCCTCGGTGAACTCGTTGGCCAGCACGCTGGCCATCGTGTAGCCCGGCGCGAACAGCGACGCCGAGATCTCCGGACGGTTGCCGATGACCATCGTCACCGCCATGGTCTCGCCGAGCGCGCGCCCGAGCCCGAGCAGCACCGCCCCGATGAGCCCGGAGCGCGCGTAGTTCAGCACCGCCATGCGCGTCGTCTCCCACCGCGTGGCGCCGAGGGCGAGCGCGGCCTCACGCTGGTGGTTGGGCACGGCCAGCAGCACCTCGCGTCCGACCGTGGTGATGAACGGCACGGTCATGATCGCGAGGATGATGCCGGCGGTCAGCATGCCGACACCGTAGGGTGCGCCCTGAAACAGCGGCAGGAAGCCGAGCGACGCGCCGAGCGCGGGCTGCACCCAGACGCGCATCAGCGGGGCCAGCACGAAGATGCCCCAGAGTCCGTAGACCACGCTCGGCACCGCGGCCAGCAGCTCGATCAGGAACCCGATCGGCGGCCGGATCCAGAACGGCGCCAGCTCGGCGAGGAAGATCGCCGCGCCGATGCCGAGCGGAACGGCCAGCACCATCGCGACCAGCGACGAGAGCAGGGTGCCGTAGATGAACGGCAGCGCGCCGAAGCTCTCGGCGACCGGGTCCCAGTTCGTCCCGACGATGAACCGCCAGCCGAACGTCCGTATGGCGGGCACCGCCGCCACGACGAGGGTGACGACGAGGGCCAGCACGAGCCCGACGAACGAGGCGGCGACGACGCGCAGGACCCCGGCGAAGACGCGATCGCCCGACACGCGGATCCGAGCGCGACGGCGGAGCCCCGGGCCCGCCATCGCCTCGAGCCCACCCGGGAGTGCGCGCATCACCGATCGACGGAGGCCAGCAGCGGCTTACCCTGGAACGTAATCTCCTTCACCTTCCTCTCGATCTGCTTGACGACTTCGGCGGGCAGCGGCGCGTAGAGCAGATCGGCGGCGTACCGCTGGCCCTCGTGGCTGGCCCACCACAGGAACTTGGCCAGCGCGCGTCCCTTGCCCGCGTCGGCCTGGTCGCGGTAGACGAGCAGCCACGTGAAGCTGGCGATCGGGTACGCCTTGTCGCCGGGCGCGTTGGTCAGCGACACCCGAAAGTCGGCGGGCATGGTCTTGGCCACCGACGCCGCCGCGGCAGTGGTGCTGTCGATCGTGGGCTCGACGAACTTGCCGGCCTGGTTGCGGATCTCGGCCACCGGCAGCTTGTTGGTCGTCGCGTACGCCAGCTCGACGTAGCCGAGCGCGCCCGGCGTGTTCTTCACCTGGCCGGCCACGCCCTCGTTGCCCTTGCCGCCGAGGCCCACGGGCCACTTCACCGAGGTGCCGCGGCCGACCAGCTTGTCCCACTCCGGGCTGATCTTGCAGAGATAGTCGACCCAGATGTACGTGGTGCCGCTGCCGTCGGAGCGATGGACGACGAGGATCGGCTGATTGGGCAGCGACGCGCCTGCATTGACGGCGCGGATGCGGTCGTCGTTCCACTTCGTGATCTTGCCCAGGAAGATGTCGGCGAGCACGTCCGGCGTGAACTTGAGCTTCGGATTGCCGGGCAGATTGTAGGTCGCGACCACCGCACCGAGCACGGTCGGGATGTGCAGCAGCTCACCGGGCGCCTTCTTGAGCTGCTCGTCGGTCATCGGCCCGTCGGTGGCGCCGAAGTCCACGGTACGCTCGGTGATCTGGCGGATGCCGCCACCGCTGCCGATCGACTGGTAGTTGAAGCGGATGCCCGGCTCGACCTTGGCGTACTCGTCGAACCACTTGGAGTAGATCGGATACGGAAAGGTCGCCCCCGCGCCGTTCATGAGGCTCTGGGCGAGCGCCGCCGTCGCGCCAAACGTCAGGAGCGCTACACCAACCACGATCGCCGCCAGTCTCACCCTCATCGCTGTCTCCTTTTCGTCACGGTCCATGGTGGTCCACCCGTGTTGCGTCAGGGTTATCGTCACGTAACAAAATCGTTACAAAGAGGCGGCGTCGGCCTCGCGGAACCGGTACCCGAATCCGCGCACGGTCTCGACGCCGGGAAGGTCGACCTTGGCGTCGAGGAACTTGGCCCGCAGTCGGGCCATGTGGACGTCGACGGTCCGCGGCTCCACGAACCCGTCGCGGCCCCACACGAGGTCGAGCAGCTCGTCGCGGCGGAACACCCGGCCGGGCGCGCCGACCAGCGTGGCGAGCAGCTCGAACTCCTTGGGCGTGAGGCCGACCGCGCGTCCGCCGACGGTGACTTCGAACCGCTCGCGATCGATCTCGAGCAGGCCCGCCTTGAGGTGGCTGCGCTTGGCCGTCCCCTCGCCGCCCTGGCGGCGACGGGCGACCGCGCGGATGCGCGCGAGCAGCTCACGCGGCGAGAAGGGCTTGGTGACGTAGTCGTCGGCCCCCAGCTCGAAGCCGAGCACCTTGTCGCCCTCCTCCACGCGCCCGCTCACAATGATGACGGGAATGCCGGCGGTCTCCGGATCGCGCTTCAGGCACCGGCAGACCTCCCAGCCGTTCATCTCCGGGATCATGATGTCGAGCAGGATGAGGTCGGGCCTCTCGCGGCGGGCCAGCTTGAGGGCCTCGGGGCCGGTCTTGGCGAGCACCGCGTCGTAACCGTCTTTGGTCAGGTGATGCCGGATCAGCTCGGCGACGTCGCGCTCGTCCTCGGCCACCAGCACGCGCGGCTGCCGCGGCCGCCCGTTCTCGATGCCGCGTCCCGCCCGCCCAATCACCTCGCGCTCGCCGCTGTCTCGCACACCCCGAGCGTCGCGCGTCGACGTTACGGAACGATGACGCCGGAGTAAATCTTCTCAGAGGGGTACTCGGGGGCCCATGGGACGGCCTGGTGACTCGCCGTTGCTTTCAATCCGAATCGTGACACTCGCCGCGCAGGCCCTCTAGCCCTTCTTTCACGACGAGCGGAACGATGATCAGGGCCGCGAACGGATCAGCCCACCACCAGCCGAGCGCGGCGTTCAGCAGCAGGCCGAGCAACGTTGTCAGCGATAGCCACGAGCAGGCGATCGTCTCGTAGGCGTCAGCCCGCAAGGCGCCGCTTTGCAACGCCCGAGCGGTACGCAGCTTCACCCAGCCGAGGAATGGCATGACGATCAGCGAGATGGCCGTGAGGACGATGCCGACGAGACTCTCCCGTGCTTCCGCGCCGAATCCGAGGAGCCGCCGTCCCGCGTCGATGACGATGTAGACGGCAAGAGCGAGCAGCAGTATGCCGGCGATACGTCCGGCCCGATGTTCCATCTGCTCGATGCGTTCCGCGTCGCCGCGACCGATCAGTTCGGTCCAAAGCCGCCAGCCCACGACGGCTCCGCTGGCCGTCTCCACGAACGAGTCGATGCCAAAGCCGATCAGCGCGACCGACGATGCGAGGGCGCCCGCGCTCACCGCGACGACACCTTCCAAGAGATTCCAGCCCACGGTGGCGCCCTCGAGCCACACTCCGCGCCGTAGGAATCCGGCCCGGGTCACGGGCCGCGTGCTCATGAGCTACCGCGGCTGCGCGCGGCCTCGGCGCGCAGGAAGAAACTGCCCTGAATCACCACACGCTCATCGGGCTGTAGGCCGGTGAGCACGGCCACGGCCTCGCCCACCGGCGCGCCCAGGCGCACCGGGCGCTCGACGAAGCGTCCTTCGTCGAGGGCGACGTAGACGACGCTCCGCTCGCCGATCGCCTGCACGGCCGTCCGCGGCACGACGACGACCCGTTGACCGGGAGCCACGATCGTCACGCTGACGAACATACCGAGCTTGAGGTCGCCCCGGTTGGGAACCTCGACGCGGACCTTGGCAGTCCGCGTCGCCGCATCCACGCGGGGATCGATGTACGCGACGCGCCCGCGGCGCGGTGTGTCCGGCGCGGCCGGGATGGCGATGCTCGCCTCCGTTCCGACGCCGACCGCCGCGAAGTCCTTCTCGTAGAGATCGGCGATGACCCATACCGTCGTGAGGTCCGCCACGACGAATGCCTCGTGTCCCGTCGCCACGACCTGGCCCGGGTTCACCCCTCGTGTGATCACGACACCGTCGCCCGGGGACCGCACGGTGACTTCGGACACGACGTGGGAGGCGTCTCGGAGCCGGCCGACTTGTTCGGAAGACAGGCCGAGCAGGATGAGCCGCTGGCGTCCAGCCGCCACTTCGGTCTCATGCGCGGCATGCACGGCGGTGACCTCTTCCAGCTCTTGTCGGCTGGCGGCTCCAATGGCCACGAGCCTCTCGGTGCGCTGGAGCTTCTGGTGGTCCGCGGTGAGCATCGCCTGCATCGAGAGGTATTTCATCTGGGCGTCGGCCAGCTCGGCGCTGAACACGACGGCGAGCACGTCACCCCGGCGCACGACCGCCCCTAGCTCGGCGGGCACCTGCCGGACGATCCCGCCGATCACCGTGTTGACCTTCGTCTCGCGGTACGCGTTCGAGGTCACCGTGCCCGGCACCGTCAGCGATGCGCTCAACATCCGAACACTCGCGGGGGCGACCTTGATACCGACGCGCGCAATCGCGTCGGGCGTCAGCGTAATCTCGACCGGTTCTTCGGAAGTCCCCGATCGTGGAGCCGCCGCGGTCGTCGGCGACGCCGCAGGAGGCGACGGCGCGGTCGTCGCCGGGTGGCTCGCGCGCGCGTTCACCCAGTACGCTCCGCCGAGCGCGCCGAGGCCGATGAGCGCGACCGCGGCAACGCCGCCGGCGGCCCAGCGGACTGCGCGGGACCGCTCCGGCACGTCCTGGTCGTCGTCGATCTCGCGGCTCATCGCAGGGGCGCGCCGACGGCGCGTTCGATCTCGGTGGTCGCGTCCCACGCCTGTTTCTGCACCTCGGTGTAGCCGGTCTCGACCTCGCTGAAGCGGCGCTGCTCGGCGATCACGTCGAGCAGCGAGCCGCGACCCAGCTCGTAAGCCTGACGCACGACCTCGACGTTGCGTGTGGCCACATCGCGCACGCCGCGCTCGTACAGCGACAGCGCCTGCCGGGCCGCCTCCGCCTGGGCAAAAGCGGCAGCGACCTCATGGCGCGCCGTCAGCTCCGCCAGCTCACGGCGGCGGTCCATTGCCCGGCTCTCCGCTCGGGTGGCCGCGACGTTGCCCTGGTTGCGGTTGCGCACGGGCAACGTCACGCTGACCCCGGCGCCGACGTAGTGGAAGACGTCACGGATCGGGCGTGTCGCGCCACTGTCGGTGAGCCCGCGCAGATCGAAGCCGAAATCCTGACGCTGGTACCCGACGTTCACGCTCGCGTCCCACCGCCCCTCCGCCTCTTCCTTGCGGACGCGTGCCACGGCCATGGCCGCCTCCGCGCGCGCGACGAGCACGTCAGGGCGCGCGGCGATCGCGCGGCGAACGGCGTCGTCTACGGCGAGCGGCGCCGCGATGCTGCCCAGCTCACCGACGATCACCGGTGCCGGGACGGTGTCGATCCCCGCGAGCGTCAGGAGCTGCAGCGTTAGCATCTCCACCCGGCCGTGCAGGAGTCGCTGGCTCGACTCCAGGCGGTTGACCTCGACGAGCTGGAGGTTCTCGTCGATGGCGGGCGCGCCGCCCTCGCGCACACGGGCCTGCACGACGTCGAGCGCGCGCCGGTTGGCGTCCAGCAGCGCTGTCGTCGTCGCGAGATTGCGCCGGGCGGCCAGCACGTCACCCGCCTTCGTGCGGATCTCCGCGCGCAGCCGTCGCTCGCGTTCGGCGAGCTGCGCGCGACGCACGACGACTTCGGCCTGCGCCAGGCCCACGCGCCCCTCCTTGCGGCCATTGAGGTCGAGGGGCAAGGTCAACCCGACGGTGAGGTTGTTGTCGGCGCCGAACGCCTTCTGACCTCCGAGTTCGAGCATAGGGTTCGGACGCAAGCCCGCCTGCAGCACGCGCGCCTCCGCCGCTTCGACGTCGAGGCGCGCGGCCCGCAGATCCGGGTGGTCGGTGACCGCGCGGTCGAGCAACTGCTCCACCGTGAGCGAGGAGGGCGCGGGCTGGCCCCACGCCGTCGCGGCCAGCGCCAGCCCCGCCAGGAGAGCCACGAGCGTCGGAGCCGCGAGCATGACGGTCACCGCACCGGCACAGCGAATTTCGTCGATCCCTTGCCGGCGGGCCCGTCCCAGGCCACGGTCACCTGGCGCTCGCCGACGTCTGGAAAGGTGATCGTGCCTTCGTAGCGGCCGGGCCCTTTGGGCTCCAGCATGGCGCCCGCGATCATCGGCGCCATACCGGGCATCGGCATGCTGGTGCTCAGCGTCACCTTGCCCACGTCGACTGGCTTCTTGTCCTTCGTGAACTCCACGATGACGTCGTTCTTCCCGGGTTTCCACTTTCCCGTCTCATTGAGGACGCTCACCGTCATGTCCTTCGCCTTCTGCGTCTTGATCGCCTTCAGATCGGCCGCACCCGCCGCGCTGCCGAGCGCCACCACCGTCGTGACCATCAGCACCATTCGTCCGATCCACGTCCGCATGTTCGTCTCCTCCTCTTGTTCTGGTCTAAGAACCTGGAGTATTTCGAGGAGCACCCCGGGTTCCCCGGGGCGCTCCGAGCGTGGGGGGTTTGGGGGGCCATTCGGGGCCCCCCATGTGATCAATCGCGCAGCTCACGTTCCCGTAGCCAGTAGAAAATCACCGGGGTGACGAGCAGCACGTGGGCGAGCGAGCTGACCATGCCGCCGAGCACCGGGGTCGCCAGCGGCTTCATCACCTCGGCGCCGGTCGACGTGCTCCACATGATCGGCAGCAGGCTCGCCACCACGGTCGTCACCGTCATCACCTTCGGGCGCAGTCGGAGCAGCGCGCCCTCCGTCACCGCGTCGAGCAGGGCCGTGCGGGTCAGGCCCCCGCCCAGCGCGGCGCGTTTCCGCTGAACGGCTTCATCGAGATAGATCACCATGACGACCGCGGTCTGAACCGCCGTGCCGAAGAGCGCGATGAAGCCCACCCAGACGGCGACCGAGACGTTGTAGCCGAGCGCCCACAGGAGATAGACGCCGCCGGAGAGCGCGAACGGGACGGCGAGCAGCACGTGGGCGGCTTCGAGGAAGGAGTGGTACGTGAGGTAGAGCATCACGTAGATCACGGCGAGCACCACCGGGACGACGACGAGCAGCCGCCGTCGTGCGCGCAGCTCGTTCTGGTACTGCCCGCTCCACTCGACGTAGGAACCGGCCGGCAACGCGACTCGTTCCGCGACCACCCGGCGCGCCTCGTCGACGAAGCTCCCGACGTCGCGGCCCCGGACGTTCAACAGGACGGTGACGACGAGGAGGCCGTTCTCGCTGGCGATCATGGACGGTCCGTCGACCGCTCGGATGTCCGCCACTTGCGCGAGCGGCACTTGGAGCCCGCTGGGCCCGGTGACGAGCACGCCGCCGAGGGCCTGGAAGCTCGCGCGGTACTCGGGGGCGTAGCGGACACGCACGGGAAAGCGCTGGCGGCCCTCGATCGTGAGGGTGAGATTCGTCTCGCCTACCGCCGTCTCGATCACGTCCTGGACGGCGCCCACGCTGATGCCGTAGCGCGCGGCGGCCTCGCGGTTGACGCGGATGTCGACGTAGGGGGCGCCGAGCACTTGCTCGGGATAGACGTCGGCGGCGCCGGGGATCTGCCGCAGCACCTCGGCGACGGCGCGTGCCCGATGCTGGAGCACACCGAGGTCGCTGCCGAACACCTTCACGCCGACCTCGGAGCGGATACCCGTGGTCAGCATGTTGATGCGGTTGATGATGGGCTGCGTCCAGATGTTCGCCACACCGGGCAGCGCCGTCGCCTGGTCCAGCTCGGCGATCAGCTTCCCGCGCGTCATGCCCGCCCGCCATTGGGCTTCGGGCTTGAGGTTGACCACCGTTTCGGTCATGTTCAGCGGCGCCGGATCGGTCGAGGTCTCGGCTCGCGCGATCTTCGCCACGACGCCGGCCACCTCGGGAACGGCCGCGATGGCGGCGTTCTGCTTCTTGGCGATCTCGATCGCCTGGGGCAGCCCGATGGCGGGATCCGTCACCGGCATGAACATCAGGTCGCCCTCGTTCAGCGGCGGCATGAACTCCCGGCCGATTCGAGGCGCGACCAGCAGCGCGCCGGCGAACACCAAGCCCGCGGCGGCCAAGGTGAGCGCGCGATGACGGAGCGTCCAGCCGAGGATCGGCCGGTAGAGCCACATCAACGGCCGCATGATCGGGTTCGCCTCTTCCCCGCGGATGCGGCCGCCGATCAGGAGGCTGCACAGCACCGGTACCAGCGTGACCGCGAGGATCGTGGCGCCGGCCATCGAAAACGTCTTCGTGAAGGCGAGCGGCTGGAAGAGCTTGCCCTCCTGCCCCGTGAGCGCGAAGACCGGGATGAACGCGAGGAGGATGATGGCCATCGAGAAGACGATCGGCCGCCCGACGACCCGCGTCGACTCCAGCACCGCCCGGGCGACACGCGCGCGGTTCCGCGGATTCACCCCCTGCTGCTCGATCGTCCGGAAGGCGTTCTCGGTCACCACGATCGCGGCGTCGACGAGCACGCCGATGGCGATCGCGATGCCGGCTAGCGACATAAGGTTCGAGGTGATCCCGAGGTAGCGCATGAACAGGAAGGACGTCAGCACGGCCAGCGGCAGCGGGATCGTCACGATCAGGACCGAGCGGACGTTGAGCAGGAAGAGGATGTTGACGGCCGTCACGACCAGCGTCTCCTCGATGAGCGCCCGGCGCAGCGTGGCGACCGCCCGCTCGATGAGTGCTGAGCGGTCGTAGAACGGCACGATCCGCACCCCGGGCGGCAGGCCCGCCTGGAGCGCACGGATCTTTCCCTTCACCGCCCGGATGACGTCCACGGTGCTCACGCCGTACCGGGAGACGACGACACCGCCCACCGCCTCCTCGGTTCCTTTCACCAGGGCGGCGGCGCGAAAGGCTTCGCCCACCTTCACATCGGCCACCTGGCGGACGTAAATGGGCACGCCGTTCTCCGCGCCGATGACGATCTGCTCGATGTCGGCGACCTTCTCGATCAGCCCGAGCCCGCGGACGACCGTCCACGTGCCGCTCGCCTCCACGACGTTGCCGCCCACGTTGCGGTTGCTTCGCATCACGGCGTCCACGACCGTGGAGATCGGAATGCGAAACGCGCGGAGACGATCGGGGTGCACGTCGATCTGGTACTGGCGCACCACGCCACCGACGCTCGCGACCTCGGCCACGCCGGGCACGGCGTTGAGCTGGTAGCGGATGAACCAGTCCTGCAACGCGCGGAGATCGCGCAGCGAATGCCCCGCGCCTTCGACCGTGTACCAGAACACGTGGCCGACGCCGGTGGCATCAGGCCCGAGCGTAGGCACGACGCCGGCCGGAAGGGCCTTCGCGAGGAGCTGGAGCCGTTCCAGCACGCGAGACCGCGCGAAGTAGAGGTCGACGCCATCTTCGAAGATGACGTTGATCATCGAGAAGCCGAAGGCGGACGACGAGCGCACCACGCGGACGCCGGGGAGTCCCTGGAGGCTCACCGTGAGCGGATAGGTGACTTGGTCCTCGACTTCCTGGGGTGATCGGCCCGCCCAGTCCGTGAACACGATCACCTGGTTGTCGGAGAGGTCCGGGATCGCGTCGATGGGCGTGGTCAGCAGCGCCCAGTAGCCCCAGCCGCCGACGAGCAGAAAGAATGCGACAACGAGGAACCGGTTGCGCAGCGACAGCTCGATGAGCCGGTCGATCATCTGCGGCGTTACCCGGTCATGGGGCGAGTGTCGCGGCGCAGGCGGCCGATCAAGACCCAGACGAGGACGATCAGACTCGCCACGAGGCCAAGGCCGAACACCGCGGCGAGACCGCCGAAAATCATCATGCCGGCGCCGCACATCGACGACATCATCATGTCCGTCTCCCGGGCGGATTGGCGGTCGGCACGCGACCGAAGCGTCGGCGCGCGGCGAACCGATCCGCCGTCCAGAGCAAGCAGCGAACGTTACGGACGAGAACTACGCGGAGAGACGGACGGGCTTGGGCGGTGGTTCGAGAGCGGAGTGCAGGACGGTGATCAGGTGCTGGGCGAGCATCGGCGGCGCTTCCGCCAACGGCACTGGGGTATCGATCGTAGGAGTGGTGCCCATGAGGGCCGTGACGACACCGCACGGGCTACCGTCACACAGCGCCATCATCGCGCCGCAGGAACCGAACGCCATCCCGACCGGCCCGAGGATGACCCAAGCCGCGAGGGTCAGGAAGATCAACCAGCGGGAGTGCCGGCCCATGACAGGCGCATCGTAGCACGGTCTCCGGCGCCGATCGCGACTCAGCCCTTGCTCGGCAGCGCTAAGGGGTTGCTGCGGGGATCGGCGCGCCGGACATCGCCCGAGGAAGCCGCCAGAGCGCCGCGACTGACGCAATGAGGAGCATGATCACGGCGGTGCCCAGGACGATGTGCCAGCCGTGGTGATGCAGAACCTGGCCGGACGACAGCGCCGCGACAGCGGCCGTGGCGAAGACCAGGAAGTCGTTGGCGGCTTGCGCGCGGGCGCGCTCGGATGGCGCGTAGGCCTTCATCACCAGAGTGGAGCCGGCCACGAACATGAAATTCCAGCCAATGCCGTTCAGGGTCAGGGCGATCCAAAAGTTGAGCACCGCGACATCGGCGACGCCGACAGCCACCGCCAGGATATTGAGCGCGACTCCGAGTCGGATCATGGTCTGCTCGCCCCACCTCTGGATCAGCGCGCCCGTGAAGAAGCCCGGCAGGAACATGCCGACCACGTGCCACTGGATGACGAACGCCGTGTCCGCGAATGCATGATGGTGCGCCATCATCGCGAGAGGGGTGCCGGTCATCAGCAAGTTCATCACGCCCTGGGCCATCATCTGAGCCACGACCGCCACGAGAAAAACCGGCTGTCGCACGATCCTGCCGATTGAACGCGCTTTGCCCTCGCTCCGGACCTGCTCCTTCAGCGTCGGCATCCGGAGCCCGAGCAGCAGGCTGATAGACAGCGCGCCGAGGATCGGCACGCAGGCGTAGGCCCCGAGGTACTCGGGGACCAGAAGATCCTTCGTCCCTCTCGCCAGCAGCGGTCCGACGAAGCCTGCTACCAGCCCACCCGCGACGACGAAGGAGATCGCGCGGCTTCGGAACTCTGTGGATGACGTCTCCGCGGCTGCGAAGCGATACTGCTGAGCGAAGCCTGCGGCGCACCCCAGCAACGCGCTCCCGGCGGCGAGCAACCCGAAGCTGCCGGCCCAGACAGCGCCCGCGGCGACCACGCCGCCCGCGATGGCGCATCCAGCGCCGACGATGAACCCGAGTCGCCGCCCGACACGCCTCATGAGGAGCGAGGCTGGGATCGTGCTCAGCGCAGTTCCGATCACGAGCGCCGCGGACGGCGCCGTGGCCAACGCCTTGTTCGGAGCGAGCGCGTGCCCCGCGAGGCTCCCGACGGTGGCCGTGAGCGTCGCCGTGCTCACGAACGCCGCCTGGCACAGCGCCAGCAGGAGCACGTTGCGGTGCCCAGTGTTCAAGGCTCCATCACCCTCCGATACGAATGTGCCGGTGCTATCGGGCCGCCGCGACGACGCGGTCGCCCGCGAGGCTGCGGGGACCGAGCCAGATGAAGACGACCCGGCCGACGAAGATGACGACCGCGATGTGGAGAAACGCCAGCCCCCAGCCCTTCGTGGACATGCCGCCGGAGAGGTCGAGGATCCAGCCGATCATCAGTGGACCGAGGAAGCCGCCGAAATATCCGAGCATCGAGTGCATGGCCAGGGTGGCTCCGCGGCGATGGGGCTCGGCGCTGCCGGCGGCGCCCGCGGTGAGCGACGACGAGTCGAGCCAGATCAGCAAGCCGTAGAGCAGCACGAGCGCGCTCGCCAGCATGTACGACCGGCCGCCGACGAAGCCGATGACGGCGGCGCAGACGATGCTCGAGCCCATGGCGAGCCGCACCAGTCGCTGGCGTCCGAGACGGATCGATAGCTCGTTGCCGGCCACGCTGGCCCACGTGCCGACCAGGCCCATGACCGTGACCACGACCGTGGGGGCCAGCCACGCGTTCGGCTCGCCCCTCGTCATCGCGACCCAGGCGAGAAACGCGACCGCCCAGCCGCGCAGCGCGTTCATCTCCCAGGTGTGCACGCAATACGCGAGCGCATAGGCCATCGCCGACCGATTGCGGAGCACCGGCCGGAAGTCGAAGAGCGCGCCGCCGTGTGAGGCTCCGCCACGCTGCGGGTTACGGGGCGCGAAGAGCGCGACCATCAGCCACGCGGCGGCGGCGAACGCCGCGGCTGCGCCGAACGCTCCCCGCCAGCCCACCCAGCGCTCGGCGACACCGGCCAGCAGGAACGACACCCCTCCCGCGATCCCGATGCTCGCGGCATGGCCGGCCACCGCACGCGACATCAGCGCGGGCTCGACCCGGTCGGCGAGAAGCTTCAGCCCCGTCATGTACGTCCCCGCCCAGCCGACGCCGGATAGCGCACGCGCGGCCGCGGCGCCCCACGGGCCGTCCACGAAGAGAGCGAAGGCCGCGTGACTGATCACCGTGAGCCCGACGCCGGTGAGATAGACCGCCCGTGGATCGACACGGTCGGTGAGAGTGACCAGGATCGGAACGGATACCGTGTACGACGCGTAGAACAGCGCGGTGATCCAGCCCGCCTCGCTGTTGGTGATCCGCCACTCGCCGAGAAAGCGCGGCAACAGCGCCGGCCAGGTGTACGCCCCGATCTGGGCAAACACCTGGGCCGTGCACACGAGCGCCACCAGAGCGCGCGGGCTCACGCCGACTCTCTCTTGGACGTCGCGTCGCTCATCTAATGATTCTCGCGGAATTGGTTGACGGGCTCGCGTCGGGGGTCGAGCGCCGATTTCGCAGAAAAGAGGAGCGCAGCTCCTCTTTTCGAGGACCTAGGCCAGCCGACCCCCGACGCGAGCCCGTC
>Ga0193725_1000234_pt1 | contig 17518 bp, 11 predicted proteins | sample H2a2metaG_FD_143058 | JGI IMG/M metagenome (GOLD analysis project Ga0193725, IMG submission 143058) | Soil microbial communities from a riparian zone of the East river system, Colorado, United States - H2a2 | ecosystem: Environmental > Terrestrial > Soil > Riparian zone | place: USA: East River... | reverse complement strand
GCTTGAACGCCGAGTGGCGCGTCGCGTCCGGTCTCGGTACAGGCGAGGCAGGCGAGTGCTCCACACGCGAACGAGACCCATTTGTGTAACCTCATACGGCACTCCTGTTGAAGGACGAAGGGGGGTCCCGAGACTCCTTCGGGAGCCTCGGGAACCTGTGGATCTCATCACCACGCGATTGCGTAATTCGAGAGAGCCTCAACCAGCCATGTGAACAGCGACATCGAGCGTCACCCCCTTCCTGAGTGGAACCGTGAGTGATCGGCCGACGGCGGCCCTAACGTCGCCGCGCGCCCGGCCGTAGCTTAGACGAGCAGCAACGTGGCCATCCAACCTCAGCAAGATCTCAACACGTTGTTCCGGAGAGGCTTAGGGTTGTTTCAGCTCAAGGTTTTCGGATCTCCTCAGCTCGTGCGTGGCGCCGACTCGCCCGTCCACTTCCGTACCAAAAAGCATCTGGCCGTTCTGCTCTACCTGCATTTCGAGGGACGCACGCGGTCGATCCCACGGGATCGGCTGGTCGATCTGCTATGGCCCGACGTTCCGCCCGAGAAAGGACGGCATTCGTTGTCGCAGGCTTTGCTCGCCATCCGGTCACGCCTCGGCACTGACGCGGTGACTGGTCGGGAGCACGACGTGCAGCTACTCACCGAGTTGCCGTCGGACTTGTCCGCCCTGCGCCAGGGTGTGGTCGCTACCGTGCGTGTGGCAGAGCCGCTGCGGGGGCTCGACGAGTGTGGTGGCGCTGAATTCGCCCATTGGGTGGACGGCGCGCGCATTCGACTCAAGGCTCAGGCGCGCGATGCCCTCCGAGCGGCGCTCCAAGCGGCGCGGGCAAAGGGCGATCTGTCGGAGACGTATAGTCTCGCGACGGCGCTCGCCGACGTTGACCCGCTCTGCACCGACGCGGTCTATGCGCTCGCCGAGCGAGCGCTGCTCGACGGGGACACGGTGGCCGCGGTCCGGCTCCTCAAGGATCACGTCCGGCGCGCCCAAGCCGAGCTCGGAACCAATCCGAACCCTGAGATCGCCCGGCTCCTCCGACGACTGGAGCGCGGGGAACGACCCACGTTGCTGGCTCACCCGTCTCCGATTCCCGAACGGCTCAGCAGGCCGCATGTCTTGGTGGGTCGGGAGGGCGAGCTGGCACAACTCGAAGCGATCTGGAATCGCCTTGGCGACGCCGGGTACCAGACGTGTCTGGTCACGGGCGCACCGGGCATCGGGAAGAGCTCCCTGATTCGGCGGTTCGCCACGTCATTGGAAGCGCGCGCGTGGCCGGTCTTTGTGGTGTCGTGCCAGGAAATCGGCCAGGGCATTCCCTACGCCACGGTCTCGGAGCTGATCACCGCGTTGGGACGCGATTCGGCGGCCGGCGGCACGGAGCCGCTCTGGTTGGCGGAGGCCAGCCGAGTCTGTCCGGGTCTGCGGACGATTTATCCCGGCATCCCCACAGCACCTGACGCCCCCACCGAGTCGATTCGCCTGCGCGTGGCCGAAGCCGTCGTCCGAATGATGGAAGCCGTGGCAGACACCGGCCCCGTGTTGCTTGCGTTCGATGATCTGCAATTCGTCGATCCCGCCAGCCGGGACGTGTTGTTCCTGATCACTCGGCGGTTGGAGCGCATTCCTACCCTCATCCTGGCCGCGGCGCGCGCGGGTGAGGCGGAGCTGGGGCCCGAGGAGGCGGCGCGCGGCGGACTCGGTTGGCAGGAAACGATTCGACTTCAACCGCTCGATCGGCCCCAAGCCATGAGCTTGATCCGCGATCTCTCGGCTGGCCCCGGCGCTATGAGCTCTCCGATCCGAGACACGATCGTGCGGCTGGCGCAGGGAAATCCGTATCACATCGAGATGCTGCTGTCGCATTGGCGCACCCACAAAGCGACGTCGCTCGTCGCGGCGGAGAGTTCGGGTGACGCCGCCGCGATCTCCTGGGCGCCTCCCGAGGACCTGCGCACTGCCTTCGCTCGGCAATACGGCGGTCTTTCGACCGCCGTCCAGCATGTTCTTCAAGTACTCGCAGTCGCGGGAAAAGCGATGGCACCGACCGAGTTGGGGGCACTGGTGGGGCTCGACAGCGGCGTGGTCGAGCGGGCGGCGCTCGAGATGCTGGATCGCGGGGTCGGTCGTGCGGAAGGAGGGCGCCTCTCGTTCAAGAACGAGTTGCACCGGGCGTACGTGTACTACGCGATGGGGGAGGATCGGCGCAAATACCATCACGCGCAGGTCGCGCAGCTGTTGGTGCGCGCTCAGGACCGGGACCACCTCCAGCCCATGCTCGAGCTGGTGCATCATTTCAGTGCCGCGGGCATGCAGCAGCAGGCCATGGAGACCGCGCTGCAAGCCGCCGAGGTTGCCATTGCGCGCGGCGCTCCGCGCGAAGCCGAACGGGTCCTGACACGTCTACTACGCACGTACGACGTGGCGCCCGATTCCAGGCTGCGCTTACTCCTGGCGCATTCGCTCGTCGCAACGGGCCAGTACCAGCGCGGGCTGGATGCCCTGGCGGACTGGCGGCCCGGTACAGCACTCTCGACCGATCTCGCTCTCGCGGCCTTGCTGCGTGCCGAGGCGCTGCAACGCGCTCGTCTGGGTGGTGACGAAGCGATCATCGCGGCGGCGCAGGAGGCGATTGTCCTGGCCGAGCGGGCCAATGCGGACAACTTCCTGGTCCGAGCGAACTACATACGATTCGAAGTCAGCTTGGATGGCGGGGACCTCGACGCGAAGGCGGAGGCCGAGTCACTGGCAGCCAGAATCGTCGGGTCGGCTGCAACACCCGAGTGTGTTGCGCTGGCCAATCTCACGTTGGGCCAGGGTGCGCTCACGCGCGGTGAGCTCCTCGAAAGTGCGGAACACCTCACGAAAGCAGCCGCGGTTCTGAAATCGCTCGCGTTGCTCGTGGAGCTACGCCTCGCGCTGAACGTTTTGGGGATTTGCTACAAGGGCTTGGGAAGATTCGAGGACGCGACGCGAACTGTGAGGGAAGCGGTGACGGTTGCCGAGCGGTGCGGCCATCCGGGCGCGATCGGCCACTCCCGCATGGTCCTCGCAAACTTGTACCATGACCTCGCCTTCTTCGAGTCGTCGGCCGAATGCTTCCGCGCAACTCTGGCGCCGCTCGAAGCACTGGGTTCGCCACGCGCGGCGGTCGAGGCGTACGCGAGCATCGCCAGATTGGCCGTGACATTGGGCAGCGAGTCGGACGCGGAAGCGGCGGCGGAACGCTGCGAGGACGGTGCGCGGCGCTCGGGACTCTGGCGGCACCGGGTGACCGCCCTGATGACCCGGGCGGAGGTGCATCTCGGCAACCGCCAGCCGGAGGCGGCGTGGCCGCTGTTGGAGCAAGCCAGCCGGATCACCGGGGATCGTTCCCACATTCTGCCGGAGGCCGGACTCTACGAAAGGCTACAGCGTCAGTTTTACTGGGCGACGCGAGGATACGATGCCTTGAAATCGCTCGACCGGCCGATTCCTACCGCGTTGTATGATTCGTTGGTAGACGCGCTCGAGGTGAGGCTGTTCGATGAGGCGGTCGCGCTCATCGCCGCAAACGAAACTGATGTGCGAGCGCCAGCGTTGGAGGAGGCCATTCGCGCGGGCCTGCTAGGGCCGCTCGCCCGACTGCTTGCCGTCGGCGTTCATCATCCGGGCTTGCCGCAACGTCTGCCGGGGGAATCTGCCGCCCAGCTCATTGCACGGGTTTTTCCGCACGCCGAACGTACCGCCGTTCCGCGCTCGGTCGGGCTGCTCGCGACCACGGACGAGATGTTTACCGCGAATCTCTAATTCGATCCACCGCCGCGGGATTCTCGAGGGCCGAGAGATCGCCCAGGTCCGCCTGACCGAGATAGGCGCCGCGAATCACGCGGCGGAGAATCTTGGCATTGCGGGTCTTAGGAAGGTCGGCCACGAAGCGAACCGCCTCGGGACGGAGTGGGCGGCCCAGTTGGTCAGCGATGGCCTCCCCAATCTCACGGGCTAACGCGTCGGTCGCCTGATGACCTGGCCGCAACACGGCGAACACGACGATCGCCTCACCTTTGAGCTCGTGCGGCACTCCGATCGCCGCTGCTTCGAGCACCGCGGCATGAGCCGTCGCCGCCGATTCGACCTCCGCGGGCCCCACGCGCTTGCCCGCCACCTTGAGCGTGTCGTCGCTGCGCCCCTCGATGTACCAGAAGCCGTCACCGTCGATGCGCGCCCAGTCCCCATGCACCCACACGTTCGGAAACCGGCTCCAGTACGTCGCCAGGTACTTCTCCCGATCGCGCCAGAAGCCACGCGTCATGCCCGGCCACGGCTGGCGAATGACGAGCTCGCCCACCGCGCCGCGCAGCGAGCCGCCGCTCGAGTCCGCCACATCGGCCGCGATCCCGGGCACGGGGCACGCAAAGGCCGTTGGTTGGAGTGGTGTCCACGTCGTGCAGCCGAGGATCCCGCCGGAGCACTCGGTGCCGCCCGAGTAATTGATGAGCGGCGCCTGTTTGTTGCCCACGACGCCGAAGTACCACCACCACGGCTCCGGATTCCAAGGCTCGCCGGTGGACCCGAGGACGAAGAGCGATGAGCGGTCGTGTTTCCGCACCGGTTCCTCGCCGGAGCGCATCAAGCCGCGGATGGCCGTCGGCGAAATGCCGAGGTGCGTCACGCGATGCCGCTCGACGATCGACCACACGCGGCCCGCGTCGGGGAAGTCGGGCGCGCCGTCGTACAACAGAATCGTCGCGCCGTTGATCAGACCACCGGCGATGAGCCACGGTCCCATCATCCAGCCGATGTCGGTATACCACCACAACAGGTCGCCCGACTGCAAGTCGAACACGTGCGCGAGATCCTGCGCGGCTTTGATGGGAAAGCCGCCGTGCACGTGCACCGCGCCTTTCGGTCGCCCCGTCGTGCCCGACGTGTAGATCAGCATGTACGGATCTTCGGGTGAGGTGTCGGCGAGACTCTCGTCTGCGCCTTGTGCCATCATGAAATCCCAGGTGACTTCGCGATCGCGGAGTCGTATCTCTCGCCCGAGTCGCGGCACCACGATCACGGTGCGCACGCTCGGCGCGCCGTCCACCGCCGCGTCCGCCGTTTCCTTCATCTGTATCACCTGTCCGCGGCGCCGGAAGCCGTCCGCGGTGATGAGCACGCTCGCGTCGCAGTCGCGCAGCCGGCCGGCGATCGCATCGCTCGCGTAGCCGGAGAAAATGGGCGTGTAGATCGCGCCGATCGCGGCCACGGCAAGCGTGGCGATGGCGCATTCCGGGGTGAGCGGTAGGAAGATGCCAACGCGGTCGCCCGGCCTGACGCCGAGGGCGCGCAGGCCGGCGGCGCAACGCCGCACCGCCGCGGCCAGCTCGCCATAGGTGAGCCGGCGCGAACTGCCTTCTTCGCCCTCGAAGATGATTGCCGTGCGCGACGGATCGTGGCGCAGCGCCGACGCGACGAAGTTCATCCGGCCGCCGAGCCACCACGTCGTCCACGGGATGCCCCCGGATGTATCGCAGACGCGGTCGTACGGTTTCTTCCAGACGAGCCCGATGTCACGGTCTACGGCGCGCCAGAAGCCATCCAGATCTTCGACCGACCAGCGGTGCAGGGACGTGAAGTCGGCGTGGCCGTGGGCTTCGGCGAATTGACGCAGGCGGCTGCGCGAGAGGTAGCGGCCGGAGGGCGACCAGGCGAAGGTCATCTGCGACGGACGGCGACCGCCTCGATTGTGAACGTCACCCGATCCGCGACGCGCACCGTACCGCCTGGGCCGCCGCGAAATGGCCGGATCCCGAAATCCGTCTGCTTGATCGCGAAGGTGGTGCTTGCGCGCAGCGTATCGGGTCCGAGGATGGCGTGCACCGTGACGGGCACTTCGCGAGTCTGGCCCTTGATCGTGAGCGACGCCTGCAGGCGGAGCGTGTCTCCTGCGCGCTCCACTCCGCGCGCTGTCAGTGTGATCTCCGGATAGTGTGCCACGTCCAACACATCTTCGCGCATCGCGGCCGTTACCTTGCGGATTTCCGCCGTGTCGGGAGGTGTCATTACCTCGAGACTATCCGTCGCCACCGATATGGTGACGTGCGATGCCGGCGGCTGGTCCGGATACCAGACGATGCGCCCGGAGAAGCCCCTGGCGCGAATCACATGTGTATGGCCGGCGAAGCCCAGGAGGCCGGCCTTGCCCGTGAGCACTTCGAACCGGGTGAGCGGGGCAGGCGCGAGATCGTATACGACGGAGTCACGGCCGGCCCCTTGGAGAACGCAGAAAGACAGTAGGATGGGGAGCATTCATTCAACTTATCCTTTCAAACCCCGTGGCGCCGACCGTCATCCTAGCACCATGAACGCACTCGCCCTCATTCTCGCCCTCTTCGCGCCTGCGCATCCGGCGCTGAAGCCAAGCATTCAATACACATTGCGCGTTGACAGCGCGGATCTCTCCGGTTGGACGGTCGAGATCCGCCTCCGGACGACCTCGGAGACCATCCGCCTCGCCATGGCCGCGCATCCCGAATACGACGATCGCTATTGGCGGTACGTGCGCGACTTCGCCAGCGAGACTCCCGGCGCCACCGTGACCCGCGTCGACAGCGCCGTCTGGCAGATTGTCGCGCCAGTGGGCGTTGTCAACGTGCGCTATCGCATCGCACTGCCGCCGGCAGAACCGGGACTCCGCGCCGCGTGGCGTCCCTATCTCACACCGACAGGCGGACTGATCGGCGGTCCACACGCGTTCATGTACGTCCTGGGCGCCGAGGACAGCTCGGTCCTCGTGACGCTCGACTTGCCGCCCAGCTGGGCGATCGCCACGGGCCTCACGGCGACGCGCGATCCCCACACCTTCACCGCCGCGAATGCCGGTGCGCTCGTCGATGCGCCGATTCTCGCGGGGCTGCTGCGCCGTTGGAGCTTTGTCGAGGGGGGGGCGACGCATCACGTGGTGTATTGGCCGCTTCCGGATGCGAAGCCGTTCGATACGTTGGCGTTCGTGTCGGGAATTCGCGCGATGGTCCATCAGACGATCGCCCTCTTCGGCCGCGCCCCCTACCGCGACTACACGTTCCAGTTCGAGGACGGAGCCTTCGGCGGCGGACTCGAGCATCGCAATTCCGTGACGCTGGGCGTGCAGAGTGCAGAGTTGGCGCGCAACCCCAATGCGGTGATCCCCGAAACAGCGCACGAGTTCTTTCACACCTGGAACCTGCTGGCGATCAAGCCAATCGAGTATCGCGAGATCGATTACCGCACCCAGCCACCGGTTGCGAGCCTCTGGTTCAGCGAAGGGCTGACGATGTTCTACGCCGACTTGCTCCAGCGGCGCGCGGGAATCCCCGTGCGCGACTCGACGCGAACGGCGCACCTGGAGCGCTTGATCGGCTCCTATCTCGCCAATCCCGCCTACGCCCGGTTCTCCGCGGAATCGATCAGCCGGGTGGCATACAACGCGCAGCCAGGGGAGCTGGGGGACTACAGCGCGAGTACGCATCAGCAGGGCGAGCTCCTCGGCACGATGCTCGACCTGATGATCCGCGATGTCACCCACGGCCAGCGCTCGATGGACGACGTCATGCGACGTTTGTTCGATCGAGTCTCGGCTGACCCCGGGCCGGCGGCCCGGGGTGGATCCTACAGGATCGATGGCCGAGTCATCGAACAAGCCGTCGAATCGGTTTGCGGCTGCGACGCGACGCCGTTCTTCGATGCCCACGTGCGCGGCGCCCGTGCGATCGATTTCGACCGCTGGCTCGGCATGATCGGCCTGCGGACCGACGTCACGTGGGGACCCGCCGTGTACAACGGCGAGCCCGAGCGGGATCTGCGCGTCTGGGGGTTCGAGCGGGATAGCACAATTCGTCTGGTGATCAACAATGCAACGAGCATTTGGGGCAGGGCAGGCCTGCACAGCCGCGACCGGCTCGTGAGCCTGAACGGCGCGGCGGTGAAGACGTGGCTCGAGCTCCGTGGCAAGCTCCAGGCACTGCGAATCGGCGACACGGTTCGCGTCGAAGTCATGCGCCCTGCGGGTCCGTTCGTGGCCACCGTCGTCGTCGCGGGATTCGAGCGGTCGACGGTGCGGCTCGAGCGGTTGCCAAATGCGACGGTGGCGCAGCGGCGCCTCGCGGAGGCGGCTACATTCTGAACATGCTCGCCGACCTCAGCATCTGGCACATTCTCATTCTGATCGCCGTCGTTACGCTGATGTTCGGCACCAAGCGAATCCCGGAGATCGGGGCGTCGATCGGAAAAGGGATTCAGGCGTTCAAGCGCGGCCTGCAGGATGCCGGCAATGCGATCGAAGAGCCGCCCCCGCCCCCGCCCCCGACCTCTCCGTCGTCGCAGCAGCCGAAGTCGGTACCGAACTCGGGCGCGCCGAAACGTCTCAGCGAGTAGCGCCGCCGAAGTAGCACGCCGCGCGCGGACGCTGCATAATCCGCGCATGCGAACATCCATCCTCGCGCTCTGCCTCGCCGCGTTGTTCATCCCACGCGCGACTGCACAGACTCCCGACTTGAGCACCGCCCTCCGCTGGCGCACGATCGGTCCGTTCCGGGCCGGCCGCGGGCGCGCCGTGGCTGCGACTCCCGGGAAGCCCACCGTTTTTTACATCGGGTTCGACAACGGCGGCGTCTGGCGGTCGACCGACTATGGCAACAACTGGGCGCCTTTGTTTGACCATGAAGCCACTGGTTCCATCGGTGCGATCGCCGTCGCGCCCTCGGCACCGAACGTCATCTACGTCGGCACCGGCGCCGGGATCATCCGGCCCGATCTGGCGACCGGCAACGGCATGTACCGATCGAACGACGCCGGTCGCACCTGGACGCATTTAGGTCTCGACGAGACGCAGATGATCGCCTACGTCGATGTCGATCCGGCCAATCCCGATCGGCTGTTCGTCGCGGCACTCGGCCACCCCTATGGGCCGAACGCCGAGCGTGGGGTGTACCGCTCGACCGACGGCGGGCGCTCGTTCGCCAAGGTGCTGTACAAGGACGAGTACACGAGCGCGAACGAGGTCCGGATCGATCCGAGCAATCCGAGCACGGTATACGCCGCGCTCTGGCAGCAGCAGTCGACATTCTACGAGTACGCCGCGTTCGGCCCCGACTCGACGTGGCCGGGCGTGGGCGGGATCTACAAATCCACCGACGGCGGCACGACCTGGACGCAGCTCACGGGGGGATTGCCTCCGGTGCTCGAGGCGAACATCGCGATCGCGCCGAGCAATCCGCAGGTCATCTACGCGATGGTGGCATCCGTGAATCCGGCGGGGGGATCGGGGCCGGTCGGCTTCTACAAGTCGAGCGATGGCGGAGCCAACTGGACTCTGCGGACGCGCATCCCCGGATCTTCCGCGTCGCTCGGCGATACTACGGCCGCGACGGCCGACCCGCGGCCCTTGGGTCGCATTGGCGGCGGCGACCTGCCACCGATCGTCGTCGACCCCAAAAACGAGAACGTGATCTATAGCGCGTCGATCGTCATGTGGCGCACGGAGGATGGCGGCAGCAGCTGGTCGGCGGTGCGGGGATCGCCGGGCGGCGACGACTACCAGCGCATCTGGATCCATCCTGAGGATCCCAACCTGATCCTGGCGGTCTCCGACCAGGGCGCCGTGATTTCGTCCAATCGCGGCGAATCGTGGAGCAACTGGTACACGCAGCCCACCGCGGCCGTCTATCACGTGACGGCGGACAATGCGTTCCCCTACCGCGTCTGCAGCGGACAGCAGGACTCGGGCTCGCTGTGCGTCGCCAGCCGCTCCGACGACGGGCAGATCACGTTCCACGACTGGCATCCCGTGAACATTCAGGAGTACGGCATCGCGGCGCCTGACCCGCGCGATCCCGATGTCGTGTTCGGCAGCGCGCGCACGAACGTGTCGCGCTACGATCGGCGCACCGGGCAGACGACGCCGGTAGGTCCCGACGTCGCGCAGCGCGGCGACAGCTTTGGCCGCAACGTGCGCACGATGCCGATCATCTGGTCGCCGGTGAACCCGAGCGTGTTGTACTACACGTCCAACGTCGTGTGGAAGTCGATCGATCACGCGCACACCTGGACGCGGATCAGTCCCGACCTGGCGCGTCAGACCTGGCCGGTCCCCGCCAGTGCCGGACGTTACGCGCGCACCGTCACGCCCACGGCGCGCGGCGCGATCACGGCGTTGGCGGCGTCGCCGCGAAGCGGCGCGGTGCTGTGGGCGGGCACCGACGACGGCAACATCCAGGTGACGTTGAACGGTGGCACGACGTGGCGGAACGTGACTCCGCCCGCGATTGGGCCGTGGACACGCATCTTCAACATCGAGGCCGGCCACTTCGACACGCAGACCGCGTATGCCGCCGCGAATACGCTGCGCATCGACGACGTGCGCCCGCATTTCTGGCGCACGCATGACGGCGGCCGGACGTGGACCGAGATCAACAACGGGATATCGCCCAACGCGGTAGCCAACTCGATCCGCGAGGATCCGCGGGTGCGCGGGCTCCTCTACGCCGCCACCGATGCGCAGGTGTGGGTGTCGTTCGATGACGGTGCCAACTGGCAGTCGCTGCGGCTCAACATGCCGGCGGTTTCGGTGCGCGACATTCAGGTGAAGGATGACAGCACCTGTTTGTGTGCCGATCTGATCGCTGGGACCCACGGCCGCGGCTTCTGGATTCTCGATGACCTCACGCCGCTGCGGCACTTGGCGGAAGGGCGTCGAAACCCTCTCGTACGGCCTCAAACCGCAGTCCGCGTGCGCTTCGGCACGAACGAGCCCACGCCGTGGCCGCCCGAGCTACCGGCGGGGGAGAATCCGCCGGCCGGTGCCATCATCGACTACTCGCTGGCGGCCGACGCCGCGGGTCCGATGAAACTGGAGATCGTCGCAGTCTGGGGGCAGGTGATCCGCTCGTACTCGAGCGATGATCCCGTCCTCGATCCCGATCCGGCGCTCGATCCGGCGTCGTATGATCGTGTGTGCCAGAAGAACCCTGGCGCGACCGATTGTGGACTGCCGCTCTATTGGCCCGCGCCACAGGCCCGGCTCTCGACGCGCGCCGGATTGCATCGCTTCAGCTGGGACATGCGCTATCAACCGATCGGTGAGGTGAACCTGCGCGCCGCGGGGGATGTGGAAGCGACGGGCGCGGTGCCGCACCGCAGCGAGCACACGCCGACCGCGCCGTGGGCGCCACCGGGCCGCTACACGGTTCGCCTCACAGTGAACGGCAAGTCGTACGCACAGCCGCTCACGCTGCGACTCGATCCCCGCGTGAAGACACCAACTGCGGGGTTGCGGCAGCTGGCCGCGCTGACGCGAGAGATGTATGACGCGGCGGCCCGCACGCGTGCCGCGTATCGCGAGGCGCGCGTGCTCGTGGATTCGCTTTCGGGACCGATTCGGGCCCAGGTGGAATCAATTGCTCCGGCGCCGCGGCCACGGGCGGGGGGGCGGCCGTTTGCTCGTCCTGGAGCACCTCCACCGCCGACGCTCGAGAGCGCCGGCAACGCGGCGCTCGCTGCGGCGATGGCCATGCAGGATGGAGACGTGACGCCCACCGCGGCGCAGGTCGCCGCATGTGCGCGGGTGCGCGCGCAGGTGAATCAGGTCTTGGCGCGGTGGGCGCGCCTAAAGCGCGCTCACTCGGGGTGAGCGAGGGGTTTGCCGTCAGGTCCGACCTGAATCTCGGACCGCTTGGCGCCGGTGCGCACGTGCGCCTCGTACGCCACGAGCGCGCCGTGCTTGGTCAGCGACTCGACGTTGATGATCTCGCCGGAGCCGGCCAACTGCAGCAGACCCGCCCGCACGGGAGCCGGCAGCGAGTCGAGCGCGACCTCTTCCTCGATTTCCAGCACGGTGCCGTCGCCGGCGATCGTGACGTCTCGGTTGTGGCCGTGCACCGTCATCGCGACCTCATACTCGAGCTGATCGCCGTTCTTCTCGCTGGAGTAGCCACGCACCGTCGCGCCCTGGCTTTCCTGGTCGGCAGTCTTCTGCACGGCGGCCGGCAGGTCGGCGCGTTTTAGCCGTCGCTCTTGTGCGGATGCTTGTGAGGCGATGACGCACGACAGAATGAGGAGGGCGACGATCCATTTCCCGAATCGCATGAGGTCATCCTGTTGGATAGATGAGCAATTGTACCCGGCCGTACCTTACAGCCGCCTTACAGACATGGCCACCGTGAAACACACGCGGCGTCGCAGATGCGCGTAGAATTAGGTGGCAATTACCCTCCGACAAGACACCAGAGGACCGCATGAACAAACCAGCAATCCAGGTTCTTGCACTGCTCATCACGGTCACGCTCGCAATACCGCGCGTGAGCTCGGCGCAAACTTTCAAGGTTGCGAAGTATAGCATCGGCGGCGACGGCGGCACCGATTACCTCACCGCCGAGCCCGGCACGGGACGCGTCTTCGTCTCGCGCAGCACGCACGTGATGGTGATCGACGGCGCGACGGGCAAAGTGATCGGCGACATTCCCGACACGCCGCGCACCCACGGGATTGCACTGGCGCCCAAATCGGGGCACGGGTTCACCACCAACGCCGGCGATTCGACCGTCACGATGTTCGATATCGCGAGCCTCGCCGTCGTCAAGAAGATCCGGGTTCCCACCGGCGGCCTCGACGGAATCATGTACGACGACTTCTCCGACCGCATCATTCTCACGAATCACAGCCGTCCGGCCGGCACGGTCGTCGCGATCGATCCGAAGAGCGGCGACATCGTCGCCACCGTGCAGCTCGAGGACAATGCGCCTGAGGGGGCGGCGAGCGACGGCAAGGGAAGAATCTTCGTCAACAACGAAGGCACGAGCACGATCCAGGTGATCGACGAGCGGACGATGACAACGGTGGCGTCGTGGCCGCTCGCACCGTGCGAGGGCCCGACGGGCATCGCGTACGATCGCGCGACCGATCGGATCTTTTCCGGATGCGGCAAGACATCGGTCGTTGTCGATGCGAAGACGGGCAAGATCGTCGCGACGATCGCCAATGGTGACGGGGTCGACGCGCTGGGATGGGATCCGTCGCAGAAGCTGATCTACATTCCGGCGGCGCGCGACAGCAACGTCACCGTCGTTCGTCAGGACTCGCCCGACAAGTACACGGTGGTCGCGACGGTGCCTACGATGCGCGGGGCCAAGACCATCTCGGTGGATACGCAGAAGCACGTGGCGTATCTCTTCCAGCCCGAATACGGTCCCGTGCCCCCGGGCACGCCGCCGCCGCAGCCCGGTCAGCGTCCGCCGCGCGGTCCCGTCATCGGCGCGTGGTTCTTTGCCATCACCCACTGATCACTCGGTAATGCCGCCCGGGAGAATGCTTTTGCGACCAAACTTCTCCCGGACGCGGTCGATGGCGCGCGACAGACCGCGATCCCGGTCGGTTTCTTCGGACAGGATCGCGGTCTGATCTATCACCTCCGCCTTCGCCAGACCTGACAACCGGACGCCCACGAGCCGGGCCGGCACGCGTCGCGCGTTCCGCAGCCCCGCGAGCAATTCGTGCGCAACGCGCAGAATCACCCGGTCCGACACCACCGGCTCTGGCAGTGTTCGCTGCGCGGATCGCGTCTTGAAGTCCCAATCGCGCAGCCGCACCGCGACGGTGCGTGCGGTGAGCCCATCGCCCCGCATGTCGGCCGCCGCGCGCGTGACGAGTCGCAAGAGCTCACGCTCGATGTCGCTGTCTTCGCGCAGATCCTTCCCAAACGTTTCGTCGCGGCTGATCCCCCTGTTCATGGTGCGGTGGGACACGTCCCCCTCGTCGTGCCCATGCACTCGGTTCCACAACCAGTGCGCTTCACGCTTGCTCATCCGGCGCTCCAGCGCGGCGAGGTCGTGACGCAGCACGTCTTCCACGGTGATCAGGCCGCGCTGCGCGAGGCGCGCCTGGAACTTCGGACCGACGAGCGGGATGTCGGCGAGTGCGCACGAACGCAGGAAGTCCTGTTCCGCTCCCGGCTCGACGATGAGGATGCCCTCGCCGCCCCGGCTCGGCTTCGCGCGGTCCACCGCCATCTTGGCGATCAGCTTGTTGGTGCCGCCGCCGATCGAAAGGGTGAGACCCGTCTGCGCGCGAATGCCCTCGCGAATGCGGTGCGCGGTCGCCGCGAGCGGCTCGTTTTTGTAGATGCCCTCCGTGCCGGTGAGATCGAGATACCACTCGTCGATGCTCGCGCCTTCGACCACCGGGGTGTAGTGCTGCAACGCCTGCCGGATTTCGGCGCTCCGGCGGACGCACTCTTTGAAGGGGACGGGGACGCACATCGCGTCGGGACAGAGGCGTAGCGCGCGCGCGATCGGCATGGCCGAGCGAACGCCGAACTTGCGGGTCTCGTAGGAGGCGGAGCAGACGACGCCGCGGCTTTCGCGCGAGCCGCCGACGATGAGGAGGGCCGCCTTCCCGGCGCCGTCGGGATCGACGGCGCGCGCGACGGCGACATAGAATGCGTCAGCATCTGCCAGAAGAATCCGACGCATCACCGAACATATCCCGAAACTGCTACGACGGCAACAGCTAAAACACGTATCGAGCGGCGACCCCGAATCCCTCGACTGTGTCTCTGCGACCGTCCGCCAGGCGACCCTGCTCGACGCGATACGAAAGCCGGAGCCGCACCGGCCGCTTGTGGAGCGTCGCCTCGAGGCCCAGCTCGACGCCCCGTCCGCTGGCAGACGCCGCCGGTCGATTGAGCGTGCCGCTGAACCCCTGCCACAACTCCGCGAAGCTATCGAGACGTCCCGGGAAGATGCCGCCGCGGGCGCTGAGCCCGCCCGTCCAAAACAACCAACGCCGGTCGCTCAGTCCTGATGTGACGAACGTGCGGGCGCGTGGCCCCAGCCAGACCTGCAGCCAGGGGCGAGCCGCATAGCCAACGAGTAGATCGCCTTGGACGACATCGCGCGAGGCGGTGTCGCTCGAGACCTGACCTTGCCCGTAGCGCAGCCGCGCGGCCAACCGGCCTCGGGTGGCGACCGCCTCGCCGCCGAAGAGCGATCCAGTGAGGCGCATTTGCGCGGTGCCAAATCGTGAATGAACGATCTCGCGCGCCGCACCGGCGGCCAGCGACACGGTCCAGCGCGATTGCGCGCGGAGTTGAGTCGTGACCGTGAGTGTGCCTATCACCGAACACGCGAACACGAACCGGCGGCTCATGGGCCGGTCCCGTCGGGCGTCAGGATCACCGGCACGCCGGTGCGCACGCCGATCAAGCCGCGTCCTCGCTCGGCATTGCGGCGCGCGACGTCCGCCACGGCGTTCTGCCAGGCATGAATCCCGCGGTTGTGCACGACATTCGCGGGAATCTGCCGGCCGGGTCGATGCGACACGAACGCGGCGATACTCGCGAGCGTGACTGCGCCTCCCAACGCAAAGCGCGCACCGCTGGGCTTCTCGCCGCGGGCGACGAGACCGGGCAGTACCGCGACGCCAACCCCGCCGAGGACTCCGGGCGCCAGCACCCGCAACGCCGGTCCCATCGGCCGCCGTTCGGGCAGCAGGACTGTATCGGCGGGGGTCGCCGGATGCGGGAGCGTGTCCGTCGGTCCAGGCAGCACCTCGACCGGCATGCGGAGGATTCGCGCGACGCGCCCATCACGATTGAACGACGAGACGGTCAGGACGTATGAGCCGCTCGGAGGAGGACTCGTACCTGCAGAGTCGAGGCCATTCCAGCGCACGGCGAGGCTGTCCCCGATCGGGCCGCGATACAGCGTGCGTACCACTCGCCCATCCAGCGCGACGAGCGCCGCTGCGATGTCGTGGACGGAGCTCGCGTAGAGTGTCATCGCCATCGCTTCGCTGCCGGGCCGGATTGCCGTGTCGGCAGCCGCGTGCCCGGTCACTGCCGGCGTCGCGCGCCGTACCACTTCGTAGAGCAGTAGCAGCTGCGGCGGAAACACGAGCTCGTCGGGACGGAACCGCGGATTCTGGATGACGAGCCGGCGCGCGATTGCGCGTGCCGAATCGCGGCGGTCGCGGAGCAGCTCGGTCGCTGCGAGGTAGCTGAGCGCGCGCGAAACATCGGCGGCAGAGAGCGCATCCTTGCCTTGCACGGCGAGCGCGCGACGCAGCAGACCCGCAGCCTGCTCGAACTCGAGGTCGTCGTACGCGCGCACACCTTGCGTGAGCGCAGCGCTCGCCGCCTGGCTCGCCCCAACAAGAGGAAGTGCCAGAGTGGTGGCGCACAGTATCACGAACAGCCGGACAGATCTCATGGTCTGACTGGCGCGAGTGTCCTGCGCGTCCATTTGATCTCTTGCCCCGGCGTGGCCGTCAGCGCGGTGTCGAACGGCGTGAAGCCGTCACGCCTGACCTGAATGCGGTGGCGACCGGCCTGAATCTCGAGCCGGACCACCGGTGTGCTGCCAATCGCCTTGCCGTCGACGTAGAGCATGCCGGGCGGCTGCGTACTCAGCGACAGCCGGGCGCGCGCGGCGGTCGGCTGATGCGGCCGGGCGGTGTCAGCCGGGGCTGGCACGACAGGAGGCACGCGGGTAGCGACCTGCGGGATCGAGTCGACAGTCTGGTGCGTCGCACCGTTTGCCGCCCCGCTCGGACGAAGCGTCGCCCAGACGACGCCGCCGAGGAGCGCGACGCCGGCCAAGACCGACAGTGCGAGCGCCGGGCGTCGGCGCCAGGACTGCGCAAGGCGCACGGTCGGAGCGTTGGCCAGCGCTTCGCGGCGCGTTCCCGCGCTGCCGGGTCGTGCGAACGTGGCCGATACCCGCGGCGCCGCATCGGCCCCGAGCGCGCGGACGAACGCCGCGACGTCAGGGAACCGCTCGGCGGGGTTTTTGCTCATCGCGCGGGCCACGGCGTCCGAAACACTCCGCGGGATGTCGTCGCGCGCGTGGCTGAGTCGCGGCGCCGGCTCGAGCAGGTGCTTGCGGATCAGCTCGCCGACCGATTCGCCCGTGAATGGGAGCGAACCTGTCAGTGCCTCCCACACCAGGATCGCCAGCGAGTACTGATCGCAGCGGCCGTCAACCGGCTTCCCTTCGACCTGCTCCGGAGACATGTAGCGCGGCGTTCCGAGCGAGGCGCCGGTCTGGGTCAGGGAGACGCTGCCGAACGCGCGCGCGACGCCGAAGTCGCAGACGTATGCCCAGCCCGACTCCTCGATCATCACGTTGGCCGGTTTCACGTCGCGATGCACGACGCCCTGGCGGTGCGCGTACTGCAGGGCATCGCCCACCTGCTGGACGATGCTGCGCACGTCCGCGAGGGGCAGCCCGCCGTGCTCGGCGATGATCTGCTCGAGCGAGCGCCCGCGGATCCGCTTCATCGTATACCAGAGGAATGTGCTCGTCGCCCCGACCCGGAAGATCGGCACGATGTGCGGATGATCGAGCGACGCAGAGATCTTGCCTTCGCGCTCGAACCGCTCGGCCGCGTCGGCGCCATCGAAGAGCTGAAGCGGCAGCACCTTGATCGCCACCTGGCGGTTGAGCTCTACCTCCTGCGCCAGAAAGACGAGCGACATGCCGCCGCGTCCGAGCAGATCGGTGATCTGGTACTCGCGGGA
>Ga0193725_1000232_pt1 | contig 17645 bp, 14 predicted proteins | sample H2a2metaG_FD_143058 | JGI IMG/M metagenome (GOLD analysis project Ga0193725, IMG submission 143058) | Soil microbial communities from a riparian zone of the East river system, Colorado, United States - H2a2 | ecosystem: Environmental > Terrestrial > Soil > Riparian zone | place: USA: East River... | reverse complement strand
GGTCGATCCCCGTGAACGATCTCGAAGAGTCCGAGCGGTTCTATCAGGACGTCCTGGGGCTCGAGTACCGGGGCCGCCTGGGCAACTCGAAGATGTCGTGCTTCACGGTGGGCGCGCACTCGATCCTGCTCTGCGAGCGCAACGATCGCGTGGTGAGAACGCCCCAGCAGGACAACCGCCTCCACCACTCGTTCGAGGTCAGCCCCGCGATGTTCGACGCCGCCTGCAAGCTCTTCCACGAGCGGGGCATCCGGGTCGCCGAGCCCATCGTCTATCGGGCCCACGGCTTCTTTCTCGGCCGCGAGATGTACTTCCTGGATCCGAGCGGCAACCTGCTCGAGCTGTGCGATCCGACGTGGAAGCCCGGCATGCCGACGCCCACCTACGAGGAGATCGTCGGCGCGTAGACCTCAGCGCACGGCCGGGCGGGCGCGTCGATACCAGTCGACGATCTCCCCGCCCGTGGCCGTCCACACCCCCTCGCGGCGGGTGATGTAGCTCAGCGCGTCCTCGAGGCAGCCGATGCGAAACGGCTGACCGATGAGCCAGGGGTGCAGGTGCAGCACGAGCAGCTTGCCGTTCTGCGCCCCTTCGCGATACAGCACGTCGAACGTCTCCTTGATCATCGCGCCGTACCGGTCGATGTCGATGCGCCGGTCCCACAGCGCGTTGACGTCGTCGAGCGGCAGCGAGATCGGCAGCGCGCACAGCTCACCCTGCGCCACCTTCAACGGGTACGGCTGCTCGTCGTTGACCCAGTCGCACACGTAGCGGATCCCCGCCTGCGCCAGCAGGCCCGGCGTCCGCGGGGACTCTCCGTACTCCGGCCCCAGCCAACCGCGCGGGGCGGTCCCGAACGCGCGCGTCAGCGACTCCACCGACGCGCGGATGTACTCGCGCTCGTCCTCCTCGGACATCCGGCTCGTGATCATCCGGTTGACCGAGATGCCGTGCCCGATGATCTCGTCGCCGCGCGCCCGGCAATGACGCACCAGGAACGGATAGTGCTCGGCGGTCAGCGCGTCCATGGCGATGGTCGGCTTGACCCCATAGGTATCCAGCGCCTCCAGCACGCGAAAGATCCCGACCCGGTGTCCGTACTCCCGGTGCGACCACGCGGTGACGTCGGGGAACGGCCCCTGGCCGTAGCCGCCGGCGAGGTTGGGGACCTGATAGGCCCCGGCGGGACGGCTCCATTCCATGTGCTCGAGGTTGACGACGACGCAGACGGCGACGCGCGCCCCGTCGGGCCACGCCAGCGCGGGACGGCGAGCGTTCAGGGGAGACCAGTCGTAGTGCTGATGATCCATCCCCTGACGGAGCTGCGGAAGGACGTAGTCACGGTCGGCTGGCATGGCGGCTCCTCACGCGTTGACGCGGGCCGCGTGAGCCACGGCCTCGTCGTAGTAGTGGGCGAGATAGTGGTCGGCGATCTCGTCGGTGGTGGCCTGCCACACGCCCTGGTGGGAGAGCACGTAGTCGAGCACCTCGGCCAGGTATTTCACCCGGTGCGGGCGGCCCATGACGTACGGATGGAACGCGATGCACATCAAGCGTCCGTTGGTCTCGCCTTCCCGATACAGCCGGTCGAACTGGCGCTTGCAGATCTTCGCGTAGTCGTCGGCCTCATAGTGATGGCGCATGAGCGGGGCGTCGTTCAGCTCCGAGGTGTAGGGCACGCATACCAGACGGCCCGAGCGCACCTTGATGGGCAGGGGCTGGTCATCGATCTTCCAATCGGTCTGATAGCGAAAGCCCGCCTCGGCGACGACGTCGGGGGTGCGCTCGGTGTTGGAGGCCGCGGGCCCCGACTGGCCCAGCAGCTCGCGGCCGGTGAGGCGCTTGAACGTCTCGCGGCAGCGCGCGAAGAACTCCCGCTCCTGTTCCTCGGAAAAGCTCGTGATGTAGCGGGTGTTGTAGAAGCCGTGGTTCACGAAGGTCCAGTCGCGCGCCAGCATCGCCTCGGCGATCTCGGGAAAGTGCTCGAGCACGCCCACGTTCAGCGTGGTGGAGCACCGGATCTTGTACTGATCGAGCACCGGGAGCAATCGCCAGAACCCGACCCGGTTGCCGTACTCGTGCGCCGAGTATTGCTGGACATCGGGCAGCGGGCTGCGCGGCCAGGGATTGCGCACGCCGTCGAGGGGCGGCAGATATTCGTAGTGCTCGATGTTGGGCGCGACCCAGAAGGCGACGCGGGCGTTGTTCGGCCACCTGATGATCGGCCGGTCGATGATGGGCAGATAGTCCATCCGGTTCGGAGCCAGCGGCATGGCAAGCACCTCCCCCTATGCGGTCTTGAATCGCGCCACGATTTCCGAGGCGAAGCGCTCGAGCTGATCCAGGTCGTCGGCGCAGGAGCCGAGCACGAGGTCCTGGATGCCCGCGGCTTCCAGATCGCGAATCCGCTCGACGATCTCTGCGGTGGTGCCGAGGAAGTACGACTGCTGGAGCTGCTCGAACGTCCGGTGCGTCCCCATGACGCGCTCGAAGACCGGACGCTGGATTCGCAGCGCGTGCTCACGATCCGTCGTGTCCACCAGGTGCGTGAAGTTGATATGGCCGTAGCGCAGCGTGCCCGGATCGCGCCCGTTCGCGCGGAGGTGGGCCCGGATCGCCTTCATGTCGTCCTTCACCATCTGCTGGGTGCCCGAGCCGCGCGCGAGCCATCCGTCGGCGCCTAGGATGCGCGCCAGCACCGCCGGAGCGATGTGCGGCTTGTCGGGACTCAACGTGGTTGGAACCTTCGACCCACCGCCCACCCAGGTCTCGGGGAAGCGCGGCAGCAGCGGCTCGATCGAAACGTGCTCGAAGCGGTAATAGCGGCCCGCGATACTCACGTCGGGCTCGGTCAGGAGCCGGCGCAGGGCGGCGACGATCTCGTCGGTGCGGCGACCGCGCTCGCCGAGCTTCATGCCGAGCGTCTCGAACTCGTGCTGGTCCCAGCCCGGCCCCACGCCGAGCACGAAGCGTCCGGCGGAGAGCTGCCACAGCGTCTGGATCTCGCGGGCCAGCGTGACCGGATGGTAATAGGGCACGATCAGGAGCCCGGTGGCCAGCCGGATGCGCGTGGTCACGCTGGCCGCGTGGGCGAGACACAGGAGCGGCGACATCCAGACCGTTCCGTAGAGGCCGGGCGCCACCAGGAAATGCTCGGCCGTCCACAACGCGTCGAAGCCGAGCTCTTCGGCCTTTCGCGCGAACGCCTTCACGCGCGCGGCGTGCTCGAAGCCGGGGTCCGGCCAGGCGAACGTCGGAAGATACACGCCAAATCTCATGGTCACGCTCCTCGTGGGCGCCGGGGTGGCCCCGAGTATAATTCCGCCACCGGTGAGGGGGCGGCCGAATGGAAGGTTCCCGTCACACGCGACCAACTCGCTTCGGTCTGAGCCGGCGCGACCTGCTGAAGGGCGGCGCCGCCGCCACACTGCTGACTCCGGCCCCGCTTCTCGCCGCCGAAGACTCGCCCAAGCGCGGCGGCATCCTCCGCGTGCGCGGCTGGGATCCCCCGCACTTCGACCCTCACCAGACGCGCGCCTTCATGACCATGACCACGCTCAGCTTCGTCTACAGCAAGCTGCTGCGTCACAAGGTCGGCGCGGGGGTAGCGCCCGGCACCTTCGCGCTCGAGTCCGATCTCGCGGAGCGCTGGGAGCAGCCGGACGACACCACGTACCTCTTCCACCTGCGCAAGGGCGTGCGCTGGCACAACAAGCCGCCCGTCAACGGCCGCGAGCTGACCGCCGACGACGTCAAGTTCACCTTCACTCGGTTCCTCACCATCAAGGGCAACCCGGAGCGCTACCTGCTGGACTCCGTCGAGCGGGTCGAGGCCCTGGATCGTTATACCGTCAAGTTCGTGCTCAGCGAGCCCTACGTCTGGCTGCCGAACAAGCTGGCCAACGCGCTCTGCATGTGGATCGTCGCCCCGGAAGTGGTCGAGAAGTACGGCGACCTCAAGAAGGCGGAGACGGCGATCGGCACCGGCCCCTTCACGCTGGAGCGCTACGAGCCGAACGTCAAGGCGGTGTTCAAGCGCCACCCGAACTATTTCCGCCCGGGCCAGCCCTTCGTCGACGGGGTGGAGTGGATGATGGTCGAGGACGACTCGACCGGGCTCGCGATGTACCGCACCGGCGACCTCGACGCCGGGCCCTCCACGTGGTGGTCGGTCCGCCAGCATGACGTGGACGCGCTGCGGAAGAGCTTCCCCAGGTTCGGCTACCAGGAAGTCCTCGGCAACCAGGTGATCGCGATCTCGCTCCGGACCGACCAGCCGCCGTTCACCGACGTGCGCGTGCGGCGCGCCGTCTCCCGCGCCATCGATCGCCGGGCCATCATCGACGCCGTCTGGATGAAGGGCGAGCCGAGCGGCCCCCTGCCGCGGGGCGTGCGGGAGTGGTCGCTGCCCGTCGATCAGCTCGGCGAGGGCGCCAAGTACTTTCGGTATGACCCCAAGGAGGCCCGACGACTGCTGGCCGAAGCCGGCTACCCCAACGGCTTCAAGACCCAGCTCACGGCCACCGCCGGGTACGGCGCCGACCTCGTCGACGCCGTCCAGCTCGTGCTGCGGTATCTCAAGGACGTGGGGATTCGCGCGGAGCTGAAGCTCCAGGAATACGGCGCGTACCAGGCCACGACGATCCAGGGCAAGTTCGACGGCATGACGATCGGCCCCTTCGCGGTCGCCTGGGATCCCGACGACGCGCTGTACGGCCCGTACGCTCCCGAGCAGCCGCGCAACCGCGGCCACATCACCGACGCGAAGCTCACCGCGATGATCAGGGAGCAGCGACGCCTGCGCGATCTCGACGCGCGCAAGAAGGTCATCTTCGACATCCAGCGCTACATCGCCGACCAGCAGTACTACGTGTGTCTGGCCTCCCCGATGTTCACGGGCTCGTGGCAACCCCACGTGAAGAACCTCGCCGCCAACGTCACCTACGACTACGGCAGCCGCGTCGCCGCCCTCTGGCTGGACCGGTAGCCGTACGCACGCGGAGATCGACATGAGCGCACTGGACGAGTACGCGAACAAATATCAGTCGGCGCGGATGGAGCGCCGGAACGGGGTGCTCCAGGTCACCCTGCACACGGACGGCGGGTCGCTGCGCTGGGGGTTCCTGCCGCACGGCGAGCTGCCGGACGCGTTTCACGACATCGGGTCCGACCGCGAGAACCGGGTGGTGATCATCACCGGGACGGGCGCGGAGTTCTCGGGGCCGCGCGCGACGCCGGGGACGTCTTCCTTCCCGGCGCGGCCGTCCATCGAGCGGATCGATCGCATCCACTGGGAGGGCCGGCACCTCTTGATGAACCTCTTGAACATCGAGGTGCCGGTCATCAGCGCCATCAACGGGCCGGCGTGGCGTCATTCCGAGATCCCTCTGCTGTGCGACATCGTGCTGGCCGCCGAGACCGCGCAGTTCCAGGATTCGGCGCACTTCGCGTCGGACGTCGTGCCTGGCGACGGCATGCACATCGTCTATCCGCTCCTGCTGGGCATGAATCGCGGGCGCTACTTCCTGCTGACCGGGCAGACGCTCGACGCGGCGGAGGCGCACCGGCTCGGGCTGGTCGCCGAAGTGCTTCCGCCCGACAAGCTCCTGGCGCGGGCGTGGCAGCTCGCCGAGGATCTGACCCGCAAGCCGACGTTGCTGCTCCGCTACACGCGACTGCTCTTCACCGAGTACCTGCGTCGGCAGATGCACGACCTCCTCGGGTACGGGCTGGCCATGGAGAGCCTGGCCCTCTTCGAGAAGCCCGAAGCGCCGTGACCGTCCGCCGCGAGGTGACGCGGCCGTGTGCGATACTCGCGGCGCGATCACGCCAACGCCGCGCCCGGCGCGGCAGAATGGAGCTGAACGATGGATGGTCCGATCCCCGCGCGGTACGCGCCGTACTTGCTGAGCATTCTCCGGATCGTGGTCGCGTTCCTCTTCATCGCGCACGGGACCCAGAAGCTCATGGGGTGGCCGTCGCTCGAGCCGCGTCCCGGCGTTCCGCTCATGTCGCTGCTCGGCGCGGCCAGCGTGATCGAGACGTTCGGTGGGCTGCTGATGCTGCTCGGCCTGTTCACCCGCCCGGTCGCGTTCATCCTCGCCGGGGAAATGGCCTTCGCCTACTTCATCAGCCATGTGCCGCGGGGATTCTGGCCGCTCCTCAACCGCGGCGAGCCCGCGGTGCTCTTCTGCCTCACGTGGCTGTACTTCGCGGCAGCAGGCGCGGGCCCGTGGAGCCTGGACGCGCTGCGAAGACGGTCGCCCCGCCGCTGACCACCGCGGTTCACCGTTGGAGTCGACACCATGAGTGACGGGCCGTTTCGTCTGGAAGAGGCGACGATCGCGGAGCTGCACGCGGCGATCCGGGCCGGCAAGACGACGTGCGTCGCGATCGTGCAGCACTACCTCGCGCGCGTGCGCGCCTACAACGGGGTGGCCAGCGTGCTGGTCACCGAAGACGGCAAGCCGGTCGCCGAGGCGACGGGCACCGTGCGTGGCGGCGCGCCGCTGCGCTTTCCCACGGAGACCGTCGCGGCCTCCAGCCTGTTGCCCGACCTCGACAAGTACAAGGGGACGCCGCTCGAGTTCGGCCGCATGGAGCCGACCGCGTCCGATCCCGAGGTCCAGCAGCAGTTCGGGATGATCGTCGGCAGGGAGAACGCGGGGCAGCTGAACGCCATCGCCACCCTGAACGTCCGCGGCGAGCGCTCGGTGACCTGCCGCGGCGACTTCGACCGCCACCCGTCCCAGGGGCCGCTGCCGCCCGGCGCGCCGCCGATGTGCGAGATGTTCCGGCGGTATCCCGACGCCCTCGAGCGCGCGGCGGAGCTGGACGCCACCTATGGACGCCATCCCGACCTCGACGCGATGCCGATGTACGGGGTCGTGTTCTCGTTCAAGGACCCGTTCGACACCAGGGACATGCGGACGACCGCCGGCGGCGACGCCCGCTACGACATCGACGTGCCCGCCCGCGACCACGTGCTGGTGGAGCAGCTGCGGAACAAGGGCGCGATCATCTGCGCCAAGGCCGTCAACACCGAGTACAACGGCCGCGCCGGCGATCCGGGCGGGCGGCACGTCCCCGACCAGGTGCTGCCCTCCACCCTCGGCTACCAGCGCAGCACGTGGGGCGGCAATCCCGCCAATCCCTACGACACCACGCGCTCGGCGTCGCTCGGCTCCAGCTCGGGGTCCGGCGTGTCGGTGAGCGCGAATCTGGTGATGGCGAGCCTCGGCGAGGAGACCCGCGCGTCCACGCGCGGGCCGGCCAACCACAACGCGGTCGCGCTGATCCTGCCCCACAAGTCAGTTCTGGGCTTCAACGGCGGCGCCATCGGCGCCGACATCTACTGCGACCGCTCCGGCATCCTCTGCCGCACGATCGAGGACTGCGCCAAGGTGCTCGACGCGCTGAGGGATCCCGTCGAGGGCTACTACGATCCGCGAGACGCCTACACGACGGTGCCGCGCGCCTCCGTGCTGAGCACGCCGTACGCGAGCCACGCCACCACGCCGGGGACGCCGGGCGCGCTGCGGGGCATGCGCATCGGGATCGTGCGGGAGTCGATGGTGTATCCGCCGGGCTCCCGGAGCGAGGAGCCGATCGTCGCCGCCGCCGCCCGCGAGATCAAGACCGTCCTCGGCGAGAGGCTCGGCGCGACGCTGGTGGAGTCGTCCCACCGGCTCTGGACCCGTGATCCCGACGTGGAAGCGATGACGACCGACTTCACGCGCGCGCTGGCCCGGCTGGTCCCGCTCTTCATGCCGGACATCCTGTTCAGGCTCGGCCGCGACGGGCAGCCCGTGTTCAAGGAGTTCGCGGCGGCCATCGTCCCCACCGAGTTCGCGCCCGGCAAGGTCTTCGGGAGCGGCACCCTCCAGCCCATCGACTATTGCGTCGGGCTGGCCGAGGGCCGGATCGCGCCGCCCGTGAACTTCGACGTCGCCACGATCCAGGAGCAGCAGCTGGCGGTGACGTTCCGGTTCCACGTCGCCCAGTACCTGAGCCGCCGCGCCGAGGACTGGAAGGCGCGAGGCTTCACGGAGACCCTGGCCGACTGGTCGGCGCTCAACGCGCGGTCCAAGTTCTGGGGCGACGATCAGCGCGCGGCGTTCAAGAACTGGGAAGAAGTCCGCGACCCCCGCAATCCGCTCGGCGGGCGTCAGGGCGTGGACGAGCGGATCATGCTGCGCGAGCTGCTGCGCCGGGTCGACATGATGGTGATCCTCGAGAACCACCTCGACGCGCTGGTGCGGCTGCACACGCCGTTTCCGCCGGGAAGGATCGGCGGCGCTTACCAGCCCGGCCTGCCCGGTAATCTGAAGCCGGAGACGTTCTACGGGCCCAACGCCGGGGTGACCGAGGTCCTGATCCCGGCGGGCTATGTGACGACCGTCTACGATCCCGTCTTCGCGCTCAACGCGGACGCCACCCGCTACGTGACGGCCGCGTCGAACACCCCGACGACCATTCCCGCGCCGGGATTGCCGTTCTCGCTGGTCTTTCGCGCCGAGCCCGGGCGCGAGGACGTGCTCCTGAAGATCGCCTCGGCCTACGAAGCCGCCTCGAAGCGCCGCATTCCCCCGCCCGCCTTCCCTCCGCTGCCGGCGAAGTGAGGCGAGTCACTCGTCGGCGCCGGGAGGCCGGCTGAATCCGATGGCGCCCAGCGCGATGGCGCCGGCCGGCGTGCGATCGAACACCAGCCGGATCTCGCTGACGCCCGTCGGCCATCCCGGCGCGGCGAACAGTCGGAACGGCAGCTCGTAGGTCTGGAACGCGGGCTCGGTCTCCTGCCGATAGAACGCGCGATCGAGCAAGCGCCACTTGGTGAACCTCACCCGGGGCATCGGCGGCAGCGGCGCGATCCGGCTCAGGGGGACGCGGGCGACGGCGCCGTCGGTGGCCTCGATTTCCACGGTGAAATCGAGGGGCGCCAGCGGGCCGGCGTCCTCGCGCGTGTCGGCGACCGTGAAGACGAGCCGACTGCCGGTATCGAGACGGAAGTCGGCCGCCGTCGTTTCCGGCAGCGTGATGCGATAGCGCGCGGTCGAGCCCGTGCCCTGATTGTTCCAGCCGAGATGGACGGCCCTCACGCGCGACGGCTGGTCCAGCCGAGACTTGACGTCTCCGTGGCGCCAGACGGTCAGGTGCTCCGCCGTCACCACCGAGCCGGCCAGGGTGCCGCGGGCGAGGTCGATGCCGGTGAAGTCGTCGACGGCCTTGAAGCTCGCGTCCTCGAACTGGGTGAAGTAGGTCGTCCTCGGCAGCCAGGCGGCCACGGTGCGGGCGTCGCTGAACATCGGGCGGTACTCGCGGCGGTCCCGCAGCGCGGCTTCCAGGAAGCCGCCGATGAACACCTGCGCCACCCGACGCTGCTCGGCATCGCTCAGCAGTGACGCGCGCAGCCCGAAGCGCTCGAACGGCACCCCCACGTCGTCGCCGGTCCACCGGGTGTTGAACTGTCCGTGGTTCGCCCGGTAGACGTAGACCGCCGCCTTGAAGCGATCCCGGCCGTCGGTGAATTTCGCGCGCGTGAACGGGCGCAGCCCTTCGAAGCTCTCCACGTCGCCGTCGTGGCTGCCGTGGAGCACGAGGTAGCTCACGTTCTCGATCGGCGCCGGCTGACTCGCGACCTGGTCCGCGTCGTCGATGGGGGCCATCGCGACGAGCGCCTGGATCGAGAAGCGGAAATCCAGGCGCACGGCGCAGTCGCTGGGCAGACAGGGCAGGCGGTTGAAGGCGGCGGCAAGGGCCACGGCTTCGCCGCCCCGCGACTGCCCCATCAACGCGATGCGCTCCAGGTCGACCCGACGATGGAAAGGATGGCCCGGCGTGTCGTTCCACGTCCGCCACGCGGCCAGGTGCTGCAAGAGCAGGTACGCGCGCACGTTCATCTCGCCACCGAGATCGCCGCTCCACGAGCGGTTCAGAAAGTTCTGGTCGATCGAGACCAGGATGAAGCCCCGGCTGGCCAGCAGCTCACCGAGATAGGCGTACCCGGCGTCGGACGCGTCCTCCATGCGATGGTTGCCGTGAACCACGAGCACGAGCGGGAAGGGCCCGTCGCCCACCGGATGCCACACGCGGGCGTTGAGCGGAAGCGCCTCGACGCCAAATCCCCAGTACCACCGGCGCACCGCGGCCTTGAACCCGCCGAGAGGTCGGAGCAGCCGTGATGCGTCGAGGGGCGTGGTGCGAAACGTCACCCCGCCCGCGTACTCCGGCCGGCGACGGTCGGTGCCGCTTCCATAGGTCAGCGTCCGGACCTCGTATCGTCCGGGTTGTGAGGGATCTTCGGCGCGGAGCGTCTCGGACACGGGGGTCGGCGGCTGCCGCGCGACGTACGGATCGACGCCGGGACTCCACACCCAGGCCGCGATCGCGATGCACAGGGCGTCGATGACGATGAAGAGCGCCCAGCTCGCCACCCGGCGTCCGCGACTCAGCTCGCCGGGCCGGCGGGTGACGAGCGCCACCGCGCCACCCAGCGCCGCGCACAGCAGCACCATCGCCGCGCTGACCACGAGACCGACCCGCCCGCCCGCGTCGAGCGCGGCGAAGACGATCAGCAAGAACACGAACGACGCGACCAGCGCGCCCACGAACAGCCCGGGCCACGCGAGCAGCACCAGCCGGGCGATCATCACCGCCAACCCCAGCAGCGCGAGCGCGAGCACGGTGAGGACGACCAAGATCACGACGTCCGCGAACGTTCCCAGTCCCGAGCGCAGCGAGACCGCCAGCGTGGCCGCGAACAGCAGCGTGATCAGCGCCGCGCCGAGGGCGGCGCCCGGCCACGCGAGGCGAGCGAGAAACACGGCGTGCGACCAGAGGCGGGCCATCCAGGGATTCTAACGGGCCGGGGCCAGGAACTTGGCGGCGAGTGAAGCCAGCTCGCGGCCGTCGATGTCCGACACGAGGGCGTAGCCGAGCGCGCCCCGGCGCCAGATCATCACCGCGAACCCGCGCTCGTCCTTCGCGGACACGCCGCTCTCGACGGCCGGCCAGCTCAGGCCATCCGCGCGGAACACGATGAGCGAGATCGGGTGGAGCCGGCGCGTGTAGACGAACACCGCGGCCTTGCGGTCGAAGAAGTAGCCGACGGCGCCGCCCTTCAGCGGAAAGTCGGCGTCGCCCTCGAACGTCACCACCGGCGCGAAGTCCAGCCGGCCCTCGAACCACGGCTTGACCTGGTGCAGGCCTCCGCTCTCGATCTCCAGCGGGCGCTGGCTCGACAGCACGCGCAGGTGATCGTTCACGGCCTCGGCGACCATCGACCTCGCGGCGCCCGCGTCGCGGCGCTCGTAGTAGACGACCGGCACCGTCACCAGCACGAGGGCGGCGAGCGCCAGCGCCGCGATCGGCGCTGGACGCCACGAACGCCACCAGGCGCGTGGGGACGAGGCGCCGGGCCACTGAGCGGCGAGACGGCGCTTGAGCGCGAACGACGCCGGGTACTGCGGCAACCGGCGCTCCAGCGCCTCGGTCAGCTCCTCTTCGGCCGCGGCCACGTGCGCGCAGTGCGGACAGGCCGAGAGGTGTGCGCGCAGCTCGTCCTCGCCGGCCGCCCCGAGGCGTCCCTGCCGATGATCGCGGAGGTTGAGCCGGACGTCGTCGCAGTCCATGTCTTACCGCGCGTAGTCCCTCAGCTTGAGGCGAAGCGCGGCCCGCGCGCGAGAGAGTCGCGACTTCACGGTGCCGACCGGACAGCCGAGCACCTCGCTCACTTCCAGCTCGTTGAGCCCTTCGAGGTCCAGCAGGATCACCGTGCGCGCGTCCTCGGACAGCGTCATCAGCGCGGCCTCGATCTCCTCGGCCACGACCTTGCGCAGCCGGTCCAGCTCGACGTCGTTGCGGAGCCACGCCTGGTCGAGCGCGCCCGCGGACTCGGCGTCGAGGGGATCGAGTCCGCCCACCGTGGGATCGCGGCGCCGACGCCGGTAGCTGCTCACGAACGTGTTGCGCAGGATCCGAAACAGCCACGCCTTGAGATTCGTTCCGGGCGTGAACTGCCGCTCCGCGCGAAACGCGCGCGCATACGTCTCCTGGACGAGGTCCTCGGCGTCTTCCTGATTGCCGGTGAGGTGCCGCGCCAGGTTGTGGAGCGCGTCGACGTACGCCAACGCCTCGTTCGCCATCGCGCTCAACGGCGAGCCGCTCCTTCCCTCACCCGCCCACCTTAGCACCGGGACCGCTCACTCTCCGCAACGCCGGAGCGGACGATTCGTTCCAGCCGCGGTGGTGGACTCGACGCTCAGCTGATGCGCACTGCGTCTCTGGAACGGAATGCGCCTTCCGGCGTTAGCACGAGTGGATGTGGAATCGCGTGGAGGTGACACGATGCTGAAGCGTGTGGCGGCGGTGCTATGGGTCCTGGTCCTCATGGGTGGGTCGATCGGAATGGGTTCTGCTCGGGCGGCCGGCGCGGCCAAAGTCTACGTGGGGCTCTTCAAGGACGACGCCGTGGCCGTCATCGACGTCACTCAGAACAAACTGCTCAAGACCGTCCCGGTGCCCAAGGGACCGCACGGGCTGGTGGTGACACCGGACGGTCGCAAGGCCTATGTGAGCAGTGACGGAGCCTCCACGGTGAGCGTCATCGACACCGGCGCGGACCGCGTGGCCACAAGCATCGAGGTGGGCGCCAATCCTCACGGACTCGCCGTCTCGGGCGACGGCGGCCGGGTGCTCGTCATGGGCTGGGGCTCGAACCGTGCGGTGGTCGTCGATACCGCGACGGACCGGGTGATTGGCGAGGTGCCCGTGGCCCAGCCCCACAACGGCACGCTCAGCCATGACGGGCGCACCGCGTGGGTGGCCTCCCAGCAGCAGGGCGCCACGGCGCTCGTCCGGCTGGATCTGACAGCCTGGAAGGAAACAGGGCGCGTACCGTTGGACAAGACGCCCCGGGGCCTCGAGCTGAGCCCGGACGGCAAGCGTGTGTTCTTCACGCTGGCCGGCGTCAATGCCATCCAGGTGCTGGACACGGCCACCAGCCAGATCGTCGCGCAGATCCCCGTGGGCGCCTCCCCGCACTACGCGCCGTTCACGCCCGACGGCCGGTGGGCCCTGGCTGTGGTCCAGGGCCCGGGCGAGCTCAGTATCCTGGACACCGCGAGCAACACGGTGGCCGGCACCGTCGCGGTGGGCAAGGCCCCGCACTGGAGCACATCCAGCTCCGACGGTCGCACGGCCTACGTGACCAACGAGGTCTCCAACGACGTCTCGGTCGTGGATCTGGCCAGCCGCACGGTGACGGCCACCATCGCCGTGGGCAACTCCCCGCGCAAGATCGCGGTCCAGGCGGCGCCCGGCGCAGCCTCCACGAGCGCGGCGCCGATGCGGGCGATCGCCGCCCCCGCGGGGAAAGACAAGTCGGTCACGCTCGGAGGCGTGAGCTACGCCGACCACGGCACCAAGGATGTGCGGACAGTGTCGAAGCTCGAGCTGGAAGCTGACGACTACTACTTCTCGCCGACGTTCCTGCGCGGCAAGCCCGGGCAGAAGCTGACGCTGGTCGTAGAGAGCGAGGCGGGCACCCTCCACAACCTCAGCATTCCCGCACTCGGCATCGACAAGGACATCCCGCCCAAGGGCAAGGCGCAGCTCACCGTCACCTTCCCGGCCTCGGGGGAGCTGGCGTTTTTCTGCAAGTTCCACGGCTCGCTGGGTATGAATGGCCAACTGCTGACCAGTGAAACCGCGCCCAGCGGGGCGCGCTGAACTACGCGACCCCTTTCGTCGACTCGAAGAGCAGGGACGAGTCGGAGGAGTGCAGGCGACCGTCCTTCAGCGCGAATTCCGGGCGCAGGCGCTCGTTCGCGGTGAGCTGGACGCCGAGGCTGTCCTCGAGCGTCCAGCGCCCGACGTCGCGGGCGAGCACGGAGACGTCGGCGGCGACGCCGGGCGCGAGCGTGCCGATCTCTCCCTCGAGGCCGAGCATGGTCGCGGCGTTCGCGGTGACCATGCCGATCACGTCGGGAAGCCGGAGCCCGAGAGCGAGCAGCTCGTTGATCACCTGGATCAGGCTGAACACCGAAGCGCCGCCGATGGGCCGCACCGGGGCGTGCGGCCCGATGGGTCGCGCGGGATCGCGCCGCCGCGCCGCGCGCTCGTCGAAGTAACCGCCGTCCCACGAGCCGTCGTCCGGGCGACGGATCGTGTACCCGTGGACGTCCGCGCCGACGGTGAACGGAACGATGCCGGCGTCCAGCACGGTGCGGGCGGCGGCGAAGCTCAGGTGGCCGCCGCGCCCGACGTCGATGCGCACGCCCCGGCGCACCGCCTCGAAGATCAACGGATGAACCGTGCCCTCGCGGGAGACGAACGCGCCGGTGTTCTTGGTGAACGGATGCGCGATGACATCGCCCGGATCGAGCAGCGGGACCAGCTCGGGGACGAGCACGTCGGGATCGATTCGCGCGCCGTCGGCCTCGGCCCACAGCCGGCCCAGGTGCACGTAGACCGGCACCCCGGTCTCTCGCGACGCCTCCTTGGCCAGCTTCAAGGTCTCGATGCCCCAGCGCGAGTAGCCGCCGACCTCGGCGTGGGCCTTGATGCCCTTGACGAGGTCGCGGTTCCGCTCGATCGCGTCGATCGTCTCGCGCACGTTGATGCCGTGCGGGCCGTACAGCTCGGTGTAGCGATGGCCGACCAGCCCGCCGACCAGATAGTTCGAGACGAACGCGAGCACGCGGGTGGTCGCGGGCTCGACGATGAACTTGCGGAAGCCCTGAAGGGTCAGCGGCGAGGCGCCGCCCTGATCGCAGACCGTGGTCACGCCGGAGCGAATGCCCACCAGGTCGGGATTCATGCCGAAGGCGCCGGTCACGTGCTGGTACACGTGGGCGTGGGTGTCGATCAGGCCGGGCACGACGAGCCGGTCGCGGAGGTCGAGCGCGTGCAGCGCCTCGCCGGCATCGATCGTGGGAAGCACGGCGCCGATCCTTCCATCGCGGATCCCGACGTCGTAGACGCCGTCCAGCCCCTGCGCGGGATCGATCACGCGTCCGCCGCGCAGCACGAGGTCGTATCGTGGCGCGGCGGGAGCAGCCACACGCGCGCGCCGTCCACGTTCGAGCGTCCTTACCTGTCTCATGCGCCGAGCATAATCCCGCCTTCGATCCCGCGTCCACATCGGGTATCCTCGCGCCGATCAGGAGGGTGAGATGCGCATCGTGGGAATCGAGTCGATGATCGTCGAGGTCCCGCTGAAGGAGCCGGTCACCGGCGTCCACGGCGTGACCACCGTGCAGAAGAGCGTGCTCGTGCGCGTGACCAGCGACGACGGCGTCGAAGGCTGGGGCGACGTCGACCCCACGCCGGGCTACACGCTCGAATCGGTGGACGACATCGCCTCCGGCGTCGAGCGCCTCGCGCCGGCGCTCCGCGGGAGCGATCCGTTCAACGTCCAGCGCGCGCTGACCACGATGGACGAGACGTCGCGCGAGGCCTTCGAGGCCAAGGCCGCCATCGAGATGGCGCTGTTCGATCTCAAGGGCAAGGCGCTCGGCGTGCCCGTGCACTCGCTGCTCGGCGGCCGGTTGATCGACGAGGTGTTCCTCAACGCGTGGATCGGCGCGGTGCCGCCCGCGCAGGCGGCGCGCGAGGCCGAGGAGTGGGCGGCGCGCGGCTTCACGACCGCGAAGATCAAGATCTCCGGTGGCGGCTCCGAGGGGATCGATCGCGTCGCCGCCGTACGCGCCGCCGTCGGTTCGCGCATGGCGCTGCGGGTCGACTTCAACGAGAGCCTCCCGCCCGGCGAGGCGGTGGCGTTCATCAACGCGCTCGTGCCGTATGACCTCACGCTGGTCGAGCAGCCGGTCCGGCGCGACCGGATCGACCTGCTCGCCGAGATCCGTCGTCGGATCACGATCCCGCTGATGGCCGACGAGAGCGTGACGAGCCCGGCGTCGCTGATCGAGATCATCAAGCGCGAGGCCGCCGACATCGTGAAGGTGAAGGCCATGAAGCAGGGCGGGCTGTTGCGGACGCGCTCGATGATCGACTGCGCGGCCGCGGCCGGTCTACGCGTGGTGATCGGTCACGGCTTCGGCTTGACCCTCAGCACGCTCGCCGAGGCGACGCTCGCCGCCACCAGTTCAGCCGTCCTCCCCGGCTGCGAAGCCGTCGGCCCCCTCAAGATGTCAGCCGACGTCGTCGCCGACCCCGTCGATCTCAGTCACGGCGTGGTCAAGCTCCCCGACTCCCCCGGCCTCGGTGCCACCGTCGACGCCGCCGCGCTGGCGCGGTATCGCAGGAACGGAAAGTAGCCGGAGCTCTCCCCGGTGCCGGGCTGATCATGGCGTGGATTGATCTGGTCAACGTCTGCAAGACACTCAGCGACCGGACCGGAGCGGGAGCGGCGTTTTCCATTCAGAAGCTGAATCTGAGGATTCATGACGGCAAGACCATGGTCGTCCTCGGTCCCAGCGGGTGCGGCAAGACCACGCTCCTGAAGATCATCGCCGGGCTGATCCCGCCCGATTCGGGCGAAGTGCGATACGACGGCGTGGACGTGAAGAACGTTCGCCCCGGCGACCGGCACATCGGCATGGTCTTTCAAAACTATGCGCTCTACCCCCACATGAGCTCGAGAAAGAACGTCCTGGCCTATTTCCTGTTCAGGAGGAAGACTCCGGAGCTGAACGCGCTGGCCAGGGCCAAGTACGAGAGGACCAGCGAGCTCATGGGCGTGGAGCTCGAGTATCTCCTGGACCGTAAGCCCACCACGCTGTCCGGGGGTGAGAAGCAACGAGTCGCCCTGGGCCGCTGTATCACCCGGGACGCGGAACTCTTCCTGGTGGACGAGCCCTTCGCCAATCTGGATCAAGCGCTGCGCGAGAAATACCGGGTCAACCTCAAGGCCCTCCTGCGGCAGTTCAGCATCACCACGGTCTACGTGACCCACGATCATCACGAGGCGTTGATTCTTGCCGACCTGATCGCCGTGATGGATCGGGGCGCGATCGAGCAGGTCGGAACACCCCAGGAGATCTACGACAAGCCGAAGAACGTGTTCGTCGCCGGGTTCTTGAACCTGCACATGGGCTCTCCGCCCATCAGCCTCGTCGACGCGCGACACCTGGCCCAGGGACAGCGGCTCGGCGACGTGTGGGTCGGCGTGCGCCCCGAACACGTCGAGATATCCAGGGAGCAAGTGGAAGACACCCTGAGCGGGATCGTCGCCGGCACGCAGAGCTTTCCGCCGCTGAACACCACGTTGTTCACGATCCGCGTGGGCGATCACGAGGTCCACGCCCGAAGCTCAGGCGCCGAGAGGCACCGGACCGGCGATCACGTCTGGCTCACCTTCACGCGGTATCACGTGTTCGACAAAGCCTCAGGACTGAGGCTGCAAAGCTACCCGGAGGCCTGACCAGCGCCGGCCCGGCGCCGGCGGGTTGACGCAGCCGGTCGGATCGGGCAGTGTCGGGCCAACCATGGGTGAGAGGAGGCCGTCATGAACGGAATGCCTGGTCCGGGGCCGGCCGATGCCGCGCGCGTGGCCGTGTGCGTGTCCGAGTTGAAGAAGTTCACCGGGCACGTGCACCTCGAGTCCCGCACCCGCGAGATCGACGGGCGGATCGCGGCGGCGGGGCTCAGCCTGGCCGACAAGGTCTCTCTCCTCAAGGCGCTGT
>Ga0193725_1000231_pt1 | contig 17716 bp, 16 predicted proteins | sample H2a2metaG_FD_143058 | JGI IMG/M metagenome (GOLD analysis project Ga0193725, IMG submission 143058) | Soil microbial communities from a riparian zone of the East river system, Colorado, United States - H2a2 | ecosystem: Environmental > Terrestrial > Soil > Riparian zone | place: USA: East River... | reverse complement strand
GCCGACGCACGCCCTCGGAGCTTACGCTGTTCAAGTCCGTGGGCGTCGCGGTCGAAGACGTGGCAGCCGCGGCGCTGGTGCTGCGTGCTTGAACCGGTCCGTCCCATCACCCTGAGCGAGATCCGCGACGCCCGGAAGCGCATCGCTGGGACCATCGTTCGCACACCGTTGGTCCGCTTGGAGCTGGGCCCGCGATTCCCGGACATCCGGCTCAAGCTCGAAAACCTGCAACCGATCAACGCCTACAAGCTGCGCGGGGCCGCCAACGCGGTCGCCCTGTTGTCCGATGCCGAGCGCCGACGCGGCGTCTGGACGATTAGCGCCGGCAATGCGGGTCAGGGGGTCGCGTATGCCGCGCGGGCGGCGGGCGTGCCGTGCACCGTCGTCGCGATCGAGACGGCGCCCGCCGCGAAACTCGAGCGGATGCGCGCGCTCGGCGCGAAGCTCGTGCTCGTGCCGTATGCGGTCGCCTGGCAGGCGCTGGACGACCGCTCGTATCCGGGCGTGGAGGGGACGTTCATCCATCCGTTCGACGATGAGAACTTCATCGCCGGGCATGGATCGATGGGCCTGGAGATTCTCGAGGATGCGCCGGACACCGTCGCCATCATTGCCGCGATCGGTGGTGGCGGCCTGATCACGGGCGTGGCCAGTGCCGTGAAAGCGTTGCGCCCGGAAATCAAGGTGTGGGGCGCCGAGCCGGAGACCGCCGCGCCCGCGGCGCTGTCGTTCGCCAAGGGCTCGCCGCAGGAGTTCCCGGACTGGAAGGCCACGTTCGTCGACGGCGCGGGCGGGAAAAGCGTCTTCCCGCGCATGTGGCAGCGCATGCAGCCGCTCGTGGACGGCTTTGTCGTGGTGAGCCTGGATGAGGTGAAGCGCGCCATGCGTTTGATGGCGGAAAAGGCCCGGGTCATCGCCGAAGGGGCGGGCGCGCTCGGCCTCGCGGCGGCGCTCACCGGCAAGGCCGGTCAGGGCCCGATCGTCGCGATCGTCTCCGGCGGCAATATCGACCTAGAGAAGTTCTCCGAGTTGATTGCAGGCTAAAAAAGCAGATCCGTCGTGCTGCTCGAGGAGTTATGACGTTTGGAGCGCCTTCGCTCGCTCGGTCCAAGGACTGGGTGCACATTTCAAGCACGATTCCAACCAAAGGAAATCATGTGCGCGAGCGCGAGAGTGCAGATCCGTAGCACCACCGGGACGGCGTACTGCTGGGGGGCGGTCATCGTCGATGGAGTGACGAGCTCATACCTAATCCCCACGGCCATTGTCGCGCCTCCCGGCGTGACCTTTACGGCGCTGAGCACGGGCAGTCGTCGAACCTGTGGCCTGACACCCGCGGGTGCCGCGTACTGCATGGGCATGAACACGCACGGCGCGGTCGGGGACGGGACGACGCAGGATCGGTGGACACCCACGCTCGTGCAGACGCCCGCCGGCGTCAGTTTTGACGCAATCACCGCAGCCTACGAACACGCCTGCGGGTTGACGGCTTCGGGCGTCGTGTATTGCTGGGGCGACAATGAGTTTGGATCAGTGGGAGATGGGAGTGGCACAGATCAACTCATTCCGGTTCCTGTCGCGGCGCCGGGCGGAATCAGGTTCGCGGCCATCAACGCAGATGGTTACCACACCTGCGCGATCACGACGACCGCCACCGTTTATTGCTGGGGGAGCGTGTCCGTCGGCGTCGTGGGCCCAGCGACGCCGACGCTCGTCTCAAGTGAGAGAATCGCCAGCATTGCCCTCGGCGAGCGATTCGCCTGTGCCTTGAACGTCGACGGTGCCCTGTCCTGTTGGGGAGCTACGCCATGAACCTCCAGAAGCGGTCGTGCGGGGCCGATTCCCGAGATCCCCGACCCTCAATCCCCACTCCGTTCCGGAGAGCGGCGTCACTTCCGAATGAGCCTTTGGATCTGGCGCCACCCGATGAGGATCACGTGGTTATCGGCGAGGGCCTTCCGAAACTCCGGGCTTGAAATGACGTCGACGTCGCGCTGGCGCCACGCGGCATCCCACACCGGGTAGTTCACGGTGACGGCGCGCATCTCCGCGTCGTCGTGCGCGAGATGCACGAATAGCTCGCTGACGCCGGGTTGCAGATTCTTGACGACGTTGAGGTAGTAGTCCTTCCACGCAGCAGGCTGCACGTCGCCTTGCGGCGAGAAGATCGCGTCGGGGAACGGGTCGGCGGCGTCAACGTAGGGGAGCAGGTCCCGGAACACCTGCTCATTGCGGGCCATGCGAATCGGCAGTCGGTAGTCTCGCGCCACCTTCCGCAGCACGGCGAAGAGCTGCGGCGTGGCATAGAGCGCGTGCATGTGCGCATCGAGATGCGTGGGGTCCAAGCCCATGGATTGGGCGCGCTCGATCTGTGCTCGCACCTCGGTTTCGACTTCCTCGACCTTTGCGTGCCGCGCGAATTCCTCGGTGGTGGAATAGAAAAACCCGTCGGGCCCGACCAGGCTGGGAACGAGCGTGCGCGGCGTCACCGGTCCCCAGCGGAACGTCTGCCACTCGGCCGTCAACGTGAGATGCAGGCCCAGATCGGCGCCGGGATGCGTCCTGGCGTACGCGGCCACTTCGCCGAACCATGGGGCCGGAACCATCACGGTGGCGGAGGTAACCAGTTTCTGGTCGAGGGCGGTGAGACTGGCGTCGTTCTCCGAATGCGCCATCGCCAGATCGTCGGCGTTGATGATGAGCAGCTTGGAGTCAGCTGGGTAGCCGAGGCGCACGTTGAGGGGCTGATCGGCCAGGAAGGCTACCAGGAGAAGGGCGGCGAAACGCATGCAGACTCCGGAAATGGGTGTAGGGAGTTGGATAGCGAAGACGCCCGAACAGTTGCATCTCCTTCAGGCATGAACGAACCCACCCTTGCGGAATCGCGACTCTACAGCCGCGTCACCCGGCGCGTGATTCCGTTGCTGTTCTGCTGCTACGTCGCGGCCTATCTCGATCGCGTGAATGTAGGTTTCGCGAAACTCCAGATGCTGAACGATCTGCGGTTCAGCGAGACCGTCTACGGGCTGGGCGCCGGCATCTTTTTCATCGGATACTTCCTCTTCGAGATTCCGAGCAACATCATCCTCCACCGAATCGGAGCGCGGCTGTGGATCGCCCGAGTGATGCTGACCTGGTCGGTGATCTCAGCGGCGATGATGTTCGTAACCACGCCCACCGTGTTCTATGTCCTGCGCTTCCTGCTGGGTGTCGCGGAGGCGGGGTTCTTCCCAGGCGTGATTCTGTATCTGACCTACTGGTACCCCTCCTACCGGCGGGCCAGGATTATCGCGCTGTTTATGACCGGGATTCCGGTCGCGGGCGTCATCGGTGGGCCGATCTCCGGCTGGGTCCTCAAGGTCATGGCTGGAGCGTACGATCTCGCGGGCTGGCAGTGGCTGTTTCTGATCGAGGCAGTCCCCTCGCTCATCCTCGGCGCCGCGGTGCTCGTCTATCTCGATGACGGCATCGCCGGGGCCCGCTGGCTGGCCGCCGAGCAGAAAGAGTTTCTCGCTCGTCGCATGACCGAGGACCAGCAGCACGTCTCGTCCCACTCGCTGCGGGAGGGGCTCACGAACACCCGAGTCTGGCTGCTGAGTGCGGTCTACTTCTGCCTGATCGCCGGGCTTTACGGCGCCGGCTTTTGGCTACCTACACTGATCAAGCGGACCGGGGTCGAGAGCCCGCTGGCGATCGGCATGCTCACTGTTGTACCCAACGCCGCCGCCGCCGTCGCAATGATCGCAATCAGCCGGCGCTCCGACAGGACGCGCGAGCGCCGGTGGCATCTCGTCATTCCCGCGCTGATCGGCGCGGCGGGCTGGCTCGTCACGGTCCGCTTTGGTGCGGACACCGCCCTTGCCGTGTCAGGCATGTCTTTGGCGCTCGCCGGGGTCACGACGTCGCTCTCGCAGTTCTGGTGCCTGCCGACCGCAATGCTTGCCGGCGCGGCCGCGGCGACCGGCATTGCCCTGATCAACTCGATCGGTAATCTCGCGGGTTTTCTCGGCCCCTCGCTGATCGGCTGGCTCGTCGATCGCACGGGGTCGACTGACTTCGGCATCTACGCGCTCGCGGGCGTCACGGCCATCGGCAGCCTGCTGGTGTTGACGGTCCCCGCGCGTCTTGTCAACCGCTAGAGGTACCTTGGTGGCATGAGCTCACCAACACTGCGCCGGGTCATCGGCGTCCGCGGGCTCGCCGCCGCCATCTTCAACATCACCATCGGCGCCGCAATCTTCGTGCTCCCGGCGCTCATGGCCGCCGACCTGGGCGCCGCGGCTCCCCTCGCCTATCTCGTGTGCGCCGTGGCGACCGCGCTCGTCGCCCTCTGCATCGCCGAGGCGGGGAGCCGCGTCCCACAGAGCGGCGGCCCATACGCGTACGTCGAGACCGCGTTCGGCCCCTACGCCGGATACCTCTGCGGCGTGCTGCTGTGGCTCGGTATCACACTGGCAATGGGCGCCGTCTCGACCGTGTTCGCCGACGCGGCGTTCGGTTTGGTGCCGGGCCTTGCCGGCCCCTTGCCGCGCGCCGTGCTCCTCATCGCCGTGATTGCCGGCCTGGCCGTGGTCAACATCCGCGGGACCGCCCTGGGGTCGAACGTGAGCGGCATCGCGACGGTCGCGAAGGTCGTCCCGCTCATCGCGTTCGTGCTGCTCGGCGTGTCCCACGTCCGCGCGGAGAATCTCGCGCTGGGATCGTTCCCCCCGCTCTCGAACCTGGGGAAGTCGGGACTGCTCCTGATGTTTGCGTTCTTCGGGATGGAATCCGCGCTGCAAGTGAGCGGCGAGGTCCGCGATGCAGCGCGTGCCGTGCCGCGGGCGATCGCCCTCGCCGTGACTGGCGTGGGCGTTTTGTACATCTCCGTCCAGCTCGTCGCCCAGGGCATCCTCGGCAGCGCCCTGGCTGCCCCCGAGACGGCCAAGGCCCCGCTCGCCGCAGCGGCCACGCAGTTCGCCGGACAGACGGGCGCCACGTTGATCCTCGTCGCGATGGCCGTCTCGACTTTTGGTTTTATGACGGCGACGATGCTCGCCACACCGCGCACACTCTTCGCGTTCGCCGTGGACGGCTATTTGCCGCGGCGCCTAGCGGGAGTGCACCAGGCGTACCAGACGCCGCATGTCGCGATCGCGATCCAGGGTGTGATCGTGTGCGGCATCGCCGTCACGGGCACGTACGTCAAACTGGCGATCGTGGCGAACGTCGCGATCCTGCTGGTCTACCTGGGGTGTTGCCTGGCCATCGTGCGGCTGCGCCGGCTCGACGCCGGGGGGGGCGGGGCCGGAGCCGACAAGCCGTTCGCGATGCCGGCCGGGCGCGTCGTGCCGTGGGTGGCGGCAGGCCTGATCGTGGCGTTACTGGTGCGAGCCACGGCGGAGGCCTGGCTCCTCACGGGAGGGGTCATGGCCGCAGCGTCGCTCGGGTTCCTGTGGCGGCGAAGGTCGCTGCAACCGTCGGGACGCAGCCCCTATCCAACTCCCTGAATCCACTCCCGGAGACCGTATGCGGTTGCCCGTCCTTCTGCTGACATGCCTTCTGGCCGCCCCAGTCCTCTGGGCGCAGCGTGCCGTCCCTTCCAGCGGGCAGTGGCTGATCGAACCGGGCGACAATTCGGCCACCCTCCAGCTCAACGTGCGCTACGGCGAGCGTGGACACTCGAGTAACTGGGGTCGGGATGTGCCGCTGCGCGAATTCGTGGGCCTGACCGCCGCAGACACGAGCGGATCCGGAGCGGTGCACTTCAAGATCGTGAGGGCGGCCGGCACGCTCGACTGCGAGGGTTGGTTCGAGCGCGGCAAGGGCTCAGGCCATTTTACCTATCAGCCGAATCCCGACTTTGTCGCCCAGCTCGCCAAGCGCGGCATCAATGCGCCGACGGAGTGGGAGCAGTTCGAGATGACGATGGCGGGCCTGGGACTGGATCTCGTGGACGAGCTCGCGCGGCAGACGTATGACCGGCCGACTGCGGAGGTCCTCGCGCGGATGGCGACGCACGGTGTGGACCTCGACTACGTCAAAGAACTTGGCGCGCGGGGATACCGTCTCCAGGACCCTGAGCGGCTGGTCCGCATGCGGGATCACGGTGTGGACGAGGACTTCGTCGCGTCACTGGACAACGCGGGCTACAGGAACCTGGACATCGAGGCACTCGTGCGTCTGCGGGATCACGGTGTGAATGACGACTACATCGCGGACATGAAGGAGATGGGCTATGCGCCCTCGAATCCCGAGGAGTTGGTCGAGTCGCGCGACCACGGCGTCGATCCGTCCTACATCGCGTCGCTGAAAGCGGCGGGCTACGAGGGGCTGTCCTTGCCGGAGCTTCGGCGGGCCCGCGACCACGGGGTGACGAGGGCGTACATTCAGCGCGTGAAGAGCCGTCTATCCAGCAACCCGTCGCTCGACGAGGTAATCCGACTGCGCGACCGGGGGTTCGATTAACGACAAAGACGTCTAACCTGCGCCGACTCCCGCAAAACACCGCACTCGACGCTGCGTCGGAATGTGACCGGAGTTTCCGGTCAGTATGTCAGGTTCATGCAGGACCGCGCATTAGCGATGACCGCGCCAGCGGCAGTACGATTGTTGCAGCGATTTCTCCCCCATGAATCGCCGCGGGTTCACACTGATCGAGCTGATGATCGTCGTCGTGATCATTGGCATCCTCGCCGTGATCGCGATCCCGAAGTTCGCCAACACAAAAGAGAAGGCCTACGTCGCTTCGATGAAGTCCGACCTCCGCAACCTGGTGACTGCGGAAGAGGCCTACTTCGCGGATTCGACGGCCTACACCGACGTCACCGACTGCAATCGCCCGCCGGCACCGGGCACCGCCGCCTGGTGTCCATCCACCGGCAACACGCTCGACAAGCTCAAGGCTCGGCAAGGCGGCTGGACGGCGAGCATGTCGAATGCCAACACGAAAGTGCAATGCGGGATCTACCTCGGCGGCGCGACCCCATTTCCGCCGGCGAAGAATTCGGATCGGGAGGGCACGCCCGTCTGTCGGTAACGAACGATCCGACGCCGTTTTTCTACGCTTCTGGGTGGATAGTGGCCAGGGCCGGAATCGAACCGGCGACACGCGGATTTTCAGTCCGCTGCTCTACCAACTGAGCTACCTGGCCTGACTATACGGGAGAAGAACTTAGCGGGCTGAGTGGTGCGGTGGGAGTGCCGATGTTTGCCATTGTTTGCCTTTTGTTTGCCGTTGTTTGGCCCTTGAACCGCTTCGCTACGGCTTCGGCGAGGTCGGCTTCGTCGATGATGTTATAACGGTCGAACATGGCCCGGGTCTTCCACCCGCACAGCTTCATGATCTCACCCTCTGAGACGCCCTGGCGCCGAAAGTCGCGGGCCGCCGAGCGCCGGAGGTCGTGAACGAGCCGTCCTTCGAGCCCCGCCTTTCTGCAGGCCCGGGTCCAGACGCGCCGGAAGCTCTTGATGCGTGCACCCTGCCGGTGGAACACGAACAGCCCGTCCCGGACCCTGAACTGCTCCTCGAGGATCTCCTTCAGCTCCGGGGCAAGGCCAAAGGGGAACAGGCGAGCATCACCCCCCTTTGTCTGGGTCGCGCTGAGCCGGATCACCTGCCCCTCCCAGTCGACTTGATCCCACGTGAGGCACAGCACCTCGGACTTCCGCCATCCGGTCATACGCAGGAACCTGACGACAGGTCGCACGTGGGCGGGAAGCTCGACGACCAGGGCAGCAAAGTCGCCCTCCTCAAAGAATCCGGTCCGACTGTTACGGATGGCGGGCAACTTGAACGTCGGACGAACAGCGAGTAACCCCTCCTCGACGGCCACGGATAGCGCAGCGCCTAGGATCCGCACCTCGTAGGTCGCCGTGCTGCGGGCTGCTCCCTCCTCGAGGCGGCGCTCGATGTAGCTGTTAACGAGGTGCCTAGTGATCTCGATCGCTCGCCTTTTAGCACCCAAGAAGGTCTCCAGGTGATGGAGCGCTTGCTGCGCCCGACGGAGCGACCGGTTCCCTTCCCTCTCGTAATGACGCTTGAGTCCCTCGCGAATCTCCGTGAACGTCACACGATCGGGCCGGCCAACGACCTTGCCGACTTCTCGCTCCGCGATCCGTTGACGAAGCAGGCGCTGCGCATCACTCCTGGTGGTCGTGCCGCTCGACTCGCGGTGCCGCTCACCTCGTACCGAGTAGTCGATCCACCATACTCCGGTCTGGCGACCGCGCACCCGCGGTCGGTACACCCTTCCTAGCCCTCTCATCGTTGCCCCCTCGTGCGGGGGGTTGGCACCCGACGCGCTGCCGCGCGGATGCGCCGCGCGGCGTCCCTACACTCACTTCCCCACTTCTCCAAGACGCCGGCGAGCTTCTCGGCGACCGCTGCCGTCGCTTGGAAATCGCCGCGCCGGAGCTGGACTAAGAGCACGTCCGAGACCCCAGCTTCCCGCGCCAGCTTGCGCTGACTGGACGGGGCGCGCTCGATCGCACGCAACACTGCTTGTGTCAGGTGCTCCCGCACCTTAGCAATTTGCGAAGGCCGCAGCTCACGTGTCAAGTAGTCACCCTTTGAGTCTCTGGGGAGTGTGGGATGGAACCTGCCGCTGCGCCTCGAGCCACGCCAGAACGTCTCTACCGAGGTATCGCTTGGTCTTGCGCCCGAGATCCAGACACGGCACCCCGAGCCGCTTGACTTGCCGCGGCTTGATCTTGAGCCAGGCTGCGACTTCGTTCCGAGTCAGGATGGCGTCGGGGGCGGGCGGAGGGGTCACTGGGAACCCTTCGGCGGGTCCACATCCAGGCGGCCGCGCACATCCCCCTCGACGCGTGCGCGCATGTACCCTTCCCACCCGAGCCACGCGTCCATGCGGCCCACCGCGAGCTGATTGTGGGCGCCACCGGGTCTCACGCGCCCCTCCCCGGTTCCCAAGCATCGCCCCTGCCCAAGCGCCGCTCGAGGCCGTCACTACGTTGACTGGCGGGCTCAGGCGAGGTACGCGTGGTACCGTCACCATCGTCACCATCGTCATCACCCAACAGCGATGGCTCTTGCGAGGTGACGATAGGGTGCACGAACGGTTCCGGGGGGGCATCACCGTCACCGGAGCCCTTCTTGAAGGCTGGGGTGTCGGTGATGATTGAGGTGACGGTCGCGCGCGGGTCTCTTCTGATTGTGATGGCACGGCCCTTCTTTGTGCGGTTCCCGAACTCAACGAGCACCCCCACCCGCCTCAGGGCAGGCATCACCCGATGCAACCGGTTGGCGAGCGCTCTCGCGTTCTGAGGCCACTCGCGTCCTTCTCGCACGTGGTCATCAACGAGGCGACGGAGCGCATCCAGTAACTCCCCGACCGTCCCGCCCCACGCTCGGTCCTCAGTAAGTTGGCGCACCGCTGCCCCGATTGGATCGAACTCGAGACTCTGCTCGACCGCCATCTGTCGGTTCCCCGCGTACGTCGCGAGGAACGCCCCGGACTGCCACGGGAGCTCCGGCTCGGCGGCTGTGACCCAGCGGGCGAAGTCGGCCATCCTGGGCTTCGCTGTCAACACGGTCGCGTCGAGGTTTCGCAGGGCCGTGCTCACTGCATCGAAGAGAGCTCCGAGAAGCCGAGGGTGAGCCGCGACAAATGCCTCTTCCATCACCACCTCCTCCAGCCGCGCGGTCTCCGAGAGCGGTGGGCAAGTCACAAGGAGAGCGCGATCACGTAGGTCTTCTCTGGTGGCGATATCGGTAATCCCGTTTAGGATCACCGGGCGCTGGCCGGCGAAGATCACCTCGTCTGCGTCGGTGTAGAGCTGCCGGGCAGAGAGCCCCGCGCCCGTAGCTACGCGGCACAGCGCATCGGAGAGCCAATCGGGGAGGCGAGACACGTTGTCGAAGGCCATCACCCATCCGTTCATCACAGCGATCATCAAGTCCTGCTCACTGCGCGGAGGCGCGCGGAGCGGCGCAGCGGAGGGGTCCAAGAGAGCGCGGATCAGGCGAGCCGTGGTGCTCTTCGCGGAGCCCTGCTCGCCCTGAAGTACCAGCGCTGGGTAGGGCCCGCGTGGCCGGACAGCCGCGACGAGCCAGGCAGGGATGAGCGGCCAGTCGTCGGTCTGCACGTTTACGAAGTGCCGCAGCTCGGCGAGCGAGCCGCCGCCAACTGGGTGCGGTATCGCCAGCATGCCGCGTGCGCGGCGGAAGCGTACAGGCGGCTCCGCCACGACTCGCCAGCCCTCACGACTCACCTCGACGGCCTGCCAATCATCGTTGACCAGATCCACATAGATCCGCCCGTTGTGTTCACCGACCCGTAGAAACACCGGATACTCGTCACCGTCGAATTGGCCTCGGGCTTCGAGGAACTCAAGCGCATCAGTCATGGCCTGAGCATTAGGCGGCTTCCCGTGGGCCATGTAAAAGGCCCTGCGTAGCCATCCCGTGAAGCCTCGAGAGCGCATTGGCCACGTTTCAGTGTGCCCGTCATTCGGGACGCTCGCGTAACCTTCCCCCGCCGGGGTGTGGAACAGATCACCCGCCTCAGCAATGGCGATGAGGGTCTGCGCCTGGGCCGCCTTTCGAGAGTTCGGACCCTCGTCATTCCTGTTGCGTCGGTCATCCGCGTCAGACGGACCGAGGATATCGAGCACCTCGTCGTCACTCTTGCCATCGAGTAGACCCGCCTGCGGGTCAGTTGGCATGACTTCGGGGGCCATCCTGACCGTTACGGCGAGCTGGGGCGATGGCCGCAGCGGCTGCGCGGAGGCGTGACTGGCGAACTCGCCGAACGTGGCGGCTTTTTGTCTAGCCATTGGCCCGTCGCCGGCCGCTCGTTCGTTGACGGGGTCATGACGATCTCCTCCGAGTGACGGTCAAATCCCTCACGGCCTTCGCTGCTACGTACCACCGGCCGTCGATCTTCTCCCCAGCAATCCGACCCCGAAGAACGTCGTTGTGCAACGACTGGTAACTGCGAGCGAGGGCTTTAGCCGCATCCACCATGGGTATCAACGTTTCGCGGCAGCCGTTCCTGTCCATGTGTTCCATCGCGCTCTCTCCCTTCTTGGGTTGCGGGATACGCAATGGAAAGAAGTAGCTGCGAGGATGGAAAAAGAGTATCGTTTTTAGTTGTACTTCCTAATCGTCTCGCGCTACTCCTTTAGTCGACCACCTGGCGAACGCCTGTCGCTCATGAGCGGCTATCACGGGAACTACCACTATGCCATCGCGGAAGCGTCCAGGGCGCAGACCACTGCGGGAGAGTGACGCCAGGGAGATCAAAGACCGCCTACTTCGTCACACGCAGCGCTGGCGCAGCAGAAACGAGTGGGCGAAGGGGCTCGACCTCTCGCCTTCGACAGTTACGGGGTGGTTCGCTAAGACCCCTCGCGCACCGGATCCATTTCATCTGCTTCGAATGGCCAGAAAACGGCGACTGAGCCCGAACTGGCTGCTACTCGGCGAGGGCCCCGAGCTGCTCGGCCCGGAAGCTTCTCGCGCAGGTCTTGAATCGGAGCTGCAGCGCTGGATCCGCGCAGAGTTGGAATCAAGGAGGCAGGCGCTACCAGACGAGATAGAGACGATCGTTCCGACCGGAGCCGAACTATTACGGCGAATCCTAGACGTCTACGACACCAAGCTCGAAGTGCATCGGAAGCTGAAGAAGGTGTTTAAGGAGCCCAACAGAAGTGTGCTAGAGGAGATGCTACTTGAGGCGTTCGCTAAGTTTCCGTCGCGGCTCTCTTTGGCGGACGCTCTCTAGGCGTGTCAAGCCATTCAGTCCTCACTGGGGGCAAGTAAACGGGCTCCCAAGTCTTGCCCTCACGCAGCCAGGCTGCCACCGCCGCTACACCCTTCTCAGTAATCCATGGGGGAACGGCCACAAACTTGTGGTCAAGAGGTCGTACGGCCTGCTCCAAGCGTTTTAGCCGCTCGGTCGCGTGCTTACGCGACATCGGTTCCGACCTCCGCTTCCAGCGCGGCGAGCCTGGTCTCTAGGTCCGCTGCCTCTATCCCAGCTCGCGCCACGTTCACCATTTGTGCCATCGCGTTCGCCACCTTCACGTCGAACGGCAGTTTCGCCAGCTGAACGAGCGCTCGAGTTAAGTAGAGACTTAGGCCGCCCGCTGTCTCGAGATCCAAGTCTTCTATCTCAAGCGGAGCGGCCGTGGTACGGCGAAGTGCCTGACCTCTGTTTCTTCCGCCCCGGCGCGATCCCTCGAGCGCTCGAGATCGGATCCGCGGATCGTCGGCGTGCCGAACACAGTAAGTCGTCCCGTGCACCGCGCGTGCTCTGCAAGCTCCTCCTTGCGCTGTCATCGCTGCGCATCGCACGTCTAGTTATCCCGGGGGGAGTTCACACAACGAACGTAGCGGGAGAAGTTCACGTGAGCCAATGGCGGGACGCCGTCTGCTCATCGTGTGTGAGTGTTGACGTGCTTCCTCGCAGATGTGTGCCAATTGCGTCGGATACGGTCAGGCCGTCGAGGAAGGAGTCGCCGAGGCGAGGCTCGGGGAAGCACGTTCATCTTGCGATGTGTGGTAGAAAATATGAGAGCGGCCTTCCATAGAGCTTCGCAAACCGGTAGAGGTCGATCGGATCTATGCGGCGTTCACCGAGTTCGCATTTCGTCACGTACGACTGTGGGCGTTTGAGGGCCTTCGCGTCGACCTGGGTGAGATCCGCGGACAGCCGCGCTTCTCGTAGGCGGCGGAGCAGGTACCGGTATTCCGGCGAATGTACGGGGCTGCGGCGAAGCTCGGCGACAGCGTCGTAACTCACATGACGGAATTCCGGATCACGCTTCATCGCGTAGTCGGGGGAACCGCTCGGACGCACTCCATCTCACCTACCCTCTTCGCACCGGGGCTGCCCCAGGAGAATGTGCCGTAGAACGGCGGATGAAGGACACGCGGAGCGCGTGCGCTAGCAACCCGCCGAGGTGGCGGCGGCCCTGCTCGCGCTCAGCCGTCAGTCGTCAGCGGTCAGCAACGAAACCTCAGACATTACCGCGGCGCCGGATCAGTGGGCGAAAGTCTTTGTCAACGTCGGAAAGAAGGATCGGGCGGGGCCGAAAGACCTGCCGGGGGCGTTGATCAAGGAAGTGGGGCTCGAGAAGGGACAGATCGGGCGATCGATATGCGCGAGAGCTTCGCGCTGGTGGAAGTCTCACCCGCGGTGGCAGAAACGGTGGTGCGGCGCACGACGGGACTGACGATCAAGGGGAAGCGGGTGACGGCCAAGATGGATCAAGCGTAAAGCCGGGGGCGCGGGGACGATCATGTCCCGGAGTCTGGAAAGGTCTTTGTGTCGATACGAAGTCCGGGATGTCGACAACTTCACAAGGGCGCCCGCCCCAAGCGCCGCAGCCTCCAGAAAACCCTACGGACGGGTTACCGTTTGACTGGTAAAACGCACCTCGCCAAGACGGATAAGGAGGTCGAACTTGCTCTGGCGATGGCTCGACCGCCACGTCGGTACGACGGCACACGTCTCGAGGGGGCGTTCGTCCGGGCGCGCAACGCTTATACTGCCATCGCAAGCGCCGGGGAATAGTTGATCCTCAGCCGCAGCACGAGTCAGAGGGCTCGGAGGATCCACGAGGTCTGCACAAGCAACACCTGCCAACAGCGCAGCACTAACGAACGTCCATCGGTGCACAAATGCGCGGGATTTCGACGAAAACGATTCCCCGGTCAGCACCGACATTCCAAGTCTGTTCATCGTGACCCCCGAAGGAAGCCAATTGTGTCGGGACCTAGCTCAGTAGGCTCGAACTCAAGAGCATACCTCGCCCGGGCCGCAGTGACGTCTGAAGCCGCCTCCACAATGCTAAACCCAATTTGCGGCATCTCGTAACCGCGAGACCATTCTTGCACAACGCCGAGCGTTACGATGAGCGGCTCTCGTCGGGCGATGGAAGACACGCTGACCATCGAGGCAGAATCAAGCCCTCCATTCGGGCGTTTCTCACCGTCGTCTCGACTCCAGGCTTTCAGCTGGATGCCCCAACAACCGATTGCTAATCGTCCGAACAGACCAACCCCGACGCAGAGAAGGGGTTTGGGCATGTCAGCCAGCGCCCGAACCATGACCGATCGCTCAAGGACTCGCATCTCCGGGAGGAGAATGAACCCAAGCATCTCCCTATGGTCCCTTACGACGGATTCGAGCGCGGCCAGCGAGATCTCCGCGGCCGCCCGGGCCAAGTCATGCCCTGACATGCGAGAGTCCATTAGGCAATTTCGCAGGCCTCGCCTTTCATCGGAAGGGTCTGCGAAACGGCGCCTGTCGGCTTACCATTCCCGGTCCAACGTCATGGTCACCGAATTGTTCGTCGTGCACTCCACATCTCCGTGGGTGTCGTACTTCCTGACCTCGTTCTGGGTCAGGGAGCTGATGACAACAGTCCCTTCGTACCTTGCGACCAACAAGGTTCCACCGTCCTCCTGTGGCTGGGGTATTGGGATACCGTCACGCTTGAGGTCCCAACGTTCTGTTACAGCATCAAGCCATCCGTTCATGAGGCCGGTCGTATAGAACTTCACCGTGAATGCTCTGCATCTGTTGAAATGAGAGAGGCTGTTCCTCCTGGGAATGAGGATCAGGCCTACTTGGGTCCCGCTCAAGCCCCCGTTGGCTCCCGCCCCTCCACTTGGCCCCAAGGCGGCTACCAAGGCGTCATACACGCCCCGTGGCGACCATCCCGGTGGATTGCCGTGGGCGCCCCAGGCAAGCCACTGCGCTTCCTCGTCCGTGACGTCCTCACAGACCCATCCGTTGGTGCTTGCCGACGCCGTCGCTGCCGGGACTGTGGGCGCGCCGTTCACGGGCGTCACCGGCGGGGCCGCCTGCATCTGCGCTACCGGCTCGCACCGGCGCCCGTCAGGATCCCGCCCGTTCACCGGATCGTCGCCAGCGTAACTATACCGATTCACGGGCACGAGACCCGACGCATCCTCCGAGACAAACCGGCCGACCGTGGGATCGTAATAGCGCGCCCGGTTGTAGTAGAGCCCCGTCTCACCGTCAACCTCGCGCCCGCCGAACCGGAGATTGTTGACCACGTTTCCCGCGGTCGAAACGGTGTCCCCAAAGGGCAGGTACTTGTACTCTGCCTCCACGGTGGTGCCGCTCTGATTCACGAGGCCCCGCACGTTGCCGCGCGCGTCCGTCAGGTAGTAATGCCACGCCCCGCCCTCGAAAACAGCATGGGGGTTGTCCATGCCCGGCAGATACGTGTAGCGCCTCAACTTTGTTCCCGCGTCAGTGTATTCAGCGGCCAGGCGGCTCCCCGTGTAGATCGACCAAACGGTGTCGGGACCAACGGCCTTACGCACCCGGCGCCCAAAACCGTCGTACCCGAACTTAACCATCTGCGTCGTGTTCAATCGAGTGGTGCGCGCGCTATCGAGCTGCCCTGCGCTGTTCCAGTACAGCCGTTGGTTGAAGGCGGTCGTGTCGCCAAGCCGGTAACGACGAGTGAGATCCCCATCGGCGTCGTACAGTAAGGTATCGTTCCCGAACTTCACCAACCGATCGCTCGCATCCACAATCGCGTTGTTGTCTGTTCGGTTGCCTGCGGCGTCGTATGTGTACGCGGCGGAGCGCAGGAGAGTCGTCCCGTTGGTACATGGCGCGCCGAACTCGCTTAAGGTGTCCGTCGGCAGGCACGTTGGCGATGCACTGTAGCGCGAGAACCCCGTCAGCCGACCTCTCCCGTCGTAACCGTAGTTCTCGAGTTCGGTACCACTCCCGTTGACCTGCTGTAGAATCTGCCCAACTGTGTCTTGCACGAAGTCGGCGCCGAACGAGGACTGGAAACTGCTCGGGGTATAGGTCGCTCGTGCAAGGTCCTGGCCCGACCGGTATTGATAGCTGATCGTCCAGGCGCCGTGCCTTGAGTCACCCGTGAGCATTCCGTCCGTCGAATACGTGAATTCGTCCTGCGGGCCGAACAGCCCGAATGGACCGTACATCCGCTTCGCTCGTCCCGCGCTGTCGACATCGTAACGGAGGTCGACCGCGCTCTGGCCCGCTCGCCACACACGAGTCAAGTAAAAGCGGGTGGTGTCGTAGATGGTGCGGACTGTGTGGGCCACGCCTGCCCGAACGGCGATTTCGAATGTGGTGTCGCCCGACCACCGCACGGTATCCGAGCCCTCCTCGTTCACCACGACGGTCCGCATCGAGGCGTACAGAACATTGGTGATGCGGCCATCCGACAGCATCCGGGACGTCAAACGGCCGATCGAGTCATAGTCGAACTGGGTTACCTGACCGCGACGGTTTGTGGAGCGCAGCACGTGTCCAGCTTTATCGTACGAGAAGCGGCTCGTGTCGTTCACGGCACCCACGGTGAGGGTATCCCATCCAAGAGCGTTCTTCGCCGCACCTCGAGTATGCCCCCGTGCATCGGTAATCGCTGTCAAGTTGACCGAATCGCCATACGTGTACGCGACCGCATACCCCAGGGGGCCACCTGTCCGACTCGGACGATTCAGGGCATCATAGAAGGTGGAATCGATCCGCCCACCTGGATTCCGGACGACGCTCGGGCGGCCGGCCAAACCGTCGTAGAGATACGCCGTGCGGCGTGAGTTCATCTTGACTGAGTCAGTGTTCAGCCACGGATTGCCGTCATAGAAGGAACGCGTCACATGACCCTTGGGATCGGTCGCTGTGACCACACGCCCACGACTGTCGTAGGTCAGCCGAGTCGCCGGCTCGTTCCCGACGCGTGTGCTGTCGAGGCGGTAGCCACCCACGTCGTAAAAGTTGCGCACCTCGACGGTACCGTTGCCATACTGCCGCGTGACACGATTGGTGGCAGTGTTCCACTCGACATTCACCACCTTCCCCGTGATCACGTCAGCGGTCTGGATCAGACGTGGCCCGTTCCACGTCAACACGCGATGACCAGTGCTGTCCCACGCTTGAGTGATCTGGCTGTGAGCGTTGCGCTCGTATAGCGAGAACTCTGTCGCCGGGGTCAACACTTCGAGGAGGGCACCGAAAGCATCTACGCGGACTTTGCGCGCGCTCCCCACCGCCGGTGTCACGGTGCCGATCCCGCCGGAGTCGGTTGCGCTCAGCGCGCCTGCCTCGAAGGACCGATACACGGTCACCAAGCGCTGTGACACACCATCAACGGTGACCGGCGGGGTCGAGTCCGTGGCGACCTTCCCAGCCACATCGTACGAAGACGCCCAGCGGGCGCCCCGACGATCGAGCCGGGCCAGAAGGCGGTGGAACGCATCGTAGGTGGCCTGCTGGAACGGTTTACCACCCACCGGGTCCTGAATCTGGGTCAGGTTGTTCTGTGCGCTGACGCTAAACGATGTTGTGCGATTGCCGGGCAGGTCGCGGATCGACGCGAGCCGGTTGTTACCGTCGTACGTGAACGCGATCTTCTTCCCCGCAGGGTCGATGATGGTGTCGATCCGCTGCACGTCGCTCTGCTTCCATTTGACCTGCATTTGATTGTTGAAAACATCGCTTACGCTGAGAAGCTGTCCGAAGACGCCAAACGTCGACCGTGTGCCATCGACCATCGTACGCACGTAGCTGAAGTTCGGCGCCGTGCCCAACCGCTGTAGCTGGTCGAACTCCCCAGGGGGTGCGGCATACGTGCACGTAGTCCCAACGCACGAGGTGAGGCGCCAGAACTGGATGGTGCCAGTGCCGTCCCACGTCGCCAGCGAGTCACCAGGACCCAAGATGATCCGCTGCACACCCGCCACCGACCATCC
>Ga0193725_1000230_pt1 | contig 17780 bp, 15 predicted proteins | sample H2a2metaG_FD_143058 | JGI IMG/M metagenome (GOLD analysis project Ga0193725, IMG submission 143058) | Soil microbial communities from a riparian zone of the East river system, Colorado, United States - H2a2 | ecosystem: Environmental > Terrestrial > Soil > Riparian zone | place: USA: East River... | reverse complement strand
CCCCGGAAATCGGCGGCCGTGGAGAAGTCAAACCAACTTTTGGTCGGGGCGAGAGGATTCGAACCTCCGACCTCTCGGTCCCAAACCGAGCGCACTACCAGGCTGTGCTACGCCCCGTACTTACAGGCAAATTTGCAAATCGCCTCCGAAGCAGACCCGTCATTCTAGCGATCGCTGGAAGCTACGGTCAAGGAACGCAAGAACTCGCGCGCACCGACTAACGCGCGCGCTCGGTGACTGATCCGATTCTTGATCTGCGGCTTCAGCTCAGCAAACGTCTGCTCGTAACCAATCGGAATGAAGATTGGGTCGTAGCCAAAACCTATTGATCCGCGAGGTGAGAAGGCGATGTGCCCATCGCATGTACCGACTGACACGTTTAGAATTTGCCCTTCGCTGCTCGCGATCGCAACGGCCGATACGAATCGAGCGCTGCGCCTTGATGACGCCACGCTCGATAGTTCGGTCAGTAGCTTAGTCGTGCGTTCTACGTCTGAAGCTTGTTCGCCTGCATATCGCGCAGAGAAGACACCCGGACCTCCGCCCAACGCGTCGACCTCCAAACCGGAATCATCAGCCAACGTCAGGAGGCGAGTCTGAGTCGCGTAGCCAGCGGCTTTCAATGACGCGTTTTCGATAAAGCTCCCTCCGGTCTCTAGAATCCCTTCGACATTGGGAAAGCGTTCAAGACCGTAAAGATCGAACGGCAAGTGACTGAGCATCTGACGAAGCTCTTCGAGTTTTCCGAGGTTTCGCGTTGCCACCAGCAGGGGCTGCAAAGCATTCACTTGGGGGTCTCCGGAACGAGCGTCACCAGGAGAGAGCCGACCAGCCCGAAACCGGAACGCGAGGTCCATTCAAGTCCAGCATCTTTCATGATGGTGACGTTGACAGCGTAAGGTAAGGACCGGGACGCTTCGGCTACAGCATTTGCGCTGGTAGAAAACGTAGATCGTTCGTGGTCAGAGAAGAGTTCGACAAAAGAGATAGCCGCGTGCTGATCGCCAGTGAAAGTCAGAGCGGTGATTGGCAGAGAAACGTCCACCATGCGTTCCGACTTGCTAAAGGCGTCGGTTGAAGTCAGAGATTGGGATTGCGCCTTTGCTTGAAGACAGCGACGAACTGCTTCGGCCGGCCCGATAAGAAAATAATTATCAGCGAAGCTTGCCGACCAGTTGTCGGAAGCCGAAAGCAGTAGTTCGAACTCGCCGACGCTTTCGGTGCCTGGCTTTGCGCCCAGTCGTTGCTGGGCGAGCTTGCGCAGGCCTTGACGATCAAACGTCTCAGTTACCAGGACCGAGGGCGAGTTTTCTTCTAATCGAATGGTTTGTATCCGAGTACCAACGGCGTGAACAAAAGTGTCGGCGTCTTCGATCCCGTATGGTTTGAGAAGACTACGCAACATGGGCCGGGCGGCAATAGCGCCGACCAGATCGGCACGCGATGATATGATGGCGTTCAGATTCCGCCACATCCCCTCAACATCACGAAAGTGGTAAAGCGAAACAGAATGGGTGCCCGGTGGCACGAAGGGAAGGTCGTCCAGACCCAGCTTCGTTTCCGGAATGAAGCTGTCGCGGAGTTTATCCGCAACGCCCTGGGCAAGCGTAATCGAGCAACGATCCTCGACCATTCCATCAACAAACCTGGAACTCCAACCCAGCCCGTCGACGATGTTTCCCAGGGTGTCGGCAAAGATTTGCGCTACCGTAAGCGCATCTGACGATGGCCCCGCACGGTAAAGTGCGAATGCCTGTAGCAGTGACTTAACTCCAGGCTTTGAGACAAAGCCAAATACAGCTGCATTTGGCCCGTCGACTTTCCTCCGTAAGTCATCGAGCTGCTTCTCCCCCGCAAGCGCTGGGCGTTGCCCGCGTCGCGCTTCAACGCAGTGCATGACTGAGGACTCGTCATTGCCGACAATCGCAACGGTATCAGCGAAAGCAGCGATGATGTGCCGGGCCCCATCAGGAGAGGACCACACACTTAGGTCAACGCCACCAATTTGTTTTCGCGCCAACACCGGCTCGCCGTATACGCGTCGGGCAAGGTCTCCGATCTGTGTTTCCAAGGTTGGTCGCATTCGTCCCTGAGTGGTATGGGTTTCAATGATGAGAGTAGCGAGCGGCTTAATGGTGAGGGTCGGTCCCGCCTGACTAGCCTCAGCACCCGTAAAGACGATCGCGACTTGTGAGCGAGCCAAGAGGAGCGCCTCAGCCGAACCAATTCCGGTCCATCGAGCAAGTCGAATGAGCCAGCGATTTGGCAATAGGCTTGAACGAGCACCAATGGGTCCCGCCAGCGCTTTCCACGCTTGGGTCCCTTCGATTCCCTGAGCTACCCGAGTGAGATCGTTTGCTTCGACGAAAGCCAGGCAGTCCGCCGGCGCATAGGTCGCCAAGTCCGTGCGCGCCGGTCGGTTCCAATAGAGCCACACGACTACGCAAGCAACCACGAGCAGAACGGCAAGGAAAAGTTTTGCGCGACGAGACTTAATCAATCCTCGCATCCTAAACTGTGTGGTGGCGCCGAGCAAATGGGCGCGCGCTACGAAGGCGCTTTGTTTGTTCAGAGGTGTAAAAAACCAAACGATCAATCTCCGGTTTGCTATGGGCTCCCAAAGCGAAACGGTGGCTGGTTGGGACTCATAGCAGCCAGTCGCGACGGCGCGAACCAGCGCTACCACTGCCACAAGTTGTCATATTCGGCCAATTATGAGCGTGGTTAAACGCGGCAAAATGTTGTTGACAACTTTTAGGCCCGTAGTGTAGCCTGACTTCGGCGGTCGAGCCCCGGGCCTTTCTCCGATGTAGTGCCCAGTTCTTTTCAGACTCTACCGCGTCTGCTAATGGCGGCCAGCCCGCCAAGAGCCCCGCCCTTCGCGAGAGAGCGAAGTCTTCAAAAAACTTACTGTGGAAAACTCAATGAAGAATGCAAGCCATTTCTGCCGGATCAGATCAGTGCGTGCGGGCCTCTCCCGCGCCCGTCGCGCCCGCGCTCGCGTCCGGCGCCAACGCCTGCTCATGTTCAAGATTGCGAGGAGCCATTAATGATGTGGAAACGTGGTAACAAAAGCATGGTCGGCGTTGATATTGGATCGAGTTCAGTCAAAGCCGTCGAACTGCAAGGCAAAAACGGAGACTTTCAACTGGTTAGCCTCGGCTACGAGAGTCTACAGCCGGATTCAGTCGTCGATGGTCAGATCATGGAGTTGAACTCCGTGTCCCATGCCATTGCAAGTATTTTCAACGAGCACAAGATCAAGACGACCAAGGTAGCTGCCGGTGTCAACGGCCATTCCGTCATTGTCAAGAACATCGTGCTACCGCAGATGACTGGAGATGAACTCCAGGAGTCGTTCGCGTGGCACGCTGAAGAACACATTCCCTTCGACATCTCCGACGTTAACCTGGATTACCACGTGACTGAGAACTCGTCGGATGCGATCCATGTGTTGATGGCGGCTTGCAAGCGCGACAAGATTGCTAACCTCAAGCAGACTATCCAGCTGGCAGGCAAGCAGCCCGTCGTCATAGACGTTGATGCCTTCGCGCTCCAGAACTGTTACGAACTGAACTATGACCCGCAGCCCGGCCAGGTTGTGGCGTTGCTCAACATCGGCGCTTCGACCACCAACATTAATATTTTGAATGGCAACCGCTCGGTCTTTACGCGCGACGCGAGTTTTGGTGGTAACCAATACACCTCACTACTTCAAAAGGAACTTGGATTGAACTTCGATCAGGCTGAGCATGTGAAGCGAGGTATGCCGCTACCAGAAGGCGTTGAGCAGAGAGAGATTGAGCCAATCCTCGACACGGTCTCTGACATCCTGGCCCTTGAGATTCAGAAGACGATGGATTTTTATCGCGCCACGGTCGAAGAAGGCGAGTCGGCGGTCGAAAAGATTCTGATCTCCGGAGGGGGATCGAAACTCAACGGCCTGGTTCAGTTCTTATCAAAACAATTTGAAATCCCTGTCGAAATATTCGATCCGTTTCGTAAGATCAGGATCGACTCGCGAGGCTTCGATCCGGAGTACATGCGCGAGATCGTGCCGGAAATGGCCATTGCGGTCGGCCTGGCCCTGAGAGGAGTTGACGCCCGGTGATCAAAATAAACCTTCTAGAATCGGTAACCGATCGACCCGCCGGCGTGGCGTTTGTTGAAGACAAAGTCTCAAGCACGCGCACGCAAACATTCCTGTTGGCGCTGACCGTAATGGCGTTCCTCGTGCTCGGCATTGGCTACGACTATGTAAGCGCGAATGCCCAACACGAAACTGCCGTTAAGGAACTGGAGAAACAAAAGCGCATTAACGAGCAAATGAATGCGGTCAAACGTGAGCAGGCGGATCTCGAAAAGAAGATTGCGGACATTGACTTTCGCATCGACGCAATTCAGAAACTGCGGGCGTCGCAGCAGGGCCCAAGTTTCGTCTTGACTGAAATCAAGGCCCGCTTCGACAGTGTTCCAGGTCTCTATCTGAAAAGCGTTGAGCAGAAAGAAACCGAACTTGTCATCAAGGGTGAATCACCTAATGAAGCCACGGTCACGCGTTTTGGTCAGAGCATGGAATTCTCTTCAGGCATGTTTACGAACCTGAACATTGAGACCCAGAGAGAAGTGGCGCAAGCCATCAACAAAGGCGGGGCTCCCGCGGCGCAGCAGGATCCCAACGCCCCGCAGCCCGAGGTGGTCGCCTTTACCATCAAGTGTAACTACACCCGCAACGGCTCCCAGCCGAATGCAAGCCCGACGCCGGTTCCCACGAATCACGTTGCCAGGAACTAGGTAGTCTCGAGAACTCTCCATCAGAAGCGACAGGAAAAAATCATGAGCATTGGAAACATAAACGGCATTCCCTGGTACGCGAGGCTGGGCATTTTCGCGGTGATTGCACTCACTGTCTACGGCGGGTTCTGGTATGCCGTCACCCGGAGCACTCGCAAAGAGACTAAGGGTTTGCAGGAACAGATTAGCGTGCTGCAAAAGGCCAACGCCGAAGCCCAAATTGCTTCGCAGCGGCTCAATGAGTTCCGCACAGCCTACAAGAACAAACAGGAAGAGCTGGAAGAACTGCGAGCCCTGCTGCCTGAGCAACGCGAATTGACGAAAGTCCTCGAAGGCATTCAGGATCGGGCTCGCGCTACCTCTCTGTCGGTAAGAAAATTCACTCCGAAGGACGACGTTCAGCAGGACTTCTACAGCGGCAAGCGGATCGATGTGTCGGTGCAGAGTTCGTTTGCCGGTCTGCGCGCATTCTTCGATCAGATGGCGCACTACCAGCGCATCGTGTCCATTACGAATTTTGAAGTTAAGCAAATGGACAAACAGGCGGCCAGCAAGACGGTGGAAGCTCGTTTTGATCTTACTGCTTACTACGTTTCCAGCGAGAAACTTCAGAAACAAAACGCTCAGCCAAATGGAAAGCCGGCCACGCAAACCGGCGCGACCTCACAAACCGGCGCGACCACGCAAGCAGTGCAACAAGCCGTCACAACCAACAAGTAGATTTGCTGAACTCACCACTTTGATTAGGAAGAAGAAGATGGAATACAAAGACGCGATTAGATACCTGGTAAGCGCAGCGGTGATTCTCTGTGCGATCAGTTTCGCCGCCGTAACTACCGCAGCCCAGGAGCCGACCGAAGCCAAGAAACCGACTGAGGCTAAGAAACCCGCGGCCTCTGAGAGGACGTCCGGCCGGGATCCTTTCAAGAAGTATCAGCCGGTCTTCAAGCCTGGCAGGCTGGTACCCGCCAGGCTGGAGCCGCCGCCGATTAAGGTACGCATCGAGCGGTATCGCGATCAAAAGATGGCCGCGGCAAGGGCGCATGTGGCCCCGCCAAAACCGACCACTGCATTGCTGCTGAGCGAAATGCAAGTCACCGGTATCTTTCGCACACCTCGCGGCTGGGCCGCGATGGTCGAAGCGACGCCGATCAACCTCTCCTACGTAATCTATCCTGGCGAAGGTTTCTTTGATGGCCAACTCGTGGCGATTGAAGAAAGCCGCCTGGTATTTCGCCGCGACACAGTCTGGACCGACGGGCGACGTGAAAAAGCGGTTGAGGTTAAACCGCTGCGTACGCCGAACCCTGTCGAAGCCATGACCGCTGCCAAAGCTGCCCCCGCCACTGCTCCGGCTCCCGAGACTGCAAAAACAGCCGCGCCGGATAAGCAACAGTGAATGATTCCTGGCCCGAGCGTCAGGCGAAATATGCTCGCCTGAGTACGGCCCTGATGCGTGAACGATTGACCATGCGAACCCTGGCAATGGCTTTGTTCACTTTTTGACAATAAGACTGAACCCCCGCGTTGTGCGGCGTGTGCTTTGAATGTTCGTTTTTCGGGCATTTCGAGCGAGCGCGTGGCGGAAGTTCAGCACGTCCCCTGAGGAGGGAATAATGCCTAAGCGTCCCCTAAAGAATGCAGTCACCCGAACATGCGCGCTCGCGTGTATCGCCGGCTTATCAATCAATACGTTCGCCATCGCCGCATCTGCCCGAGTGCCGGGCCGCGTCCGGGTTAGCTCCGCACGGACGGCGGGGGCATTGTCACCGCAACAGAAGCCTTTGGCGGCGCCGACCCCGGCCCGGCCGGGGATGTCTCCGGCTAAGGACAATATGGCGGCACAAGCCGACCAGGGGCGTCGCTATGGCCAGATTGGTTTTGTGGGCGAGCCAATCAATCTGAACGTTGTGAACGCCGACGTCCGCGACATCCTGAACTACATCACTGAACAGTACGGCATTAACTTTGTCATCGACAGTTCGGTGGGTGCGGTCCCCGTAACGGTGAACGTGCAGGATGTGCCCTGGAACCTCGCGCTCGACATGATTCTGCGATCGAACAAGTTGGGCGTGCAGGTCAATGGCAATATCCTGCGGATCGCGACCATTGATTCGCTGGCGAAAGAAGCCGAAACGGAAAAAGTAATAAACGACGCCAAGCTTGAAAACACCGCTTTGGTGACCGAGTTCATTCGGCTTAACTACGCCCGCGCTACCGGCACGCTCTCGCAAGGCGGCGGAGCGTCCGGAAACTTTGCGGGAGGCGTGAGTTCGGGTGTGCCTCAGAATACAGGTGGTGGCTCATCCGTCGGCACGACTTCTGGAGTTGATCAGGGAATTCTTCCCGTGGTCCGACGTCGATTGTCCCGGCGCGGTAGCGTCGAAACCGATGGACGCAGCAATACTCTGATCATCACCGATGTCAAAGAAAATATTGACGCCATTCGTCAACTGGTCGTGCTGCTGGATCAGCCAGAGCCTCAGGTTGAAATCGAAACGCGCATCGTGATTGCCAGCAAGAGCTTTAGTCGCGACCTTGGTGTTCAGCTCAACGCGCTGGCTCTCAATAACACCACGGGCGGCACCGCCGGATTGGGAACTGCTCCGGGCACGCCTTTGGTTGGTGGGACTGGTGGCACAAATGTGATCGGTCTCAGACCTCCCGGCATCCCGCAGGGTATTCTCAATCCATCCGGAGCGCTGGGTGCGAATCTGGCGAATACGGTGATCGGATTAACCACGGGCGTGTTTGGCACGGCGCAAATCAGCATGCTGATCACCGCCGCCGAGAGCAAGGGCAACGCCAAGACCGTGGCCACCCCTCGCGTCACTGCCTTGAACAATCGCAGGGCGGAGATCTCCAGCGGTCAGCAGATTCCTGTGACCACACCCCAGACTGGCGCTGGTGGAGCCGGCGGCGTGCTGGTTTTCACTACGACGTTTGTCTCCGTGCCGTTGCGGATGGAGGTAACACCTCAGATCACAGATGCAGGCACGGTTGTACTGCACATCATCGCTGAGAATAATAGCGTTAACACTGCCATCGCGATCAACGGAACGCCGGGCATCGACACGCAGAGAATGGAAACTGAAGTGCTGGTTCCCAACGGCGGTACCACAATCGTCGGCGGTGTTCTGGGCGATCAGGAGTCCGAGACCCAGAACCGCACGCCCGGTGTCGCCAGCATTCCCATCATCGGCAATCTCTTCAAGCGTAAGGGCGTCGCGCGACAGTCGAGCGAGATCTTGTTCTTCATCACGCCGCGCATCTACCGGCCCGATTACTCAGGGCAGCCAACGTCGCCAGTCGTGGGCACCGGCACCGGCAACCGCTCGGTGCAAATTGCACAGCCCGTGCCGATGGGTAATCCGCAGAGTAATACGCCAACGCCAACTCAGTTGCAGCTAGAGCAGCAGCAGAGTCAGCCGCAGGGTCAGCCGCAGCCGAGCGCGACTCCGGGGGTAGTACCAGGAGCCAGCATGCGACCCACCCGTCCCTAGCATTTCGTGGCACAGACTGATGGCGCAGACTTTGGTCTGGGATCAGTCTGTGTCAGGATACGGAACACAGACCGAGAGTCTGTGCCACCTAAATATGTTCAGAGAAGCTTTGCAAAACATCGTCGAGAAGACCGACGGTAGCCTCGGCGCCCTGATTATGGGCGCCGATGGTTTGTCCGTTGAGAAATTCTTCTCGAAAGAAGGTGCGGAATCGAACCTGGATGTGGCTGCGGCTGAGTTTACGTCATTGGTTCGCAACGCGAGCCGTTCGGGAAGCGATTTGGACCTCGGCGAGTTGCGCGAGTTAGTGGTTGCTCTGAAGAGCGTCACCGTCGTGATTCGACTTTTCAATAAGGACTATTTCGTCGTGCTGGCTTTGAAGCCCGACGGAAACCTCGGCCGTGGACGTTATGAGTTAATGAAGGCAGAGTTGGTGTTAGCTAGAGAATTCGCAGTCTGAAGCGTGTCAGAAGCCTGACCGTAAAGGGAGGGCATGAACGTTCACGAAACGGTTCCTGATGATTGTCAGGAGCCGTTTTTAGTTTTCACGCTGGAGGCATCGACACAAAAGCCGCGAAAGGGGCAAAATAAAATCATGTAGCGGATTTCATCCCGTCCCCTGTGGCATTTTCACGCTTGGCATCCCGCGCATGATGATTCGCTGCCGTCGCGCGACGCGCCTGGGATTTATTTGTGGGTTGAAGACTGTGCGTGGGTTGGGAATCATAGCCGAAAGAAACGCGGCTTCGCGCGCGTTCAGGTTCGCCGCGGGCTTGTGAAAGTAATCTTGGGAAGCTGCCTCTGCGCCATAGATTCCATCGCCCCATTCAATCACATTCAGATAGATTTCAAGGATGCGGCGCTTGGACAGACTGCGTTCCATGAAGTAAGTGATGATCGCTTCCTGACCCTTGCGCATGAATGAGCGCTCGCTCGATAGATAGAGGTTCTTGGCGAGCTGTTGCGAGATAGTAGACGCTCCGCGCTTGAAGTCTGGCATATTAGGCAACCACGAATCGTTCTCGCCTTCCTGCTTCGCTTCCTTCTCGGCTTCTTTCTGCGCCTGATCATAGGCTTTCTGGATTGCTTCGTAATCAAAGCCGTGATGCGTGGCGAAGTTCGTGTCTTCGCCGGCTAGTACTGCCCGCTGAAGCTGAGGCGAAATCCTTTCCAGCGGCACCCAAATCTGCACGCGCTTTGGCTCAGCACCGTTGGCGCGAGCTTCGCGATTGCGCACTTCAATCATTGACGTCGTCGCCGGGTTCTGGTCGCGGAGCGCCGAAGTTCTAGGCAGCGTCGCAGCCTCAAAAGTGAGACCGCCGAGCGCGATACCGCTGATTGCGTAGAGTGTGTATCTGATTCCTCGCCACATAGGAATGACTAGATCACGATGGTAGATGGAAAGGTCGGGAAAGTCGAAGCCTTAGGGCGAAGTGTCTGATGAATTGTTCCAGAATCAAACAGGCTGAATCGCTAGAATCTCTGTGTGATCTCCTTGTAACTTTATGTCTCAGTGGTGAAAGGGCTGCGATAAATACTCACCACACAGTGCACCGCAGAGACTGCACCGGGAAATAGCTACTACCACTGAAAGATCGCCTGTTTTCGTCCTTTTCTCTAATCACCACGTGCAGAGCCTGACCCGGTTCGACCGGACCAGCGCAAGGAGGTTGGAGATCATATGAGTGCCCGAGTTCCCGTGTCATTTGTGGCAGTTTTGTTTTCAATGTTTTGGGGTAGCTCGCTGTGCGCGCAGACCCTTCAAGAGCCGCGCACGCCGCCGGTGTTGCGCTCGGGTGGGACGTATTCCCCCGGTCAAACGCAAAACGCTCCTGCCAACGATCCGAGTGGCCCAGGCGAGGTCGATGAAGGCAGCGTCGTTCGCGTGAGTACCAGTTTGATTACTGTGCCCGCGGTGGTGATGGATCGCAACGGGCGATATATGGGCAATCTCCGTAAAGAAGACTTCCAAATTTATGAAGACGGAGTCGAACAGAACGTTACCTATTTTGCTTCCGTCGAGAAACCCTTCACCGTGGCATTGATGCTGGACGTCAGCGGTTCAACACAGACGCAGCTCGCTCAAATTCGGGAGGCCGCGAACATCTTCGTCGGCCGGCTGCGATCAAACGATCGCATGATGGCGATCACATTCGATGGACAGATTAATGTCCTGGCTGAGGCCACCGATGTCGGCTCAATTCGGAGATCCAAGCTTCATATCCCGCCCATAACTGACGGGACCGTTCTTTACGACGCGGTTCATTTTGCGCTAAAGCGGATGGCCCAGATTCCCGGGCGAAAGGCGATCGTGTTGATGACGGATGGCGTCGATCAAAGCAGCACAGCGTCTTTCAAAAGCACCTTGAGCGAGTGCGCCGAGCAGGATGTTCTGGTCTACACCGTGCAGTACAGCACTTTGGCACAATTGCCGCAGCGGCTTAGTCAAATCAAGAATGAGAAGGCGCGACGCAAAGTTCAGGAGCGCCTGATGAAGGGTTATGCGGTTAGCGAACCTTACCTGCGCGCGCTGGCCGAGAAGACTGGTGGTCGTTTCTATCGCGCCGACGACCTGCGCGACGTTGGCCCGGCCTTTGAAGCGATCACTTCCGAACTCGGGGTACAGTACAGCCTGGGTTACTACCCCAAACGGAATTCAGTCGCCGGCGCCGAACGCGGGATCAAAGTGCGTGTGCGCTATCCCAACATGGTCGTCCGAGCCCGCGATAGCTACACGACAGCTCCGATCATCGCGCGGCAAAACGGCGGAAACTAATTAATTTGATGAACCTTTGCTGAAACAACGGAAGAAGACTGAAGAGAAAGCCTGGTCAGTTCATTCCTATTCGAACTCTCTCCCAGCCCTTCCCCTAGGGGAAGGGAAAGTTAACTCACCGCCGGCGCTGTCGAGGATCGAGATACTCACGCAGCCCATCTCCCACAAAATTGAAGGCCAGTACCGTCAGGGCTATGGCCAGACCCGGGAAGATCAAAGCATGTGGCGCCGCTTGCAGCGTCGATAGATCTCGAGCCTCTTCGATCATTACACCCCACGAAGGCGCTGGAGGCGGAACGCCGAGACCGAGAAACGACAAGGACGCTTCTGAAAGCACCGCGCCTGCCATCCCCAAACTTGCTTGCACAATCAACGGTTGGATGGCGTTGGGCAGGATGTGCACGAAGAGAATGCGAAAATCACCAGCGCCGAGCGCGCGGGCCGCCTGCACGAAATCATATTCACGCACTTTCAGGACCTGCGCGCGAATCAGCCGCGCATATCCCACCCAACCGATAATGCAGAGGGCAAAGATGAGTTTGTTCAAGCCCGCGCCCAGAAAGGCCACCAGAGCAATCGCCAGCAGCAATCCCGGAAACGCGAGGAACACGTTGAAGAGATAGCCAGACAGGAAACGATCTACCCAGCCGCTGTAGTAGCCGGCAATGGCGCCGATGGTTGTTCCCACCAGGGCCGACACCGCGACCACCACTATGCCAACCTCGAGCGAGATGCGCGCACCAAAGACGACTCGCGAGAAGATATCCCGCCCAGTCGAGTCAGTTCCAAACCAATGTGCCGCCGTGGGTGCCATGTAACGCATCGAGAGATTCGTTGCGCCGACGTCCTGCGGCGCGATCCACGGCGCTAAAATCGCCACCAGCACGAAGATGACGACGATCGTGATACCAATGATGCTGAGACGACTCATTCTTAAGACGAGCTTACTACTTTGAACTTAGTACTTTTGATTTAGTCTTTCCAAGTACCATGCACTAAGCACAAAGAAACAAATCAGCTGACCCGTATTCTGGGATCCAACCAGCGATACATCATGTCTGTGAGCGTGTTCGCGACGATGTAGGTAGTACTGATCGCGAGTACGCAACCTTGCACAACGCTGTAGTCCCGTTTGCCGATCCCGTCTTCAACCAGCAGCAAACCCAGCCCGGGCCACCCGAAAATTTTTTCAGTGATGATCGCTCCTGCCAGCAGTACGCCAAGCTGCAGGCCGAGGACCGTGACGACCGGAATCAACCCGTTCTTGAGCACGTGCTTGTATACGACCATGCTTTCGCTTAGTCCCTTGGCGCGGGCGGTGCGAACATAACCCTCGTTCAGTTCTTCGATCACCGAAGACCGAACCATTCGCGTCAGGATCGCCGAAAGCGCCGCACCCAGGGTGAAGGCCGGTAGAATGATATCGTTCCAATCAAACCGCCCCGAAGGAGACAGCCAACCCAGTTTCACGGCAAACAGATAGACCAACATTGGGCCAATGACGAAGCTCGGCAGGCTAATTCCCACCAGGGCTATCACGGAGAGCAAGTTGTCGAGCCACGTCCCGCGGTTCTTTCCGGCAACCACGCCCAGCGGGATTGCGATGCTTACGGCAATTAACATGGCGGCAATCGCAAGTTCTATCGTCGCGGGGTAGCGTTCGAGAATCAGATCGATGACGGGTCGGTCGGTGCGGAACGAGCTCCCCAGGTCACCATGCAGGATAGCGACCCAGTAATCGACATAGCGATTATCCAGACCATACCAGTGAAAATGACGCCGGCCGTCGCTCTCATGGGGAAAACCGAAAAAAAAGGGCGGGCGATCCAGTCCGTGTCTGGCCCTGAATTGGGCCAACTGCTCGGCGGTCGCCTGGTCGCCCAGAACTGCTGCTGCCGGGTCGCCCGGTACCAGCTCAATCAGAATGGTAACCAGGGACACCACTGTCCACACTACGAGGATCAGCAAGCCGGCACGGCGTAGTAATCCAAGCAATTTGTGTCTCATCAGGGAAGTGTGCGAACTCTTATTGAGACCGAGCGCGGATAATAGCAGATTGTCTCGAAGCGCGGCTACGCTGATTCTGAGGCGGTGCCCGGGTCAAAAAAAACGTAGCCGCGCGGGGACTCGCCGTTCCCGATTAGGCATGGCCCCGACAACCGCGCCTTCATCGGTTAAGCGAGTCCCGCGGACTACGCTGTTTGGCTGCTGCCCGAAGGCTACAACCAATCATGAGTGGCACAGACTTTAGTCTGTGGTCTGCAGACAATCACAGACTGAAGTCTGTGCCACTTATTTCAAATTCGCCGTCCCGTGTGCAGGGCAGCAATACCCCCTGTCAAATTCTGGAAAGCAACATCGGCGAAACCGGCGTCACCCATCATCGCAGCGAGTCTTTCCTGATTGGGAAAGAGAGACACCGAATCAGGAAGATATTGATAAGCGCTGCGAGAGCCGCTAATCATTCCTCCGATGCGCGGCAACAACCGCGTGCAATAAATCGCCGCGAGCGAACGAAATCCCGGCATTACAGGTTTCGAGAACTCCAAAATCGCTGCCCAGCCTTTCGGCTTTAAAACTCGCCGCAGCTCATTCAAACCGCGGTCGACGCTGGAAAGATTTCGTAACCCGAAACCGATCGTGACTGCGTCAAATGCGGCATCGTCAAAGGGAAGTTGCAGAGCATCTCCTTCCACAAAGGAGAGCTGAGGCTTCTTTTGCGCCGCCAGTTCCAGCATGGGCCGGCAGAAATCAAGGCCGATCACCCGCGCGCCGATGTTTTCAAATAACGCAATACTCAAATCGCCGGTGCCGCAGGCAACATCCAGAACCTGCGCGTTGTTCGGCAAGTGCGGCCGCAGCTTTTCAACTACAACTCGTCGCCACCGCTTATCCGCATTTCCCGACAACAGGTGATTCAGCCGATCATAACTTGGCGAGATGCGCGCGAACATATCGCGCACCCGCCGAGCGTGGTCTTCGGCCGAATTCTTCTCGCCGGAATCAGTTAAGCTCATGGTGGTAAGGGAATGGTTGCAAGCCGCTTGCGATAGGTTTGTAATCTATCGGGGCTTCTTTGCCGGCGTCGCAGGATCGGCCGTGGGCTTCAGATCAGGCTTTTCGCGTCGCATTTCGACGCTCCCTACAAAGCTGGTCTTCAGCTGCTCGGCGTCTCCAACCACAATCTTTGCCGGCGAATCGTCTTTGAAAAGTCTGGCCGCGACGCGCTGGACATCCTGGACCGTCAGATTTTGGAGCGCGCGTGTTTGCGTGTTCAATGGCGCCAACTTAAACGTATCGAGATCCAGCCAGAGGGCCGCGATCGATTCCGGCTGGGAAACTTGCCTCGATATATCGGCGACCATAACACTACGAGCGAGATCCAACTCTGCGAGGGTCGGTCCATTCTGCGCCAGCGATCGAATAGTTTGTTGCGCCGCGGTGACCGCCATTGCTGCCGACGCAGTTGGCACGGAGGCTCCGAGCACGAACGAGCCCGGCAAAACATGCGCTTCATGGCGCACGAAAGCCGCGGAAAGATTAGTTGACGCTGCTTGCCAGCGTTCGCGAGTGATCTGCGCCAGGATCGAGGCAGCGTCGGCGTCCCGATCTGAACGAGCCAGTCCCCGCACCGCCAGGCGAATTTCAGCGCTGGTCGCTCCCGGCTCGTTTACCAGCAGAACTTTGGTGTCCGGTCCGGTGGGTTGCCGGAACGTTGCCGGCACCATTCGATCACTTTTTTGCCAGGGCCCAAGGAGCTGACGCAAAGTGCGCCGCAGACGTGTCTGCTCAATCCCGCCGATCACGACAATCGTGGAGTTGTCGGCGTAAAGAAATCGGTCTCGAGCACTTAACAGATCGGCGCGATCTACTTTCGAGACGGTCTCGGCCGTGCCTGATGCCGGATGTCCGTAAGGAAAGTTGCCGAACAGACGAGCCGCAATCGCCTGGTCTGCGATTTCGGCCGCCGAAAGAGGTTTGTCGGAGAGCTGCTTGACTCTGGCATCACGAACCCTGGCGACGTTCTCAACCGTCAATTGTGGGGTAATCAAAGCAATCCGCAAGAGATCTACGATTCGTTCCAGTTCACTTGCCTTACCGGAGATCGTGATATTGATACCGTCGTAGTCTGTAGTTACCTCAAGCCTTCCGCCAAGTTGGTCGGTTACATATTCACGAGTGGCCGGGTCGGAGAACAAAATGTCGCCCAAAACCGCCATGGTTCCGCCTTTGCCCGCAAGGTCAAAGGCCGCACCGCTGCGGACCCGCAATTTCAGGAGCACATTTGGATCGCCGGCCCGCTGGGAGAAAAGCACTGTCAATCCGTTAAGAAGTTGCTCCCGAACGGGCTCACCGGAGGCTTGAGCACTCGCCGTGAAAGGCATCAACGCCAAAAGCAACAGACAGATCGAGTAGTAAAAATAGGAGTGGCGGGTAAATCGGTTAGTCATTTAGACCTGTTTTCATTCCCGAAGGCCGACCGGGCCTGGCGCCAGGTTCCAGCCACGCACCACCCAAAGAGCCTGCTGGGATGCGGTGAAAAAGAGTTTAGATGCCGGGCGGAAACCCGTCAACCTGACGGTGATTCGGGGCATCAAAGCCTCGTGCCAAAGCGAACGAACCGGACGCTTCAGGCTGCTCAAACCGGGGGAATCGATAGTATAATCAGCCCAGCGCTGAGGAATTCAGACGGTGCCAGAAATATTTCCGTAACTTCTTGGTTATTAGCAGTAATAAACAGTAGGAAGCTAGTTCCTACAGGATCGAGCGCTTTGATTGGCAGACCAGGTGACAGACGAACAGCTGCTCGAACAGGCAGCGAACGGAAATACAGCAGCCTTTCAGATCCTGTATGAACGTTACCGTGACCCGATCTTTAGATTCGCGTACCGGCTGCTGGGATCGGTCGAGGCAGCGGAAGATGTCGCTCACGATTGCTTTCTTAGTTTGATAAAGGAGCCGGGACGGTTTGATTCCACGAGAGCTTCGTTGCGAACTTACCTTTATGCGGCGGCGCGCAATCTATCGGCGAAACGGTATCACAGCCTGGGGCGTGAGACAGCGATTGATGAACTTGCAGACGAGCCGCAAACGACCGAACGCAACGAGCCCATCAGGCGACTGCTTGATAATGAACTGGCTGGCGAAGTTGAAAGAGCAATAGCGGAACTGCCTCCACTACAACGAGAGGCGCTGGTTCTTTTTGAGTACGAAGACCTTTCACTGGCCGAAATTGGAGCAGTAGTGGGAGCAGATTCGGGAACGGTGAAAGGGCGGCTTTTTCGGGCCCGCGAGAAGCTGCGAACAAGGCTCGATCGGTATTTCCGAATCGGTCGGGAAGCTGTTACAGTTAAGCGGGCGTGAAAGACGCAGGTATCGCGCCTGCATGACCAAATAGAGTTTTTCGAAATGAGTGATTTTGACAATAAGTTCATGCAGGACGAGGAGCTGCGTAGTTTGCTGCGACAGTGGAGCGCTCCCGATGCTCCCGGTTCTTTGGACCAGCGCGTCGCAGCTGCTTATCAACAAGCGATGAGCAGTCCGGCGCGGCTATCGGATTCAGCACTTCATCCGCAAGGGGATAGCGAGGTAGTAACGATGAAATTTTGTAATACGTGCGAGGAACAATTTGCCGACAGGTTCAGTTTCTGTCCGGTTGATGGTACGCCGCTCAGCGCAGTGCCGTCGGCCACGGTTAGCGCCCCTGCGACTGAGGCCGAATCTTCGTATCCGATCGCGGATGCTGCATATTCGGTAGCTGATACTTCGTATCCGGTGGTTGATACTGCGACCTTCCAGCGCGCTCCCGCAGCGCCTTTCGAGGTTGCGGCAACGCCCGCGCCGACACCGCATGAAGTTGCGGCGACAGCCCAAACGGAGATGATCGGCGAATACCATCTCACGATTCTGGAAGACAAGGGTCTGGCCGCTCGTCTCGCGTCTGAGTTGGGTGGAGTGGCTCACAACTATGAACTGACCTGGCCGGAGTTCAAGCGCGATCCATTCGGTTTCGTCAAGCGTTCGATTCAGGGCTATGGAAGGGTAGTGGGCAGCTTTTTTGCAAGGCGGGACGCGGTCATCGCGATCCTAATCTCCCTGGTTGCGATGGTTGTCCTGGTGGGCATCATTATGTTGCTCGATCGCACCCAGTCGGCCAGCGGCTCGCGTGTTGGCTTGATTGTGTTCGCGCTGGTGGCATTTGCTGGGCTGATCGGGATCTTCGCTACGATGCTGGGTCGTAATAGCAGCGCGGCCGTGATGGGTGCGCCGCCTACGGACTCTCGAAATGTGCTGTCGGGTATTGTCGCGGCGTTCGTGATCGTCTTTGGTATCGCCGGCGGTTACATGATCTGGGTGGCTTTTCATCAGAACGCATTGGCTCAGGCAAAGGCCGATGAAGAACAGATGGAATTGACCCAGATGATTACCGACATTCCCAACGAACAGCCAACGCCCGACGAAGGCACCGCCGGAATGGCCAAGGGCAACGGTGGTGGTAGCAAGCCCAAACAGGAGAAAGCGGGCGGCGGCGGCGGCGGCGGTCGAGAAGAACAGACGCCGGCATCCTTCGGTAAGCTTCCGCAAACTTCTTTGAATATTCCGCAGGTCGTGGCTCCCGATCCACATCCGCCCGTCATAAAGAATCCGGCGCTGCCGATGCCCGCGACACTTGATGCCGATCCTGTTCTGTTTCAAGTGTCGCGGGC
>Ga0193725_1000229_pt1 | contig 17798 bp, 14 predicted proteins | sample H2a2metaG_FD_143058 | JGI IMG/M metagenome (GOLD analysis project Ga0193725, IMG submission 143058) | Soil microbial communities from a riparian zone of the East river system, Colorado, United States - H2a2 | ecosystem: Environmental > Terrestrial > Soil > Riparian zone | place: USA: East River... | reverse complement strand
GATCAGAAATCCGACACCTGCATCGGACTCCTCGCTCGCCAATGGACGGAAATACTTTCAGATCAATTGCGCCGTCTGTCACGGAGAGCGCGCGATGGGCGATGGTCCCGCGACGAAATTCGGGATGCCCGGAATCAATCTCACGACCGATATGACCAAAGGCCGTACCGACGGATACATCTTCGGGATGATTCGTAACGGACGCGGCCTGATGCCGCCGTACAACCGGATCGAGGAGATGGATCGCTGGGACGTGGTGAATTACGTGAGGGCGCTACAAGGGATTGGTGGTAAGACGGTCGCTACAGGGCCGCTCGCGCCTCCCGGCGTCACTGGTGACAAGGTTCCCGGTGCGACGCGGATGGGGCCGAACGTGCCGGCTCCGTTTTACAATCCGCGCAGCCTGCTGAGCGGAGATCAGGCCGCGGCGACGCCGACACCGACGTCAGGCGCTCAGGTGCCTGCTGTCACACTGCCGTCGGACACGAGCGCGCGAACCCGCGCCGACGCGGCAAAGACGAGAACCGACTCGACCCGCGCGAGAAGAATACGATGAGCGGCCACGATCCTCACGCCCCAAGCAGGGAAGAAGTACTCGTCGGGATAGATCGCCCTTCGCTCCCGATTCTCAAAACGATTGCGCTCGTGCTCGCGGCAATCGGACTCATTGTTTTCGTCATCGGATTGTTCGTCGATCCGGATCGAGTCTGGCAAGCGCTGCTCGTCAACTGGCTGTACTTCACGTCGATCTCGTCGGCCGGTGTCATGTTCGTTGCCGTGCAACGGATCACGACCGCCAGATGGTCGAGGCCGATCATCCGGTTCCTCGAAGGATACGTCGCGTTTCTGCCAGTTGCGTTCGTTCTGCTTCTCGCCCTCCTGGTGGGACGTCACCACATCTTCTGGTGGTCGAACCACGTGCCGGATATTCCCGAGAAGCGCATCTGGCTTAACCCGCCCTTCTTTTTCACGCGCGTAATCGTCGTCTATCTGATTATTACGCTCCTGAGCGTCTGGTACATCTATACCTCGGTTCGGCTCGACGTCGGAATACTGCCGGAGTCAGGCGCGAAGTGGGCGCGCAGCATTCGTGAGCGCATGCGAAAGGGATTCAGGGACGAGCGACGCGAGCTTCACTCGACGCATTCGCTTCAGGGAAGGCTCGCCGTGTTCACGGCCTTCGCGTTCGCTTTCGGATGGATACTGTTGTCTTGGGATCTGTCGATGTCGCTGGATCCTCACTTCCAGAGCACGATGTATGGATGGTGGTTCTTTATGGGAGCGTGGGTAACGGCTCTCGCCAGCTGGACGCTGATTGTCATGGCGTGGCGCAGATACCTCGGACGCTACGATCTCATTCAGGACAAACATTTCCACGACCTCGGCAAGCTGTGTTTCGCGTTCACGGCATTCTGGGGATACCTCACCTTCGGGCAGTACCTCGTGATCTGGTACGGCAACCTGGGTGAAGAGACACATTGGGCGAGGCTGCGCCTGATCGCGGGTTGGCGCATTCCCACTCTGATTGCCGTCACGCTGATGTTCGTGCTCCCTTTCTTCGGGTTGCTCTCACGAGCGGCGAAAGTTTTTCTTCCGACGATGGTTCTCTTCGCGGCATCGACCGTGGTGGGACTCTGGCTGCACCGTTATCTCGAGGTGTACCCATCGATCTACGGCGTTGTCGACAATATTCCGCTCGGCATCTGGGAGCTCGGGGTGACGCTCGGGCTGCTCGGGATCTGGGGATTCTGCTATCTCTCGTTCATGGATGCCTTCCCGCGCATGCGCGTGCTGCTCATGACATCGCCGTACCGCGACGAAGTGCAGATTCCGGTCGACGCGCGCACAATGGAGCCGCTTCCTGCCCACGAGTAGCGAAACTCTTACATAGGATGCGCGGCGCGCGCAAACATGCGTGTTGTCGGCGTGACCCGCAGTAGCCATATTTCGCTTTGCGAGGGGCGTTAGCTCAGCTGGGAGAGCGCCTGGTTTGCAACCAGGAGGTCGCAGGTTCGATCCCTGTACGCTCCATTTAGAATATCGCCGCAACCGCTCGCCGGTCCCGAGTCAGCAGACAGGGTCTTTATGCGGGCGTGATCGTGGCTCGGCACCTCCAATCCTTAAGTCGCTGGTCGGCTTTTCTCTCGCACCAAACGAGGTTGCCAGGTTTGATACGTCCGCAGTCCTCATGAGCGCGCCAATCACGGTCCAAACCCTTCGTGACGAGGAATATGACGAGTGGGAACGGCTGGTCGCGACCTCGCCCGACGGAAGTATCTACGCGACGCCAGAGTATCTCGATAATTTGTGCACGACCGGGGGTGGACGGTTTCGCATTCTTGGCGTGCGACGCCTCGAAAGAATCATTGGGGGACTACCACTCTATGAGCAAACGTCAAAGAAAGGAAAGTTTGTCAGTCCGAGACTTCTCCTTTACTATCTCGGCCCGGTCTTGAGTCGGTCCGCGTCGAGCTATCCTTCGCAGCAGTCTGCTCAGACTATTGCGACGATGGGCGCGCTCGCAGATGCTCTGGACACTCTTGGCTTCGCGAAGATCACTCTCAGAGGACGCCATACCGTGTCGGATGTGCGTTCATTTCTCGACAGGGGATGGACATCCCGGCCGAGCTACTCGTACTTAGTACCTCTGCAGGATCTGCGCGGTCAATGGAATCGCGTCGAGCAGAATTTGCGACGGCTCGTCGATCGCTGCGCCGAGCAAAACGTTACCCACACCAACGATGACGATTTCGAGAGTTTTCTGAGGCTGCACCGGCTCACGATGAATCATCACGACGCTGTGCCGTATCTGCCCGACGATTCCTTTCGACGCTGGTTCGGGACACTTCACAGGCTGGGGCTTTGCCGCCTGTTTCACGCTCGTCTTCCGAGCGGTGAGTCGATTGCGGCACAAATCGTCCTGCTTGGAAATCACCCGGTTTCTCACACCGTTTGCGCCGCGATTGACCCTGAGCATCGTCGATTGGGGGCGGCTGCGTTTCTGCGGTGGCGCACATTCGAGTGGCTTGCGGGCCAGGGGAAAAGCGGTAACGATCTCACCGACGCCACGCTCAATTCGGTAACGCATTTCAAGAGCCAACTCGGCGGCGACCTCGTTACTAATTTCGTGATCGAAACGCGGGGAAACACGAAATGGCGCGCAGCGAGCGCTGTTGGAAGCGCATACACCGGACTGCGGCATCGCGCTGCTGGGATTGCTCGACGCATCCGTAATAGCGATTCCAAGTGAAGGCACGGACTGGGGCTTCGCTGATGGTGCAAGCCTTCGAGAAGGGAAACGTTCGCTGCGTTTTCGGGTTGCCCGGAACGCAAACCGTTGAGCTCTTCGAGTCGCTCCGACAACACGGGCTTCGGACAGTGATAGCGACGAACGAGCTCAGCGCCGCGTTCATGGCCGGTGGCTGGGCGAGAGTTACGGGTGAGCCAGGGGTGGTAGTGACGATTCCCGGGCCCGGTTTTACGTGGGCACTTACGGGCGTGGCTGAGGCGTGGTTGGACTCCGTCCCGCTGCTGCACATCGCCGGCGCTCCCACAGACTCTCCGCGTGGCGGACGCTTTCGGCAGCAGGAACTCAATCAGAGTGCGATTGCGGGCCCCCTCGTCAAGAAAGTCATCGATGCCGATCTGCATCCAGATCCCGGTGCCGCGGTGCTGGAGGCCCTTGTCCTGGCCCGTTCCGGGGAGCCAGGCCCAGTCTTGCTTCACGTGTCAGTTACCGCGCTGAGTCGCATCTATGAGAGCGGTCCCCCTCGCGTTGCCTCGGCGTCAATCATAGACGCGGCTGGGCTCGATTCCGTGTGCGCTAGACTCCGCTCGTCACGCCGGCCGATCCTGTTGGTTGGCCAGGGCACGACTCGATACGCTCAGAAACTGCGAACGCTCGTCGAACGCATCAAAGCTCCGTTGATCACTACACCCTCTGCCCGGGGAGTGCTGCCCGAAACCCACCCATTCAACTTTGGATTTGATCCCTTCGCCACGAACACTCACGATATCAACGAACTGCTGGAATCGTCGGACCTCATCCTCGCCGTCGGGTGCAAGCTAGCTCACAGCGGCACCAGCGGATTCGAGCTCAAGCTGCCGGCGGATCGATTGGTTCACATCGATGCGAGCAAAGACGTAATTGGCGCGAACTATCGTGTTTCGCTCGGAGTTGTCGCAGATGCGGGCGATCTCATGGATGTCCTTCTTGCTTCTCATCTGCAGTCATCCGAGTGGACAGCGGACGAACTGGAGATATGGCGTATCCGACTGGCAGTTGGTACCATCGACTCCCCTGAGCCGCGGATTGCCGGCACAACGGCAAGCGATCCGCGCAGTTTCTTCGAGTCGTTGCGCAATGCGCTTCCCACAGATTCCATCCTCGTTCTCGATTCGGGATTACACCAGATACTCGCGCGGCGATACTACACGGTCTCCGCACCTTACGGGCTCATAATGCCGACGAATCTCCAAAGCATGGGATTCGCGATTCCAACAGCGATAGGCGTGAAGCTGGCTCTCCCGAATCGCGCCGTAGTGGCACTGCTTGGCGATGGAGGGTTCGCGATGACGGCGCTCGAACTGCTTTCTGCGGTCCGGGAGGGGATTTCAATCGTCGTAATCGTCTTTGTCGATGGAGCATTCGGTCAGATTCGAATGCAGCAGCTCATGAATTACGGCGCCGACCACGCGGTCTCATTGCAGAATCCCGATCTCGAACTCCTGGCGGCCGCTGTCGGTGCTCGCTACGAACTGGTCGCTGACAAGAATCTGGAGAGAGTCGTTCGAACCGCGCTCGCAGAATCTGGAGTAACTGTGATCGAAGTCCCGGTAGGCGATACGTTCGGGATCCGCCGTAGTGCGGCGTTGGCTCGCACGCGCGAACTCACTCGACGCGTTGCGGGGCCGCGTTTGTTTCGACTGTTGGCGAAGGTGCTTGGAAAAGGGCGCTAGGGTCTCAATCTCGCTCGCAACAGATTAATAGACCGGAAGATCGTCGAAGCTGACGACTGCGTTGCGGTCACCCTGGATTGGGGCGTGATCGAGCGCACTCTCCGCACGATGTACGAGCTCCGGGACATTGACATTCGAGCTCGCAAGATCAGACACCGCCGAGTACCCAACGCGTAGACGAACCTGTCCCCCGATGCTTTTGTTTTCCGACGCCCGGTCGAGCTCGCGCTGAAGCCTCGCGACCAGAAGGCGCGCCCCTGCGGCATCCGTATCGGGCGCCAGAATTGCGAGCCTCAAATCGCCGACGTGCCCGACGACGTCAGACTGTCGGCTCTGCTCCCGAAAAACATGGGCGACATCGGCGAAGCCGACGGGGCTTTCCTTCCACAACATGCTTGATCCCACTTCCCGGTCGTGCACCTGCGGCGCGAAAGCCACGCAGGCGAATGGCTCGTGTTTTCTAAGAGCGCGAGCGCCGAGTTTTCCCGCGAGCTGCCGCAGGCCGAACGACGTGTAGAGACCGGTCGTAGCATTGACGAAATCCTCGCCACGCGCCACCACGAGCTCGCCACGTGCACGCAGGAACGTCTCGAGCTTTATGAAAACCGGCTCGAGGTCGACTGGGTGACCACAGTATTCCCAGGCACCGGCGGCGAAGGCTGCCACCCGCGTGCGAGGGTCGACCGGAGTTGGAGATGTCATTACCACTGGCACCGAGTGATCGAACTGTGTGCCCTCGCGAATAGCGCGGCAGACATCGATTGATCTCACGTCGGTCAGGGATTCGTCCAATACAAGCAGATCGTGATTGGCGAGTCGGGCCAACTCGAGAGTCTGAACGCCCGAGCGTGTGTGTGCGACGACATAGCCGCGTTGCTGAAAGACGTTCTCCAATGCTCTGCTCATCCAATCGTCGCCGCAGGCAATCAGTGCGAGGGGCGGACGTTCGTGGGACAGTTCCATCGAGGCTCCTCTTCGGTAGCCCGACTGGCTTGGCGCTTCTTAGCGCTTTAGCCTCGCGGCTTTGCGTCGCCACCTTTCGGTGGTTTTGCCGGTTTTCGGAGGTGCTAGCCAGTCCTGATTTTGGCTGCGGACAGGCTGAGCAAAGGGTCTATTTTGAGACGATTAAGAGGGGGCGGGGGATACGTTCGGGACTGGCAAATCGGGGTGCCCAAAGGGTTGGGCCAGCGTACGGCATATGACGCTAAAAGACGGGAGAACGCGGTACCGCTGCGGCGCAGCCAGTTACTGCATTACCGGGAGCGAGAGAACGAACGAAAAGCGCGTCCCGTCGTCGCCCGTGTCCACCTGGAGGGTGCTCCCCATTGCTTCGACTAGCGTGCGAACGATTGCGAGTCCGAGACCTGCACTCGAGAAGCGAAGCTTCACGCCTTCGGGTGGGAACCCGTAGCACAGCCTTTCCAGTACATCGTCCGGGATTCCGGGTCCGGTATCCTCCACCCAGAACTCGACCCGGTCGGCAGAAACTTCACTGCAGCCCATCGCGACCGATCCGGCATCGGTGTAGCGAAGAGCATTTGATGCAAGATTGAGCAGCGATTGCTGGATTGCCGACGCGTGGCCGATTCGCGCGTCATTCTCGGGGAATTCAATTCCGAGGGGAATGCCTTTCTCCTCGCACATCGGCTGCACGATCGCGCTCACTGAATGCATCGTCTCGCTCACTGAGAACGGCATCGGATCCCCTTGCACCAGGCCATCGCCGCGCGCCGCGCCGATCAGATTCGAAACCGTCGTGCTCAGACCGAATGCCGCCCCGTATATCAGTCCGAGCTGGCGCTCTCTGATCGGATTGGGCGACATTTTTTCGGCGCGGCGAAGGGCATCGACGAGAAGGAGGATCGAGCAGAGCGGGGATCGAATGTCGTGGGCGATCGCCACCACGGCGTCGGCACAGTCGGCTCCCGTCAGGCGCGAGATGAACTTGCCGCGATCCGTGCGTCTCCAAGCGTCTTCCGCTTCATCGAGCTTGATCAGCGTGCTCACAACTTCATTGGCGTCCAGATCCGGCGTCGCGGCCAACTCCGAGAGAAAATTCACCTTCAGAGTGGATACGTATTCTCGCGCGATTACCGGTGGAACGGGAACCGAGTTCTGTGTCTTGTTGCGGAGGCTCGCGATCAACCACGTGACGACTTCGTTAAGGCGCTCGCGAACATCGCGACGTGTTTGCTTGGTGCCGTGAGCGATTGTCGTCGCTGTGCGATCAGCGGCCAGCTCGAGTGCGCGGACGAGAGAGCTCACGGTGTTGGAATACAACTGGGGCGATTGAGGGGGAGCATTGTTGTTTGCTCGAGCGGCGCCTCCTGAGCTTGGCGACGACGAATACGGCGCGTAGTCCTGGTAACTATCTGCCGATGATGCTGACTTTGTTGCAGCTGGGTCCATCTGCGCCATGCGTTCCTTTTCCCCGATTGACCCACTCGCCGACGCCCAAGTTGGGGGGAAGTACGCACAACGTCAATAGCGGCTTACGCCTGTTGCCAAAGCGTGACCGTGTAACCGCCGTACAGGTATGGGTTAACAGTCCGATTGAATCGAGCGAGGCGTGGTTCCGACGCAATAAACGGTTGATCTCTCAGGAAACGGGAAGGTCATCAAAGCTCAAGATCGCGTCGCCAAATCCGTCGTTGGGAACATGCGCAAGTGCGCTGTTGGCGCGGTGAACCAGCTCGGTCACATCCACGTTTGCGGCAGACAAATCCGATACGGCGCAATAACCTGCTCGCAACCGAAACGAACCCGTGTGTGAGTTCTTCGACGCCGCGTCAATTTCCCGTTGCAGACGCGCAACCAACAGACGGGCTCCGGCCGCATCTGTATCCGGTGCCAGGAGCGCGAGCTGAGTTTCGCTGGTCTTTGCAACGACGTCCGACTTTCTCGCCTGCTCACGCAAGACATGCACGACGTCCGCGAACGAGTCATTGTCCTCACTACGTCGACCCTTGCCAGATTCCGAGCCGGTTCGTTCCGATGAGAATGCGACACACGCAAATGCTTCGTGGTTCCGCAAGGCGCGCGCTTCGAGCTGCTCCGCCACCTGATTCAACCCGAACTGTGTGTACAGCCCACTCGCCGGGTCCATCAACGACTTTACCTGAGATGCTGCCAGCTCATGTCGCGCGCGAAGAAAGGTTCCGAGCTTGAGAAAAAGCCCGTCGGCGTCGAGAGGTAGGTGACAGTACTCCCACGCGCCGGCAGCATACGCCGCCAACCTTCCGGGGAGCGTCCTGTGGGATGAGGAGATTATCACGACGGGGATGGCGTGATCGAAAAGCGGATCGTCGCGCAACGCCAGACAAACATCGACTCCGCTCAGCTCGTTGAGCTGCTCGTCGAGCATCAGGACATCGTAGCCTCCGCGCCGAGCGAGCTTGAGCGCCTGTTTTCCGGACCCGGTTCGCGTGACGTCATATCCCTTCTCCGCGAAAACGCTCTCCAGCGATCTGCCCATCCATTCGTCGTTGCATCCGATCAGAGCAACCGGGCGTCGCAGGTTCGTCTCGGTCATGACGTCGCCAGTGTAAGAGGTGTTCCGGCGTGGTGCGGAGGGTTAACGGGCGAACTCGTGGCGTGGCGAGGCGTCGCAACGGAGCGGCTCGTTGGCCGAGCTCTCGCCACATACCAGTCCATCGCCTCTTCCAGTCCTTGCGCAACGCTGTGCGTGGGGGAAAACGAAAGCATCTGCCGCGCCTTCTCTATGGAAGCGCACGAGTATCGAATGTCGCCTGGACGAAAGGCGTCGTATTGCGGGACCGCGAGCGAAAAAACTGGATCTATGAGAGACAGGCGGTTCCGCATCATTTCAAAGAGATGGTTGAGCGTGACCGATTCCGCGCAAGCGATGTTGTAAGCCCTGCCTGTCGCGTTCGCATCGTCGACGGTCGCCGCCAGGAGATTGGCCTGAACGACGTTGGAGACATAACAGAAATCTCGAGTGGTTTCCCCATCGCCGAAAATCCGGCAGCGCTCGCCCCTGAGAAGGCTCGCGATCCACCGCGGGATTACCGCCGCGTACGCACCAGCAGGATCCTGTCGGCGCCCGAACACATTGAAGTAGCGCAATCCAACGGACTGGAGTCCGTAACTCATTTGGAACGCCACGGCATAAGTTTCGTTCGTCGTCTTGCTCGCCGCGTAGGGCGACAGCGGACGACCAAGCCGCTCTTCTATTTGAGGATAGTCCGGGATATCTCCGTATACGGCACTCGACGACGCGTAGATGAAGCGGTGGACACCGGCGTCCTTTGCCGCGACCAGCATGTTGACGAAGCCGTCGACATTTACGGCATTCGTGCGGAGCGGATCATCCATGGACCACGGAACGGAGCCAAGCGCCGCGTGGTGAAGAACATAGTCCGCGCCTTCACATGCCGCGCGACAGATCGCAAGATCCCGAATGTCACCCTCCACCATCCGGAAGTCAGCGAGGCCGTTGAATGGGGCGAGGACTTCGTCCAGGTTTGCGCGATGGCCAGTTGAGAAGTCGTCGACGCCGACCACTGTCTGGCCCAGCGTTAGCAGTTCCTGCAACAGATTAGAGCCGATGAAGCCAGCGACTCCGGTGACAACCCAGACCTTGGGCGCAGAGATCAGTCGTTCACGTAGGTGGCGATAGGGTGCGGCGATCACGAGCTCACAGTGGAAGGGTACCCGCCGAGCCGATTCAGAGCGGTTGTGCGCGGGAGCACAACCGCTCGATCATACGCGCCGCGCTTCGCGGCTATCACCTGCGCGACGCGTCAAAGCATCTTCCATTCCCACTGACGCCAAGGCTGCCGGTCGCATAAGTGCCGATTGCACAAACTGTTATGAGTTCGGTCGAACTCTCTCTCGCGCGCCGCTCTTCCTGTTTTGTCGAGGCACTGCCCCAGTCCTGTGGTGGTCGAACCACAACCGATTTGCATGTTTCGATCGGACGCCCTTTCCTCCTCAAACGTCATTGTCTTGTAACGGACAGAACCCGAAAGCGTTAACGCGGCGTCGATTTCTATCGTCGGCGCTGGTGTAATCTCTTTGTCATCGGCGATATGTATATTCTTCGACACTTGGTTATTTTGAATTGGGTGGCGGTCAGCCACCTACGCGCTGCTCAGTCGGTGGGCGGAGGCGATCTTAGCGATTTCTGATGCCAAAGTGCGCAATTGCCTCTCTCTGAGTTTTCGCCGCTTCGAAGGTCTACCTGCCAGGCTTTAAAATCCTCATCGCCTTAGTGTCTCGATAATGTTTCAGAGGCACTCGAATTGGGTGACGCGTGCTGCCAAGTCCGTCGCCGGGTGGATAATCTTCCGCACGGGTCTCTACCGGCTATTCCGTCGGAACGAAGCGGTGATTGTTGTCTTTCATAGAGTCAACGATACCGACCGGAACGACCCCCTTACTTACACCACGCGGAAATTCGAGGATTTTGTCCGCTTCTTCGGGCGATTCTTCAATGTCATTCCACTGGGTGAGCTTCTGCGACGGCTGGAGACGGGCGTCGGGCTTGCTGCGTGTCTCGCAATCACTTTCGATGATGGGTATCACGGCAACGCCACAATCGCGGCTCCCATTCTGGAGCGTTACGGTCAACGTGCCTGTTTTTTCGTGACGACCGGTTTCATTGGCACCGAGTACGTGCCTTGGTGGGACGCGAAGAAGCAAATCAAGACGCTATGGATGAACTGGGATCAAGTGCGCTCACTCCACGGCTCAGGTCATGAGGTAGGCTCGCATACCGAGACGCACCCTGACCTGGGGCAAATCGCGAGCGACGAGGCGCGAGTTGAAGTTGGGGGTGGAAGCTCCCGTGTCGACGCCGAGCTGGGCGTTCACTCCGGATTATTCGCCTACCCATATGGCGGGAAGGAAAATATGTCCGAAGAAAACCAGGTGGTTGTGGAGCAGCTCGGACTTCGCTGCTGTTTGTCGGCTTATGGGGGAACCGTAGCGCCGGGCGACGATCCTCTGCGGCTCAAGCGGACAACAATCTCAGAATGGTTTCTGACCCCCTACCAATTCGGATTCGAGTGGGCGGCCGGCCGTCTGGACCCCGACTGACCACCAACGCCTCTGGCTGGTGGGGGCTGTGAAAGCCCTGTGAGCCGCACCAAAGTTCTCGCTTTGGGCTCCGGCATAACATTACTCGGCGTGCTTCGGACACTCTCGGAAGTGAACGCCGACGTGATTACGCCGCCTGACATCGACCGGGTCCCCCGTCGCTCGCGGTCCTACCGGGCGGGTCCAAGCGCTTTGTCGGGGATGAGCCCGGATACTCTTGTGCAATGCCTCGCTCATGCCGTGCTCAGATCTGTGGGTGAGGACGGTCGCCGCGCTTCCTGCAGAATTTCGAACTCGCTATCCGGTCAGCATCGCTCCGCTCCAGGCCTTGGATCTGCTTGTCGACAAAGCGCGGTTTGCTGGCGCGCTTGACCGGCTTGGACTGCCCCATCCTGCGACACGTACGTTGAAATCAGTGCGCGATCTCGATCTCGTCTCCGACACCGTTCTTGAGAGCTCTTTCCTGAAGCCGGTGCACTCACAACAGTTTTTCGCGCAATTCAGTTTGAAAGCCTTTCGGCCAACCGATAGATCCAACGCAGAGGATCGGCTGGGGAGGTTCATCGAGCTCGGGTTCCAAATGATGTTGCAGGAATACATTCCTGGGCCGCCGACTAATCATTACTTCATCGATGGATTTGTCGATCGTTTCGGTGTGGTCAGGGCCGTGTTTGCCCGCCGCCGCCTGCGAATGAGTCCTCCTGACTTCGGTAACAGCACACTAATGGTAAGCATACCCGTCAGCGAGACGGGTGACGCCGCGACGACGTTGAGAACCCTTTTCGCCGACATCGGTTACCGTGGAATCTTCAGCGCAGAGTTCAAGCTGGATCCTCGGGACGGCATCTTCAATCTGATAGAGGTCAACGCCAGGCCCTGGTGGTACGTCGAGTTCGCCGCCCGGTGTGGAGTGAACGTCTGCGCTTTGGCGATACGTGATGCACTCGGCGAACCAATTGAAACGATCTCGGAGTACGCGATTGGACGCCGTTGCGTATTTCCCTATTATGACTTACAGGCCGTTCGTGTAGAAATTACAGCCGGTCGGCTGGGTTTGTTGGGCTGGGCACGATCATGGCTGGGCGCTTATCAACCTGTCTTCAGATGGTCAGACCCGCTTCCGGCTATGGGCGACGTCGCCGCCCGGATTGGTGAGCGCTTGGCTAGAGTTGGCAAGCGGCGACGACAGGCCTGATTTCTCACCGCTAAGGCCCAGGTTCATTGATTGGGGATGGGCTTAGCCACGGGCTACAGGGGAACGGTTACCTTGCGCGCGTAGAATGCCTCGGCGTAACCATCAACGGCACGACACTCCATTCCACGAAGGCGCATTAGTCCAAGAAACGTTTCCTCGCTGAACCAATCCTTCGCGCGCTGCGTGCCAAAGATGGCCATCAGCGCGCGAGCCTTTCGGCGGGCGATGGCCTTGCTGACCGGCGCATAGAAATTCGGCCGTCCGAGATCACCGTCCCACTTCGGGATCTCATACTCCAGTATTAGCTGGCTTCGAAAGGTGTTCCATGTGAGATCTGACACCACCCGATGATCCTGATGTCGATCGTCGCGTGCGTGTGTGAAGACGACATCAGGCCGGAACTCACGGGCAAGGCTTTCGAAGGCTTCCTTGATTTCGGCGAACTGAGCGGGGAAGTATCCATCGCGGAATGCGTGCGCGCGAACTGATTCGGGTGCGTCGCGTCCAATAAACCTTCGCGCACCTCGCTTCGCTTCGCGCTCGCGTTCTCCCACGGCACTCCAGACTACCCAACGGAATTCCGGCCGCGGCCGTCGAGCAGCCAGGGTGATCAGCGTTGCACCACAGCCGATTTCGATGTCATCGGAATGAGCGCCCACGCAAAGAATTTTGAGACGCTTCCCGCGCGAGGCAACGCCGGCAAGAGCGAGAAGACCCGCCTCCATTACGTGTTCGGCGACCGGTCGCTCGCGGAGACAGTCACGCCCCCGTTCTCCAGGATTCGGATACAGTGAATTGAGAAAGGACGGGAGTGAGCGGTGCGAGCACGCCCCCCGCCCAATTCTCGGATTCGCTGTCCTGGGCTAAGCCGAGTAATCCCGCGGCCCGGAGCGCATTGGCGGCGTCGCGGATCGTGCCGAAGGGAAGGGCTGCACGTTGCGCGATGTCGATGAGCCGATGGCTGCCATCCGACAGATTCAGCACCCAGAGCATGGCCATTTGCAGCTCGGGCGGCGCCTTCCCGCCCTTGCTGCTATACAGTCCACGCCGACCGAGCTGGGGCTCGCAATTGGGGTTGAGATTCACGTAAGCGTTGTCGTGCTCCAGTATCTCAATGATCTCCAGTACTTTTCGGAGCGAGTCTTCCAGGCTCTCGGCGCGCACGAAGTCGACGTTGTCCGCCGACGTGTGATACTCGGGGAACTCACCATTGGGCGTGCGAGTTAGGCAACCCACGGGTAGGTTGAAGCCAGGCGAACAGTATTGGCGTTCGTCATACCCATACGGTGTGAAGTCGCGGAGGGCCCGTGGGCCCTGGTCTCTGAGAACGTGAGCAGTCGCTCGATCGATTGCCGCTGTGCCCCGCCGGCTCCGCTTGTACGTCAGCGGCCCGGCGTCGCCCAGGCAAGAAAGCACGAGCCCGTGTCGAACGTTCTGGACTTCCGATTCGTGAAGCGCCAGCCAGGTAATTGACCCGATTGTCCCTGGAATGAATAGAAACCGAAAAGTATGACGCCGAGGCTGCTTGGAGAGGTGTCGGGCCAGAAATGCCGCCACCGCCATACCGGAAAGGTTGTCGTTTGCGAGCGAGGGATGACAGCTATGCACGCTGATAAGAATCTCGTCGGCGATTGTTCCCGGGAGCAGACACTCTCCGTAAGTCAAATGGCCAGGAACGAGAGTGGAGTCGATGCAGACCTCGTACTCGCCGTCCGGGAGTTGATCGAGGACGTGCTGTGAAAGACAGAATCCCCAATCCTCTGCGTAGTAGGTCGTTCGGTACGGAATCAGGTCTGGCTGGTCAGGAAGCGCGTGCAAGTGGCGTCTCAGATTTGCGAGCGACATTCTGGTCCGCACTGGAGCGCTGTAGTTCATGACGTGAAGATTCGACTCGCGGAAATCGACCCAGCGTCGCCCACTCGCGTCGGCGATCCAGGCATCCCGAATGTTCCATTCCTTGGGAACGGTCCAGTCGAACACGCGGGTTCCTGACGGTACCTCGTGCAGAACGATTGGCGCTACTTTGGACAAACCTCGCAGCGAGTCGCGGAAGCCGTCGCCGGTGATGCTTCGACAGATCGGGAAGAGCTCTCTGATCAGACCGTGCATCGCGTTCCCAGAGCCCTTCAGGGAGGCGTGCGGAGGCATCAGCACGCCTGCGCCACCAGGTCGGGTACGAAATCAGGATACGCCGCATCACGTGGGTGCAGGATGGGCGCGACCACCGGCCATGGAATTCCGAACGCAGGATCATTCCAGCGAACGCCACGAGCCGCGGACGGCTCGAAGTAGTTTGACATCTGATACAACACCTCGGTCTCATCGGTCAGCGTCACGAAGCCATGCGCGAATCCCACGGGGATATAGAGAGCCGACCCGGATTCGGCCGTAAGCTCCACCGCGAAGTGCTTCATGTATGTCGGAGAAGCGGGGCGAAGATCGATGATTGCGTCCCAGATTGCCCCGCGAATGCATCGTACCAGCTTTACCTCCTCATCAGGTGCCGCCTGCCAGTGCATTCCGCGAAGGGTTCCGTTCCCCAGGCTCTTGGAGACGCTGCTCTGTACGAAGTCGGCGAGGAGTCCGGCGGATGTGAATTCCCGGCGACACCAGGTACGAGCGAAATAGCCCCGCTCGTCGAACCGTCTTTCAGGCTCGACCAAAAACGCTCCCGGCAGCGGCGTGGATAGGAAGATCACGGGTATACAGTCACTTCCGGAATGGGTACTACGAACTTTCCGCCCCACTCACGAATGCCCGCAAGTTGACTCATAATCTCGCTTTTCAAATTCCACGGAAGAATGAGAACGTAGTCGGGGCGCGCTGCGGAGATCTGGTCAGGGAGAAGAATTGGGATATGGGTTCCCGGAAGGAACTTGCCGTGCTTGTGGGGACTCCGGTCAACTGTGAAGTCGAGAAAGTCCGTGCGGATTCCGCAGTAGTTCAGAAGCGTGTTCCCTTTTCCCGGCGCTCCGTAGCCAACCACGCGTTTGCCTGCGCGCTTTGCCTCGATGAGGAATTCGAGAAGCTTTCGCTTTGTCTCCCGCACTCGCGACTCGAAATCCGCGTAATAGGAGACGGTGTCGATTCCCGCCTCGGCTTCGCGCGCGCGCAGGTCCAGCAGACGCTCCGTGCGAGACTTGGAGGAATCCTCGGCGTGACCCGCATAGATCCGTATTGAACCACCATGTGTCGGAAGCTCTTCGACATCGAAGATGGGAAGACCGTGCGCCGCGAAGATGCGCTCCGCAGAGTAGAGCGAAAAATAGGAAAAGTGCTCGTGATACACCTGGTCGAATTGATTGCCGTCGATCGTTTTCAGCAGGTGTGGAAACTCAATCGTCACCACTCCGCTTGGGCCGAGGAGAATCTTCAGCCCGCCGACGAAGTCATTGAGATCGGGGACCTGGGCGAGCACGTTGTTGCCCAGAATCAAATCGGGTTGGTGACCAAGAGTCGCGAGCTCAAGCGCGGTTTCCCGACCGAAAAATTTGACGAGCGTCGGGACGCCCCGTTCCTCCGCCACTTTTGCGACGTTTGCTGCCGGCTCAATTCCAAGCGCGGGAATCCCACGCTTCAAGAAGAACTGGAGGAGGTAGCCGTCATTGCTTGCGATCTCCAGTACCTGGCTCCTTGTGGTTAGCTCCAGCTGTTCGATCATCTGATCGACGTAGCGACGACAGTGATCCAGCCACGAGTCGGAGAATGAGGAGAAGTACGCGTAATCGGAGAATATCTCGCTTCCGCTCACGTACTCTTCGAGCTGCACCAGAAAACACTGGTCGCAGACCCAGACATGGAGTGGGTAAAAACGCTCGACGTCGTTGAGCTGCTCTAGCGTCAGAAAGTTTTCACATAAGGGCGACATGCCGAGGTCGACAACTGTTTGACGAAGCTGCGTGCCACAGAAGCGGCAACCACCGCTCTTCGGTGGGCCATGCATAGCCAAAGGCCACGCGCTCCCACCGACGCCTGATCCCACGGGGGAGGTAAGATTCTCTGCTTCCGGAATACTTATCAAAGGGAGAGTGTTAACGAGTTGGCTTAAGATGGCGGCTGGCAAGCGATTCGAGATCACGGCCTAGCATACGCAGATTCCGGGCAACCTTTAGAGCACTCGCAAATCAGACCAGGAAACCGCCGAGGCCTCCGCGACGAAATGATGTGGTGACAACGACTTGCAAGACCATGGCGGAGCAACAATCCAGGATGCGTTGGGGCGGAATTGTGACTTCGCGCGGACTGTTGGAGGTGTCGGACGTACGCCACAGTCCTGTAGACCCCCGATGAAGGTGGCGGAGGCTAATGCTGCGAGCTCGAGAAGCCCTTCCAGGCGCGCAGGGAACAAGAACCACACTGCCAATCATCTGGAGTCAACGTTCACGGAGTGAGCCGCAGAGGCGCGGAGGGGACTGGCTGGCGCCCGGTGTGCGGTAGCAGGACTGATGTTGGCTGACGAAGTCGATCAGCACATGGGACATTATCTAAAGGCACAGAGAATGGAACCAAGCTCTGACCGCACGGTCGTCGTCGGGGGTGGAATCGTCGGGCTGGCGACTGCTCTTGCGATGGCTGAGCGGGGACGTCCTCCGATCGTGCTGGAAGCGGAGAGTCGCCTCGCCGCCCATCAGACGGGGCACAATAGTGGAGTCATCCATTCGGGTCTCTACTACAAACCGGGCTCCCACAAGGCGCGCATGTGTCGCGCCGGGCTCGAAGCCATGTATCGTTTTTGCGCTGAAGAGAGCATTCCTCACCGACGGTGTGGAAAGCTGGTTGTCGCTGTGAGTCAGGAAGAACTGCCTCGCCTGGCCGCTCTGGAGGATCGAGGGCGGGCCAATGGTGTGACTCTGAAACGCCTCCGAGCAGGCGAGCTAAATGAGTATGAGCCTGAAGTCGTGGGCGTCGCCGGATTATGGATTGAAGAAACCGGCGTAGTGAACTATTCGCTGGTGACCGAGGCGATGAGCAGGCGCCTCGTGAAGATGGGCGGGGAAGTGCGAACGGATCATCGTGTATTGGCAATTCGCCGCGTCGGCGGAGAGGTGATTCTCGAAACCAGCGGCGGCGAGGTACGGGCATCCAAGTTGGTCAACTGCGCCGGCCTTCAGAGTGATCGTGTTGCCCGGCTTGCGGGAGTCGAACCCGGCGTGCGCATTATTCCATTTCGGGGCGAGTACTATGTCCTCCGATCAGAGCGGGCCAACTTGGTTCGCGGACTTATTTACCCGGTGCCCGATCCGAACCTACCCTTTCTTGGGGTTCATTTCACTCGAGGAATCGACGACGTCGTCGAGGCCGGTCCGAACGCTGTGCTCGCCCTAAAGCGCGAAGGTTATAGCTGGTCGGACATCTCCGTGAAAGACGTCATCGATTGGGCGATTTTTCCAGGGTTTTGGCGGATGGCCCGCGCGCAATGGAGAACCGGGGCAACGGAGGTAGCGCGGTCGCTGAGCCGCGCGCGCTTTCTTGAATCGCTTAGAGCGCTTCTGCCGGAGTTGACCGACGATGACATCGAGCGCGGAGGTTCCGGGGTGCGAGCCCAGGCGGTGAGTCTCGATGGCAGGCTCGTGGATGACTTCCA